>Ga0102926_1000265_pt1 | contig 29466 bp, 22 predicted proteins | sample SalPonR1_A_D2_MG_FD_78173 | JGI IMG/M metagenome (GOLD analysis project Ga0102926, IMG submission 78173) | Salt pond soil microbial communities from South San Francisco under conditions of wetland restoration - Salt Pond MetaG R1_A_D2_MG | ecosystem: Environmental > Aquatic > Marine > Intertidal...
ACCGCGGAAAATGCCGCCCCGCCCCCGGCCGGACAAGCCCCGCGCCCGCCCCCGCACCGGGTCCGTGAACCGGGGGCGACAGAGCACGCGCAGGCCCCGCCATCCGGCAGTGCCGATGCGGCCCGGGCCTTTCCGTCGCGCCCCGGAACCTCACCAACACGGCCACCTCTGCGCCGGAAAGCGACGTGTCGGGCGTCGGCACCCCCCGTCCATTCAAGGTGTCCGCGGATTCTTCAAGCCCAAGCCGCGGCATGGCGGGCGGCCGAGTGCCGCCACCATTTCCGGCCGGTGCGTCGGACAGCACGAACATGTGGAGAAAAGGCCGGCCATGCGCTAATCTTTGCAGGCAGATCAGAGCCCATGACCAGTCGGACATGGCTTGAATCGTTCCGGTGTCCGCGGGGGGAGAACAGAAACATCATCAAGGCGGATGACAAAAGGAATGCGATCGTCCGGGCGGCGTTCGACGTTCTGCAGCAACAGGGGCTGCAGGCGCTTTCGTTCAGCGTTGTCGCCGAAAGGTCCGGGCTGTCGCGGCAACTCGTTCGGTACTACTATCCCGACCTCGATGCGCTGATGGTCGGCGTCTGCGATTATCTGGCCGATCTCTACCGCACCTCGCTGATCAACGGCGTATCCGGGCTTGACCGGGCCAACCGCCTTGATTTCTTCCTCGATTTTTATTTCGACCTGCTGGACTCGCCCCGCAAGCCACGGGACGATAAGGCTTATGACGCCTGCTTTGCCTATGCCGCGGGCAGCGAGGGTGTCCGCGACAATCTGCGCACGCAATACGGGCTGCTGGGCCAGGTCCTGTCGCACGAGATCGAATTGCGCTATCCGGGCATGACCACGGCCGAGGCCTTGGCGCTGTCGTATCTTTTCGTCTGCCTCATGTACGGCCACTGGAAAATGGTCGCGACGCTCGGCCACGACCAGAATCACAAGCATATCACCCGCGACGCCATGAGCCGCCTTCTGGCCTCTTACGAGGCACAACCCGCAGACGGACGCTGGTCCATGCGCCCCTGGTCCGTCGGCCCCTGATTTTCACAACGAAAAATCTGCGCTTCGCCCGGCTCCCGGCACTCCGCTGCCGGCACGGATTTTCGCTTGCGGCAGAGCAGACTGCCACGACCGGGGCCGCCCTCCGTCCATATCCGTTTCCGCCCCCTCGGTTTTCGGAATGAAAATACGTCGAGATTTTTCTTCTGATCGCAGAAAAACTGATGTTTTTTGTTTCAAAATCCTGACGTTGACGCGGGAGACATTGATCATGATGCATTTCTTCTCGGGTTGCGACTTCGGATGGCGATCACGCCGCTCCCGTTTTCTGGCAGGCACGGCCATCGGGATGATCGCCTCCGGCGTTTTGGCCGGACCGGCACAGGCGGCCTGTACCACCTCCGGCACGGTCACGACGTGCACCGGAGATGTCAGTGCGGGCGTGCCCGACCTCTTCGCACCGGTCAACCGGCTCATCGTGGAGAATACCACCACGGTGCTCGGCGGCCGGTCGATCTTTCTGCGCAACAGCAGTTCGGACGTGAGCGTGGAGGCGGATTTCTCGCCGCAGGGCCTGGTCAACGATCCGACAGGCTTCGGTCCCGACGACCAAACGGGTGTGCAGGTCCGCGCCTTCGGCGGCGCCGCGGATGTCACGCTGACCGGAGACATGACCATCTCGGCGGGGCCGGACGTGGCCGGCGCGACCTCGCGTGTCCTGACGAACCATCAGTCGGGGGTGCAGATCGTCAGCGACGGGTCGCTCCGCCTCGTGCAGACCGGCGATGTGGTCATCGAACATGCCGACCTCGCCTCCTCCGGCAGCTTCCCCTCGGTGGATATCGAAAGGTTCAGCGGGATCGAACTCATCAACAACGGCGAAGAGCCCGCCCCCGGCGCGCTCACGCTGGAGCGGCAGGGAAACCTCACCGTGCGCGGTCCCGACATGACCGCAAGCACGACCGAAACGGACGCAAGCGGCTCCAGCCGGGCTATCGTCAATGACTTGGCAGCCTCCGACGGTGAAACGCTCTACGGCATCTTCGTGCTCACCGACGGTGACATGGACATTCTCAATGTCGGCGACATCCTCGTCGAGGACGGCGCGCGCACGGCGACCGCCGCAAGCGTCGGAGGGCGCGCCGAGGCGGTGACCGACGCGCTGGCAACCAGCGGCATCGGCGTGCCGGCGGACCCGGATGGCGGGCCATTCGCGGGGCTTGGCCGGGTGGACAGGCGGGCCAATGACACCACGCTCGTGCAAACCGGCGACCTGACCGTGCGGGGCGGGCCGACAATCCTGCGGGCGATCGCGGCGACCCAGCCGGATGGCCCCGCCGCCGAAGCGGCGTTGCGGCAGACGGCCGGCGATTTCGGCGGGCTTGAGGTGTTCGGCGTCCGGATGGACAATCTGACCAACCTTGACGCGACCTTCACCGGCGACCTGCTTGCAGAGGCCGGCCTGCTCACGGCAGAGGCCGATGCGCTGGCCGGGCCGGACGACACGATCGGGAACGTGACGGCCCAGATCAGCGCGGCAGGCGCCACGGCGGTGCGACTGCGTGGTCGCGGCCTGTTTACCGAGAACGATACGGATAACGATTCCGCCGCAGACGTGACAATCGACGGGACGGTCACGGCGCGGGGCGGCGCGATCGAGGCCGCGATCGCCGGAACGGGTCTTGCCCGGCAGCCGGTCAGCACCTTTCCGCCCCCCGAAGACGGCGCGCTTGGCAGCATCCGCCTCACCGGCGGTGACGCGACCGGGATCGACATCAGTGGCTTTGAAGACGAGACGACGATCAGCGCGGACCCCGAGCGACAAAGCCGGACAGTCGAAACTGTCAGCCAGATGGATATCGCCCTGACCGGGCCGGTCCTGGCCGAGGCAGGATCGGTCAGCGCGACGCTGTCGGGGTCGGGGCTGCCCGCGTCCCTCACCGGGGGCCGGGCGCTGGCGCTTGGCACATCCTTCAATGCGGCGCGCTTCGATATTGGCCCGGATGTGACCCTGACCGCCCGGGGCGGCGATGCCAGCCTGACGCTCGAGGGATCGCACGGCCCGCAAAGCGTGCTCGGCGGGAGTGCACAAGGAACCTTCATCCGGGTTCAGGGGCCGGCGGATGCCGTCTTTGACACGGATGTCGAGGCCACGGGGGGCCACGCGGCCCTGACCGGCGATGCCGGGCGCGATCCCGATACCGGTGCGCCCGGCATTGTACGGGGCGGCGAGGCTGTCGGTCTGGGGATCGGCCATGACACGGGCCTTTTCAACAGCGAGCAACAGGCGCTGTCGCCCGAGGAGGCCGCCGAGTTGCAGAGCCGCGTTCTGCGTGTCACTGGAAATGTCACGGCCACGGGCGGCGACGCCACCGCCGATGACCCCGATACGCGCGCAACGGGTGGCGATGCGACCGGCGTTGATCTCCAGTTTGGCGGCATCTTTTCGGTGGAGGGCGAGGTGACGTCCACCGCGGGCAGCGGGCCCGACGGGCGCGGGGCTGCGGTGGGTGTGGCGCTGGACGGCGGATTCTTTCCCGACTTTGTTCCCCTCGACAGGATTTCACAGGAGATCCGGATTGCGGGCGACGTGACGGCGACAGGGAGCGGCAAGGACATTGCCGATCCGGCAACGGGAAGACTCTTCAGCACTGCCGACACATTGGCAGCGGGCGTTCGCCTGAGCCGTTTCGGCCTGCAACGCCTGCGCATCGAGGACGGCGGCCGCGTGACGGCACGCGGGGATTTCACGCATGGCGTGATCGCCGCCGCCGAGGCCAATGAGGTCAGCGTTCAAGGCGGCGGCACGATCAGCGCCGAAGGCGCCGGTGCCTCCGGGATCGAGATACGCCCGTTTCAGGATATCTCCATCAGCCAGGCGGATTCCGCCCAGGGCACCAGCGCCCTCGTCACGATCGCTCCGGGCGGCACGGTGACATCGGCCCAGGGCTTCGGTATCCGCGACGACGGGCGCCGCGCGGCGGTCGACCTGTCGGACCCGGCGTTCCCCCGGTTCGTGGAAACCTACGAGAACGCCACGACCCTCGATCAGGGCGGCACGGTGACCGGCGGCAACGGCACCGCCGCAGACCTCGGCAGCGGGACGGATCGCGTGATCCTGCGCGACACGTCCGTCACCAACGGCGATATCCTGCTGGGGACGGGAAACGACCGGCTGGCCTTCGAGGACGGCTTCACGCTCAACAGCGTGATCGACGGCGGCCCGGGCACCGATATCGTCGAGGCGGATGCGGGTGCCGGGCTGACGCGCGTGTTCGATCTCGCCGCACAGCCGGTACAGGATTTCGAGGTGATCGAAAAGACCGGCGCGGGCCGGCTTTCCGTCGAGGGCGGAACGATCGCCCCCGCGATGGAATTGCGCGCGCTCGGCGGCCTGACCGACATCGTGAGCGATCAGCGCAACCTTGCGGCGCTCATCGAGGGCGGGGCCGCCCTCGTCAGCCGCGCGCGCCTCGCATCGGTGACCAACCGGGGCTCCTTGTCCGTCGGCACGGATGAAACCGGGGATATCGCTACTCTGCAGATAGATGGCGACCTGTCGCTCGAGGCGGCGGGCCGGCTCAATCTCGACGTCCGGGCCCCGGACCTGTCCGATCTGATCGAGGTGGGCGGCCAGACGGCTCTGGGCGGCGCACTCGACATCAACGGGCTCGGCATGCTGGACGCGTTCGAGCCCGGCAACCGCTTCACCGTGATCCGGAGCGCCGGTGGCGTGACCGGCGCTTTCGACAGCACGACAGACAATCTGCCCGATCTGGACTTCGTTGTCTCGGTCGATCCGGACGCGGACGGGGGCGAGCGCGTGACCCTCGGTTTCGCCACGGGCGATCCCTCAGACAAGGCCCTGCATCCCAACACGCTGCAATCCGTCTCGCGCTTGGCCCTGGGCTTCAACGATTTGCTGATCGACCGCTCGGCGCGCGCTGACGGCGCACGGCGCGGCGGCTCTGCCGCCGTCAGCCGGGTTTCGGCACGCGGGACGGTTGCGCATTCCGGCCAATACGCGTGGGGCCGGATCATCGGCTCGTTTCAGGATATCGACGGCTCGGCGGCGGTCACCGGGTACGAGGCCACCACCGGCGGATTGGCTTTCGGATACGAGCATGTGAGCCAGACGCAAGACGGTCGTGCAAGGCTCGGCGTCTCGGCGGGCTACAGCGTCACGGATCTCGACGCAGGTGCCTCCACCGCCGACATGGACAGCTATTTCCTCGGCATTCACGGCAGCCTGGAGCGGGGCAACTGGTTGCTTTCCGGTGCGCTTGGTTTCGGTGTCCAGGATTACGACCTGACCCGCCGGATCGCGGTCGGGGCCGGATCCGTGGCGGCCCGCGGCAGCGCTGACGGTCATTTCTGGACGGCCAGCGCCAGGTTGGGCTACGACATCGCCACGGCCACGGGGCTTGCCGCGCGCAACCAGACCCGCATCGCTCCCTATCTGCGGCTGGATCACGTTCATGTCGAACGCGACGGCTTTACGGAAACCGGCGCGGGCGCGCTCGACCTCACGGTCTCCTCCGACGATTTTTCTCAAAGCGCGATAAGCCTCGGGATCGAGACCTCGGCACGGTTCGCGCAACCGAAAGAGACTGTCATCCGCCCCTATCTCGACCTGCGCTGGCAGCACGTCCTTGACGGTCGGAACGCGACCAGCAACGCGTTCCTGACAAGCGCACCGGGTGTGACCTTCGCGACGACCGGCGCGACCGAGGATCGCAACCGTTTCGCGATCCGGGCGGGGCTTGGCATCGACGTCTCGGAAACCACAAGTCTTGATCTGCATTATGGCGGCACCTTCGCGGAAAGCTTCAGCGATCACAGCGCGCGCCTTGGCCTGACCGTTCGATTCTGAGCGGTCTTTCCGGGGACGCGAGGGGCCCTGGCCTGCACGCGGGGCTTTCTGCATCCGCGGAACACGGCCCTTGCTGCCTTGCGTCCGTCACCGGATGACCCCTTACAGCCCCGCGTTGTCCTGCCGGAAGACCCCGCCCCGGGCGGCACGGACGTAAGCGCGATCGGGTGCCCCATGCCCATCCATTGATTTTTTATATACGGATCAAATTCCGGATATGAGGGATGTGGTGGAGCCGAGGGGAATCGAACCCCTGACCTCGTCATTGCGAACGACGCGCTCTCCCGACTGAGCTACGGCCCCGACGCGGGTGATGTGCGCAATTCGCACACAAAGGTCAAGGGGGCCAGTGCGCAGCTCAGAAACACGGGCGCAGCACATGCCCCGCGTAGATGCCGGCGAGCCGCGCCACCGCGTCCTCGGGCGGCAACTCCTCGCTCTCGCCGGTGCGGCGCGAGGTGAGCTCCACGACGCCGTTCTTCAGGCCGCGCGGCCCGACGGTGATCCGCCACGGCAGGCCGATCAGGTCCATCGTGGCGAACTTTCCGCCCGCGCGCTCGTCGCGGTCGTCGTAGAGCGGCTCGAGACCGAGCGCCTCCATCGCGGCATAGAGCGCCTCGCAGGCGGCGTCGGCCTCGGCGTCACCCTGCCTGAGGTTGACGATACCCGCGTGGAAGGGCGTGACGCCCTCGGGCCAGATGATGCCCTTGTCATCGTGGCTCGCCTCGATGATCGCGCCCACCAGGCGGCTCACGCCGATGCCGTGGCTGCCCATGTGGACCGGCACGGGCTTGCCGTCGGGGCCCTGCACGGTGGCGCCCATCGGCTCGGAATACTTCGTTCCGAAATAGAAAATCTGCCCCACCTCGATGCCGCGGGCATGGCGGCGCCGATCCTCGGGGACGCGCTCGCGGAACACGGCCTCGTCGTGGGTGTCGTCGGTGCGCGCGTAACGCGAGGTGAATTCCTCCAGCACGGCGCGGCACTGCGCGACATCGTCATAGTCGATGTCACGCGCCCCGAATGTCAGTTCGGTGATCTCGCTGTCATAGAACACCTCGGATTCGCCGGTCTCGGCCAGCACCAGGAACTCGTGGGTATCGTCGCCGCCGATGGGGCCGGATTCCGCGCGCATCGGGATCGCCTGAAGGCCCATCCGCTCGTAGGTGCGCAGATAGCTCACCAGGTGGCGGTTATAGGCGTGGAGCGCATCTTCCTTTGTCAGGTCGAAATTGTAGCCGTCCTTCATCAGGAATTCGCGGCCCCGCATCACGCCGAAACGGGGGCGCACCTCGTCGCGGAATTTCCACTGGATCTGGTAGAGCGTCAGCGGCAAATCCCGGTAACTCCCGACATGAGAGCGAAAAATATCCGTAACCAGCTCCTCGGCGGTGGGCGTGTAGAGCAGGTCGCGCCCGTGACGGTCCTGCATCCGCAGCATCTCCGCGCCGTAATCGTCGTAGCGCCCGCTCTCGCGCCACAGGTCCGCCGATTGCAGCACCGGCATCTGGATCGGGTTGTGACCCGCGCGCGCCTGCTCCTCGTGGACGATATTCTCGATCTTTCTCAACACCTTGAAGCCGAGCGGAAGCCACGAATAGATACCTGCCGTCGCCTGCTTGATCATCCCCGCCCGCAGCATCAGGCGGTGGCTGGCGATCTGCGCCTCGGCGGGGGTCTCCTTGAGAACGGGCAGGAAATAGCGGCTCAGGCGCATGGGCGGGCCTCGTGGCTGGATACGAATGTCGCAGCGGTTCTAGGCGAGATGCCGGGGCGGGGCAACCTGCAGGTTCATGCCGCGAACCGCACCGCGCACGCGGGACGGGAGCCGCCGGATACCGCCTACCCGGGATCGAGCCCCAGCAACCCGGTCAGCCGTTCGGCCAGCGCGGCCTCGGTGAATTCGCGGGACAGTTCCACGTTGTCCAGCCCGCCGATGGCCGCCTCGACCTCGTCATCGACGGGCGTGATGAACCCGTTCCCGGCAGTGGCGAGAACGAAGCGCCGGCCAAGCGAATTGCCGCGAATCTCGCCCAGCAACAGCAGTTGCCGCCCGTTCGAGCGATCGGCGAGCACCACCCGGTTGTTGAGGCTGACCTTGACATAGGGGACCGGCACCTCGCTTTTCGCGGGCGCCTTGAGGTCGTGGATGACAAGCCCCTCGGGTTGCGGCTCCTGTCGGCGGCGCGCCTCCTCCTGCTTCATCCTGGTGAAGCCGCCATTGCTGATCGTGTCGGCTAGGCGGCGGATGGTGCCGGAGTTTTCCTGTATCAGCTTGCGCGCCTTCACGTCCTCGGGACGCGGTCCGTCGCGCTTGGAAAAGATATCCATGGGTTGTCCTCTGTCTGTGATCGGGGGGCCATGCCGGCGGTCGTCATCGTCCCCGGGGGGCCGTGCGGGCGCCCCGGCCCGCCAGCCACGGCCGCGGGCCGGCGGGCCGGGGCATGAACTCAGGGAACGATCACGCCGCGTCCGGTAAAGCGGCGGTTCTTGAAGTCTTCGATCGCGTCGTTGATGTTCGCCAGCTTGTACTCGGTCTGGTGCATCTTCACCTTTCCGTCGGCATTCAGTTCCATCAACTCCACCAGTTCGATGTAATCCCCCACGAGGCTGCCGCCGATCCGGATTTCGTTGGCCACCAGTTCCAGCGTCGGAATCTCGATGGTGCCGCCATAGCCCACCATGATCAGCTCACCGCCCTGGCGCAGCAGTTTCCAGCAGATGTTCTCGACCCCCAGTTCGCCGACGAAGTCGATCACCACATGGGCGCCGCCACCGGTGATGTCCTTGACCTGTTCGACAAGGTCCGGGCCGCCATCCAGCACCACGTCCGCGCCCAGCTCCCGGGCCAGCACCTGCGCTGCCGGTTCGCGGTCCACGGCAATCAACCGCCCGCCGCTGATTTCCTTGAGGCACTGCAGCGCGATATGGCCCAGCCCGCCGATACCCAGGAGCACCGTCCACGAGCCCGGGCAAGACAGCCGCGCCGCCTTTTTCGCCGCGCGGTAGGCGGTGATGCCGGCATCGGCCATCGGCGCGACGGACAGCGGCGTGATGCCGGTGTTGAGCTTGATCAGCGAGCTTTCCGAGGTCTTGAAATACTCGGCAAAGCCGCCGTCGATCCCGAGCCCGGGAAAGGTTCCGTGGTCGCAGTACATGTCATGGCCATACCGGCAGTTCAGGCAGATGCCACAACTCCGGAACGGGTGGCAGATCACCGCGTCACCCGGTTTCACCGAGGTGACGGCGCTGCCCGTGTCCTCGACCCAGCCGGCATTCTCGTGGCCCATGACATAGGGCAGAAGCGTGCCCTGCGTGTCCATGATGTCCTTCCAGACGCCTTCGATGATATGCAGGTCGGTCCGGCACAACCCCGCCGCGCCGACCTTGACGATCACCTCGTCGGGGGCCGTGATCGTCGGGGGCGGCACGTCCTCGATGTTCAGGTCCACGTTCATCTCGGGATCGTATTCGTAGAGTCTTGCAGCCTTCATTGTCTTGTCTCCTGTGATGCGGTGGCGGCGCGGCCCGTCCCGGACCGCGCCGGGGGCGGGTTACGGGCGGCCCAGCAGTTCGGCGCCGCCACCGAGCGCCGGCCCTTCGGTCGGGTCGGCCTCGCCTTCCTCGAGGTCGCCCACCAGCGTCTCGGTGGTCAGGATCAGCGTCGCCACCGAGGCGGCGTTCACCAGCGCCGAGGCCGGCACGCGCGCCGGGTCGATGATCCCGTCCGAGAACATGTCGCCGAATGCGCCCGTGGCGGCGTTGTAACCATGGCCCCTTTCGCCGCCCTCCACCGTCGCGGCGACCGTATCCGGATCGGCGCCCGCGTTTTCCGCGATCCGCCGCACCGGCTGGCTCAGGACCGAGCGGACAAGGTCGATGCCCTTGCCGATGTCGCCGATGGCCGACAGGTTTTCCAGGACCGGCGCGGATTGCGCCAGCGCCGTACCGCCCCCCGCGACAACGCCATCCTCCGCCGCGGCGCGGACCGCGCAGAGCGCATCCTCGATCAGCTGAACCTTGCGTTTCTGCTCCACCGGGGTGAAGCCGCCCGCATAGATGATCGCGCTGCCGCCCGACAGCTTGGCAAGGCGCTCGCGCAGCTTGTCCGCCTCGATGTTGGGCGGTGCGACATCGTACATGCGCTGCACCTGGTTGCGGCGGGCCACGACCGCCTCGCGATCGCCCTCGCCGCGCAGCACGCTGGTGCTGGACGAGGTCGCGCGCACCATCTCGGCGCCGCCAAGCTGCTCGGGCGTGACGTTCTCGACCTTCTTGCCCAGGTCCCGCGACAGCACTTCGCCGCCGGTAATGATGGCAAGGTCATCCAGCATGGCGGTGCGCCAATGGCCGTATTCCGGCGGATGCACGATCAGGAACCTGCCCGCCCCGCCGTTCTCCAGCAGGCGGATGACGACCTCGGGCGCAATTTCCTCGGCGATGATCGCCAGCGGGCGCCCCTGCTCCTCGGCGATGCCAATGGCGGTGTCGAGAATGGCGGGTTGCAAAATCTTCTGGTCCGTCATCAGGATCAGCGGATTGCGCAGCACCGCCTCCATGTGCTCGCGGTCCGTGACCATGTGGTGCGAGATGTAGCCGCGCTCGAAGGACATGCCCTCCATCACTTCCATCGTGGTGTCGATGGTGACGCCGAAATCGGCAGAGATCACCCCCTCGCGGCCCACCCGGTGCCATGCCTGGGCAACCAGGTCGCCCAGCTCCGTGTCGGTGGCCGACACGCGCGCCACCGCTTCGAGGTATTCCGGATGATCCGCGCAATCGCGCGAGCTTTCGTCGATCTCGGCGATGATGCGCTGCACGGCCATGTCGATGCCCTTGCACAGATCGACCGGCTTCACGCCGGCATCGGTGAGCGCCACACCCTGGCGGATCAGCGCGTTGGCCAGCACGATGGCGGTTGTGGTGCCGTCGCCGGCAACCTCGTTGGTCTGCATCGAGACCTCGCGCACCACCTGCGCGCCCATGTTCTCGAAGCGGTCGGTCAGTTCGATCTCGGACGCGATGGACACCCCGTCACGGGTGATCACCGGGGTGCCGACGGGGCGGTCCACCATCGCGTTAAGCCCCTTGGGGCCGAGCGTCGGCTCCACCGCGGCTGCCAGTCGGGCAACGCCGCGTGCCAATGCCTTGCGGGCAGAATTTCCGTGTACGAGCAGTTTGGCCATGTCTTTCTCCTTCACCGCACGGTGTTGCCGCGGGCTTCTCCCTGGGTTTCTCTTGGCGTTCAGCCGGTCAGCGCCGGGTGGGGGCGTGGTCCTCTCGCGGGGGGACGCGTCCTGCAACGAAATCCACCAGCGTCGGGCCCTCCGGGCCGATCTCGACCTCCTTGTAGCGGGTCGAGGCCAGTCCGCGGCACAGCGCGCCGTTGAATTCCATGTTGATCCGCGTGCCTTTGAGCCGCACGAGATGCGCTGCCAGGTCGCACGCCGCTATGGCCTCTCCCTGCCAGGTCGGAAAAACCGGATCGTCCGGGTTTTCCGCCAGTCCCCGGTCAAGCAGCAGCTCGCGATACCGCGGCTTCTGGCGTTCCTCCTCGTCGCCGGTCATCTCGATGCGGTCGAAGTCGCCCAGCGTCAGCGACACGATCTCCGCCTCGCTCATCCCCTGCGCCTGCAGCGCCAGCAGCATGACTTCCTGGCGCCGGTCATAGGCCTTGGCGCGGAAGGTATCGACCACCTCGGCGAGGTTCGCGCCATCGCAGTACTGCGCAAAGACATTTTCGAACGGCCTTCCGCTGTTCACGCCCTCGTTGACCTCGTCGCCGAAGCAATGGTCGTTGAGCGTGACCTGCACCTCGCGGACCCACGGCAGCGCGCAGACCTCCGCGCGGATGCCGAAGGCCATCAGGAACGCAAAGTTGGGCGAGCACCAGTAAGTGGGCAGGCGGAACTCGACCTCGACACGTTTGGAGCCGATGACCTCGGCACGCTCGACGAACCCCATGTCGGTGATGGGTTCGTCGAGCTCCGGATCGGTCACCGCCTCAAGGCTTTCCCACAGCTCGCACTCCAGGTCCGCCTTGATGATGTCCGTCAGCATGGGCCTTACTCCGCCGCGATCTGCACCGGCGCGCCGGCCAGTTGCCGTTTCTTGGCATCGACGTCGATGCCGTAGAGCCGCGCCGCGTTCAGGCCGAGGATCTTTTCCTTGACCTCGTCGGTCAGCTGCACGCCGCGCTCCTCGGCGATGTCGTCGGGAATCCGGAAGTTCCAGAACTTCTCGACCAGCCAGCGCGGCGTCCAGATCGCATAGTCCGATCCGAACAGCAGGTTGTCCTCGCCGACCCAGAACAGCAGTTCCGCCATCACCTCGGCGAAATAGCGCGGGCGCGCATGGATGAAGGGCAGAGCCACCGCAAGACCGCCGTAGACGTTGTTCTCCTGCACGGCGATCCAGCAGAAATCGTCAAGACGCGGCAGGCCGCAATGCTCGATGATCCAGTTCAGGTTCTGAAAGTCCGTGGCGGCGTAATCCACGTCATGCACGTCGAAGGCATCCTTCGACAGCGGGATGATCGTCGGGCCCTTGTGGACATGGATGTTGCGGATGCCCAGCTTGTCGCACAGCTCGAAGCACCTGTAGGCGGCAGGATCGTTGAGCGCCCAGCCCTTGCTGTCGCCGTTCCACTCGGCGGTATACATCTTCACGCCGGTGATATCGAACTCTTCCTTCATCCAGTGGATGTATTCCAGCGCCTGCTCGCCATCGCGCGGATCGAAGGTGCCGTTGATGATGAAGCGCTCGGGGTGCCGCCTGGCCATGGCGTGCGTGCGCCCGATCTCGGAGAACCCGGTCTTGTAGAAATCCGAGAGATAGGTCGACTGGATGATCGCCATGTCATCCGGACCGTCGACGAAGAGGTCGCGGTAGATGTCGTCCTCGGAATATTTCTCGAACTTCGACTTCTCCCAGAGCTCTTCCGGCGGGCTGAGGTTGGTGTGGTAGGCGTAAAAGCACTCGATGAACTGCTTGCCGTGCACGTTGGCCTGGTTCTCGGGGCTGCCGTCCCAGAAATGCGTATGGCCGTCGAGAACGAAGATTTCCTTGCCGTCCGGTGTCTTGTACATAGGTTCCTCCCTGGAATTTCCTGTCAGGATGGCTGGGGATGCGGGGGCCGGACCGCGCCGGTCCCCGCGCGGGCGCAAGACCCTCAGATGTATTCCATGACCTCGTTCATGTCGCCGAAGAGGATCACGGTATCGTCGTCAACACGAACCATGCGCCCGTAATGGGTGGAGGTGTTGACCTCGAAGGTCTCGGCGGTCATGTCGCGGCCGAGATATTCGGAGATCTCGCTCATCTTGAAGATCAGCTTGCCCTCGCCGTCGATCCGGATGGTCGCCGGATTGTAGGTGGTCGTGACACCGGGGTCGTTCTCTTCCATGAACTCGGCGATGGCCCGTGCCTCGACGCTGTCGTTCATGGTGATGCCGCATTGGTGCGAAACCTCACGCGAGCTCAGGTCGATGTCCTTCATCGACTTGAAGATGTTCTGCCTGGTCGCGTCACGCGCTACGTTTGACATCGGTCTGTTCCTTCTTGTGTTGCGATTAGCGGCTGAGACCGAGCTCCCCGAGGATCTGGCCGGTGCGCTCTTGCGAAACGGCCTTCACGTCCTCGAAGGAGACGGGCTTGGAATGCGGTTGCGACCAGATCGGCTGCAGCGCGGCGGCGGCGTTGTCGGCCAGGTCGCCGTGCTTCTTCAGCCAGGACTGGAACAGCGCCTTGTTGTGCTCGGCGTGCTCCTGGTCGTGGGCCAGCAGGTAGATCAGGTCGATCGTGTTCGCGAGGTTGCGCTCATAATCGGCCTCGGCCGCCGAGATCACCGGGGGCGTGATGAAATCGTTGTTTGCCGCCGCCGCCTGCATCAGGAAGCCGGAGCGGAACAGCTCGCCCACCAGCGGCTCGAACACGATGTTGATGGCGAAATACTGTTCGAGGTAATCCTCGCAGCCCATGATCGTCTCGACCGCTTCGCGCGTCGGCTGCCAGATCGGGTCTTCGAGCCACGCCTTCTTGCCGAGGGTGTCGTCCCAGCCCTCGATATCCATGCCGATCTCGGCCAGGTAAAGCGTGATGTCCTGGGACAGGCGCATCTTGTAGGACGAGTTCGTCAACGTGGCGTTGTTGATCATCTGCGTATAGCCGTAGCGCTGCGCCTGCATGAGCGAGGTGCCGAGGCCGAATTCGGCGTGCTTCCACGCGCCCAGGTGCTTTTGCAGGATCTTTGTCCAGACCGTGTCGAAGCTCGCCGGCGCACCGGCCCTGCGGGCGTTGGCGATGACGCTCTGCACCATCGTCTCGATCTTGGCCTGGCGCTGGTAGTGGGTGCGCTCCCACTCCTGGTCGGGCGCGCGGAAGGCATGCCAGTTGCTGGACAGCGCCTTGGTCATGCCCTTCTGGTAGGCGCCGCCGCCCTTGCCGCCCTCGAACTCGATGATCCAGTTCTGGATCAGGTAGCGTTCGGGATCGGGCTGAACGTCGACGGTGACGTCCTCGTAATGGGTCGCGCGCTTGCCGCGCGGTTCGTAATAGTTGTATCTCCGGCTTTTCGACCCCACGAATGTTGCGGCGCCGGCCGCCCCGGAACCAACCGAGCTTGATGTCGCTACCATTGTAGCCTCCCTTTCTGTGTCTTTTCACATCACTTGCGGTCGGCCTCGTGTGTCAGGCCGACGAACCGGAAGTGGGGGTGAACTTGTCGTAGAAGACGCGGTCGGTATCGAAGTCGTGCATGAACAGGACCGGAATGAGCGCGTCGATCATCGGGGGCGGGCCGCAGGCATAGACATCGCCCTCGCCGTCGATCCCCAGCTCCTTCAGCCGCCTGTCGACGCATTCGTGGACGAAGCCGCGCTCACCGGCCCAGCCGTTGCCTTCTTCCTCGTGGCTGAGAACCGGGATGAACTGCACGTTCGGGTGCGCTTCGGTCAGGGCACCGATCTCGTCGAGCTTGAACAGGTCGCTCTGCGAGCGCGCGCCGTAGAAGAAATAGACCGGGCGGTCCTCGCCGCTTGCCACGTGATCGTTGAGGATCGACCAGACCGGCGACATGCCGGACCCGGCCCCCACCAGGACTACGGGTCCTTCCCGGTCTTCCCGTCGGAAGCACATCCCGTAGGGCCCCTCGACCGAGACTTCGGCTCCGGCCTTGATTCCTCCGTCGTCGAGTTCGCTGGAGAATCGGCCGTCGGGGTATTTCTTGATGATGAAGAAGAGTTCTTGGGTTTCGCTCGGCGGATTTGCCATGGAGAACGAGCGTGTAATCTCCTCCCCCGCTTCCGTTGTGACCGTGATGTCGACATATTGGCCCGCCCAGAATTTCAAAGGCGCATCCAGTTCGATCCGCACGCCGCGAATGTCGTGGGTCAGCGCCTCGAAACCGGTGATCCTGCCCGAGAAGGTCTTGACCGGGATCGACTTCGCAAGCACCTCCTCGTCGTAGTTGAGCAGTTCGAACTCGACATCGCTCCAGGCCAGGGTGCGGCACATCAGGATGTGCCCGCTGTCCTTTTCCATGTCGCTGAGCGCGAAAGTCGAATAGTTCAGCGTCTCCGTTTCGCCGTCCAGCTGCACGCACTTGCAGGCCGAGCACTGGCCCTCCTTGCACCCGTGCGGAAGGGCAAGCCCCTGGCGGAATGCGGCGTCGAGGATGTACTCGCCCTCTTCGACCTCGAATTCGATGCCCACTGGCTCCAGGCGGACGGTATGGGTATCCGTCATCTTTCTGCCTCCCTGATCTTTCCTGTCGTTCGCGCGCATCCTCGGGCGCGCGCCCGGGAAGGAGAGGCCGCGAACGGCCTCTCCTGTCGGTCTCAGTTGCACGGATTGATCGTGAACCCGGCACGGTACTCCGCGATATGCGCCTCGCGCTCGGCGTCAGACATGGCCCGGAGCGCGTTGAGCGGCGACGCCAGCGTGTGGCCGCGCACGTGCTCGAGCTTCCACATGTCCTTGTCGTCGAACCGCAGGTGCGGCTGCGCAACGAGCGTCTCGCCGTCCTCGCGAACGAAGTTCAGGTCCTTGATCGCATCGGCAAGGTCCCAGCCGTCATAGAGGCTCTCCCACTCGCGCTTGCCCGAGAACTTGCCCATCGCCGGGGTCGGGCGGCCCTTATACTCGTCGGCAAAGGCCTCGACGGCGGTCCAGCGGTCCAGCTCATGCGCGAAGGTGTGCAGTTGCCCGTCGATCTCGTCGACGACCATGTCCTCGCGGATCAGGCAGGGGACAAGGCACGACCAGCAGCGATGCGGATAGACATAGCCCGTGTCCTGGTTGACCGTGACGACCGTCTCGCCCGGCTTCGACAGCTTGTCGTACCACTTCCAGAATTCGCCGAACTCGGCGTACCATCCGGGGTACTTGTGCTCGAACCACTCGAAGTCCTTCTCGGTCTGCGCCTCGATCCGCCAGAAGTTGACCGGCCAGCCCACGGCAAAGAACTGTGCGACCTTGTGGACATAGTTCTTTTCGGTGATCCGCTTCCAGGCTTCCTGCACGTCGTCGTGATGCACCTTCACGCCGTATTTCTCGAGCGGCAGCATGTAGGTCCGGTAGTAGTCCTCGAAAATCCAGCGGTGCCACATCTCCGCGTAGGATTCCTTGTCCTTGTCGCGGTTGGTGGTGCCGTATTCGACGAAGGTCCCGATGGCGGCATCGACGATGGCGTGGTTCTGCCAGAAGGCGTAGCGCAGGTCGCGTTCAAGCAGCAGGTGGTTTTCCGGCTCCTTCAGCGCGGACATCAGGAGCGAGTGGCCGTTGCCGATATGGCGGCTCTCGTCCGACTGCACCGACAGGAACACCGTCGGAAGCGCATAGTCGCCGTTGCGGGCGGCCTCGGACGGCATCGCCACGAAGAGCGTGTTCGTGAACGCCGTTTCCGCCACCACGGTGAGGTACATGTTCGCGGCGGTCATGGTATCGCCGGTGATGAACCCTTCACCGAACTGACGGCCGATCGTCGTGGCGTAGCATTTCCCGAAGGCCTCTTCGGTGATGTCGAAGCCGGCGGGGTCGATGTAGTTCTCCATGTACCACTTCTTCAGGTTCATCTGAATCGTGGAATGGCGGAACTCGTCCACCATCTGCATGGTAAAGCCGGTGCGCAGGTCTTCGCCCGGCGCGATCCGCGCGACCATGGCCATCGAGCGCGCCGCCGAGATTTCCGGGAACGGGATGATGGCCAGGAACAGCTTCATCCACTCGACCCAGCGCGGCTCCACGTTACGGAACATGTCTCCGCGAAGCGCCGCGTCGAGCGCGCCGTAGACCCGGTTGTCCTTTTCCTCCTCCATCGGGAAGTAGGACCGCAGGACCTGTTTCATCGGGTCGCGCGGGGCCTTGGTGATCTTGTAGTCCGTGGGGAACGTGTTGGCCTCCTGGACATACGACGGGTTCCACCCGAGATCCGAGATCTTCTTGGTGGCCTCCCCGACCGATATGCCACGCTGAGACGTGATTTTGTTTAACGTCAAAGTCATGCCATGAGCCTCCTTCAGGCTGTGCGACCGTCACACCGGCCGCCATATGGGGCGACATGCGTCGCCATTTCACTTTCCGGACGGCAAAGCGTCCGCACGCATCCTGGCAAAGGTCGGAACGTCCGGGTCTGCATCGGCCAACCGGCCCGTGACGGGCCGGGACTGCTGCGGTGCGGCGTCCTCTCCTTCGTTCTTGCGAGCGTCCCGTCGCGTCGGGGCGTCATCTTGTGCCAATCCAATAAGCAATCCCCGTTCCAGACTGGCGGAAACGCCCCTCGGAACGCGGGGATATGTTTATAAATACATGATTTTATTTATTTTTATTTTCTGACTTTTTCTTTGGCAGCCCAATGCCGCCCCGGGGCGGCCTGCGGCGCAAGGTCGCAATGTCACGTTGCGTTACACCTCCGTGTTACACCGGACGCCCGGCATTACGCCGGGGTGCCGTCCGGCCCTGCATTGCCGCCGGGTCAGGCGGCACCAGACGGCCGGGATCGTGAGGGATTTCAGGTGGTTTTACGCCGCAGCGCGGCGCGCCGGATGCCGCTTTCCTGCCGGTATTTCGCGACAACGCGGCGCGACACGGCGATGCCGTCCTCTTGCAGCCGCGATGCAAGGCAGACATCCGACAACGGGGCGGCCGGATCCTCGCCGGCAACCATCGCGCGGATGCGGGCGGTGACCTGCCCCCTGCTGTGCGCACCACCAAGGCGCGAGACCGCCCCGGGGCACAGCCTGCGCGCCGCGATCACGCCCTGCGGGGTCTCGATCAGGTAACCGTTCAGCACGCGGCTCACGGTGCTGGTATGAAACCCTGTCACCGCCGCCAGCTCCGCCTGGGTCAGCGGGTGCAGGGCCGCATCCCCGTGCTCCAGGTAGCCGGTCTGCCGGGCGATCAGCGCCCCGATCACCCGGCGCGTCGCCGACCGGCGCATGTCGAGCGCGTATTTCAGGCCGCGCGCCTGTTTCAGCGCCTCGGACAGACCGGGGCTGCCGCCCGCCTGCGGCGCATGCGCGATCTCGACCGACGGTTCGGTGTCGCGACTGAACCGGACCTTCCAGGTGCCGCCCGTGCGCGACACCCGCGCATCGGGTTCGCGGGTCAGCGCGTGGTCGGCGTCGAAACGCGCCCCGGGTTTGGGGTCGAGTGTCCGGATTTCGGCGAGGCAGGCGCTGACGGTCCCGATGTCGAGCCCCGTCCGTTGCGCCAGCCGCTCGGCACCGCCATCCTGCAACAGGCCGAGATGGTCCAGCACCACGCCCATCTGCTCGGTCAGCGAACCGCGCTCCTGCAATTGCAGGTACAGGCACTCGCGCAGGTCGCGGGCGAAGAGCCCCGATGGCGAGACCCTCTGCTGCACCAGCTTGAGCGTCGCCTCGACCAGCTTTTCCCCGATCCCCAGCTCCCCGGCGATCGCGCGCCAGTCCGCGCCGAGCCGGCCGCTGGGCTCGAGGTCTTCCACGAGGCGGATGACGATCCGTTCCATCAGCCCGCCCCGGGACAAAAGGTCGGACAGTTCCGCCTGCACATGTCCGATCAGGCTGCCGGCCCGCTCCGGAACCGTCGCCTCCAGGGCGTCGCCGGCTCCGAACCCCACGAGGAAACGCCGCCTCGGCCGCCGCACCAGAAGGTGCGGATTGACCTCGGCCGTCCTGACCAGGAACTCGGTCACTTCGGCCGACGAGAGGCGCAACAGCGACATCGACTGGTGCAGGACGAAAACCTGCGCCTGGCGCGTGAGCTGTTCGAGGGCCAGGGTCATGCCGCCCCCGGCCTTTCCCGCCGGCCGGCGGTTTTTTCTGGCCCGGCGCGGCCACCTCCGCCTAGACTGCGGGCACCACCAGACGGGGCTGCCCTCAGATGCGCCAACAATCCCCCCCCGGCGGGATCGCCACGCCGAGATCCGCCCCGCCCGAGACGTCCTATCCCGGCCTGTCGCCCCAGCTTCTGGCGCGGGTGCGCCAGTTGTGGTCGGTGCGCGGGCTGGATTTCGATGCCGCCTGGCGCGGGGCGGTGCGCGACATGCCCGGGTTCCGCGCCCTGCCCCGCATCGCCGACTCGGCCAGCAGCGCGCAGGTCGATCTTGTCTTTCTCTTCGATCAATGCGTGATCTGGGTGAAGGCGCTGCACGACGCGGCCCGCCTCGGATGCGAGCGAAAGGCGCCGGGCCTCGACGCGGCGCAGTGGCACGGGCTCGCCGCGCTGACGGCCCGCCTGACCGAACAGATGAGCGCGCTCAGAATGCTGGCCCTGACGGACATGCCGCTGCCGGCGATGCAGATCGCGCGGTCGGTCTCGGAGGACGTGGACATGCTGCTGGTGCTTCTGGTCCGCCGCAAGCTGGCCGCGCGCTTTATCGCCTGCACCACCGTCGAAGAGGCCAACGCCTTCTGGCGCCGCCACATCGCCGGTGGCCGGGCCTTTCGCGCGCTGACCGAGAAACTCTACGAGATCGGGCTGGATTACTCGCCCGACACCGATTACGAGCGCTGGCGCAAGGACGTGCTGGCCAATCTCGGCGCCGCCGTTCACAGCAACGCGCTGGCCCTGCCGGGCACGGCGCGCCGGCCCGGCGCCCATCTCGGCAATGACAACAGCCTGCATTTCGCGACCTTCCGGTGCCATGAACTCTGCGCCTATGCCCAGTTGATCAAGCCGGGTCTTGTCGATGCCCTGACACGGGCCGCCCGCACGCCGCCCGAGACCCGCGCACGGGCCGCTCTCGCCGCACCGCTGAGCGCGATCGTCATCGACCAGATCCGGAGCCTGTCACAGCCCGCCCCCGGCCTCGCGGCCGACGGCGCGGCGTGCCGCTAGTGCATGTTTTCCCCGGTCTTGTCGAACTTGCCCTCGGCAATCCAGCGCGCGGCAAGGACAAAGGCGCCCATGGCGAAATCCTTGCCGTGCGCGTCCATCATTTCTTCGGTTATCTTCGCGATCTGCGAGAAATAGCGGTCCTTGCTCTGCTCTTCCTCGGACAGTTCAGGTTTCATGGCTTCCTCCCGTTTTCGCTTCGTTGACGGTTATTTGAACATGACCCTGGGAAAGGTCAGGATCGCCGCGCGGCCATCGGCAAAGCCCAGGGCGAGGTGCTGGCCGTCGGGCGACCAGTCCATCGCCGTCACGGCCGCGCCCGTGCCCTCGACCAGCATCAACTCGTCGGAGCGGCCGATCGGGCACAGCGTCACCAGCCCGTTGGCATACCCCACGGCGCAACTGTCGCGCGTCGGGCAGGGGGCCACGCGGTCCACCAGCGTCAGGCCCGGCTTGCCGGTATGCACCGGGTCGCCTTCATGCGTGCCAAAGGGCAGATCCGGGCAGCGCCAGCCGACGACGCGAAAGGCGCCGGAGGCGACCATCACGTTCGCCTTCCCACTGAAACCCGCAGAGCAGACCGGCCCCGGAAAGCCCTCGATCACGTCGGCCTCGCCGCGCGGCACGTGGACCAGCGCCAGCGCCGCCTCGCGGCACCCGGCGACGATCCACTGCCGGTCGGGCGACCATGACAGGCACGCGACGGTGCCCTCGCACGCGACCTCCGCCCGCGTGTCCAGCTCCGCAGCCCCGAGCACGACGATCTTCGTGTCGCACCGCGCCGCGATCAGCGCGCCATCGCCGGACGTGGCGAGGTGCGAGATGCCCTCGCCAAGCTCACGGGTCGCCAGCGGTGCCATGTCCCCGGTGTGCAAAAGGGCCAGCGTCCCCCCCCGGGCCACGCAAATGGCGTTCTCGGCGGGCACGGCGGACAGGGCCGTGACCGCATCTGCCCCCGCACCGCGCAGCCCGAGGACCTGACCCCGCGCCGTCACCCGTGTCAGCCCGCCAGCCCCGGCGGCCACGGCAAAGCCCTGCGCGCCCAGCCGGCACATGCCCGGCCCGTCCGCTGCCGCGGTGACCTCGGGGGTGACCGGCGGCGGCAGGGCGTTCTCGCGCGGGCGGATGGTGGTGCGGCCGGTGTCCACCTCGGTCCGGATGCGCTTTTCCGGGTGTTCGGCATCCGTCATCGGCAGGAGCGCCAGCGCCCCCCCCTCCAGCCGGCAGGCCACGGCAGAGCCGTCGGCGTTGAACAGGATTTGCCCGACCGGGGCCGACAGGCCCCATTCGCGCCCGATCAGGTCGAAAAGGCTGAGGGCCTGCGGTGGCTTGGTTCCGATCATGTGTCTTCTCCCCCGGTCCGGGCCTCGAGCTCCTCGTCCAGTTGCGCCAGACGGCGTTCGAGCGCCCCGATCCTTTCTTCACAGGTTTCCAGTGCGCTTTCGTTGCGCCCCATCTCGCGCGCGGTGCCGGGATCGTCGTCGTCCCCGGCCATGTCGATAACCTGCATCCCGTTGTGTTTCTGCATCAGCCGCAGATGCTCGGCCGAGGCCGCGGAAATCCCCTGTATTGTCTCCAGGCGCTCTGTCAGGATGTCCTGAACGGTTCGCCGTTGATCGCTCATCCCTGCCCCCTATACTGCCTGACCATCCGAAACACAGAGGCGCAGCCCCCATGCCCGGCCCGTTTGACACCCGTTTCTTTGCCACGCTCGCCGAGGTCGCGGCCCGGACGCTGGATGCGCAGGACAGCTACGTCGAAACGGCGCGCAAGGCGGCCGAGAGCGGCGACCCCGAGGACCTGCGCGCCGCGCGGCAGGCGCTCGATGCCCTGCCCGCCGTTCAGCGCGACCGCCTGCTGGCAGAGACGCACCGCCGGCTGGCAACCGACCTGTCCGCGATTTGGCAACAACTGCCCGGCGCGGCGCCGGGAACGCGCATGAACTGAGCCCGCGACACCGCCACCGGGGCCCCGGGCCGGGCAACCTGCGATCGGCAACCACCGGTGTGCGCCATGTGCCGGGGCCGGCGTGACGCGCAGGGGCAGATCGGGGGGCGACGGACGGGTCATGATCGCGGCATACTACCGGGCAACGCCCGTCGCTCAATTAAAATATGCGAAAATTCAAGATATTACGTCGCAAATGGCCGAGCGAGGGGCGGTTCGTAAAGCTCCGTTACACTGTCCGGACGACATCGTAAAATTCTGTGCCGGGGCCGTTGCGCCGGGCCGGCGGCGAGCGGCGAATCTGCTGCAATGCGGCGAATCGCTGCACGCGGGACAGAACGCCGCCGCCGCGGCCGGTCTCTTGCCCGGCAAGGCCCCGCGCGGCCTTGCCCCGCTGCTGTCGGGGCGGTCTTCGCCCCCCGCGTCACGGGCCGGCCCCGCGGCCCCGGTCCCGCCGCGAGAAAACGCTCGTGGCGCGACGCCCGGCAACGCCTGTTGCCTTTGACATGAACCACTTGCACGCTCCCGTCGCCGCCGGGGCGATATCCGCCATCACCGCACGCAGACGCGGTTTCCGGGCGGGTCCGACGCCGCCGCTGCTTGACGTTACGGAAACATTTCGCCATCGACATCGGCCTTCGGGTCACGGGCTGCCGGCACCGCTATGCAAATTGGTTAGGATATGATACCTTTTTCACTCAGGGTTTCCTTTTGTCGGGCACCCGACGGTGCCGACGCAGACATGTCGCGAAAGGAGCTAGGTCCGTTTTTTTGCCGCCACCGATCCGGAAGTCCTTCGCCAGGGCGGTATGAACTGTTCGTGAAAAACCGATCGCGCGATCCTGTCCCGGACATCACGCATCGTGCGACAGTCGGAAAACACACCACCTTGTAACGAGATGCATCCAGCCCGAACGCCAGACCTGCACTTTCGCCGCACGCACCGGCGCGGCCCACACAAGGTGACCGATGGAACGACCTAGATATTTCAATGCCACGAAATGTGACAGCGACGATCCCGCCGCGTTCTCCGAGCGGTCGGAGAGACAGACGCGGCGCGCCTGGGAAAACTACGTCACCGGCCAGTCCGAGGTGGCCGGGGTGCGCAACGAGATCGTGCAGTCCTGGAAGCGCAGCATGCACCTTGGCGTGGACGCGACGCGCCGGCATTCGCGCAAGATCGAGCACGACGACGAATTGCACAAGCTGCGCCGCCGCAATTCCAGCCTGCGACAGGCGGCGCACGCCGCCTTTGCCCGGCTGGAACAGCATCTCGCCGGGGCGCAGGCGATCCTGATCCTCACCGACAAGAACGGTATCATCATAGATGCCATCGGTGACCGGTCGGTGCTGGACGAGGGGCGCAACATCCACCTCGAAATCGGCGGGGTCTGGAACGAGGACGTGATCGGCACCAACGGCATCGGCACCGCGCTCAAGACCGGCAAGCCGACCTATGTCCATGCGGCCGAGCACTTCTGCCAGGGCGTTCAGGCCTGGACCTGCGCCGGGGTTCCGATCTTCGACCCGTTCGACCACTCGGTGATCGGCGTCGTGGACCTGTCGGGCCCGCCCGGCATCTTTCGGCGTCACAACATCGCGCTGGTCGTCGCGGCGGCGCGCGAGATCGAGATCGCGCTGGCCGAACAGCAGCGCGAGGAACGCACCCGCCTGCTGGAAAGCTTCCTCAATTCGGATGTCAGCCGGCCCGACAACAGCGTGCTGCTGCTCGACAGGGTGGGCCGGATCATGTTCCGGCGCGGGCTGGACGACCAGTTGCACCTGACCCGGCCCGATTTCGCGGTCGGCCACCAGTTGCTGCCGCTCAGTTCCGACACGACCGAGCACGACATTCGCGCCGCCCTGCCGCGCGACATCGAGATCGACGACATCACCCGCCTGGAATTCGACGGCCACCTGCGCGGCGCCGCGCTGTCGCTGAAACGCTCTGCCGCGATCCGCCCGCAGGACACCGTCGCCGTGCGCATCAAGCCGCGGCCCGATGTCAACGAGGACGAGATCGCGATCGTCGGCAACGACCCCAAGATTCACGAGGCGATCGAGCTGGCGCAGCGGGCCGCCGCGGCCGGTGTCACCGTCCTGATCCTGGGCGAGACCGGCGTCGGCAAGGAGCTGTTCGCCCGGCTGGTGCACAGCAGGCTCGAACAGAACAACGCGCCCTATGTCACGGTCAATTGCGCGGCGATCTCCAAGGAGTTGATCGGCGCCGAACTCTTCGGCCATGTCGAGGGTGCCTTTACCGGTGCCCTGCGCGGCGGCAAGCAGGGCAAGTTCGAACAGGCCGATGGCGGCGTGCTGTGCCTCGACGAGATCGGCGACATGCCCGTGGAGCTGCAACCCTACCTGCTGCGGGCGCTGGAACAGCGCGCCGTCTACCGCATCGGCGACAACCAGCGCCGCCCGGTCAACGTGCAGCTCGTGGCCACGACCAACCGCAACCTGCGCAACGACGTGGAACAGGGGCGCTTTCGCCGCGACCTGTTCTACCGCATCGGCATCGTCGCCATCGAGGTGCCCCCGCTGCGCGAGCGCAGCAACGATGTCGGCCTGTTGATCACCCATTTCAACACGCTCTTCGCCAAACGCTTCTCATGCCCGCCGCTGACCTTCGCGCCGCCGGTCAGCCAGCGGCTGACCGAGTACCGCTGGCCCGGCAACGTGCGCGAATTGCGCAACCTGATCGAACGTCTCTACCTCCTGAAAACCGGCCCCGAGGTCAGCATGGCCGACCTGCCGCCCGAGATCACCGAACCGGCGGACGGGCTGGGGTTCAGCCACTACGTCGATGTCGGGGAAGAGCCCGTCAACCTCGAGAACATGGAATTGATGACCATCCGCCGCGTCATGAAGGCAGAGAAAGGCAACCTGACGCGCGTGGCCGAACAGCTGGGCATCTCGCGCCCGACGCTCTATCGAAAGATCAAGCAGTATGGCATCCCGCGCGACTGAGCGGGCGGCCTCCCGCGCCGGCTGAGCGGCCGTGTCCCTGCACGGCTTCCCGGCCCGCCTGTCGGCCGACGGCCTGTCCCTGAGACCGCTGCTCGAGTCCGACCTGCCCGAGATCATGCGGCAGCTGTCGGACGACGGTATCGCGCCCTGGCTTGCCGCCGTGACACGGCCCTTCGGCCCCGCTCAGGCCCGGGAACTGCTCGAGCACAGCCGCGAACCCGGCGAACATCTGCGCGTCATCGAGACGGACGGGGCCCTGTCGGGCTGCATCTGCCTCGGCACCGGCCTGTGGTACTGGCTCGATACCGGTTTCCGGGGCAAGGGGCTGATGAGCGCCGCGCTGCGCCTTGCCCTGTCCCGGTGGTTCGCCCGCCCGGCGCCGCCCGTGGTGGCCACCTGCCGCACGGATAACGACGCCTCGCGCGCACTGCTCCGCCGGCTCGGATTTGCGCGATACCCCGGGACGCGCCGCATGTTCTTTCAAGCCGCGGGCGGCTCCCGGACATGCCATGACTATCTCGTGACGCCCGAACAGTGGCACATGCTCAACCCGCCCCGGCTGGCCCTCGGCGCCCTCTGCCTGCGCCCGGCCCGGCAGAAGGACGCCCCCGGCCTCGCGCGGATGCTGCCGGGGCGCGGCACCGCCTGGCCGGGCAGCGACGACCTGCCCGGCTTTATCGAGACGCACCGCTTTCGCGGCGCGGCCACGGGTCTTTTCGTGATCGAGGACGGCATGCGCAGGACCATCGGCATGGTGCTGTTCCGCGAAACCGGCCCGCCCGCGCTGCGCTATCTCTGCGCCGCCGAGGCCACCCGCCACGGTGCCGGGCTCGAGGCTGCGCTGGCCGCGGGCCTGCCCGCTCTTCTTGCCTCCTGACCGCCCGCACACCCGACCGCCCGGGGCCTTCGGTCCCTGTCCGGTCGGGGGAAACCGGCCGCCCGCGCCCGGCCCCGGCGGATGCACGCCGCCGCCCGTGCCGACACGCCCGGTGCGGCGCGGGCCCCCGCGATGCGAAGGCGCGCCGCCCTTGAAACCCCCGCCCCGAAGCGCGATGTTGCGCGCGAACAAGCGAGGGGATGCCGATGGCCCTGCCGGTCAAGGATCAGATCAAGTATTGGGCCGCCGCCGCCGTCGCGGTCCTGGCGGTGCTCTGGTTCCTGGGCGACGTGATGCTGCCCTTCGTGCTGGGTGCGGCGGTGGCGTATTTCCTCGACCCGGTCGCCGACCGGCTGGAGCGGCTGGGGCTGAGCCGGGCGCTCGCCGTGGCGGCGATCACGGCTGTGGCGGTGCTGGTGGTGGTGGCGCTGGCGCTGCTCGTCATCCCGTCGATCGTGGCGCAGGCCATCGCGCTGTTCGACACCGCGCCACAGCTCGCGCGCGACCTTCAGGGCTTTCTCGGGACGCACCTGCCCTCGATCTACGAGCCCGACTCGACCCTGCACCAGACCCTGCAATCGGTGGCCGAGACGATCCGCGAGCGCGGCGGACAGCTCTTGCAGACGGCGCTCAGTTCGGCGGCGTCACTCCTGAACATCGTGATTCTTCTGGTGGTGGCGCCGGTGGTGGCGGTCTACCTGCTCTATGACTGGGACCGCATGGTCGCGCGGATCGACCACCTGCTGCCGCGCGACCACGCGCCGATCATCCGCCGCCTGGCCGGAGAGATCGACGCCACGCTGGCCAGCTTCGTGCGCGGCATGGGCACCGTCTGCGTGATCCTGGGCACCTATTACGCGGTGGCGCTGATGCTGGTGGGGCTGCAATTCGGCCTCGTGGTCGGCGCGCTGGCAGGGCTCGTCACCTTCATCCCCTACGTGGGCGCGATCTTCGGCGGGGCGCTGGCGCTGGGGCTGGCGCTCTTTCAGTTCTGGGGCGACTGGCTGAGCATCGGGCTGGTGGCGGCGATCTTCGTCTCGGGGCAGGTGATCGAGGGCAACCTGCTCACGCCCAAGCTGGTGGGCTCGTCGGTGGGTCTGCACCCGGTGTGGCTCATCTTCGCGCTGTCGGCTTTCGGCACGCTGTTCGGCTTTGTCGGCATGCTGGTGGCGGTGCCGGTGGCCGCGGCCCTGGGGGTGGTCGCGCGCTTCGCCGTGGCGGAGTACCAGAAGGGCCGTCTCTATCGCGGGCTGGGCGCGCAGACCGGGAACCGGGGCGACGGATGACCCCAAGGCAACTGGCCTTCGACCTGCCCGCGCGCACCGCGCTGGGGCGCGAGGATTTCTTCGTCTCGCCGGCCAATGCGCAGGCGGTGGCGCTGATCGAGGGCTGGCGCGACTGGCCCGCGCGCAAGCTGGTGCTGTGCGGCCCGCGCGGCGCGGGCAAGACCCACCTCGTGCATGTCTGGGCGGCGCAGGCGGGCGCGCGGATCGTGGCGGCCGACGCGCTGGCGCGCGCCGACATCCCGGCGCTGGCCGGGGGGCCGGTGGCGGTAGAGGACGCCGACGGCATCGCGGGCCGCGCCGGGGCCGAGGCGGCGCTGTTTCACCTGCACAACCTGGTGCTGGCCGAGGGCCACGCCCTGGTGGTCACGGCCGCCGCGCCGCCGCGGCACTGGGGCCTCGCCCTGCCCGACCTGGCAAGCCGGGTCGAGGCCATGCTGCTGGCGCGGCTGGGCCCGCCCGACGACGCGCTGCTCGCCGCCGTCCTGGCCAAGCTCTTTGCCGACCGGCAGCTTGCGCCGTCGCCCGACTGCGTGCCCTACCTCGCGCGGCGAATCGAGCGCACCTTCGAGGCGGCCCGCGCCACCGTCGCCGAAATCGACGCCCGCGCACTGGCCTCGGGGCGGCGGGTGACACGGCAACTCGCCGCCGAAGTGCTGGACAATCGCGGCCGCTGACGCCATTATCCGTTACCCGAGTGTTACACTCCGCCACGATAAGGCCCGCATGACACAGGCAGATTTCCTCCGGAACCCCGCCCCCGAGCCCGTCGCCCCCGACGGCATCGACACCGCCGGGCCGGGGCGGTTCTTCAACCGCGAGCTGAGCTGGCTGGGCTTCAACTGGCGGGTGCTGGAAGAGGCGCAGAACCCCCGCGTGCCGCTGCTCGAACGGCTGCGCTTCCTGTCGATCTCGGCCACCAATCTCGACGAGTTCTACAACGTGCGCGTGGCCGGCCTGCGCGAACTGGCCAAGGCGGGCAACACCACCCCCGCCGCCGACGGGCTGACGCCCGCCGAGCAGCTCGTCCTCATCAACGAGAACGCCCGCAGGCTGCTGCAATCGCAGCAGCAGACCTACCAGACCCTGCGCGCCGAGATGGAGGCGGAGCGCATCGCGATCCTCACCCACGAGATGCTGGACGAGACCGACCGCGCCTACCTGGCCGAGACGTTCCTGCACCGCGTGTTTCCCGTCCTGTCGCCGCTGGCGATCGACCCGGCGCACCCGTTCCCCTTCATCCCCAACCTCGGCTACAGCCTGGCGCTGCAATTCGAGCGCAAGTCCGACAAGCGCCCGCTGCAGGCGCTTTTGCCGATCCCGCAGCAGATCGACCGCTTCGTGTCGCTGCCCGCGCCCGACGGCGCGCACCGCTTCCTGCCGCTCGAGGAATTGCTCCTGCTGCATCTCGACAGCCTGTTTCCGGGCTATCGCTACAAGGGGCATTGCGCGTTCCGCGTGCTGCGCGACAGCGACCTCGAGGTCGAGGAAGAGGCCGAGGACCTGGTGCGCGAATTCGAGGTGGCCTTGAAGCGCCGCCGCCGGGGCGAGGTGGTGCGCATGAAGATCACCTCGGGCGCGCCCGAGGCCCTGCGCGATGTCATCATGCAGGAATTGCACGTCATCCCCGACGAGGTGGTCGAGGTCGATGGCATGATCGGGCTGGCCGATCTCAAGGAACTGGTGCTCGACACGCGGCACGACCTCTTGTGGCCGCCCTTCACCCCGCGCGTGCCCGAGCGGGTGCAGGATCACGGCGGCGACATGTTCGCGGCGCTGCGGCAAAAGGACATGCTGCTGCACCACCCCTACGAGACCTTCGACATGGTGGTACGCTTCCTGCAGCAGGCGGCGCGCGACCCCGACGTGCTGGCGATCAAGCAGACGCTCTACCGCACCTCGCGCAACTCGCCCATCGTCGAGGCGCTGTGCGAGGCGGCGGAAGAGGGCAAATCCGTCACCGCGCTGGTCGAGCTCAAGGCGCGGTTCGACGAGGCGGCCAATATCCGGCAATCGCGCCGGCTCGAGCGGTCGGGCGCGCATGTCGTCTACGGCTTCGTGGACTGGAAGACCCACGCCAAGATCTCCACCGTGGTGCGGCGCGAGGGCGACAGCCTCGTGACCTACACCCATTACGGCACCGGCAACTATCACCCGATCACCGCGCGCATCTATACCGACCTGAGCTTCTTCAC
>Ga0102926_1000270_pt1 | contig 29252 bp, 19 predicted proteins | sample SalPonR1_A_D2_MG_FD_78173 | JGI IMG/M metagenome (GOLD analysis project Ga0102926, IMG submission 78173) | Salt pond soil microbial communities from South San Francisco under conditions of wetland restoration - Salt Pond MetaG R1_A_D2_MG | ecosystem: Environmental > Aquatic > Marine > Intertidal...
TCCACTTGAGGTGATTGTTAGAAACATTGTTGCAGGCTCTCTTTCTAAAAGAATTGGGATTGAAGAAGGGTTTGAATTAAAAAATCCTGTTGTTGAATTTTGTTATAAAGAAGATAGTTTAAATGATCCTATGTTAAATATTTCCCATATTACTACTTTAGATTTAGCTACAAAAGAAGAAATAGATTTAATTAGTGATTATAGTCTCAAGATTAATGAAATACTCAAAGAAGAATTATTACCAAAAGGTATTATTCTAGTAGATTACAAGCTTGAATTTGGAAAAGACAAAAATGGAACAATATATTTAGCAGATGAAATATCTCCTGATACTTGTCGTTTTTGGGATTCAAAAACAAGAAAAAAATTAGATAAAGATAGATTTAGACGCGATTTAGGTCAAGTTGAAAATGCATATGTTGAAGTTCAATCTAGGATTATGAATAAATAATGTTTGATAAACTAAAAGAAGAATGTGGTGTTTTTGCAATTAGTGAAGCTGACGATAAAATAGATATAGTAAACACCTCTTATCTTGCTCTCTATGCTCTTCAGCATAGAGGACAAGAAGGTTGTGGTATATGCGTAAATGATCATGATTCGTTATCTGTTTATAAAGATACAGGTTTAGTAAGTGAGGTTTTTACACCTAGAAATTTATCAAAACTTCCTAAAAGTGATATAGCTATTGCTCATGTGAGATATGGTACAACAGGGGATAATAATAGAATTAATGTTCAACCTCTTGTTGTTAATCATAAAGAAGGCAAAATGGCCTTAGCTCATAATGGTAATTTAGTTAATGATTATATTTTAAGAGATAAATTAGAATCAAAAGGTTTAATATTTCAAACTACTAGTGATAGTGAGGTAATTGCTTATTTAATTACTAAAAATAGGTTAAAAAGTTCATGTATTGAAGAAGCTATTGAAAAGACAATGTATGAAATAAAAGGGGCTTACTCTTTAGTTATTATGACTCCTTATAAACTTATTATAGCAAGAGATCCTAGGGGATTTAGACCTTTAGTAATGGGTAAATTAGAAAATAGGTATGTATTTGCAAGTGAAACATGTGCCTTTGATGCAATAAATGCTAAATATATTAGAAGTGTTGAACCTGGTGAAATAATAAGTATTAATAAGGGCCAACTTAAATCTATTAAGACTCATTGTAATAAATACAAAAGGAGTCTTTGTGTTTTTGAATTATTATATTTTAGTAGACCCGATAGTAAAATTGATGATATCGATGTATTAGATGCTAGATTAAAAGCAGGTGAATATCTATATGATGAAAATAAAATCGATGCAGATGTTGTTATAGGTGTTCCAGATTCTGGAATTCTTGCAGCTATTGGATACTCTAGAGCTAGTGGCATAAACTATGGCGTCGGTCTTATAAAAAATAAATATATTGGTAGAACTTTTATTCAACCAAAACAAAATCAAAGAAGTTCTTCAGTCCAAATAAAATTAAATGTTGTTGAATCAGTAATTAAAAATAAAAGAGTTATTTTAATTGATGATTCTATTGTAAGAGGAACTACAAGTAAAAGAATTGTTAAATTGTTGAGAAATGCTGGGGCAAAAGAAGTTCACTTTAGATCTTCTTCTCCAATGTTTTTATATCCTTGTTATTTTGGTACTGATATCGATAATGAAGAAAATTTATTTGCTAGTAAATATACAAAAGAAGAAATGAGAGATATTTTAAATGTTGATTCCCTTGAATATTTAAGTGTTAAGAATGTTGTTAAATTGGCAAAAGAAAATATTGGATATTGCACAGCGTGTTTTAGTAATAAATATCCAATTAAACCAAGTTATGATAAAAGAAAATTGCATTTGGAAGGTTAATAAGGATTTATGGATACTAATCAAAGTTACAAAGATGCTGGTGTTGATTTAGAAGCTGGATATGAAAGTGTTAAATTAATTAAAGATAGAGTAAAAGAAACTTATAACTCAAATGTTTTAAGTTCTTTAGGCGGTTTTGCTTCTTTATATAGTTTAGATCTGAGTGGGATAAATAATCCTGTTTTAGTTAGTGGAACTGATGGAGTTGGGACAAAATTAAAGTTAGCTTTTTTATCTCAAAAATTTGATACAATTGGAATAGATTGCGTTGCTATGTGTGTTAATGATATTGTTTGCACAGGCGCAAAACCCTTGTTCTTTTTAGATTATATTGCAATTGGTAAAAATAATCCAAAGCAAGTAGAAGATATAGTAAAAGGTATGTGTGATGGCTGTATTCAAGCTAGGTGTAGCCTTATTGGAGGAGAAACAGCTGAAATGCCTGGTTTTTATAAAATCGGGGAGTTTGATGTTGCTGGTTTTGCTACAGGGGTTGTAGATAAAACTAAAATGATAGATGGAGATGATGTAAAGGAGGGGGACCTTGTTTTTGCAATTCCATCTTCAGGTGTTCATTCCAATGGTTTTTCATTAATTAGAAAAATTTTCCATACTAGAGAATCCTTATATAAACAATATGATATTCTTGAAAAGCCATTGATTGAACACTTGTTAACACCAACTAGAATATATGTAAATGATGTTCTAAAATTACAAGTAAAGGTAAAAATTAAAGGGGTGTGTCATATTACAGGTGGTGGTTTTTATGAAAATATTCCTCGTATGTTAAAAAAAGATTTATGTGCAAAAATAGATATTAATAGTATAAAAATACCAAATGTTTTTAAAGTAATTCAAAAAGCTGGGAACCTTGATGATAAGACTATGTTTAATACATTCAATCAAGGAGTAGGCCTTGTATTTATTGTAAGTAGAAAAGATAAAGATATTGTAAAAGATATTGTTGAAGATAGCTATTTGATAGGTGAAATTACTAGTGGCAAGGAAAAAATACAATTATGTTAAATGTTGCTGTTTTAGTCTCTAATAGAGGAACAAATTTAGAAGCTATTTTAAAAGAAAAGGAAAAAGGTAATTTATCTAATGCTAATATAAAGTTCGTTATAAGTAATAATGAAAATGCTTATGCACTTGAAGTTGCTAAACAATATGGAGTTAATGCTACATATATATCGTACAAAGATAAAAATAATTTTGAACAAAGATTATTACAATTACTCAAAGAAAATGATATTGATTTAATTGTTTTAGCAGGGTTTTTAAAAATATTATCATCATCATTTATAAAAAATTTTAATAAATCAATTATAAATGTGCATCCAAGCCTAATTCCAAGTTTTTGCGGAAAAGGTTATTATGGACTAAAAGTACATGAAGAAGCCTTAAAAAAAGGTGTAAAAGTAAGTGGTGCAACAGTTCACTTTGTTAATGAAATTCCAGATGGTGGTGAGATTATTTTACAAAAAGCTGTTGATGTAAAAGATGGTGATACTCCTGAGACTTTGCAAAAAAGAATAATGATTGAAGCAGAGTGGGTTCTATTACCAAAAGCAATAGATTTATTATCGAGGGAAATTTTATGATTAATATTTTAGATTATTTTTCAAATTTAGAGTATCCAGGTAGAAACATAAGTGTGGGAAGAATGGATGATGATTCAATCTTTTTTTGTTATGGAATAATGGGTAGAAGTGAACATTCAAAAAATAGAGTCTTTGTAAAAGAAGATGGTATTATAAAAACAAAAGCTTTTAATGAGAAATTATTAAAAGATCCAGTTTTGATTATTTATAATGCTGTTATACCAATAGAAAATGGATTTATTGTTACTAATGGTGATCAAAGTGATACAATATATAATTATTTAAATCGTAAAAAAACTTTTGAAGAGGCTTTAGACACTAGGGCTTTTGAAAATGATGCTCCTAATTATACCCCTAGAATTAGTTCTTTAATTACATTTGATGATAATGGTCTAAATAAAATAAAATTATCTATTTTAAAAAGAGGGATGGAAGGTGCTAGAAGATATTATTTTAATTATGAAAAAATTGAGAAAAATACTGCTTTAACTATTTCAACATATAGTGAAAATTCAAATCCTCTTAAACCTTTTATTGGAGAACCAATTGAAGTTAGTATTCCAAAAACAAGTGATATCAATGAATTAACAAAGCAAATATATGAATCTCAAAATGATAATAATAAAATATCTCTCTATGGTTTAAAATATAGTATTGATAAAAAAGTTGAAGATGTAATTATTAATAAAAATTAAGAGGTTAAAATGAAAGAAATAAAATTAAAATATGGATGTAATCCACATCAAAAAAATGCAAGAGTCTATAATCAAAATTTACCAATTAAAATTTTAAACGGTAATCCTGGTTATATTAACTTAATGGATGCTTTAAATAGTTATCAATTAGTTAGAGAATTAGATTTAGCGCTAAATTTACCCTCTGCTGCTTCTTTTAAACATGTTAGTCCTGCAGGAGCAAGTGTTTATTATCCTTTAAATGAAGAAGAGAAGAAAATGTATTTTGTTAATGAAGAATTAAGTGAATTAGCAGTTGCTTATACAAGAAGCAGAGGAGCTGATAGACTTTCTTCATTTGGAGATTTTGTTGCTTTATCTAGAGAATGTGATGAAAGTACTGCTAGATGTATAAAAAGAGAAGTTTCTGATGGAGTTATTGCTCCAAGTTATAGTGATAAAGCTCTTGAAATATTAAAGAAGAAAAGAAAAGGCTCTTATACAGTAATTGAGATTGATAAAGATTATGTTCCTGAAAAAAGTGAAAAAAGGGAAATTTTTGGAATTACATTTGAAATGGATAGAAATGATGTAATTTTTGATAAATCTTATCTTTCTAAAATAGTTACAAATAATAAAGAACTTAATGAGAGTGCAATTATTGATTTAATTGTGGCCTCTATTTCTGTAAAATATACCCAATCGAATTCTGTTTGTTATGCTCATAGAGGCCAAACAATTGGAGTAGGAGCTGGAGGACAATCAAGAATTCATTGTACACGTCTTGCAGGGGATAAAGCAGATCGATGGCTTTTAAGGACACATCCAAAAGTATTAAATCTTCCTTTTAAAGAAAAATTATCTAGAAATTCAAAAGATAATGTTATTGAACAATATTTAAATGAAAAAAGGGAAATTGATTTATTTAATAAAGATACATTGAATCAATACTTTGATGGTAATGTTGAAAAATTAAGCGAAAAAGAGAAAGAAGAATATCTAAAGGGGATTAGAGGGGTAAGTTTATCATCTGATGCATTTTTCCCTTTTGAAGATAATATATTGAGAGCTTATAGAAGTGGTGTTGATTATATTGTACAACCTGGAGGCTCTATTAGAGATGAGGATGTAATAAAAGCTTGTGATGATTTAAATATCACAATGGCTTTTAGTAATTTAAGATTATTCCATCATTAGGAGATAAAGGGTGAATATTTTAATTGTAGGTGGCGGTGGTAGAGAAGATGCTATTATTTGCAAGTTGTTAGAGAATAAGACTATCGATAAAATATTTGCCCTACCTGGAGTTGGGGTAAAACGAGATAAAGTTGAAAATATTGATATTGGAGTAACTGATTTTATTAAAATAATTGATTTTTGTAATAATCATGTTATTGATTTTGCCATAGTTTCACTTGATAATCCTTTAGTTTTAGGTCTAGTTGATGAGCTTGAAAATCTAAATATTTTAACCTTTGGACCAAGTAAAAGAGCAGCTTTGATAGAAGGTAGTAAATCTTTCTCAAAAGATTTAATGAAAAAGTATGATATTCCCACAGCTCAATATGAATCTTTTGAAAATTCTAAATCTGCTATTAAATATTTAAATTCTTGTAATTTCCCTATAGTTATTAAAGCTGATGGATTAGCACTTGGTAAAGGTGTTGTTATTTGTGAAAATAAAAAAGAGGCTGAAGAAACTATTGTTGAATTCATAGATAATAAAAAATTTAGTCAAAGTAGTGAAAAAATTATTATTGAAGAATATTTAAATGGTTATGAAGTTTCAATATTAGCCTTTTGTGATGGAGAAACTATAAAACCTTTAACTTCTTCTATGGATCACAAACGAATATATGATAATGATGAAGGTCCTAATACAGGGGGGATGGGTGTAATAGCTCCTAATCCCTATTATACAAAAGAAGTAAAAGATTTTTGTAAAGAACATATATTTAAAAAAACCTTAGATGCAATGAATAAAGAAAATAGAAAATTTAAAGGTTGTTTATATTTTGGTCTAATGATTGAGAAAAATAAAGCTAAAGTAATAGAATATAATTGTAGATTCGGAGATCCAGAAACCCAAGCTGTATTACCTTTGCTAGAGAGTGATTTATTATCAATAATGATAGCTTGTAGCAAGGAAGAGCTAAGAAAATATGAAGTAAAATTAAAAGATAGGGCATCATGTACTTTAGTTGTTGCAAGTGGCGGTTATCCTATCAAATATGAGAAAGATAAAAAAATAACTATTAATAATTTAAAATATTCAATTCCTTTTTTTGCAGGAGTTAAAACTGAAAATGGAGATTTGTTAACAAATGGTGGTAGAGTATTAAGTATAACATCACTATCAGATTCTCTTGAGACATCAATAAAGCAAGTTTATGAAGATGTAAATAATGTTAGTTTCGAAAAAATGTATTATAGAAAAGATATCGGTCAAAAAGCTTTAAAAAAATATAAGTAGGAAATTATGGTAAAAACTGTTTATGTAAAAAAAAAGGATACTTTTAAAGATTTAATCCTTCAAAAAGAGTTAAATCAATTATTAAATTTAAATATTAAAAAACTAATTACATATATAAGATATGAAGTTGAGGGATTGAGTGAAATTGATTTCCAAAAATGTGTAAATAATGTTTTTAGTGAAGTTCAACTTGATGAAGTTTTTTACAATATTGAGATTACGAATAATATGTTTTCAATTGAATATTTAGATGGACAATTTGATCAAAGAGCGGATTCTGCGCAAAAATGTATTTCATTATTGATTGAAAATTCTATATCTAGTGTTAAATGTGCAACAATTTATAAAATAGATGAATCTATTTGTGATAATGATATTCTAAAAATTAAAAAATATTTAATTAATCCTGTTGAATCTAAGGAAGCTAGTTTAATTGAGAGAGATGAATTTAAAACTATAAAAAGAGAAAAACAGAGTATAAATTATTTAAATTCGTTTATTAATTTATCATATAAAGAATTAGATTCATTTATTAGAGATTATAATTTAGCAATGGATATTGAAGATTTAAAATTATTTCAATCTTATTTTAAAAATATAAAAAGAAATCCAACAATTGTAGAGTTAAAAGTAGTTGATACTTATTGGAGTGATCATTGTAGGCATACAACCTTTAATACGATATTTAATAACATTGAATTTGATTCTTTAAAAATTGAGCAAACATATAAAGATTATAAAAAAGCTAAAAAATCAATTAATTCTAAAAAAAATGATTGTTTAATGGATCTTGCTACAATTGCATCTAAAGTTTTAAAGAAAGAAGGCTATAATAAAGATGTTGAGGTAAGTGAAGAAATTAATGCTTGTTCTATAAATATAAAAGTTGATGTTAATAAAAAAGATGAAGATTATTTATTATTATTTAAAAATGAGACACATAATCATCCAACTGAAATTGAACCTTTTGGAGGTGCAGCAACTTGTATAGGTGGGGCAATAAGAGATCCTCTTTCATCAAGAGCTTATGTTTATCAAGCAATGAGAATAAGTGGTTCATCTGATCCAAGAGAATCTTTTAATGATACTTTAGATAATAAACTACCTCAAAGAACTATAGCTAAAGTTTCTGCAAAAGGTAATAGCAGTTATGGTAATCAAATCGGATTAGCTACGTCTTTAGTAAAAGAATTTTATCATGATGGATATAAAGCAAAACACATGGAACTTGGTGCAGTTATTGCTAGTGCAAAAAAAGAAAATGTAATTAGAAAAACTCCTAAAAAAGATGATTTGATTATTTTATTAGGGGGAAGAACAGGTAGAGATGGAATAGGAGGAGCTACAGGTTCGTCAAAATCTCATGATAAAAAGTCTTTAGATTCTTGTAGTGCTGAAGTTCAAAAAGGTAATGCTACTGAAGAGAGAAAATTACAACGTTTTTTTAGAAAATCAACTATTAGTAAAAAAATAATTAGATGTAATGATTTTGGTGCTGGCGGTGTTTGTGTAGCAATAGGGGAATTAGCTCCAGGGATATCTATTGAATTAGATAAGGTATTACTAAAATATGAGAATTTGAAGATTGAAGAAATTGCTATTAGTGAATCGCAAGAGCGTATGGCTATTGTCGTAAAAAAAGAGGATTCTCAATTTATTATTGATGAAGCCAAAAAAGAAAATATTGAAGCAACAATAGTTGCTAAAATTATGAATGATAATAAGTTGACAATGACATATAATAATGAAGTAGTTGTTTCAATTGATAGAACTTTTTTAGATACAAATGGTAGTAAAAAATACGCAGATATAAAAATAAATAATGAAAAATTGAATTATAAAAAACCAATTTTTTCTACTTTACGAGAATATATAGAAAATATGTTTAAGGATATTAATCATTATTCTCAAAAAGGGTTATCTAATATTTTTGATTCAACTATAGGAGCATCTAATGTGTTAATGCCTTATGGGGGAAAATATCAAAAAACAAAAGAACAAATAATGTGCTCAAAAATACCTGTAGAAGGTGAGACACAAACAGTTTCACTAATGAGTTATGGATTCGATCCTTATTTAGTTGATGAAGCACCGTTTGAAGGTAGTTATTACTCAATATTAAGTTCTGTTTCAAAAATAATTGCAAGTGGTGCAAAATTAGATTCAGTTTATTTATCTTTGCAAGAATATTTTCCGTCTATAAAAAATAATAAAGAAAAATGGGGAAATGTATTAAGTGCTTTATTAGGAGCATATAAAGCTCAAATGGATTTAAAAATAGCTGCTATTGGTGGTAAAGATTCAATGAGTGGTAGTTTTGAGAATCTTGATGTTCCAAAGACTTTAGTATCATTTGCAATAGGAATTTCAAAAGTTAATAATGTTAAACCCTCATTATTTGTTAAAAATAATTCAAAATTATACTATTTACCGATTATAGATAATAAAAGAAAATATTTTAAAATTGTTGAGAAAATTATATCAAATGATTCAATTTTATCTTCTTACTCAATAACTAAAGATGGTATTACTGATGCATTAGTGAATATGAGTTTTGGTAATCATATTGGCTGTACTATATGTGATAATGTTGATTTGAATGATTATGAAATTGGTGGAATTATTATAGAATATAATGCAGAAAATGTAACTTTTGATAGTCTATATAGCGATTTGATAGATTATAAGTTATTAGGTAATACAATTAAAGATTATTGTTTTAATTATCGAAATGAAAACATTAATTTATTAAATATTGAAAAGTTATATAATGAAGGATTAGAAGATATATATCCTACTAAAAGCCCTATAGAAAATAAATTGTTAAAAAATATTGATTGTATTAATAATAAATCTGTATATGTTTCAAAAACAAAATTTGCAAAACCAAAAGTACTAATACCTGTTTTTCTTGGAACAAATTGTGAATATGATAGTAAACGTTCTTTTGAGGATGTAGGCGCTATTACAGAGCAAGTGATAATTAATACATATAATCAAGAAACTCTTAATGATAGTATTAATTCTTTTTCTAATAAATTACAGTCTTCACAAATATTATTTTTCCCAGGAGGATTTAGCTTTGCTGATGAGCCAGAGGGGAGTGCAAAATTTATTTCAAGCTTTATACAATCTCCTAAAATTAAAGATTCAATTAATAATTTATATAAAAATAAAGATGGGTTAATTTTAGGGATATGTAATGGTTTTCAAGCTTTAATAAAATCAGGTTTATTACCATATTCTACTATTTCAAAGGTAGATGAAAATAGTCCAACTCTTACATATAATGATATTAATCAACACCAATCATCTCTTGTAAAGGTTAGAATTTCATCAAATAAAAGTCCTTGGTTGATGCATTATAATGTAGGGGATACATTCTTAGTTCCTATAAGTCATGGAGAAGGTAGATTTATTTCTAATGAGAGTCATTTAAATAGATTGATAAAAAAAGGGCAAATTGCTTCACAATATGTAGATTTTAATAACAATCCAACTATGGATATAGATTTTAATCCAAATGGAAGTACTTATGCAATTGAGTCATTAATTAGTGAAGATGGTAGAATATTAGGTAGAATGGGGCATATAGAAAGAAGTAGAGAAGATTTATACAAAAATATAAAAGAATATAAATCAAATAATTTAATGTTTAAGGGAGCTATTTCATATTTTAAATAATTTAATAATTATATATTAGTTGTAATAACAAGATATTTATAAATAATTTGTAACTGTTTATACTTGTTATATGTTAAATTGATTATAAAAAGAAATTATTTGGAGTAATTTATGAAAAAAAAATTAATTGTTACATTATCTTTAATATCATTATTAAATATTAGCTTGTTTGCCTCAACAACAATTGTTCATTCGCCTTATTATAATGATGGGCCAAGTCCATTAATTAATGATATTTATTCTTCACTTATGCTTAGCGGATATTATGCTGATAATATTGATGAAAATTCAGTTGAATCTTATAGCGCAAATATCGGAGTAAACGTAAATGGTTCTGTTTTCTTTATGGAATCTCCTGTTGGTTTATATTATTCTGTAGATTTAGTTCCAACAGATGCAGATGATACTTATTTTATTGATGGGATGTTTGCTATGGCTATTAGAGCGAATTCAAATTCAATAAAGGAAAGTTATATTAATATTGGACCAGCTGTTTCAATATATACTCAAGATGATTCTCTAACAACTATTGAAGATCCCTTTACTTTGGTTTATTGGGGAGCAGGAATCAATGCAGGATATAGAATGGCTTTCCCTTCTGTAAAATCATTTGCATTTGATCTTGGAGTTAGTGCAAAAGCTCTTTGGTTTGATGAAGAAATTAGTATTTTAGGAAGTTTAGCAAGTTCATCACCAAAAGATTTTAGATATGCTCTAAGTGGTTATATCGGATTTACCTATAGATGGTTTGCTCCAAATTGGGGTGATGAAGATGTAAATGTTATTCTAGCACTATAAAAAAAGGAAACAAATCCCTACGAATTTATTGATTATTCAAAATAAATCGTAGGGAATAATTTTTTTTCTAGTTTTTAAAATCTTTAATTTCTTCAACATTATATTCTTGTTGTTTCATATATTTTATTGCTTCGACAGCAGCTTTTGCAGCACTTGTTGTGGTTGTATAAGGTATTTTAACTTTCATCGCTTCACTTCTGATTTCATCATTACTCATTATGGAATGGAATCCCATAGGAGTGTTAATTATTAAATCAACCTTTTTTTCTCTTATATAATCAACAATATTAGGATGGCCATCTTTCGTTTTTAGCATTATATCACATAGGATGTTGTTATTATATAAATCTCTTGCACTTCCTCTTGTTGCAGCAATTTCAAAACCTAAATTTTGTAATTCTTTTGCTATTGGAATAATAGTTTTTCTATCTCTTTTATTCACACTAATTAATACTTTCCCTTTTATTGGAAGTTTGTTAGCAGATGCAATTTGAGATTTAGCAAAAGCTTCTCCAAAAGTTTTTCCACTTCCTGTTGTCTCTCCTGTGCTTCTCATTTCAGGACCAAGTACAGGATCAATATCAATAAATCTATCAAATGAGAATACGGCTTCTTTTATTGCCCAACCTATTGTGCATTCACCTGAATTAATATAATCCTTTTCATTAACTAATTTTTGTTTAACTAAATCTATATTTGAAAAAACTTTTGTAGCAACTTCAATTAAATTAACTTGAGAATATTTAGATATAAAAGGTATTGTTCTACTTGCGCGAGGATTTAACTCAATTATGTAAAGTTTGTCATCCTTTATAGCAAATTGCATGTTAACAAGTCCTTTAATTTTAAATTTCTTACATAATTTAAATGTAGCTTCTTTCATCTCTTGTAAATGTTTTTTTGATACTTTGTATGGAGGGAAAACTGCAGCACTATCACCACTGTGAATTCCTGCAGCTTCAATATGTTGCAAAATACCCCCTATATATAAACGATCACCATCAAAAACTCCATCAAGGTCATATTCAAAAGCATCCTCTAGAAATTCATCAATAATTAATGGTTTATCTTTGTTAATTATAACATTTTGAGATTTTAAAAAGGTATTAAGCGAAGTTGAATTGTAAGCAATAAACATACTCTTGCCACCTAAAACATATGAAGGTCTTATTAATACAGGATATCCAATATCGCTTGAAATTTTAAAAACTTCTTCTTTAGTGCATGCAATACTATTTTTAGCTTGATTAAGATTTAAGTTTATTATTGCATCCTTAAATATTGATCTATCTTCACTAGCCTTGATACCCTCAATAGATGTTCCAATAATATTGAAACCAGCTTTCTCTAAATCTTCACCTATATTTAGTGGGGTTTGTCCTCCAAGTTGTATAATTACATCTTTAATTTTTTCTCTTTTCAATATCTCAATAACACTTTCACTATTCAATGCCTCAATATACAATCGATCACTAGTATTATAGTCAGTGCTTACAGTTTCTGGGTTACTGTTTATAATAATAGTTTTTTTATTTAATTTTTTATAAGTTAAAGAGCATAATGAACAACAGGTATCAAACTCTAAACCTTGTCCAATCCTATTAGGACCACTTGCTAAGATTGCAATTGTATTTTCACCTAATATTTCACCTTCACCTTCTTCTCCATATGTGTTATATAAATATGGTGTTAGAGCTTTAAACTCTCCTGCACATGTATCAACGAAATGTGGGGAGATATGAATATTATATTTTTCTCTTAAATTATATATATTACTTTCTTTTGTATTTTTTAATTGAGCAATTCTCTTATCGCTAATACCGTATTGTTTAGCTTTTAGTAGTAAATCTTTTGATAAATCATTTTTTATAATTTGTTTATCAAGGGTAGCTTGTTCTAATAGTTGATATAAAAAAAACTTATGAAATCCTGTTATTTTTTCAATTTCATCGATTATTTTTTCACCATATTTAAAAATTTTAGTATAAGCAGAAAAAATTCTAAGAGGGTGTGCATTATTTAAAAAAAGGTCAACATTATTAGATAAAGTTTCTAGTCCTTCAAATCCAAATTCAATAGACCTAATTGCTTTATTCAAAGCTTCAAGAATAGTCCTACCTAATGCTAAGGATTCTCCAACGCTTCTCATTTGAGATCCAATTGCAGAAGGGGGGAGAGGAAATTTTTCCAATTCAAATCTTGGTACTTTAACAGCACAATAATCTAGTGCAGGTTCAAAACATGATACACTTTTACCTGTTATTTCATTTACAACTTCATCTAGAGAATATCCTATAGCCAATTTTGTTGAGCAATGAGCAATAGGAAATCCTGTTGCTTTAGAGGCTAGAGCAGAGGATCTAGAAACTCTAGGATTCATCTCAATTACAACCATTTCTTTAGTTTCATTATTCATGGCAAATTGAACGTTTGAACCTCCACAATCAATTCCAACTTCTCTCAAAATAGCAATTGAAGCATCTCTCATATCTTGATACTCATTGTCACTTAATGTTTGAATAGGAGCAATTGTGATTGAATCACCGGTGTGTACCCCCATAGGATCTATATTTTCAATTGAGCAAACAATTATTGCATTATCATTTTTATCTCTCATTACTTCCATTTCAAATTCTTTCCAGCCTATTAGAGATTGTTCTATTAGAACTTGAGATGTGGGGCTTTCTAATAAAGCTTTTTTTACTAGATTTGAGAAATCTTTTTCTGTGTGAGCTATAGCACCACCTCTACCTCCTAAGGTAAAGCTTGGTCTTATTATTGTTGGAAGCCCAATTTCTTTTAAATATATAAAAGCTTCTTCTAAATTATTAGCAATTTCACTTTTGGGAGATTTTAAATGTAACTTTTCAACAAGTTCTTTAAATTTTCCTCTATCTTCAGCTTTTTCAATAGATTCAACACTAGCTCCAATGATTTCAACATTATATTTATCCAAATATCCTTTGTTTTTTAGTTCAAGTGTTAAATTTAGTGCTGATTGGCCACCTACTGTTGATAAAATTGCATCAATATTTTCTTTTTTAAATATTGCTTCAACATATTCACAAGTTAATGGCTCCATATATACCTTATCCGCTAATGAAGGTGTGCTCATCATTGTAGCGGGGTTTGGATTAATTAATATAACATTATAATTTTCTTCTTTTAAAGCTTTAATAGCTTGTACACCACTGTAATCGAACTCACAAGCTTGTCCAATAATAATTGGGCCGCTTCCTATTACGAGAATTGTTTTTATATCAGTTCTTTTAGCCATTTTTAACTCCATTTAAAAACTCATCAAATATCCAAAGGCTGTCTCTAGGGCCTGGATTTGCTTCTGGGTGAAATTGCACAGATTTTATATTTTTCTCAAGTATTTTTAGTCCTTCAATGCTTTTATCATTTGAATTAATAAACCATAATTTTGCATTTTTAGGTAATTTTGAGCAAACAAAGCTATGGTTTTGGCTTGTAACAAAAGTTTTTTTAGTTTCAAGGTTTGTAACAGGTTGATTTGCTCCATGGTGGCCAAATTTCATTTTTGAAGTTTGTCCTCCTAAAGCGATTGTAATAATTTGATGGCCTAAACAAATTCCAACAATAGGTATTTTGTTTTGACAATCCTGAACAAGTTGGATAGCCTTTATTTGAGTTTCAGGATCTCCTGGACCATTGCTTAAAAATAATAAATCAAAATTATGATTTATTATTTTATCTTTTGTTGTATTTGAATTGAATAATGTAACTTCTACATTTCTTTTATATAATTCTCTAATAATTGACTTTTTAATACCGAAATCTATTAGAGCACATTTTATTTTATTCTTATTAGGTTTGATTTGTATTCTATTAATAGGATTAATTTGAACTTTTTTTGTAGAGACTTTTTCACAATTGTTTGTTTGTGAAATAAAAGGAAAGGATAATAGGTATTTTTTTATAAATAATTCCTGCTCCTTTCCTAAATCATCTTCTTTAATAATAATAGCTCTTTTAAAACCAGTATCTCTAAGATGTTGTGTTAATTTTCTTGTGTCTATCTGAGAAATACCAATTAAATTATTTTCTTTTAAATATTTTTCAAGTTTTATTCTATCTTTTTCAACATAACCATTGTAATAATCTTTTACAATTATAGCACTTAGATGTATTTTATTATTTAGTATCGTTTCTTCTTCGTCTTTAATTATTCCATAATTCCCTATTTGAGGATAAGTGAAACATACCATTTGTCCTTTATATGAGGGGTCACTTAATATTTGTTGATAACCACACATACTAGTATTAAATACAATTTCACTTGTACTTGAATTTAAATGAATATCTTCTAAACTTGGAATAATCGATCCAAATCCTATTCCTTTAAATTTACTACCATCTTCTAAATATAATGTTGCCAAAATGTTGTCCTTTTTTATAAAAATGTTATAAATAGTTAAATTGTTGACATACTATATTATTATTGTTGCATAATCAAGTATTTTAACAACAAAAAGTGAATATTTATTGAATATTTATTTATTTAATGTTGCAAAAGTGTTGTTTATGAATATTTATTAAATATTATTGTTGTAATATGCATTGTGATTTTTGGCATAAAAAAAACGGAAACTAAATAGTTTCCGTTAAAAAGATGCCGCCTCCAGGAATCGAACCAGGGACACAAGGATTTTCAGTCCTTTGCTCTACCAACTGAGCTAAAGCGGCGTCAACGATGTTGTTTATACTATGAAGAGAATTTATTGTCAACACTTTTTAAAAAAAAAGTTGGTTTTTGGTCTAAAAACCTTAATTTTTTTATAAAAAACGCATGTTTTTTGTTTTTTTATAAAAAATAATGATATATTTGTTATAAAATATATTTATTAAAAAAATCTTTTTTTTGTTAAAATATTAATATTTGTTGAATTTTTTACAATGCTCATGATAATCTTATGTATATGAATTTTGATAATTTAGTTCAAGCAATAAATTTTGAAACAATTTTAAAGATATATAATAGAGATTATGATAAAGTTTGTGAAATATGGGATAAATATAGACATTTATTTTTATTTGAAATAAGTAGTGATTTTTCTTTATGGGCTTCAAAGTTAGATGTTTCAATTAATGAATTATATAGTACTTATAATTTAGTAAAAGATAATTTTAAGACTTTAGATAAGAATGTTAAAATTTTAATTTATGGAGATGCGTATTGGCCAAATCAAATTAATGATTTTCCTTATCCTACAAGGGTATTATATTGTTTAGGAGATGTATCTTTATTAAAAAAGCAAAATATAGCAATTATTGGTTCAAAATCCCCAAAGCAAGAAAATATTGTTAAATTGGATAAACTAGTAGCAACTTTAATTAAATCTGAAATTATTATTACTAGTGGATTGGAATTAGGTACACAAGGTCATGCATCTGCAAAAAGTTTATCAAATTTTGCTCCAATAATTGGGGTTATTGCAACATCATTTGATTCTTATCATCCAAAAGAACATAGAATAATTCAAGATTATATTGCAAAAGAAGGAGGTCTTCTAGTTACAAGAGTAGCTCCTAATGATAACAATTTAAAATGGAACATTTTATTAAGGAATCGATTGATGAGCGCATTAAGTAATGGAATATTTATTCTTGAAGATGTTGATGGAGGAGGTTCTATTACTTTAGCGGATTATTCGCTAAAGAATAATAGAAAAGTATATTTTTTTAGTTCACAAAAAAAAGATGAAACCATTTTATGGCCTAATTTATTAATAGAAAAAGGTGCAAAGTCAATAAGATATCCAGGTGATTTTCCAAAAGCTATAAATAACAAAGTGAATAAAAAAAGAAAAAAGAAAAAGGTTAGTAGTGATTCTGAACAATTGAGTTTGTTTTCATAAGAATAATTTGTGAATATATAGAGCTTTATTATAGAAATAATTAATAAAAATCTTGACTAAATATTGTTCAAAATTTACTATCTATGATATGGAAAAACAACTAACAGCAAACGCTTTAAGAAAAAAATTTATAGATTTCTTTGTATCAAAAGACCACAAACAAATTAGTGGTGCTTCTTTGATTCCTGAAAATGATCCAACAGTATTATTCACAACTGCTGGAATGCACCCTTTAGTTCCTTATATTTTAGGAGCTGAACATCCATCTGGTAATAGACTTTGTGATTATCAAAAGTGTATTAGAACTGGTGATATTGATGCTGTAGGAGATCCTCATCATTTAACATTTTTTGAAATGTTGGGAAACTGGTCTTTAGGTAGTTATTTCAAAAATGAAGCTATTGATTTTAGCTATGATTTTTTAACAAAGGAACTGAATATTGATCCAGAGAAATTATCTGTAACTGTATTTGCTGGTGATGATTTAGTCCCTAGAGATAATGAGTCAGCTGAAGCTTGGAAAAAACATGGCATTTTAGATGAAAGAATTTATTTTTTACCTAAAAAGGATAACTGGTGGGGACCAGCTGGTGAAACAGGTCCTTGTGGTCCTGATAGTGAAATGTTTATAGATACCGGCCGTGAAAAATGTAATCCTGATTGTAAACCTGGTTGCTCATGTGGAAAATATTTTGAGATCTGGAATGATGTTTTTATGGGTTATAAAAAACTTGATGATGGATCTTATGTTGAAATGGATAGAAAGTGTGTAGATACTGGAATGGGCATTGAGAGAACAATTGCTATTCTTCAAGGTAAAAAGAATGTTTATGAAACAGAAGTTTTTACACCTATCATTGAAGGCATTGAAAAATTATCAAATGTAAAATATGGCAATGCTGAAGATACAGATGTTTCTATAAGAATTGTAGCAGATCATATTAGAACAAGTTGTTTTATTTTAGGAGATCAAAGAGGTCTAGCTCCTTCTAATGTTGGTCAAGGTTATATTTTAAGACGTTTAATACGTCGTGCTATTAGGCATGGTAAAAAACTTGGAATTGAAGGTGTTTTCCTAGGTGAATTAGCAACTATTGTTGTTGATTTATATAATGAAGCTTATCCTGAGTTAATTGATAATAAAGAATTTATTTTTAATGAACTTGAACAAGAAGAAGATAAATTTAGTAAGACTTTACAAAAAGGTGAGAGAGAATTTATGAAAATGATTCCTAATATCTTAAAAGGTAAAGCTAAAATGATTCCAGGAAGAATGGCTTTTAAATTATATGATACTTATGGATTTCCAATTGAATTAACAAAAGAATTAGCTCAAGAAAATGGTTTAAGTGTAGATGAAGAAGGTTTTGAAAAAGCTTTTGAAAAACATCAAAATCAAAGTAGAAGTGGTTCTGAGCAAAAATTTAAAGGTGGTTTAGCTGATCATAGTGAAAAAACTACAGCTTTGCATACTGCTACTCATATGCTTCATCAAGCTCTAAGAACAGTACTCGGTGAGCATGTAGGTCAAAAAGGTTCTAATATCACTATTGATAGATTACGTTTTGATTTTACGCATCCTGAAAAAGTAAGCAAAGAGGATTTAAAAAAGGTAGAGGATTTAGTAAATTCTGAAATTCAAAAAAATCAAGATGTAATATGTGAAACTATGTCTTTAGAAAAAGCTAAAGAAAAAGGTGCTATTGCCTTTTTTAATAGTAAATATGGTGAACAAGTTAAAGTTTACTCTATTGGAAATTTTTCAAAAGAAGTTTGTGGCGGTCCTCATGTTGAAAATACTAAGGTTATGGGTACTTTTAAAATCAAAAAAGAACAATCCTCTTCAGCTGGAGTTAGAAGAATAAAAGCTGTTTTAATTAAAGATTAATCTTAATAATTTTAAATAATATATTTAATAAAAAAATAAAGGGTGTTGAATTTCAACACCCTTTAAAATTTAAGAAATTTCTTTTTTATCCATTAATAATATTTCCATAAATTTCTCTCCATCAATAGTTTCTTTTTTATATAAATATTCTGCTATTTCATGAAGTTTTTTTATATTATTTGACAATAATTCTTTTGCTTTATTGTATTGATTGTTTACTAATTCCGTTACCATTTGATCAATTTGAGAGCTAGTGTTTTCACTACAAATTAATGAAGAGTCTCCACTTATATACTGTGAACCTTGAGATTCAAAAGCAACCATCTTAAATTCATCACTCATTCCATATCTGCTAATCATAGAACGCGCTAGTTTTGTTGCTCTTTCAATATCATTGCTAGCTCCTGTTGTTATCGAATCAAATATAATCTCTTCAGCTGCACGCCCTCCGGTGAATATTGCTATTTTGTTTAATAATTCATTTTTGCTAAGTAAATTCTTCTCTTCTTCATCAATTTGCATTGTAAAGCCAAGTGCACCAGAAGTTCTTGGAATTATTGTTATTTTTGAAACTGGAGCTGTATTAGTTTGTAATGCTGCAACAAGTGCATGACCAACTTCATGGTATGAAACTATAAGTTTTTCTTTATCAGTTAGGACTTTGTTTTTCTTTTTATAACCAGCTGCAACAACTTCAATACTTTCTACTAGATCGCTTTGGATAATTTTATTTCTATTATTTCTTACAGCAATTAAAGCAGCTTCATTTATTATATTAGCTAAATCTGCACCACTCATACCAGATGCCGCTCTTGCAATATCATGAAAGTTTATATTGCTTGCAATTTTAATTTTTTCTGCATGCACTTTTAATATTGCCTCGCGTCCTAATAAATCAGGTAGATTAACTGGAATTCTTCTATCAAATCTGCCGGGTCTTAGTAGTGCAGAGTCTAAAGTTTCAACTCTATTTGTTGCAGCTAATAGTATTACACCTTTTGATGTATCAAAACCATCCATTTCAGTAAGGAGTTGATTCAGAGTTTGCTCTCTTTCATCATTTCCTCCTTGTGGGGATGAGTTTCTCTTTTTTCCTATTGCATCAATTTCATCAATAAATACTATACAAGGAGCTTTTTTTGCTGCTTCTTTAAATAAATCTCTAACTTTAGCAGCTCCCATTCCAACAAACATTTCTACAAATTCTGAACCAGAAATCGAGAAAAAAGGAACATTTGCTTCCCCTGCTACTGCTTTTGCTAACATTGTTTTACCAGTTCCTGGAGGTCCTACTAATAATGCTCCTTTTGGTATTTTAGCTCCAATTTGAGTATATCTTTCTGGTTTATGTAAAAAATCAACAATTTCACTTAATAAATCTTTTGCTTCATCTTCCCCTGCTACATCTTTGAATTTTATTGAAGATTCACTAGGTACATATCTTTTTGCATTACTCTTTCCAAATTGCATCGAAGAGGTAAAAGGATTTCCACCTGGAGAATCTTTCATTTTTTTCTGATAATATTTACCTATTAGATAAATAATTAAAAAAGGAAGTATCCAAGAGAGTAACATTGATATAAAAGGTGAAATCTCTTTTGGGGCTACACGTCCAAATTCACATCCAGATTCATATAATCTATTTACTAAATCTGGATCCTGAAAAGTCGTAGTTGAATATAATTGTTCGTAACTTTGATTTGTTTTGAAATATATATTATTATCATTTATTTCAACTTTGCTGATAACTTTATTATCTAACATTGTTAAGAATGTGCCATAATCAACATTTTGATATTGTGATTCTGCCATATAAGGAACTATAAACATATTAATTAATAATATAATACCTAGTGTAATTAGGTAGAATTTAATTATTGGTTTATTGTTTTTATTATTATTAGAATTATTTGCCATAAAACCTCCAAATAAAACATATGTACTAATAAATATATTTATTCAAAGATTAATCGGCAATTAATTAATGTGTAGATTGGATGAAGATATTCATTTTTTCACCTTCATCATTTATATATGTATTTTGAGGGTACATCAATGCAACTATTGAAATATAGAAGTCTCCAATTGCTCCACTAAAAGTTAAAGCTAAAATTAAAACAAGACTATTATAATATTCAATAAAAATAAAATTTATTAAAACAATAATTAATATAGATAAAAAAATAACAGGTGCTAAAGCTATTATAATATATGAGGCTTTATCAAAATATCTATCGCTTGCCCCTGCACTTGCATAAAAAACTGAGAATTTATAAGTGGCCTTTTTTTTAGAAAAAAGCCAAATAAAAAAACCATGAATTAACTCATGTAAAAAGATTGAAATATAAATTCCTAATGCAAAAAAAATAAGGCTTTTTAATGTAAATAAAGGGCATATATCAAGTTTAAATAATTCAAAAATTAAAAGAGAGCATATAATTACAAAAAGATTAAATGAAATTAGATATCGTTTTTTATTAAAATCTATCTTTTTAATTAATTTATAATTATTTGGTAAATTATAAATTGCTTTCATTATTTTTTTTCCTAGTTTCTGTTGCAAGTTGCCCACAAGCACCATTTACTTCTCTTCCTCTTGTAAATCGTCTAGCATATTTTATATTTAATTTATCGAGATAAGATGTAAATTGATTTATTTCTTCATTTGATGGAGTTTTGTACGGTAATTCTGCTGCTGGGTTCCATGGTATTAAATTTACTACAGCATCTAATCCGTTTGTAAAGCTTGCTAATTTTTTTGCAGAATTTAAATCACAATTTAAACCACTGAGCATACAATATTCTAAAGTGAATCTTGAATTACATTTGTTTTGGTAATGTAATAAACTTTTCTTAAGTTTTTGTAGATTATATGTATTGTTAATTGGCATTATTTCACTTCTGAGAGGATTATCTGCACTCACTAAAGATACTGCTAGTTTTACATTTAAATTTTGCTCAGTTAATTTGTTAATTCCATTAACGACACCACATGTACTAATTGTTATTCTTCTTAAACTAATAAAAAAGGCATCTTCTCTGTGGAAAAAATTGATTGAATCTAAAACTTGAGAAAAATTTGCAAGAGGTTCACCCATTCCCATATATACTATGTGTGTAATATTTCCTAATTTTTTTAAGTGTACAAATTGTTCTATTATTTCAGCCGAACTTAAATTTCTAATTAATCCCATTGTTCCTGTTCTACAGAATTTACATCCCATAGCACATCCTACTTGAGAAGATAAGCATGCAGTTTTTCTATCATTTTTATCAACAAGCATAACACTTTCAATTATAGCCCCATCAGCTAATTCAATTGCTAATTTGGTTGCTCCTGATTCATCTATTTGTGTATCAATTACTTTTGAAGAAATTGCAGATTTATATTTTTTAATTAATTTTTCTCTTAAAACTTTTGAAAGATTAGTCATTTCATCAAAATTATAAATGCCTCTTATTAACCATTGATATATTTGTTTTCCATGAAATTTTTTTTCTAATTTTAGTTTTTCATTAATTTCAGCGCTAGTTAATCCGTATAAAGAAATATTGTTCATTATTTTATCCTCTGTTGTGCACTATATAAATAAAATAAATAAATATAAAGAGTTTTATTGGATAGTGTATAATATTTGTTTTATTTAAAATTAGTTTTAAAAAAAATTATTTATATGCTAATTGATAATTATAATATATTTATAATATTTAATAGTATTTTACTATTCAATTGAAAATTAGTTTGCTATAATATAGAAAATAAATAGACTTTTTAAAGGAGAAAATTATGAAAAAAAGAATGTTAACAATCGTAGCCTTAATGGTTTTAGTTATTGCTCCAACTTTTGCTAAAAGTTCAGATATGAGTGCTGGTTTAGCTCTAGGTACAATTAATGGTGTAGGATTTAAATATAATATTGATAGAGATCTTACAGTTGGTGGTACTCTTGGTTTTGACTTAATTGGTGGAACCTTAAATGCTGAAGGTTTTGGTGTTTATAAAGTTTCAGAATTTTCAATTGAAAAAGAAGATTTTGATGTAAATGCTGGTGGAGGGCTATCTTTAAATGTTCCTTTAAGCGGAGGATCTTTTGGAGTATCTGTTTTAGGTATGGGTGAAGTTGCTTATAGTCTCGATGGAGATATTCCTCTTGATTTATTATTACGAATTGAACCAGGTCTTGGTATTGCTTTTACAGGTTCAAGTGTTGATCCTAGTTTTGTGATACAAGGATCAGTACAAGCATTATATAGATTTTAATTAATTGTTAATAATTAATGAAATTTCAAAAAACTCTCATTTTAGGCTATTATGAACTAATTTGAGAGTTATTTTTTATAGTTTATTAATTCTCCTATATAGCGATCTTTTATCTTTGCTTTTAAAAAGATGAATGATTCTTCATACTTAATGTCTAATACTAAAGCATTCCTTTTTGCAAAATAAATTAAATCATGACGATTGTTAGGGATTTCAAATATAGAAAAATCTTCATCTTTTGCAAAAGTATATTCAATTTTTTTTAATAATAAATCAATATTAACTTTATTTTTAACGCTTGTTTCAATTAAATTGGGTTCAAGGGCTTTTAATCTTGCTTTATCAAATTCATTTTCTTTAAGATCAATTTTATTTAACATAACAATTGTTGGTTTTTCATCACAATTTAATTCTTTTAATGTTTCTTTTGTTGTTTCATAACATCCCATTAGGTTGGGGTGGGATACATCTAGAACTAATAATATAACATCAGCATAATAAACTTCTTCAAGGGTTGAGTTAAAAGCTTCAATTAAATTATGGGGTAAATTATTTACAAATCCTACAGTATCAATAAAAACCATTTCTCTATGGCTTGGCATTTTAATTTTTTTAGTTGTTGTATCTAATGTAGCAAATAGCTTATCTTCAACAAATATATTTGAATTTGATAAATTTTTTAGAAGAGAACTTTTTCCACTGTTTGTATAGCCTACAATTGCAACAGTAGGGATATTAGAATTTATTCTATTTTTTCTTTGAGTGTCTCTAACTTTTTTAACTTTCTCTAATTCTTTTTTTAGTCTTGTAATTCTATTTTGTACAAGTCTTCTATCAATCTCTAATTGGGTTTCTCCCTCTCCTTTTGTAGTTTTTGTTCCTCCTCTTTGTCTTGAGAGATTTGTCCAAGCTCTTGTAAGTCTAGGAAGAGAATACTCTAGTTTTGCAAGTTCTACTTGAAGAGAAGCTTCTTTTGTAAGAGCTCTATCGCTAAAAATTTGAAGAATAACTTCTCGTCTATCTATTGTACAAACTTCTAATTCTTTTTCTAAGTTTCTTTGAATATTTGGAGATAAGTCACTTTCAAATATAAATAAATCAATATCATATTCTTTAGCAATTTCTTTTAATTCTATTACTTTACCTTTTCCAATTAAAGTATGGGAATTTTCTTTTTTTAATGGAACTATTATTGAATCAAAAACTTGAACTTTCATTGTAGTAGCTAGTGCTTTTAATTCTTCTTTTCGAATATATGGAGATGTTGAATTCTCCTTATTATTAATTATGATTATAATGGCTTTTTTAAGTTGTTTATTTAAATTTAGTTCTATAGTTTTTGATTTTTGCAATATATTTATTTATTCCTTTTTTTTATATTTATTAGATTAACCATGGTTTATTAAGTTGTCAATCTATGATATATTCAAGCGGCAGAACTTATCTATGTGAGGTATATTTTATGAGTTTAAATTGTGGTATTGTAGGCCTTCCAAATGTTGGTAAATCAACTATTTTTTCAGCATTGACTAGTGCACCAGCTGAATCAGCTAATTATCCCTTTTGTACTATTGATCCTAATGTTGGAATTGTTAATGTCCCAGATCCACGTCTTGATAAAATTGTTGAATTAATTCCCCCAGCAAAGGTTATCCCAGCTGCATTTGAATTTGTAGATATTGCAGGGCTAGTAGAAGGCGCCTCAAAAGGTGAAGGATTAGGAAATAGATTCTTAGCTTCTATTAGAGAAGTTGGTGTTTTAGCACATGTAATAAGATGTTTTGATAATGATGATATTGTTCATGTGAATAATTCAATTGATCCAATAGGTGATATTTCAACTATTAATATTGAATTAGCTTTTTCAGATCTTGATACAGTTGAAAAGCGTTATGATAAAATGCTTAAGATGGGAAGAATAAATAAAGAGCAACAAAAAATAAATCAAACACTTCTTCCAATTTTAGAAAAATTAAAAGAATGTTTAAGTGAAGGAAAACTTGCTAATACATTAAATTTAGATGAAGATGAATTAGAAGCAATTAATGATTTGCATTTAATAACTCTGAAACCTGTTATTTATGTATGTAATGTTGATGAAGATAGCCTTGAAGAAGATAATGAATATGTAAAGATTGTAAAACAAGTTGCAAAAGAAGAAAATTCAGAAGTTGTTGTTATTTGTGGTAAAATTGAAGCTGAAATTGCTGAGATGGAAGATGAAGCTGATAAAAAAGAATTTTTAGAAGCTTTGGGTTTAGAAGAATCTGGTTTAAATCAATTAATTAGAAGTGCTTATCATACTTTGGGGATGAGGACTTTCTTTACTGCAGGAAGTGATGAAGATAGAGCTTGGACTTTTAAAGCTGGTTTTAAGGCTCCTCAAGCAGCTGGTGTTATTCATACAGATTTTGAAAAAGGTTTTATTAAAGCAGAAGTTTATAATTGTGAAGATTTGTTTGAATTAGGTAGTGAACAAAAAGTAAAAGAAAAAGGAAAACTAAGAATGGAAGGCAAAGACTACATTGTAAAAGATGGTGATGTCATGCATTTCAGATTTAATGTATAAAATATATTTTTTAAAAATATTATTAAGGACTATGAAATTTTTTCATAGTCCTTTTTGTAAATAAATTTATTACTAGTAAAAGTTTTTGCTGTTAATATATTTATTTAGTTACCATTGGAGTTCAAATTCTAAAGGTTGTGCTAATAATAAAAAATCTATTAATGGAAAGCTATATTTGAAATGTGTATCAGATATTACTTTTCCACCTTTGTTGCTTTTTATTGGACTAGGCGTTTCAAAATTTAAAGTAATTTTGGAGTCTTTAATAGCACCTGGACCTTCTTCTCCAAGCATGAAACTAATCATTTCTAAATAATCATCTTCATTTAGCCCTTCATTGTATTCAGGACCAAAAGGTTCAAAATTTGGATCTGCTAAAAAAGGAACAGCTTTGGTTAATTGATAATAATTATTTAAATCTAAATGAAATGTAAGTTTGTTATTATCTATTAGCATAATTGTTTGATCATTAGTTTCACCTAAATCTGATATTAGTGTTGATAATGAGGAGTAATCAAAACTGCCTTCATAAATATTCTTTCCAACTTTAGTAAATAAAACATTTGTAGTTGTTGGGTTTTTTGTTAATTTGGTAGATGTATCTTCTATTGCTAAATCCATTATAGGTTTATCTTTTTCATCGCTTGAGAATTCAGAAAAGTCATTTAAGACAGTAATAAAAAAATCTTCTACGCTAATAAATATCTCTGAATTTCCACTTTCATCTTTTTCAATTGCTAAATCTTCTGTTACAACACAGCTCATGAGAAAAAATATTGGAATAAGAGAAAATAATAGATAGTTTTTGAATTTCACTAAGTGCTCCTAATAAATTATTATTTTAATATATTATAGTAAACAATATTATAAAAGAAATAAGGGTGCAAGTGTTTTTGTTATCTCTTCATAAATAAAACACAGCTCACTCTTAATAGATTACAAAATTTTTTTAATAAATACTAATTTGACTAATTCCTTAAATAGTGTAATATAAAAAAAAGAAAGATTTATATATATATGTTAACTATTATTTGTCTAAATAATATGGTTTTGTATCTTAAGTGTATTAATTTGCTTTGAGATATCTAATAGCGTTGACAAAAATTGAATGCCTTTTTATAACTTTTATAATATAAGCAAATTTATATTTGCTATTAATGGAGGAATGGATGCAAGATTTGGATGGCAAAAAAACGTTAATTATCGTTGAGTCGCCTACAAAAGCTAAGACAATAAAAAAATTTTTACCCTCAAATTGTACAGTAGTTGCAAGTAACGGACATATTAGGGATTTAGATTCAGATAAAAATGCAGTAGATGTGGAAAATAAATTTAAGCCACATTATGTTATACCAAGTGAAAAAAAAGCTTTAGTTAAAACATTAAAAGAAGAGTTAAAAAAATCTGAATATTTATTACTTGCTACTGATGAAGATAGAGAAGGGGAAAGTATTTCTTGGCATTTGTTGCAAGTCTTAAAACCAAAAGTTGATTATAAAAGAATGGTTTTTCATGAAATAACCAATAAAGCTATAAAAAATGCTTTGACTTCAGGACGAGAGTTAGATTTTGATATGGTTCATGCCCAAGAAGCAAGAAGAATTATTGATAGATTATTTGGTTATGATGTTTCATCTTTAGTTGGTCAAAAATTATCCTCAAGAAAGCTTAGTGCAGGACGTGTTCAATCTCCAGGATTAATGTTAACTGTTGAACGAGAAAAAGAAAGGATATTATATAAAAAAAATATCTATTTTGATGCAAAGGCAACATTTAATACGAATCAGGGTGAATTTGATGCAAAATTAATAGAATATAAAGATAAATCTTTAGCTTCTAGTAAAAGTTTTGATTCTACAACAGGGGAATATAAGGATAAAAATTCTATACTTTTAGATGAAAAAGGTATCTCTGATATTATCAATAATATTGATAAAGGACCTTTTTTGGTTGAAGATATAATTAGTAAACCTATTGTTTCAAAACCAACAGCTCCATTTATTACAAGTACTTTACAACAAGAAGCTATAAAAAAACTTCACATCAGTTCTAAAGATACAATGAGAACTGCTCAGAGATTATATGAAAATGGTTTAATAACTTATATGAGAACGGATAGTCCTTTTTTAAGTCAAGAAGGAATAAAAGCTGCTAGAGATAGTGTTTTAAACAAATATGGTAGTGAGTATTTATCAAAACAAGTAAGGCAGTTTACAGCAAAAAATTCTGATGCACAAGAAGCTCATGAAGCAATTAGACCTTCAGGTGATTCATTTATATCTCCTAAGGAATCAGGCTTAAGTGGTAGAGAGCTTGCTCTATATTCTTTAATATGGGCTAGAACTTTAGCAAGTCAAATGGCTGAAGCTAAGAAAAAAATAACAACAATAAAAATAAATTCCAATGGTGCAATTTTTAGTGCAAGTGGTACACAAATTATTTTCCCAGGTTATTTAAGAGCTTATGTAGAAGCTAAAGATGATCCAGAAGCAGCTCTAGATGATAAAGAGACATTATTACCTACACTAGAAAAAGGTGAAAAATTAAATTTAAAAGAACTTGTAAGTCAAAAACATGAAACAAATCCTCCATCTAGGTATACTGAAGCTTCTTTAGTTCGAGAGTTAGAGCATAAAGGTATTGGTAGACCTTCAACTTATTCATCTATTATTGATACATTATTAAATAGACAATATTTAATAAAAGAGGGTAATGCCTTAGTTCCCACTTTTATTGGATTTGCTGTATGTCAATATCTTGTAAATTCATTTCCAAAATATGTTGATTATGATTTCACAAGATTACTTGAGGCAGATTTAGATGATATTGCAAATCATAAAATAGATAAAATAAAAATGTTAGAAGATTTTTATTTGGGTGATAAAGGATTATTATCAAGGGTAAAAGAAGAGAAAGGTAAAAAAGATAAAACTATAGCAAAAACTCTAATTCTACCCCAAGTTAATGATGAAAATCCTATTATGATAGGTCCTTATGGTCCTTATGTTTTAAAAAAGATCGAAGAAGATAAAAATGAATATATTAATCTTCCAAAAGATAAACTTCCTGGAACTATTACTGATGATGATGTAAAAGAAATAATAAAAAAAGGGAAGGTGAAAAACGAGCCAATATTTCTTGGTGAAGATGATGATAAAAATGAAATATATTTATGTTCTGGAAGATTTGGACCTTATTGGCAAATAGGTAAAGATGTAAAAAATAAGCCCAAAAGAGCTAGTATCCCATCTTGGTATCAAAAAGATTTAGAAGCTCAAAAAAATATAGATATAGCAAAGAAGTATTTATCATTGCCTAGAGAACTAGGAAAGAATGAATCTGGAGAAAAAATATTAGCTACTAAAGGTAAATATGGACCTTATTTAAATTGTGGAAATTTAAATGTAAATTTAAATAAAAGAGATCATGATGAGCAATTGTTCTCAATAGAATTAGATGAAGCTATTAATTTAATAAAAAATGGAGCTTCAAAGAATTCTAAAAAGAAGTCTGCAGCTAAAACTGCATTAAAGGATTTTGGAGAGTTTGAGGGTGGAAA
>Ga0102926_1000271_pt1 | contig 29242 bp, 30 predicted proteins | sample SalPonR1_A_D2_MG_FD_78173 | JGI IMG/M metagenome (GOLD analysis project Ga0102926, IMG submission 78173) | Salt pond soil microbial communities from South San Francisco under conditions of wetland restoration - Salt Pond MetaG R1_A_D2_MG | ecosystem: Environmental > Aquatic > Marine > Intertidal...
ACGAAGAACTGGTCGGGGCCTGCGATGCGCCCGCCGCCCCTGCCGAGACGCAAACCACCAACCCCGCCGCCAGCGAATAGGGCGCGTATGGGCGCCCGGCCCGCCGATCAAGGACAGATGACCGCGATGCCCCAACCGCCCCTTTTCGCCATGATCCTGGTCGCTGTCGCCGGGGCGGCCATCGCGCTGCAATCGCCCATCAATTCCGCCCTCGGACGCCATATCTCCAGCAGCCTCGGCGCGGCGACAATATCCTTCGGGATCGGTTTCGCCCTTCTGGTGACAGTGACGCTTGCCTATGGCGACGGCAGCAAGCTGCTCGGCGCGGCGCACGCGCCCAAGCTGTTGCTGACCGGCGGGATTCTGGGCGCGTTCCTCGTCTGGGCGACGCTTTACAGCGTCCCGGTTCTGGGCGTTCTCACGCTGACGGCAGTGCTGATCCTCGGCCAGATCGCCGCCGCGCTGGTCATCGACCATATCGGCCTCTTCGGCCTTGCCGCGCGTGAAATCACGCTGCCCCGCCTGCTGGCGGCGCTGATGGTGGCGGGCGGCGTGATCCTGTCGCGCTACTGACCCGCGCCACCGGGCGCGGGCGCATCGCCTGACGGCGCAAGAAAACGATCCATCGCCGCCAGCATCGCCTGCCATCCCGCATCCTGCGGCAAGGCGATGTGATTGGGGCTGTCAAAGGCGAAAAAGCGGGCATCCGGCAGGTTTCGCGCCAGGATCTGCCCCTGCTCGAAAGGCTGCACCGCATCGCGCCGCCCATGCCCCACCAGACCCGGGCAACGCACCTTGGGCAAGGCCTCGCTCACATCGAACAGCCCGATCGCCCGGCGCATCTCGATCGCCCGCGCGGGGGTGGCCGACTGTAACTGCATCTCGATGAAACTGCCGATCTGCCCGGCAGTCCCGCCCGGCATGAAAAGACTTGAAAATGCGGTCATAAAGGCGCTGTCGGGGCGGCCCCAACCGCTTTCGATCAAGCTCAGAAACGTGTCGGTCATGGTTTCGCTGCGCGCCGCATCGCGCAGCAGGCTGCCTTGCACGAACCCCGCGACCAGCACCATCGCGCGCACCCGTTCCGGGTGACGCGCCGCAAAGGCCAGCGCGACCGGAACGCTTTGCGACACCGCGAAAATATCGACCCGGTCCTGCCCTGCGGCATCCAGCACCGCCTCCATGTCCTGCACGAACGTATCCAGCGTCAGCGCCCCGCAGGCGCGCTCGGAAAGGCCGGTGCCGCGCTGGTCGTATTGCAACAACCTGCGCCCGCGCCCCAGCCTGTCGATCAGGGGTCGCCAGACCGGACTGGTCCAGTCCAGCTCCAGATGCGACAGCCAGTGCCCGGCCCGCAACAGCGCCGGCCCCTCGCCCGAGACCTGCCAGCCGATCCCGCTGCCATCGCGCGACGCGGTCATGCGGATCTCGGGAAACTCCGCGCCTGCCTGGGGCGCCGCATCGGGACTGTCCGCGCCCACCCTTTCGACCGGCGCCACCAGCTCCAGCCCCACGCGGGTCAGCGTGCGGATCACCGCCTGCCGCTTGCCGTCATCCCCCACCGCCGCCCTTGCCGCGCTGATCCGGGCGCTGATCGTGGCCTCCGACACGATCCGCCCCCGCCAGACATGCGCGACGATCTCGTCGCGGGTCACGACCTCGCCCGCGCGGCGAGCCAAAAGCTCCAGCAGCGCAAAGACCTGCGGCTCCACATGCACCTCGCGCTGCGCCCGCGTCAGACGATGACGGCGCGCATCAAGGACACAATCGGCGAAACGGTATTCCATCCCCCATTGAAGCACCAAACCCCGCCACCCCGTGAACGAAAAACGCCTCCGATGAGAAAAATCAGGAGAATCCCAAGCCTTTCACAAGCCCGCCTTCAAGCGCCGCCCGGCCAGCGGGCGCATCCTTGGCGCATGACCTCACCCACCAGAAGCGAGCGCACCATGACCCCGATCACCCCCACCCCAATCCATTACCGCCCCGACGGCTCGATCGACACCGCGCGCCACATGCAGGCGGGCCGAAAGCTGCGCAGCCGGAAGGCGCATGATCTGCTGGGCCTCACCACAGCCAAATCGCCTGCACCCCGGCGCATGGCATGGGCGTCTCGCCTCGGCGGGCTCCTGATGCGCCTGCGCCCCCCGGCGCGCGGCTGACAGCTTTTCGGGACTCTGCGCGCCAATGGCCGGCCACAACCGGCGCGCAGCCGGGCCACCCGGCGGCGCCGAAAAACCCTGAACCGGTTTCTGCGGCGCTCCGGGTGGCCATGGGCGAATCCGGCGATGCGTGGCTATTCCGCTGGTAGCACCGAACCCCGGCCAATCGCCTCAAGAAGGCGTGAGGCAAGTTTCTGTGATAGTTTCGTGACATATGCCGCCACAGCCCTTATCTAGGGGTCGAATGCATGACCGGGATTCGGAGCTGCCCCTTGTCCAAGCATATGCCCCCCGCGCATCCTTTCGATTTCGACGCTATGGCGGACGACGCCGATGCAGACAAACTGAAGGAAGAGTGCGGCATATTCGGCGTGATCGGCCTGACCGATGCTGCCAATTTCGTGGCCCTCGGGCTGCATGCACTGCAACATCGCGGCCAAGAGGCAGGCGGCATCGTCTGCCATGACCCCGAACAGGGGTTCAACTCGGCGCGCCGCTTTGGCTATGTGCGTGACAACTTCACCAAGCAGTCGCTGATGGAAACCCTGCCGGGGCCGCTGTCCATAGGGCATGTGCGCTATTCCACCGCCGGATCCAAGGGCCCCACCCAGATCCGCGACGTGCAGCCCTTCTTTGGCGAATTCGCCATGGGCGGCGCGGCCATCGCCCATAACGGCAACATCACCAATGCCAACGCCCTGCGCCGCGAACTGATCGAGCGAGGCTCGATCTTCCAGTCCAGCTCGGACAGCGAATGCATCATCCACCTGATGGCGCGCTCGCTGCAACGCACCATCCCCGAACGGATGGAAGACGCGCTGCGCCGCGTCGAAGGCGCGTTTTCCGTGGTCGCCATGACCCGCACCAAACTTATCGGCGTGCGCGACCCGCTGGGCGTGCGCCCTCTGGTCCTTGGGCAGATCGGCGATGGCTGGGTGCTCAGCTCGGAAACCTGCGCGCTCGACATCATCGGCGCCAAGTTCGTGCGCGAGGTCGCCCCCGGCGAAATGGTGGTGATCTCGGAACAGGGCGTCGAAAGCCTCTTTCCCTTCCGCCCGCAGAAACCCCGCTTCTGCATCTTCGAACATGTCTATTTCTCGCGCCCCGACTCGATCATCGGCGGGCGCTCGGTCTATGAAACCCGCCGCCAGATCGGCGTGGAACTGGCGCGCGAGGCTCCGGTCGATGCCGATCTCGTCTGCCCGGTCCCCGACAGCGGCACACCGGCGGCGATCGGCTACAGCCAGGAATCCGGTATCCCCTATGCGATGGGGATCATCCGCAACCAGTATATGGGCCGCACCTTCATCGAACCGACCGAGCAGATCCGCAACATGGGTGTGCGCCTCAAGCTCAACGTGAACCGCGCCCTGATCGAGGGCAAGCGCGTGATCCTCGTGGATGACAGCGTGGTGCGCGGCACCACCAGCCGCAAGATCAAGGAAATGATCCTCGATGCCGGGGCCGCCGAGGTGCATTTTCGCATCGCCTCGCCGCCTACCGCCTGGCCGTGCTTTTACGGGGTGGATACGCCGCAGCGCGAAAAACTCCTGGCCGCCACCATGAGCGAGGACGAAATGCGCGACCACCTGCAGGTGGACAGTATCAAGTTCGTCTCGCTCGACGGTCTTTACCGCGCCGTGGGCGAAGCCAACGGTCGCAAGGCCGAATGCCCGCAATATTGCGACGCCTGTTTTTCCGGCGAATACCCGGTGGCCCCTTCGGACATGATCGAACAGGGCTTCCAGCTCAAGGCGGCGGAATAGGCACACTCGCCCTCGCCCCGCCTTGGCGGGGCGTGTGGCCGCGCCGCCCGGTTTGCCCTTGACCTCGCGCGGATTTCTCCGCAAACCGCGTGCCATGACAGACCGTATCGCCCTCATCACCGGTGCGTCGCGCGGGCTGGGTTTCGCCCTGGCCGAGGCGCTTTGCGACACCCATCACATCGTTGCCGTTGCCCGCACGACCGGCGCGCTCGAGGAACTCGATGACCGCATCAAGGCCAGGGGCGGTAATGCCACGCTCGCGCCGATGGACATCACCAAGGTCGACGCCATGCGCCAGCTTTGCCGCTCGATCCATGATCGCTGGGGCAGTGTCGATATCTGGGCACATACCGCCATCAACGCCGCGCCGCTAATGCCCGCCGCGCATCTCGACGAGGATGTTTGGGAAAAATCGGTCGAGGTGAACGTGACCGCCACCGGTCGCCTGATCGCCTTCGTCGCGCCCCTTCTGGGCGCGTCGGGCCGCGCCCTCTTTTTTGCCGATGAGGCGCGCGCGGGTCAGAAATTCTTCGGTATCTACGGCGCCACCAAGGCGGCGCAGATCGCGCTGGCGCGCAGCTGGCAGGCCGAAAGCGTCAAGACCGGACCGCAGGTGCAGATCCTTGCGCCCGAACCCATGCAGACCGCCACGCGCGCCCGCTTCTTTCCGGGCGAAGAGCGCAGCGCCCTCGCCACCGCTGAGGACGAGGCGCGCCGCCTTCTGGCAACGCTCGCCTGAAGCCTTTGCACAAGGCCGGTCTTGTGCTTGCCGCAGCGCCGCCACAGGGATAGAAGAGAGCGCAACGCGACCACGACAAAGGGGCCATATCCGTGCGCATTCTCATCACCAATGACGACGGGATCGACGCACCGGGCCTGAAGGTGCTCGAAGAGATCGCCACCAGGCTCGCCGGTGACGCCGGCGAGGTCTGGACCGTCGCCCCCGCCTTCGAGCAATCCGGTGTCGGCCATGCCATTTCCTTCACCCGCCCGATGATGATCTCGCAGATGGGCCCGCGCCGCTTCGCCGCCGAGGGCAGCCCTGCGGATTGCGTGCTGGCGGCGGTGCATGACGTGATGCAGGGCAATCCCCCCGATCTGGTGCTTTCGGGCGTGAACCGGGGCAACAACTCGGCCGAGAACGCGCTTTATTCCGGCACGCTCGGCGGCGCGATGGAAGCGGCGCTGCAAGGGCTGCGCGCGGTGGCCCTCAGCCAGTATTACGGCCCCGATATCCGCGATCTCGACGACCCTTTCGAGGCCGCCCGCGAGCATGGCCTCGCCACGCTCAACGCGCTTCTGGACCGTGGCGTCTGGACCAAGGACGATTACGGCATCTTCTACAATATCAATTTCCCCCCCGTCCCCGCCGCCCGGGTGAAGGGGCTGAAGGTCGCACCGCAAGGCTTTCGCCGCGACATGGGATTTGGCGTGCAGCCGGTGCATTCGCCCTCCGGGCGCCGCTTCCTCTGGGTCACCGGCGCGCCTCAGCAGCAACCCACCGTTGACGGCACCGATGCCGACATGAACCTCAAGGGCTATATCTCGGTCACGCCGATGCGCGCGGACCTCACGGCCCATGACGCGCTGGAGGCGCTCAGGGCCATCGAATGAGTGACGACGCCGCCGATATCGCCGAACGCAAGATGCAGTTCCTTTTCGCGCTGCGCTCCAAGGGCGTGACCGACAAGCGGGTGCTGACAGCGATGGAAAAAGTCGATCGCGGCCCCTTCATCCGCGGCTATTTCGCCCATCGCGCCTATGAGGACATGCCCCTGCCCATCGCCTGCGGCCAGACCATATCGCAGCCCTCGGTGGTGGGGCTGATGAGCCAGGCGCTCAAGGTCAGCCCACGCGACAAGGTGCTCGAAGTGGGCACCGGCTCGGGCTACCAGGCGGCGATCCTCAGCCACCTTGCGCGGCGCGTCTACACGGTGGACCGCCACAAGCGGCTGGTCGACGAGGCCAGCGCGATCTTTCGCGAACTGGATCTCACCAATATCACCGCCGTGACCGCCGATGGCAGCTTCGGCCTGCCCGACCAGGCGCCTTTCGACCGCATCCTGGTGACAGCCGCCGCCGAAGATCCCCCCGGCCCGCTCTTGGCGCAGTTGAAAATCGGCGGTATCATGGTGCTGCCGGTCGGTCAGTCCGACGCCGTGCAGAGCCTGATCCGCGTCACCCGCCACGAGACGGGGTTCGATTACGACGAGATGCGCCCGGTGCGCTTCGTGCCCCTGGTCGAGGGGCTGGGCCGCGACGGCTGACCGCACAAGACGAGTAGGAAACCCGAGCCCCGGCCAACAAGGGGCGCAGGACGAGGACCGATCGAGATGACTTTTTCCAGAACCAGCGCGCCGCTCCTGGCAGGCACCGCGATCCTGATGCTGACCGCCTGCAGCGACCAGCCTCTCGATTTCGACCTGCGCGGCGCTTTCGGCAACGCGCCCAGCACCGCCCAGGCGGCCGCCAACGCGACCGCCGAGCGCCCCAGACCCGACAGCCGCGGGATTATCTCCTATCCCGGCTACCAGGTGGCGGTGGCGCAGCGCGGCGATACCGTGGCCAGCCTCGCCAATCGGATCGGCGTCGATCCCGGCGCGCTGGCCCGCTATAACGGCATCCAGACCGGCGACCCCTTGCGCGACGGCGAAATCGTGGCCCTGCCCGGCCGCGTCAGCGAACCCTCGGGCGGGCCGATCACCCCCTCGGGCGAGGTCGACATCACCACGCTGGCAGGCGACGCCATCAACAATGCCTCGCAACCCGCCAGCGTGCAGACCTCGGCCCTGCCCTCTGCCCAATCCGGCGTCGAGCCGGTGCGCCACCGGGTCGAGCGCGGCGAAACCGCCTATACGATCGCGCGGCTCTATGATGTCTCGGTGCGCAGCCTGGCCGAGTGGAACGGGCTGGGCTCGGACCTCTCGGTGCGCGAAGGGCAATATCTGCTGATCCCCGTGGCCCTGCCCGACAATGGCGATGAGCGCGAGGCCACCACCACCCGGCCCGGCGCGGGCTCGCCCACGCCCCAGCCGCCCTCGTCCTCGCGCGCGCTGCCCGAAAACGATACCGTGCCCGCCGCCCAGCCGGTCGAAAGCAGCGCCCCCGACCTTGGCGCGACGCAAACCGCCGCGAGCAGCAGCGCGGCCATGGCCTTTCCGGTGCGCGGCGACATCATCCGCGACTATGCCAAGGGCGAAAATGACGGCATCGACATCGCCGCAAGCCCCGGCACCCCGGTCAAGGCCGCCGCCGCCGGCGTGGTCGCCGCCATCACCCAGGACACCAACGGCGTGCCGATCATCGTGATCAAGCACCCCGACAACCTGCTGACCGTCTATTCCAATATCGACAACGTCACGGTGACAAAGGGAGACAATGTCAGCCGGGGCCAGAAACTGGCCGAAATCCGGCGCGACGGCGCCGCCGCGCTGCATTTCGAGGTCCGCGACGGTTTCGACAGCGTCGATCCCAACGACTATCTCGGCTGACCCCCGCCCAGGTCAGCCGGTCTGATCCAGCGGAGCGCGCGTGCCGCGCGCGCAGGTTTGCTTGATGGGTGCCTGTGGGTGCTGCGGCGCGAACGCGGCGCAGGTGGCGCCATGCTGCGGCGTTGTGATCAGGTATTTATGGCCAGATGAAATACAGCGTCGGTCTTGGGGCCGATCAGATCGCGATGCCGCGCCGCCCCGCCAGATCGGTGAAATACTGCCACGCCACCCGGCCAGAGCGCGACCCGCGCGTGGCTTGCCATTCGATCGCCTCGGCGCGCAGCGTCGCATCGTCGATCTCGATCCCATGCGCATCGCAATAGCCCCGGATCATGGCGAGATACTCATCTTGGTCGCAGGGATGAAAGCCCAGCCAGAGACCGAAACGATCACTGAGCGAAACCTTTTCCTCGGTCGCTTCCGAGGGGCTGATCGCAGAGGCGCGTTCATTCTCGATCATGTCGCGCGGCATCAGGTGGCGACGGTTCGATGTGGCGTAGAAGACCACGTTGTCGGGCCGCCCCTCGATCCCGCCATCGAGCACCGCCTTCAGGGATTTGTAATGCTGGTCGTCATGGCTGAAGGAGAGATCGTCGCAAAACAGGATGAAGCGCGCTTCGGCATGACGCAAATGCCCCAGCAGGCGGCCGACGCTGGGCAGGTCCTCGCGCTGAAGCTCGACGATCTTGAGGCCCGCCGCTTCGCTGCGTACCGCCGCATGAACCGCTTTCACCAGGCTCGACTTGCCCATGCCGCGCGCACCCCAGAGCAGCGCGTTATTGGCGGGCAGCCCTTGTGCGAACTGGCGGGTATTCTCAAGCAGCGTATCGCGCGAGCGGTCAATCCCCAGAAGAAGCGACATGTCCACGCGGTTGACCTCGGGCACGGGTTGCAAGCGGTCGGGCTCCACATGCCACACGAAGGCGTCGGCCGCGTTGAAATCGGGCGTTTCCAGCGGCGCAGGCGCGATGCGCTCAAGCGCCGCCGCAATCCGGTCCATGCTGTCGCTCACGTCGATTTGTCCTCGTCGTCCTTTTTCGCGTTGCCTGCATCGTCCTCGTCGAATTCGTCAAGCAGCGGGTCGTCGAAATCGTCCTCGCCATAAGGATCATGCGCAGCATCGGGCTTGGAGTCAGGGGACGGATCGGGATCATTATCCTCGTCATCGTCATCGTCGAACCACAGCCCCTCGGCGCGCAGCCTTGCCTCGCGCTTGCGCTCGACCCGGCGCACCAGCCAGATCGACACTTCGTAAAGCCCGTAGACCACCACGAACAGGATCACCTGCGTGATCACGTCCGGCGGCGTCACCAGCGCGGCCAGCAACAGGATGCCCACCACCGCGTATTTGCGCATGTTGCCCAAGCCCTCGGCGCTGACCAGCCCGGCCTTGCCCATCAGCGTAAGCAGAACAGGCAACTGAAAGCACATCCCGAAGGCCACGATGAATTTGATCGTGAGGTTGAGATATTCCTGCGCGGACCCCTGAAAGACCACGCTCAGCGGCGCGGCGCCCTGCGTGCCGCCACCCGGCAGCGCCTCGCCACCCGAGCCGAATTGCTGGAAGCCCAGGAAGAAGTCATAGGCCAGCGGCGTCACCACGTAAAAGGCGAAGGACGCGCCAAGCACAAACATGAAGGGCGATGCCACGAGGAAGGGCAGGAACGCGCCCTTCTCTGATTTGTAAAGCCCCGGCGCCACGAAGCGCCACATCTGGTTGGCGATATAGGGAAAGGACAGCATCAGGCCACCCAGCAGCGATACCTTGATGGCGACGAAGAAACCTTCCTGCGGGCTGATGAAGATCAGGTCGCAATCCTGCCCGCGGCTGGCCAGAACCTGGCAGAGCGGCGCGGTGAGAAAGTTGAAGATCGGCGTGGCGACCGTGAAACAGATGACCATGCCGATGATGAAGGCCACGACCGATTTGATCAGCCGCGTGCGCAGCTCGGTCAGATGTTCGATCAGGGGGGCCGAACTGTCTTCGATATCGTCGCTGGGGCTCATGCCTTGCTGTCCTTGGAGGTGGCGGGCGCGTCATCGGCACTGGTCTCGGCCGCCGCCGCCTCGGCCGCTTCAGCGGCCTCTCGTGCGTGGCGCGCGGTCGCCATCTCGGCGCTCTTGGCGCGAATCTTCTCGGCTTGGGCCCGGCGTTCCTCGCTCAGCCCGGTCGGTTCTTCCTCTGGCCCGTCGCCGGTTTGCTCATCCGCCTTGTCCTTGGCCGATTTGGGCCCGGCCATGGTATCCTGGGTGAAACTCTCGCTGGCCGATTTGGCGGTCTTGCGCACCTCGTCCATGGCACTGCCCACCGGATTGGTGGCCTTGCGCAGACTGTCCGAGACATCCTTGACCCCGGCCTCGTCGGCGGCGTCATTCATCGCCTGGCTGAAATCTCGCGCCATGCGCTTGGCCTTGCCCACAAAATTTCCGACTGCGCGGAACATGCCCGGCAGATCCTTGGGGCCGACGACGATCAGCGCGACGATGCCGATCACCATCAGCTCGGTCCAGCCCAGGTCGAACATTCAGGGTTCAGGCCTTGTCTTTTTCGTCTTCGGGCGTGACGTCCTTGGCGGTGTCGCCGGTCTCGTCATTCGCCTCGTCGATTTCCTTGGTGCCGTCGGCGACGCCCTTCTTGAACGATGTGATACCCTTGCCCACTTCGCCCATCAGCGACGAGATCTTGCCGCGCCCGAATAGCACCAGCACCACGACGGCGATCAGCAGAAGGCCCGGAAGGCCAATATTGTTCAGCATAGTCTATCTCCCATTGTCGGGGACCGTTTGTGCGCCTCCCCGGCATTTTCGTCAACCGTATCTAAGCCTTCATCGCGCGGGTTGGAAGAACCAATAGTGATGCACAGCACAGAAATCGGCAATTTCCCCCGCCGCGACCTTCATCTGGCTCAAAATACCTCGGGGGAGTCGCCGCTTGCGGCGACGGGGGCAGCGCCCCCCTTCACCTCACGTCAATCGCGCGCCGGAAAGACGAAACAGCGGTCGCGCCGGATCATCAGCCACAGCGGCTTGCCGGGGCTGGGCAGGAACACGTTGGGCACCGTGGCGTGCATCAGCGAGCCGTCGTGATCCATGCGGAACTCCACAAGGCTTTCGCTGCCCATGAAGCGTGCGCGCTCGACCACACCGCGCGCAGGCGTGCCGTTCTCGATGGTCGGTCCGGGCCCGCGCCCGGCGCGATCAAAATCGATGCGGATATGCTGCGGGCGGATGACGATATCCACCTCATTGCCCTCATGCACCCCCGGCGCCAGGAAATGGCCAAAGGGCGTCTCGACCAGTGATCCATTAACTTTGCCGCGTATCACATTGATATCACTAAAGAAGGCCACCGCATCACGATCCACCGGCGCGTTGTAGATATTATAGGGCGCGCCCTGCTGCACGATCCGCCCGTCGCGCATCAGCGCGATCTCGTCGGCCATGCGCATGGCCTCTTCCGGCTCATGCGTGACCAGCAAGACGGCCGTATCCTGCTCGCGCAGGATATCCAGCGTCTCGTCGCGAATACCGTCGCGCAGCCGGTTGTCGAGCCCCGAAAACGGCTCGTCCATCAGCATGATCGACGGGCGCGGCGCCAATGCGCGCGCCAGCGCGACGCGCTGCTGCTCGCCGCCCGACAATTCATGCGGATAAGTCTCGCGGTAGCTGCCCAGACCCACGCGCTCCAGCAATTCATCCACCCGCCGGTCGATCGCAGCCCGGTCGCCCGAGAGCCCGAAGGCAACATTCGCCGCCACGCTCAAATGCGGAAACAGCGCGAAATCCTGAAACATCAAGCCTATATGGCGCCGCTCGGGGGGCACGCGGAACACCCTGTCGCAGACCAGCGCGCCATCCACCCAGATTTCGCCCTCGTCCTGCATCTCGACGCCCGCGATCATCCGCAGGGTCGTCGATTTGCCGCAGCCCGACGGCCCCAGAAGGCACGTCACCTGCCCCGGCAACACCTTGAGAGACACGTCATCCACCACCGTGCGCGCGCCGTAGCGGCGCACGATATTCTTGATTTCCAGACGCGGAATCGCTGACTGCACCTTGGCCTCGTGTTTCTTCCCGATCAAACTTATCGGAATTACCACTGGCAGATAGCAACCCCGGCCCGCGCGCGCAAGTGAACGCCGCTACCCCTCCAGCGCCTGACCGAGATCGGCAATCAGATCGTCCACATCCTCGATTCCCACCGACAGGCGCAAAAGGTTCTCCGGAATGCCCGTATCGGGCTCGATCGTGGCGCGATGTTCCACAAGGCTGTCGACCCCGCCAAGGGATGTAGCCCGGTGAAACAGCGCCAAGCGGCCATTGACCTCAAGCGCGCGCGCCTTGCCGCCCCGGATCAGCACCGACATGAGATATCCAAAGCCCCCGCGCATCTGGCGCGCCGCCAGATCATGGCCCGGATGGCCCTCAAGGCCCGGATAAAGCACCGCCTCGACCGCGTCATGATCGGCCAGAAACGCGGCGATCCGCGCCGCGCTTTGGCACATCCGTTCCATCCGCAAGGGCAGCGTGCGCATCCCGCGCATCAACAGCCACGCCTCGAACGGGCCGATGATCGCGCCCGCGTCATGGCGATCCGTCGCGATCGCGCGCCAGACCGGCGCGTCGCTTTCGCGGCATGACAGAACGCCCGCCACCACATCTGTATGGCCGTTGATCGCCTTGGTCGCCGAATGCATCGCGATATCGGCGCCATGATCCAGCGCCCGTGTCAGCACCGGGGTCGCCGCCGTGCCATCCACCGCCAGAACCGCGCCCGCCTCATGGGCCAGCCCGGCAGCGCGGGCGATATCGGTGATCTTGAGCCATGGGTTCGACGGCACCTCGATCCAGACAAGATCAGCCGGCGTGGCGCAGGCCGCCACCAGTGCACCATCATCGGCCGTGTCCACCTCCTCGAGGGTGACATCCCGGCGCGCGCAAAAATCGCGCACCCAGCTTGTCGTGCCCCAATAGATGCCCGATTGCATGATGACCCGGCCACCGCCCGGCACCGTGCGCAACACCGCAGCGATCGCCGCCATGCCCGACGGGAAAAGCAGGCTCGCCGCCGCGCCCTCCAACTGGCGCAGCACCTCTTCGGCCTGGCGAATCGTCTCGTTATGGTCGCGCGCATAGATGTTATCGGGCGCGATCAGCGCATTGTCGCGGTCCCGTTCATAGGTGCTGGCCATCGAGATGCCCGGCACCACTCCGCCATCGGCGCGATTGACCGCGCCCGCCGCCTGCGCCGCCACGGTCGCGGGCGCCCATCCTTGGCGCTTGTCGCTCATGCCGACGCCCCCTCATCAAACAGCCGCCCCGGCCCCCAGCCGCTGGGCTGCGCCACGCCCGCCAGCCCCAGCATATGCCACAAGAGCGCCTGATTGGAGCTGACCACCGGGACGCCCAGCTCGGCCTCGGCCTGTTCGATCACGCCAAAGCTGCGCAGATTGGTGCAGCTTGCGAAAACCGCCTCGACCCCCTCGGCGCGTCCCGCCTCAAGGATCGCATCCAGCGTGCTAGCTTCGGCGATTCGCGCGACCCTGCGGTCTTCCTTTTCGCCAAAGCTGATCTCGCTCAGAACCGCGATGCCGCGACCGGCCAGGAAATCGCGCATCGCGGCGGTGACGCTGGGCACATAGGGCGTGACCAGCGCGATCCGCGCCGCGCCAAGCGCCGCCAATGCGGCCAGCGTCGCGCTCATCGGGTTGGTCACCGGCACGCCGGGATGCACCGTCTGCACCGCCGCCGCCACCGCCTCGGGGCCGATCACCGTCGAGGCCGAGGTGCAGCCATAGCCCAGCACACTCAGCCCTTGGGGCAACAACCCCGCCGTCGCGGGCAGACCCGCCTCCATCATGCGCAGCGTCTCGGGGGTAACATCGGCCTGCGCGGGAATGCGCGTGTGCATGAGGTTCGCGTCGCGCCCCTCCAGAACCTTGCGCGCCTCGAATTCCAGCGTCTCGTCGGTGCTCAGCACAACAAGACCCATCCGCAAACCCGCGCCCGCGCCCTCGTCCAGCCTGTAATGCGTCATCGATCCTCCGTTCCGGCCTCTCGCAAGGCCGTGTCATGCGTTACGGGCGGCTCAGCGTGCCGCCCGACACCCCGGCGCGCACCCCCGTCGTGCCGGGGCACGAGGTCGGCAAGCCGCGCGCGACCCGCACCGCCAGATGAGCGAATGCCTGCGCTTCCAGCATGTCGCCGTCAAGCCCTACATCCTCGACAGGGTCAATCGGGCAATCCAGCGCCGCGCGCAGCATGTCCATCATGACCGGGTTCTTGCGCCCCCCGCCACAGACCAGCAGCCGCGCGGGCGGCTCGGGGCAATGCTCGATGCCGCGCAGCACCGCAGCGGCGCTCATGCCCGTCAGCGTGGCGACCGCGTCAGCGTCGCTCAGTTCGTTGACCAGCCCGATCATGTCCTTGAAGGCGTCCCGGTCCAGCGATTTGGGCGGCACCTTCAGGAAATAGGACTCGTCAAGGAACATCTCCAGCGCGCCCTGCGCCACCTCGCCTTGCCGCGCCAGCGCGCCGTCACGGTCAAAGGCTTGGCCGCGCCGCGCCAGCATCACGTCATTGATGGGCGCATTGGCCGGGCCGGTGTCAAAGGCCAGCAAGGCGCCCGCATCGTCGGGGCGCGCCTTGCGCGGATCGACCCAGGTCAGGTTGCCCACGCCGCCAAGGTTCAGGAAAGCCAGCGGCGCATCGGCGCCGATCCACTTGGCGCAGGCGAAATGATAAAACGGCGCCAGCGGCGCACCCTCGCCGCCAAAACGGATATCGGCGCTGCGAAAATCCCAGACCACCGGCAGCCCCAGCGCCGCCGCCAGCGCGTCGCCGTCGCCCAACTGATGCGTGCCCCGCCCGCGCGGCTCATGCGCCAGCGTCTGCCCGTGAAACCCCACGAGCGCGATATCCTCGAACCCGGCCAGCGCCTCTTCATGCGCGCCCTGCACCACCGCCAACGCGGCATCGAGCCCGCCATCGTCCGGCCAACGCCCCAGCGCGGCGCTCAACACCGCCTGTTCCTCGGGCGAATAGGGCCTGTAGCGGCTCTCTCCAAGGGCAAAGATGCGCTCGCCATCGGTCTCGATCACCGCGGCGTCCACCCCGTCAAGCGAGGTGCCCGACATCGCGCCCAATGCCCGTATGCGCCCGGCTTTCATCATGGCCTTTCCCTTCGCGGCTCAGGTGCCTATACATGCCGCGCAATCAAGACCGGGACAAGCCATATGACCTACCACCCCAAGTCCGAATTCCTGCGCGTGATGATCGAGCGCGGCTTTCTTGCGGACTGCACGGACCTGCAGGCGCTCGACGACAGCCTGAGTTCCGGCACGGTGACGGCCTATATCGGCTATGACGCCACCGCCAAATCGCTGCATGTGGGGCATCTTCTCAACATCATGATGCTGCGCTGGCTGCAAAAGACCGGCCACCGCCCGATCACCCTGATGGGCGGCGGCACCACCAAGGTCGGCGATCCCTCGTTTCGCTCCGATGAACGCCCGCTCCTCGATGCGACCCAGATCGGCGAGAACATCACCGCCATGCAGCAGGTCTTCGCCCGCTTTCTCGATTACGGCGACACCGCCCCCGGCGCGCTCATGCTCGACAATGCCGAATGGCTCGACGGGCTGCGCTATATCGAGTTCCTGCGCGATATCGGGCGGCATTTCTCGGTCAACCGGATGCTCAGCTTCGAATCCGTGAAATCCCGGCTCGACCGCGAACAATCGCTCAGCTTTCTCGAGTTCAACTACATGATCCTGCAGGCCTATGATTTCCTGGAACTGAACCGCCGCTACGGCTGCACGCTGCAAATGGGCGGCTCGGACCAATGGGGCAATATCGTCAACGGCATTGACCTTACCCGGCGCGTCTCGGGGGCCGAACTTTTCGGCCTCACCTCGCCGCTGCTGACCACCGCCGACGGGCGCAAGATGGGCAAATCGGCGGGCGGCGCGGTCTGGCTCAATGCCGACATGCTCAGCCCCTATGAATTCTGGCAGTTCTGGCGCAACACGCTTGACGCCGATGTGGGCCGCTTCCTCAAATACTACACCGAGTTGCCGGTCGATGAATGTGACCGCCTCGGCGCGCTGGCCGGCTCCGATATCAACGCCGCCAAGATCATCCTCGCCAACGAGGTGACAACCCTTCTGCACGGCGCCGAAGCCGCCGCCAATGCCGAGGCCACCGCCCGCGAAGTGTTTGAAAAAGGCGGCGTCGGCGATGACCTGCCCACGCTCGAACTGACCGCCGGCGAGCTTGGCGACGGCATGTCCATCGTGCAGCTGATCGTGCGCTCGGGGCTGGCCAAATCCGGCAAGGACGCCAAGCGCCTCATCGCCGAGAACGGCGCGCGCCTTGATGACGCGCCGCTCACCGATGCGGGGCTCATGATCGACGCGGGCGCACTTCGCGCGCCGATCAAGCTGAGCGCCGGCAAGAAGCGCCACGCGCTGATCAAGCTCGCCGAATGAAGCCGCGACAGCCGGGCCTCAAGCCCGGCTGTCACAAAACCTTCACTTGCGCCTTGCCCGATATATCCATAATTCATGATATATGGATAAGATACAGGCCCTCACCGCCTTTGGCGCCCTCTCGCAGCCCACCCGCCTTGACGTGCTGCGCCTGCTGATCCGTGCGGGCGACGCGGGCATGGCCGCAGGCGACATCGCCGCGGCGCTCGACACACGCCAAAACACCATGTCCGCCAATCTTGGCGTGCTCATGCAGGCCGGGCTGATCCGCAACAGCCGCGAGGGCCGCTCGATCCGCTATTTCGCCGATCTCGAAGGGCTGCGCGGCTTGCTCGCCTTCCTGATGGAGGATTGCTGCGGCGGCAATCCCGCCGCCTGCCAACCCCTGCTCGACACCATCACCTGCCCCTGCTGAAACCTGCCCGCTGAAAGGCTGCCCTGATGAAAAACGTTCTCTTCCTCTGCACCGGAAACTCCGCCCGCTCGATCCTGGCCGAGTCGATCCTCAACGCCGAAGGCGCAGGCCGCTTTCGCGCCTATTCCGCAGGCTCCCAGCCCCAGGGCGAACCCAACCCGCATGCGATTTCCCTGCTCAGACACCTTGACCACGATGTCACCGGGCTCAGATCCAAAAGCTGGGATGAATTCGCCGCGCCCGACGCGCCGAAGATGGATTTCATCTTCACCGTCTGCGACAATGCCGCGGGCGAAACCTGCCCGCTCTGGCCCGGCCAGCCGATGAGCGCCCATTGGGGCCTGCCCGACCCCGCTGCCGTCACCGGCAGCGAGGCCGAAATCGCCGCCGCCTTCGCACAGACCTACCGGATGCTGCTGCGCCGGATCTCGGTTTTCGTGAACCTGCCCCTCGAAACCCTCGATTCCCTGGCGCTCAAACGTGACCTCGACGCCATCGGCACCGATTCCGAAACCACCTCCGGCAAGGACGAGGCCCCGGCATGATCTTCGATCTCCCCCGCCGCCTTGTCGCCGAGGGCCTTGGCACCGCGCTGCTGGTCTGCACCGTGGTCGGTTCGGGGATCATGGCCGAAACCCTGACACAAGACACCGCGCTCGCGCTTTTGGGCAATACCCTTCCCACCGGCGCGATCCTCGTGGTGCTGATCACCATCCTCGGGCCGATTTCCGGCGCGCATTTCAACCCGGCAGTGACGCTCGCCTTCACCTTGCGCCGCGAACTGCCCACGTCGCAGGCGCTGGCCTATGTCGGCGCGCAGGTGGGCGGCGCGGTCATCGGCACCATCATGGCCCACGCCATGTTCGACCAGTCGCTCATGCAGGTCTCGCAGACCGTGCGCACCGGTTCGCCGCAATGGCTGGCCGAACTTCTCGCCACATTCGGGCTGGTCGGCACCATCCTTGCCGGTCTGCGCTTTCGCGAAGTGGCGATCCCCTGGCTGGTCGGGCTGTATATCACGGCCGCTTACTGGTTCACCGCCTCGACCTCCTTTGCCAACCCGGCGGTCGCGATCGGGCGCGCCTTCACCGATACATTCTCGGGGATTCGCCCGCTCGACCTGCCCGGTTTCATCCTTGCGCAATGCGTCGGGGCCATGATTGCCGTTGCCTTCTTCGGCTGGCTCCTGCGCCCCATCCGCCAGGCCCAGGCCCCCGCCGCCGACCAATCCGAACAGACAGGGCAAATCACATGAGCATCGTCATCCATCACAACCCCGATTGCGGCACATCGCGCAACGTGCTGGCCCTGATCCGCGCCAGCGGCACCGAGCCCACGGTGATTCCCTATCTCGATACCGGCTGGACGCGCCCGCAGCTTCTGGCGCTGTTCGCCGCCGCCGGTCTGACCCCGCGCGAGGCCCTGCGCGCCACCAAGTCCCCCGCCGAGTCGCTTGGCCTTCTGGACCCGGCGGTCAGCGACGAGGCGCTGCTCGATGCGATGCTGGATCATCCCGTGCTGGTCAATCGCCCCATCGTCTGCTCGCCCAGGGGCGTGCGCCTTTGCCGCCCGTCCGAAACCGTGCTCGACCTTCTCGAGACGCTCCCGCCCGGACCGCTCTACAAGGAGGACGGCGAATTGATCGTCAACGAACAAGGACAACGGGTTGCCTGACGCCCCGGCGCGCCCGCCCGCTCGCAATGTCCGTTCCGATTCCCTGCGCGCGCCGTCGGTGGCATTTATCCGGCCGCCGCGCGCTCCAAATGGGGTTGTACCTCTGCCGGCTTTGCAAGACCCACCGCACCGATCTTCACCAAGGACACCAGCTTGAGTCTTGACGCAAATGGACAGCAGATGGCCCGAAATTCTGACCTCATCGGTCAGCATGGATGCATCTCCCGGCGTGATGCAGGCGCAACCGGGTCCGGTCATCCGCGCGATCTGCTCTTTCCATGCCACGCATAGCGACCAACCCTGCGGACCCCCTGCACGACCGTTCCAAAGCACTGCTATACCCGTCCAAAGGCCCTGCCATAGCTTTCCAAAGCCCTGCCCGACTCTTCCCGAACTCTGCGCGACCTTTTTCATGCGCTGCCCCCCGGATCGCCCTATAAGGACCACGCCGGATTGATAACCAACCAACAAGGACGCCCGATTGCCTGACAACAGCACACCCAATATCGACAAGAGCCAGTTGCAACAGATCGACGCCGCGCGCCTGTTCCCGCAGGATCGGCCCGCCCATGCGCCGCGCTTCCTGCTGCTGCATGGCAGCCTGCGTGAGCGTTCCTATTCGCGCCTCCTTTCGCAGGAAGCGGCGCGTATCCTGCGCGGCCTTGGTTGCGAGACCCGCGATTTCGACCCATCCGGCCTGCCCCTGCCAGATGACGCGCCCGATACCCACCCCAAGGTGGCCGAGCTGCGCGACCTCGTGATGTGGTGCGAAGGCATGGTCTGGGTCAGCCCCGAGCGCCACGGTGCGATGACCGGCATCATGAAATCCCAGATCGACTGGATTCCGCTGGCCCCGATCGGCGGCATTCGCCCGACCCAGGGCAAGACCCTGGCCGTGGCCCAGGTGTCGGGCGGATCCCAAAGCTTCAACGCGGTCAACCAGATGCGAATTCTCGGGCGCTGGATGCGGATGCTCACCATTCCAAATCAATCCTCCGTGCCCAAGGCCTGGGACGTGTTCGACGATGCGGGCCGGATGAAACCGGGGCCGCTCTATAACCGTGTCGTCGATGTTATGGAGGAACTCGTTAAATTCACGTTACTGACGCGCGCGCAAACGGATTACCTGACCGACAGGTATTCCGAGCGGGTCGAATCGCTCGAGGAACTGTCCAAACGGGTGAACGCCCCGGCGGCACTTGGAACCAAGGACAGCTAGCGGGTTTTCGGGCGTTTTGTACAAACCTGCGCGGCGCGGCGGCGATTTCTGTACGAAAGCGGCGTACAAAACGGACGTTTCGTACGCTTTTTCAGCCCCGCGCCGCCAGCGCGTCGCTCAACAGGTCGCGCACCGTGCCCCGGTCCACATCCGAGGTCACGAACGCCTCTCCGATTCCCCGCGCCAGGATGAAATGAAGCTTGCCCGCAACCACCTTCTTGTCTTGTCCCATCAGGTTCAAAAGCGTATCGGCGTCGGGTAATTCCCCTTCTATATCAGACAGATCAGACTTCATCTTCATGTCGTTCAGATGCGCGCGCACGCGGCTCGGTTCCTCTTGGCTGCACAATCCCAGCCGCGCCGATAGCTCGAACGCCAGCGCGCATCCGATGGCCACGCCCTCGCCATGCAAGAGCCTATCGGAATACCCCGTCGCCGCCTCCAAAGCATGGCAGAACGTATGACCCAAATTCAAAAGCGCCCGGTCCCCCATCTCTTTTTCGTCCCTTACGACGATGTCCGCTTTCATCTCGACCGAGCGTTTCACCGCCGCCACGCGCGCCGCGCGATCACCTGCCGCCAGACTTGGACCATGGCGTTCAAGCCATTGAAAGAAATCGGAATCTCCAAGCAGTCCGTATTTGACCACCTCGCCGTAACCGGCCAGGAAATCGCGTTCGGTCAGGCTGTCCAGAACCGCAGTGTCGGCCAGAACAAGGCTTGGCTGATGGAACGCGCCGATCAGGTTCTTGCCCTGTGGTGCGTTGATGCCGGTCTTGCCACCAACCGAACTATCCACCTGCGCCAAAAGGCTGGTGGGCACCTGCACGAACCGCACCCCCCGCCGCAGCACCGCCGCCGCAAAGCCCACAAGGTCACCGACCACCCCGCCACCAAAGGCGATCACCACGTCCCGCCGCTCGATCCGCTCCTCCAGAAGCCATTCCACCACGCGCTCGAACTGAGGCCAGGACTTGGTGGATTCGCCTTGTGGAAGCGTCAGTAAAGATGAAGAAATACCTCTATTTTTCAAGCTTGTTACAAGTGTTTCTGCATGCAGATTTGCAACATTCTCATCGGCGATGATCGCCACATGCGGGCGGTGCAGCAAGGGGGCGATCAGCCCACCCGCCTGCTCGATCAGGCCGGGGCCGATCTGAATGTCATAGGCCCGCTCATCCAGCGGCACATGCACCGTTTCCATCATGTCACCTTCTCCACAACATCCGCGCGGCTCGCCAGCGCCTCCAGCACCTTGCCCGCCATCGTTTCAACCGAGTAATCCGCCCGCGCCTCGACACACAGATCTGCCTGCTCATAGACCGGCACGCGGGCCTCGAACAGGTCGCGCAGTGTCGAGTAAGGATTAGCTGTGCGCAGCAAGGGCCTGGTATCCTTGTGTTTTACGCGGCTCCACAGAATTGAAAGATCGACCTTCAGCCAGACCGAAACGCCCTTGCGGGAGATCAGTTCGCGATTGCGCGGCGCCAAAAACGCGCCCCCGCCCGTCGACAAGATCCCGCATTCTTCATCAAGCAGACGGTCGATCACCTGGGTCTCGCGATCCCGAAAAAACGCCTCCCCGTCACGCGCGAAAATCTCTGCGATGGTCATGTTCGCCGCCCGCTCGATCTCGGCATCCGAATCCAGGAACGACACCCCGAGCCCTGTGGCCAACGCCTTGCCGACAGCCGTCTTCCCGGCCCCCATCATCCCGACAAGCACCACGGTTTTCTTCAGTCTCCATTGTCCCTGCGCAATCACCTTCGGCGCTCCCCTGCCCAAAATTGGCGCGTTCGCACTGAATGACGTGATCTTGCCCAAAAGGCCAGTTATAAACAGTCAAAAATCCGGAGCGAATGAGGCAGGCCCACCATGTTGCGACTGATCAAATGGTTGTTATATCTCGCCATTCTGGCGTTCATCGGGCTTGTGGGCTATGCTTATATAGGGCCATTTTTCGGGGCGGACTTCTCACCTCCGACGAATGAGATTCGCCAGGAAATCATACTTGAGACAGACTGACGCGCTCATCGCTTCCATCTTCATCGCCTCCGGCGCCGCCGCGCAGGAGCCACTTTCGGCGATCGAGTGGCTTGACGCCCCGGTCTCCGTCACGGTCGCCGCGCCCCGCGTCATGCCACTCGACGACATGTCCGTGAGCGACGGTGTCGACACACCGCAAGTCGCTGTCATGCCGCTTGGATCCGCACGTTCGGATACGGTCGGCCTTCTGCCTTCGGACGTGACCGGATTGCCGGTGTCACTTTGGCAGGCCAGCACGGAGCGCGCAGTGACGGCCAAGTTCGCGCGCCTCTCGCCCGAGCCCCTGCCAGCGATACAGGCGCTTTATTACACGCTGCTTCTGGCCGAAGCCGAGGCCCCGGCAGATGCGGGCGCAGGCGCGGATTTCCTCAAGGTGCGCCTGACCGCGCTCGAGTCGTTCGGCGCCGTCGATCCGGCCCTTGCCCTGATCGAGCGCGCAGGTCCGGCAACCCCTGCGCTGTTCGACCGCTGGCTTGATCTGTCGCTTCTGGCGGGCACCGAGAACGCTGCCTGCAAGGCGCTTGCCGACACGCCGGCACTGAGCCAACGCTACGACGCGCGTATTTTCTGCATGGCGCGGTCCGGCGACTGGCAGACTGCGGCGCTGATCTATGAAACGGCGCTTGCGCTAGACCTTCTGAGCGCGACCGAAGCTGACCTTCTGGCGCAGTTCCTCGATCCCGAAATGGTCGGGGAATCGCACGCATTGGCCCCACCAAGCGACATGACACCGCTGCTGTTCCGGCTTTACGAAGCCATCGGCGAGCCGCTCCCCACACAAGGCCTGCCCCGCGCCTTCGCGATGGCCGACCTGCGCCCCTCAAGCGGATGGAAGGCCCGGATCGAGGCGGCCGAGCGCCTCACGCGGACCGGTGCATTGCCCCCGAACCGCCTGTTGGGCCTTTACACAGAACGCAGCCCCGCCGCATCCGGTGGGGTGTGGGACAGGGTCGCGGCGATACAGGCCTTCGATCAGGCCCTTTCACGCGGGAGGCGCGACGCCATCGCCAACACCTTGCCCGATGTCTGGCGCAAGATGCGCGAGCAAAGGCTGAGCGTCAGTTTTGCCGAGCTTTACGGCAAGGATCTTGCTGCGATCAGCGGCCTGCCCGCGCCCGCACGCGGCCTGGCGCTGCGCATCGCGCTGCTTTCGCCGGACTACGAAACAGCCGCGCAAGGCGCTAATCCCGACGACCTCGCCGAAGCCTTCCTGGCCGGGCTGGCGCGGGGCGCACCACCTGCCGATCTTGCCGACACTCCGCTCAAGGAGGCCATCGCCCGCGCATTCGAGGCCAGCGGCCCGGCGCGCGCCCATGCCGGAATGCTCGACAGCGGCAAGCTGGGACAGGCGATCCTCACGGCGGCCCTGCAACTGGATGAGGCCGGACCGCGCGGATTTGACGATATCTCAAAGTCGCTCGCCACCCTGCGTGCGGTCGGGCTCGAAGACACTGCGCGGCGCGCGGGTTTGCAGCTGCTTATCCTGGAACGCGGGGCATGACCTCGGCGCGGCACTGGATTTCCGCCTTTCTCGAAGCGCAGGCAGCCGAGCTCGGCTCAGCGCGCAACACGCTCGAGGCCTATGCCCGCGACCTGCGCGATTTCGACGACTGGCTGAGCAACAACGCCCTGCTGGCCGACACCGCCGGTCAGCATGATATCGAAGCCTACCTCGTGCATTGCGACGCGCAGGGGCTGGCCCGCGCGACCCGTGCGCGGCGGCTCTCGGCCATCAAGCAGCTTTATCGTTTCGCCTTTGAAGAGCGCCTGCGCAAGGACAACCCCGCGATCCGCATCAATGGGCCGGGGCGCGATCACAAACTGCCCAAGACCCTCAGTGAAACCGAGGTGGACAGCCTGCTTTCCGCAGCCCGCAGTCATGGGCGCAATGACGAGTCCCGCCTGCGCAATACCTGCCTGATGGAACTGCTCTATGCCACCGGCATGCGGGTCAGCGAACTGGTCGCGCTGCCGGTCTCGGCGGCGCGAGGGGATCCGCGCATGTTGCTGGTCAGCGGCAAGGGCGGCAAGGAACGCATGGTGCCCCTGTCACAAGATGCCCGCATCGCGCTGGCGGCTTGGCTCACGCGCCGTGACGCGCAGGAGGACGCCGCGCGCAAGCATGGGAAGGCCGCATCGCCGCACCTTTTTCCTTCCTCGGGCAAGGCCGGGCACCTGACGCGCCACCGCTTCTACATGCTGATCAAGGATATCGCGGTCGCGGCTGGCGTCTCACCGGCCAAGGTCACACCGCATACGCTGCGCCATGCCTTTGCGACCCACCTGCTGGCCAATGGCGCCGATCTGCGCTCTATCCAGACGCTGCTGGGGCATGCCGACCTCGCAACCACCGAAATCTATACCCATGTTCTGGAACAGCGCCTGCGTGACCTCGTGCAGGATCATCATCCGCTGGCACTCGCGGCGCGGCGCAATCCGGGCGGCAACACCTCCTGAGAGGGCCAATACCCGGTCGTGAGCGCATCGTCATAGCCATGGGTCAGCCCCGCCGCCCGCATCGCGTCGCGCGCGCCCACATGGTCATACCGCAGCCGTTCGATCGAGACCTCTGCGCCGCTCAGCACCGCATAGCGCACCTCGGGCGTGCCGTCGTTGGGCGGGATGCCGATGACCCCGGCATTGATCCATTCAACAGAACCGACCCGCTGGCGAAACGCCAGCCCGCAATGACCCGCAAAGACCATGTCGACCGGACCGCAGGCGGCCTCGATCAAGGCGATCTCCTGCGTGAAACCCGCCTCGGGGGCGCCGGGCCACAGGAACCGCGCCACATCACTCAGTCCGCCATGGACCACAGCGCAGCGCCGCCCCTGATGGGTGAACACGGCCCAATCCGCCAAACCCGCCATCCAATGCCGCTCATCCGGGCCAAGATTGGCATCGGCATGCGCGAACCATCCCGCCGAAAGCCGGTCACAGGTGCTGCCCGGATCAAAGCCGCATCCGCAATCGGGCGCGCCCGCCGCGATCTGCTTTTCGCAATTCCCCGCGATCACGGTGCAGCCCGACGCACGCAAGGCCGCGACTGTTGCGGCGGGGTCGGCGCAATAGGCCACCGTGTCGCCCGTGCAGATGAGATGATTCCCCGCGATACCCCGCGCGCCGGCCTCGGCCAATAGCGCCCGCGTCGCATGCAGGTTCGAGGAGGGACCGCCAAAGATCAGCACCGGGCCGTCCAATGCACCGAGATCACGCAGATTCACACCCATTCCTCCTTGATCGCAACCGCGGCACAGCCCATAACGCCTCTTGGATATAAGGATGCCTCACTCCATGGAACCTACCTCACCGACACTTGATGCCGCTTTCTGGATCACCTCGGTCTCGATCATCACGCTGCTGGTGCTGTCTGCCTTCTTTTCGGGCAGCGAAACCGCGCTGACCGCCGCCTCGCGCGGTAAATTGCGCGCGCGCGCCGACAAGGGCGAAACCGGCGCCGCGCGCGCACTCCAGATCACCGAGGATAACGAGCGGCTGATCGGGTCTGTTCTGCTGGGCAACAACCTTGTGAACATCCTCGCCGCCTCGCTGGCCACAGCCATGTTCACCCGTCTGTTCGGCGAATCCGGCGTGGCCCTGGCAACGCTCGTGATGACGCTTCTCGTGTTGATCTTCGCCGAGGTGCTGCCCAAGACCTACGCCATTACCAATGCCGAGGCCGCCGCCGCGCGCGTCGCCCCGATCATCGGTGTCGCGGTCAATGCTTTCTCGCCGATCGTCGCGGCGGTGCGCTGGCTGGTGCGCGGCGTGTTGCGGGTGTTCGGCGTCAAGACCGATCCCGACAGCCATATCCTCGCAGTGCGCGAGGAAATCGCCGGCGCGCTTTATCTGGGCCACTCCGAAGGCGTGGTCGAAAAGGAAGACCGCGACCGCATTCTCGGGGCCCTGGACCTCGGTGAGCGCGCGGTCGAGGAAATCATGCTTCACCGCAGCCAGATCGAGATGATCAATGCCGAGGACGATCCCGAGACCATCCTCAACCAGTGCCTGCAATCCAATTACACGCGCCTGCCGATCTATCGCGACGACCCCGACAACATCATCGGCATCGTTCATGCCAAGGACCTTCTGCGCGCCATGCACAAGTTGGTCACGGTCGACGAACTGTCGCGCGACGCGCTGAAGAGCTTCGATATCTGCGACGTGGCGATGAAACCCTATTTCGTGCCCGAAACCACCACGCTTGACGACCAGATGCGCCAGTTCCTGCGGATGCGCAGCCATTTCGCGCTGGTGGTGGATGAATACGGCACGCTCGAAGGGCTGATCACGCTCGAGGATATCCTCGAGGAAATCGTCGGGGAGATCACCGACGAGTTCGATCCCGCTGCCGATCACCCGATCCGCAAGAGCGAGGACAACCAGTTCCTCGTCGATGGCGCCATGACCATCCGCGACCTCAAGCGCGCCACCGACTGGAACCTGCCCGACGACGAGGCCAACACCATCGCCGGGCTCGTCATCCACGAGGCGCAGATGATCCCGGACGTGAACCAGGTCTTCAACTTCCACGGCTTCCGCTTCGAGGTCGTCGCCAAGGCCGACAACCGGATCACCCGCCTCAAGATCCGCAAGATCTGAAGACACCGCTGCGCACCCGGCCCCTTCATCTGGCCTCAAATACCTCGGGGGGTCCGGGGGGCTGGCCCCCCGGCCTTGCCGCGCGATGTCAGGCCCGCAGTTTCTCGCCCTCGGGATCGAATGGCGGCTCATGCAGGATGCGGGCCTTGTGGGGCTGGCCAAGCACCATCACCGAGACCTCGTCGCCCGGTGCCGCCGCGCCGTGGCGGACATAGCCAAGCGCAAGGCTCATCCCCACGCTGTAGCCATAGGTACCCGAAGTAACGCGGCCCACCGGCTTGCCCTTGCAGAAAATCGGCTCGCCGCCGGTGGCATCCGCATTCGAGGCCGTAACGGCCGTCTCGTCGATATGAATCAGCACCAGATCCTCGCGCGGGGTCTTTTCCAATACCTCTTCCAGCGCCGCCTTGTGCAGGAAATCCTTGCCCATCTTGCACAGCCCCGCAAGGCCCACCTCGTGGGGCCAATACTCGGGGCTGTATTCGCGCGACCAAGAGCCATAGCCTTTCTCGACACGCATCGACATCAGCGCACGCGCCCCCACCGGACCCGCGCCAAGGGGCTTCCCCGCCTCCAGCAAGGCCGCATAAAGCTGCGCCTGGTCCTCGGTGGCGCAATGCAGCTCCCAGCCCAGATCGCCCGTGAAACTGACCCTCAGCGCCAGGCAATCGACCCCGGCCAACTCGATGCGCTGCGAGCGCATGAAGGGAAAATCCCCTGTATCAAGCGAGGCATTCGTCAGCCGCGCCAAAAGCTCGCGCGATTTCGGCCCCGCCACGTTGAAGCCGCACATCCGTTCGGTCCAGGAGTCGAAACTGGTGCCCTCGGGCAAGGGCACCATGTCGAAAAACCGCTTGTGATAACGCTCGGCCATGCCCGAACTGACCACCCAGAACTCGTCCTCGGCGACCCGCGTCACCGTGGCATCGCCCGCGATCCCGCCGCGCACCGAAATCAGCGGCGTGAGGCACGAGCGCCCCACCGATTTAGGCATGTTATTGGCGAAAACCGCGTTCAGCCAATCCTCCGCCCCCGGCCCCTTGACGCGGTATTTCGCGAAATTCGAGATGTCGATGATACCCGCGCGCTCGCGCAGCATGCGGCATTCCTCGCCCACCGGCCCCCACCAGTTCTGGCGCGTGAAACCGTTCGTGTCCTTGCGGCCCGGCTCATCGGCAAACCATTGGGGGTGCTCCCAGCCATAGTTCAGGCCGAAAACGGCGCCCATCTCCTTTTGCATGCCGTAAACCGGGCGGGTGCGCAGCGGGCGGCCCGCTTCACGCTCTTCGTTGGGATAATGAATGGCGAAGCGATGCGCATAGACATCCTCGACCTTGGCCTTGACGAAATCGCGGTCATTGGCCCATTGCCCGAACCGCGCCAGATCCCAGGCGAACATGTCGTATTGCATCTCGCCCTCGACAATCCACTGCGCCGCCATCAGGCCCATCCCGGCGGATTGGCTGAAACCCGGAATGATACCGCCGCACATGAAATAGTTCTTCAGTTCGGGCACCGGCCCCAGGATCACGTTTGAATCGGGCGACCAGATCATCGGCCCGTTGATCACCCGCTTGATCCCGGCCTCGGCGGCGACCGGCACGCGGTCCATCGCGCGCATGACGTTTTCCATGATCCGCTCCAGATCGTCAGGGAAAAGATCATGCGCGAAATCAAGCGGTGTGCCGTCCTCTGCCCAGAACCGCATGTCGCGCTCATAGGCGCCGATCAGCAGGCCCTTGCCTTCCTGACGCAGATAGTATTCCCCGTCGCGATCGGCCACCGAAGGCAGGCGGCGGTCCATCCCGTCGATCTCGGCAATGGTCTCGGTCACGAAATACTGGTGTTCGGTGGGTTGCAGCGGCATCTCGATCCCTGCCAGTTTCGCCACCTCGCGCCCCCAAAGACCCGCTGCGTTGATCACCCAACGGGTCTCGATATTGCCCTTGGGCGTTTCCACGACCCACGTGCCGTCAGGCTTTTGCGTCGTCGCCGTGACCGGCGTGAAGCGATGGATCTCGGCGCCGCGCTGACGCGCACCCATGGCATAGGCATTCGTCACGCCCGAGGGGTCCACATTCCCGCCCTCGGGCTCCCACATGATGCAGCGGATTCCGTCGAAATTCACGAGCGGGTGCAGCTCTTCGGCACGTTCGCGGCTGATTTCGCTGAAATTCATTCCGTAGAGCTGGGCCTTGGCCTCCTGCAGGCGCAGCTGGTGCTCCCGCGCCTCAGTCTGCGCCAGATAAAGACTGCCCGGCTGAAACACCCCGCAGGACTGGCCGGTCTCCTCTTCGAGCTGCTTGTAGAGCGACATGGTGTAATGCTGCAGCCGCGAGATATTGGCGCTGTCATGCAAGCCGTGGATATTGGCGGCCGCATGCCAGGTCGATCCCGATGTGAGCTCGTTGCGCTCCAGCAGAACGACATCGCTCCAGCCCAGTTTGGTCAGGTGATAAAGGATCGAGCATCCGATGACGCCCCCGCCGATCACGACGGCCTGTGCATGGGTTTTCATTTCCGGTCCCTTGACTGTTGTCGCCGACCCTGCGCGCCTGAGCGCACGTGGGGATCGTCGCGTTCCGGCATCATTGGATGCAAGGTGGAAAATGTCCTTCCGGTTTCCGACAGTATTTTTCGCTTTGCGGCAGCGAGCCCCGCGCCGCAGATTTGAGCGACCCGGAAATCCGGCGCCGCGGGACCATTGAACCCTGCCCGGTTGCGACAAAAGCTGTCGCTTTCCGACATGCCCGCCCGGCTGCGTCACCTCAGTCTGCAAGGGTCAGACCAGATGCAGGAGACGCCGATGAAGACCACCACCCGTGTTGCCGTGATCGGGGGCGGCGTTGTTGGATGCAGCGTTCTTTACCACCTGACCAAACTGGGCTGGTCGGATGTCATGCTGATCGAACGCTCGGAACTGACCAGCGGCAGCACCTGGCATGCGGCAGGCGGATTTCACACGCTCAACGGCGATACCAACATGGCGGCGCTGCAAGGCTACACGATCAAGCTCTACAAGGAGCTCGAAGAGATCACCGGCCTTTCCTGCGGGTTGCATCACGTCGGCGGCGTGACGCTTGCAGACAATCGCGACCGGTTCGACATGCTTTTGGCCGAACGCGCCAAGCACCGCTACATGGGGCTCGAAACCGAGATCGTGACACCAGAAGAAATCGCCAGGATCGCACCCGTCACCAATACCGACGGCATTCTTGGCGGGCTCTATGACCCGCTTGACGGGCATCTTGATCCCTCGGGCACGACCCATGCCTATGCCAAGGCCGCACGCATGGCCGGGGCGGTGATCGAGACCCACTGCCATGTCCATGAAACCAACCAGCGCCCCGACGGCACCTGGGACGTGGTCACGGCCAA
>Ga0102926_1000273_pt1 | contig 29080 bp, 26 predicted proteins | sample SalPonR1_A_D2_MG_FD_78173 | JGI IMG/M metagenome (GOLD analysis project Ga0102926, IMG submission 78173) | Salt pond soil microbial communities from South San Francisco under conditions of wetland restoration - Salt Pond MetaG R1_A_D2_MG | ecosystem: Environmental > Aquatic > Marine > Intertidal...
CGACGGCGACAAGAAGGGTCGCCATACGACGACGCACCGTGAATTGCACATCCTCCCGTCCGGCGGCCTTCTTGTCGACGTCCCGGGGATGCGGGAGCTGGGCGTCGCGGATACCAATGGCTCGATCAATGCCGTTTTCGATGATATCGATACGATTGCGGCACAGTGCAGGTTCGCTGACTGCAACCATGAAAGCGAGCCCGGATGCGCGGTAGTTCGAGCGGTCGAAGCGGGGGCGCTTGACAGCCGCCGGCTGTCCAATTACAAGAAATTGCTGCGTGAAAATGCGGTGGCTAGCGCAAGCCTGGCCGAGAAGCGCGCCCGAGGCCGGGAGTTCGCGAAAATGGTCAAGGCCGGCAAAGCCATAAAACAGAAAAAGACGAAACCCCAGTGGTCATGAAAAAAATCGGAACGCGCCTGCTGGCGACGATGATGCCGGGCGCGTGCCTTCAGCCACGCTCGCAGCGGTCGCCTTTTCAGTCGATGCCGGCATCGGGCCGTGAATGAGCAGCGTATGAAACTTCGAATTCCGCCCGTTCTCGTCGTGATCGTCGCCGGCCTGCTGATATGGGTCATCTCGCGTTATGTCCCGTTCCCGTCCCTGGCGATTCCCGGCAGGGATCTTGTTGCCGCTTCGCTTGCCGCTGTCGGGGCGGTGGTCGTTGCTCTCGGCGTTGCTTCTTTCAATCGCGCCAGCACCACGGTCGACCCGCTGCATCCGGAGCAGGCATCGGCCCTGGTCGTGACCGGCATCTATCGCTTGACCAGGAACCCCATGTACCTTGGATTTGCCATCGTACTTCTGGCGTGGGCGGTCTACCTGTCGGCATGGCCGGCCCTGGTTGTCGTCGTTGCATATCTCGCCTACATAAGCCGATTCCAGATCGAGCCGGAGGAGAAAGCACTCGAGGCCCGCTTCGGCGCGGCGTTCCAGGATTACAAGCGATCGGTCCGCCGGTGGCTGTAGGGGGTTAACTTGCAGTTGCCTTGCTTTTTTATCGGGGTCTTCAGCCTCGTGTGCGTCAGTGCCGAAAGCGGCGGCCTTTGGATGGATTCTGACGCAGCTGAATCGCGATGTCATGAAAGCCGTTAGGCTGTCAACATCGCAATCTCCATCGGAATTCAGGGAAAAGACATGAAAGCCGTGGCATGGACAAGGTATGGAACACCGGCAGACGCCCTGCAGATCGTGGACGCGTCAAAACCGATACCTGGACCGGACGAGGTCTTGATCAAGGTCCACTCGAGCACGGTGACGGCCGGAGACGCCCGGCTCCGGGGCTTCAGGATTCCTGTGGGTTTCTGGCTGCCGACGCGGCTGGTTTTCGGTCTTTTCAGGCCGCGCAAGAAGGTTCCGGGGATGGACTTTTCCGGAGAGGTGGAAGCCCTGGGGAAGGAGGTGAAGTCGTTCAGTATCGGTGACACCGTGTTTGGCACAGCGGGAATGAATCTTGGTGCGCATGCCGAGTCCCTGTGTCTGCCCGAGAAAGCGGTATTCATCGAAAAGCCGGACGGGATCGATCATGACGACGCTGCCGCCGCGATATTCGGCGGGCAAACGGCCATACACTTCCTGAAGGACAAAGCAAGGCTCGGACCGGGTCACACGATACTCGTGAACGGCGCATCGGGGGCGGTCGGGACGGCGTCCATCCAGCTGGCCAAGTACCTGGGCGCTGACGTGACCGCCGTTTGCAGCACCGGCAATATCGAACTGGTGAAATCCCTTGGCGCGGACAAGACCATCGACTACACCAGGGAAAACGTCGAAGCGAGTGAAGACACCTATGACTTCGTGCTCGATACCGTCGGCAATATGCCGCTGTCACGCTGCAGCGGCCTGTTGAAGGAGAAGGGGCAGCTGATTTCCATCGCTTCGGGGCTGTTCGCAAACCTTTCGGCGATCTGGAACAAGAAGCTGATCAGCGGCGTCGCCGGCGAAAGCAAGGCGCATCTCGAGCTGCTCAAGAACCTGATCGTGGGCGGCGATCTGAAACCGGTCATCGACAGGATCTACCCGCTGGAAAAAATAGTCGAAGCGCACGAATATGTCGACCGAGGGCACAAAAAAGGCAACGTCGTCGTCTCGGTTGCGGGTTGAGCGGATGACCGCCGGATTGCGGCGCGGGAAAATTACTCGCTGCCCGGGTCGCCGATTGTGGTGCATGAATCATCCAACTCGATCGAAAGCCTGCCGTGGGTTTCGACCAGCGGATGGTCGAAGGGCATGGTGCCGGCCTCGAGGACGCGTCGGCCTTCGCAGGGCCGGCCGAGTTCCAGAAGCACCTGCGCCAGGTTGAGCCGGGCGGGCCAGTGTTCGGGGCTGTTGTTCAGTGCCCGGCGGTAGGCGGCGACCGCGGCCTCGTGCCTGCCCAGTTCGTATTGGGCGTTCCCCGCGCCCATGTGCACGAGCGCGGCTTCGGGCCAGCGCTCGCCGGCAGCCGTCCAGGCGCGCAGGCGCGATTCGGCGCGCGCGGTCTCGTCGAAGTCGGCCAGGGCCCGGAATACGGCGGTGCGATCGGGCTGCGCCGGCAGTTCGCCGGGCGCGAGCACCACGACGGCCCAGCGAGAAGCCCAGTCCCACTGTCGCATCCAGGTCGATACCGGCGTCTCCTGCATCCGTTCGGTGCCCGAGCGCATCAGGATTTCTCCGTCGGCGCGATCGTAGCCGACCACCACCGCGTAATGCCATGCCGGAAGACTCCGCACCCGCAGATTCTGGAGTATGAGCACCGGGTGACCTGCCTCGACCTCGGCCAGCACCGCCGAAAGCTCGCCCGGTACGCGGAAAGGGATCCGGTCGAAGCTTCGTGCCCCGGCCATCATCTCGACCTGGAGGCTGCCTTCCAGGTCCGGCACGTAGACGCGTTCGGCGACTGCATCGTACTCGGGACTTGCGCCGCTGGCTTCCAGAACGGTGGTCAGCGCGGCGGGCCCGCAGTGGTTTTCGAGCTGCGGGTGGAACGGCGTTTCGGCCAGGTCGACGCGTGGCGCAAGCGAATCCGGGATCTGCGCGTCGTAGGTCGCGCAGCCGCCGGCAAGCAGCATCAGCGCGGCCAGGGCGACCACGCCGACGCTACTTGCACTCGTCATCAGCGGGCCTTGAAGATGTCGGTAACGCCGACGACCTCGAGAATGATCAGAACGATGAATACGACGCCGGCGATCACCACCACGCCGTCGCCGGCGGCCGGCATTTCGCCGATACGGCCGGCGACCTGCTCGAGTTCCGCTGCGCTCAGGTTTGCCACGCGTGCCATCGCCTTTTCGTGACTGATGCCGTACTGGGCCAGTTCGGCCGCGACGTCGTCGCGCAGCAGAAACGCTTCGACGCGCTGTTCCAGCTGACCCGCCTCCAGCGCCAGGGCGTCGCCGGTGGAAACCAGCTGTGCATGAGCCGGCAGGGACATCGCCGCCAGCAGCACAAGGATCAACGCGTTGCGAAAGATCATTCCAATCATCCGGGCACTCCAATGTGAATGAAGGTCCGAACATAACACAGCGAGCGCCGCCCGTTCACAAGCGTGAGTGGCGGCGACGGCTTCAAGAAAGGACGATTTTTCATGGCCTTACGGCTCATTCGAGTCTGTTTTCCAGCCAATTACCGCGCCTGCGCCAGCGCTGCGGAGTGCAGCAAGTCACGTACGGCCGCGATGACTTCCGGCCCTGTCGCGGGGACGGTCGTAGCAGTCGATCTGCATACCGGCTTGTTTTCGAAAAAAGGCTTGACTATACTTTTTGCACAAGCCAGCTACCGTGCACCAGTTGAATCCCCGGCTGGCACAATGAAGAGATTCTTGATGAACAAGTCAAGCAATCGTGGATTGTGGATCGCTGGCGAATCGGTCGAGGGTACAGGCGGGCGTCGATTGCCTACGCGAAATCCGGCTACGGGCCAGGTCATCTGTGACGTTGCCGAAGCGGACGAGACCGATGTGGACCGCGCCGTGCAGGCAGCCGAAGCGGGCTTGAAGCAATGGCGCCGACTGACCGGCACCGAGCGAGGCCGCGTGCTTCACCGCATGGCGACGATCATGCGCAAACATCGTCAGTCGCTGGCGGAGCTCGAATCCCTCGACGGCGGCAAGCCGATCTCGGAAACCCCTGAGGCGGACGTGGATTCCGGGGCCGACTGTCTCGAGTATTTCGCAGGCCAGGCCGCTTCCCTGCAGGGCGAGTATCAGCAGCTGGCAGGCGGGTTTTTCTACACCCGTCCCGAGCCGCTCGGCGTCTGCGCCGGCATTGGTGCCTGGAATTATCCGCTGCAGATCGCCTGCTGGAAGACGGCGCCGGCGCTGGCGGCCGGCAACGCGATGATCTTTAAGCCAGCAGAGCTGACCCCCTTGTCGGCCTTGCGCCTTGCCGAGCTGTTCCAACAGGCGGGCCTGCCGGATGGCGTGTTCAATGTGATCAATGGGGAAGCTGCGGCGGGGCAGGCGCTTACGAGTCACCCCGGTATCGCCAAGATCTCGCTCACAGGAGGGGCCGTGACCGGCAGGAACGTCATGGCGGCTTCCGCCGAGACCCTCAAGACCGTAACCCTGGAGCTCGGCGGCAAATCACCAATGGTGGTCTTCGATGACGCCGACATCGACAACGCGGTGTCGGGTGCCTTGTTGGGCAATTTCTATACGCAGGGCCAGATCTGTACCAATGGCACCCGAGTGTTCGTCCACGAATCCATCCGTGATCTATTTCTCGAACGTCTTCTGGAGCGGGCTGCTCGATTGCGTATCGGCGACCCGATGAATCCCGAAACCCAAGTGGGGCCTCTGATCAGCGCAGACCACCTGGAAGACGTGATGGGCTACATCGAGAAGGGCCGTGAAGAAGGCGCGAAGGTCGTGCTGGGAGGGAGGCGTGCCTCGGTGAAAGGTTTCGAGAACGGTCACTTCGTGGAACCAACCATCTTTACGGCCTGCACGGACGATATGACAATTGTCCGCGAGGAAATTTTCGGGCCGGTCATGTCGGTGCTGGAGTTCAGCGAAGAGAGCGAAGCCATTCAGCGTGCAAACAAGACCGAATATGGGCTGGCTGCCGCGGTCTTCACACAAGATCTCGCGCGTGCCCATCGCACGGTGGAACAGCTCGATGCCGGCATCTGCTGGATCAATCACTACAACATCACGCCCATTGAAATGCCCTTCGGCGGGTTCAAGCAATCCGGGATCGGCAAGGAGAACAGCCGGCGGGCAATGGATCATTACATCCGGTTGAAGAGCGTCTACGTGGCCACCGCGGACGTGGAAGCGCCTTACTGAACTGAAAACAGATGACAGGACAGTCGACCAGCTGGTGAAAGATCGCCCGGTCTTCGGGCCGACCCGAAAAACGGCCGAAAGGAGTGCAAAATGGGACGACAAGCGTGGACAAAGGAATCCGGCGACAGGCTCAACCCAGTGGTGTTTTTCGGGTCATCGATCATGATCGTGGTGTTCGCGTTGTGGACGATGTTGTTCACGGAAAGTGCCGAGGGAGCGATCAACACGGTTCTCGGTTGGGTCTCCGACACGTTCGGTTGGTACTACTTCCTTGCAGTGGTGGCATATCTGCTGTTTGTGATCGTCATCGCGGCCTCACGCATCGGCGATATTCGATTGGGTCCGGATCACGCCAAGCCCGAATTCAATCTGATCTCGTGGGCATCGATGCTGTTTGCGGCCGGTATCGGGATCGATCTGCTGTTTTTTTGTATTTCCGAGCCTGTTGCACAATTCCTGAACCCGCCTGAAGGGGAAGGTCAGACCATAGAGGCCGCCCGACATGCGATGGAACTCACCTTTCTCCATTGGGGCGTTTCCGGCTGGGGAATCTATACCCTGGTTGGAATGTCGCTGGCGTACTTCAGCTACCGACACAAGCTGCCTCTGACCATCCGGTCTGCGCTTTATCCGATCTTCGGCAAGCGCATCTATGGACCTATAGGTCATGCGGTAGACATCGCCGCCGTGCTGGGCACTGTTTTCGGGATCGCAACCAGTCTCGGCATCGGCGTCATCCAGTTGAACTACGGTCTGTCGGAGATGTTCGGGCTGCCCGATAGCACCTGGGTTCAGGTGATGCTGGTCTTGCTGATCGTGGTGTTTGCCACGCTGTCGGCCGTCAGTGGGGTGGAGCGGGGCATCCGCCGCTTGTCAGAATTCAACATGCTCTTGGCCGCCTGCCTCGTACTCTTCGTACTATTCGTCGGCCCAACGCTATTTCTGCTCAATGCATTCGTATTGAATGTGGGCGATTACGTGAGCAATTTCATTGGGCTTTCGTTCAACACCTATGCCTATGACCCACCGAAGGATTGGCTGAATGCCTGGACGATATTCTTCTGGGCGTGGTGGATCGCATGGGGGCCTTTTGTCGGCTTGTTCCTCGCACGTATTTCCCGGGGCCGTACCATCCGGCAATTCACGGTCGGTACGCTTATTCTGCCGATGACATTCATGATGATCTGGATGTCGATCATGGGCAACAGCGCGATACTCCAGGTCATGGAAGGAGCCGAGGAGTTCGGCGAACTGGCTGTTTCGACACCGGCATCCTCGATCTATATGTTTATGGAAAGCCTGCCCTGGTCAGCGATCACCACCGTCGTGGTATCGATCCTGGCGATCGTGTTCTTCGTCACCTCAGGCGATTCGGGGGCATTGGTACTGTCCAACTTCACATCCATTCTGACGGATCCGAATCATGATGCGCCCATCTGGATGCGAATACTCTGGGCCTCCATCATCGGGCTGTTGACGCTGGCCCTGCTTATTGCGGGCGGCCTAGGAGCGCTTCAGAGCACGGTCGTGATCATGGGACTGCCTTTCTCGGTGGTGTTGTTCTTCATGATGGTCGGTCTGTTCTGGGCCCTCAAGACCGAGGCGCTCAAGCACAAGGTACGCGCCGTACAGGCCATGCCCGTGGGTCGCGAGGGCAAGACGCCATCCTGGCGGCAACGCCTCGAGAGGGCCATGAGTTTCCCGGGCTACAAGAGCGCGCTTCGTTTCATGGACAAAACCGTGCGTCCGGCCATGGAGGAGATACGTGACGAGCTTTCGGACAAGGATGGCGTTACAGCCGAGGTGACTCGGGACGAGGAGGAGCCGCATCTCTCGCTTGACGTGGATCTTGGCAGCGACGGCATCTTTACTTACCAGGTCTGGCCGAAGCCTCTCCCGATGCCGGCTTTTGCTCTCCGCCCTCATGCCGAAACCGATACTTACTACCGGCTGGAGGTTTACCTGATCAACGGCGGCCAGGACTATGACCTGATGGATTACCGGCAATCCCAGATCCTAGAGGACATCCTCGACCAGTATGAGCGTCACCTGGTTTACTTGCAACGGCGCCGCGAGGCACCCGGCGACGTTTCAATGCCCGGCCAAGGTGACTCTGGAGAAGCATAAGCGGAGCGGAGCCATTTTTGCCCGAGCGCACCGATCCCGGGCTACCGACGAAAGGAGTCGAATCGTGAGTACTGGAAGAGCGAGAGTGATCCGGAACGTGAGCCCGCGATCTGCGCGTATCGGCGCAATTGCCGCCGTGGCGCTGCTGACAAACGTCGCCGTTGCAGCAGAGACCGACGAAAAGGAAACTTTCGGGACCTTTGGCGGCAGTGTGATGCTGGCCACCGACTACATGTTCCGGGGCATTTCCAACTCCAATGAGGAGTTTCAGATTCGAGGCGACATCAACTGGAGCCATTCCAGTGGTTTCTATGCCGGCCTCTGGGCCTCCAACACCGACTTTGGCGGCCCGGGCAACAGCATGGAGCTTGATCCCTACATCGGCTACGCCAACAGCATCGGCGACAGTGGTTTCAGCTATGACGTTGGCTACTGGTCCTACAACTATCCGGGTTCCGAGGCGGACCTGGATTATGGAGAGTTTTATGCCATAGGCACGTATACCGTCGGGTCTTTCTATGTCAGCCCCAGCTTCTGGTATGCCGACAACTACTTCGGCAAGGACTTCCTGGACGGCGTATCGGGCCTGGCCTATGCCGTCACCGCAGGCATGCAGCTGCCGGGCGGCATGGACCTGTCGGCACGCGTGGGCGAGCAGACATTCGACTCGGGCGCATCGGAACTGGACTACCTCTACTACGACGTGGGCGTGAGCAAGCCGGTGGCGGGCTTCAGCCTCTCTCTGCGCTGGCACGATACCGATGACGTAAAGCCGGGCTTGGCGGACCCGGACCTGGCCGACGGTCGTTTCGTGTTCAGCGTCACGCGGAGCTTTTGATGGTAATCATCCCACCCCTTCTTCCGGGACGGGTCCGGTCGGTGTGGGGGCCTTCACGACCATCAATTGACCATGACAACGCAAGGAGAGTGGCCGGTGAGTGAGGACAGCTTCGATCGCACAGTGGATTACGTCATCGTGGGCGCCGGCTCGGCCGGTTCGGTGCTGGCCGACCGGCTGAGTGCCGAAGGCGACAACGAGGTGCTGGTGCTGGAATTCGGCGGCAAGGACAACTCGATCTTCATCCAGATGCCCACGGCATTTTCCATCCCCTTGAACAAGAAGCGCTTCGACTGGGAATTGCACACGGAGCCTGAGCCTGGGCTGAATGGTCGTTCCATCCACCAGGCCCGCGGAAAGGTTATCGGCGGTTCCTCGTCCATCAACGGAATGGTCTACGTCCGTGGTTCTGCCGGTGACTTCGAGGAATGGGAGAAGCTCGGTGCCGAAGGCTGGGGGTATGCCGACGTGTTGCCTTACTTCCGCCGGCTCGAGGACTGCATCTACGGCGAGGACACTTACCGCGGAGCCGGTGGCCCGGTGGGGGTATGCAACGGCAACAATATGCAGAACCCCCTCTATCGGGTCTTTATCCAGGCAGGGGAGGAAGCCGGCTACGGCCGGACCGAGGATTACAACGGCTATCGCCAGGAAGGCTTCTGTCGCATGGACATGACCGTGCGCAACGGCGTCCGAGCCTCCACCGCGAATGCCTACCTGAAGCCATCTTTGAAACGCCCCAATCTGCAGCTGGAAATGCATGCGCTGACACGGCGCATCATCATGAAGGGCAAGCGGGCCGTCGGCGTTGAGTATCGGCAAAAGGGCAGGATCTGGCGCGTGGCGGCCCGAAAGGAAGTGCTGATTTGCGCCAGCGCCTTCAATTCGCCAAAACTGCTGATGTTGTCCGGAATCGGTCCTGCTGCACAGCTTCGCGAGCACGGCATCGACGTGGTTCACGATCTTCCGGGAGTGGGGGAGAACCTGCAGGACCACCTGGAAGTGTGGGTCCAGCTTCGTTGCACCCGGCGGATCACCCTCAACGGCTGGCTCAATCCGTTCGGCCAGGCCTGGATAGGGGCTCGCTGGCTGCTGACGCGATCCGGGTTGGGCGCGAGCAACCAGTTCGAGTCCAACGGCTACATCCGCTCACGCGCGGGCCTCGAGCACCCCGACCTGCAGTATCACTTCCTGGCCGGGGCGATCTCCTACGACGGCTCCAGTGCGGTCAAGGGGCACGGCTTCCAGGTGCACCTCGGCGCGAACAAGCCAAAGAGCCGGGGGCGGGTCTGGCTGCGCTCGTCCGATCCGGAGGATCCTCCAAGAATGGCCTTCAACTATTTCTCGGAAGAGGCCGACCGACAGGCCTATCGGGACGGCGTGCGTCTCACCCGGGAGCTTTTCGCACAGCCGGCCTTCGATCCCTATCGCGGGGAGGAGATCTCGCCGGGTCGCGATGTCCGTTCGGATGACGAGATCGATGACTGGGTGGCCCGGACCGCCGAGACGGCTTACCATCCCTGCGGTACCTGCCGCATGGGCAACGATGAGCATGCAGTCGTCGATCCGGAATGCCGGGTGCGGGGCGTGGAAAATCTGCGGGTCGTCGATTCGTCAGTGATGCCCACATTGACAAATGGCAATATCAACGCGCCCACTATCATGATCGGCGAAAAGGCCGCCGACCACATTCTAGGCAAGAAAGTGCTGGCGCCCGCTTCTGTCGACATGTACGTGGTGCCTGACTGGGAAAGGAAACAGCGCGAAGCCACGCCACGGCGCCGCCGCGAGGACGTTGACTGACCTGCGCGTTCAGTATCTGGAACGACCAAGAGCGCACTCCCCAAGCCAAACCCTTCGAGCGCTTGCGCCAGACGCGCTGGCCCAATAGTCATATATTGTCGCGATGACTTCCGGCCCTGTCGCGCGAGACTTTCGCTCGTCATACTTGCCGCTCGATTCTTTAATTTTCGGCCGACAGGGAGCCCGCATGCTTTCGATCTCATCGATTTCCAAGACCTATCCGAACGGCGTTCGCGCATTGAACGATGTCTCCATCGACATTCCGGTCGGGATGTTCGGCCTGCTGGGGCCCAACGGGGCAGGTAAGTCGACGCTGATGCGCACCATCGCGACGCTGCAGCAGCCCGACTCCGGGAAGATCGTGTTCGACGGCATCGACGTGCTGGGTGAACCGGACAGGCTGCGCCGAACCCTGGGCTATCTTCCGCAGGACTTCGGCGTCTATCCGCGCATTTCGGCCGAGGGCATGCTCGATCACCTGGCCGTGCTCAAGGGCATTGTGTCCAGGTCCGACCGCAAGCAGCTGGTCGACGCGCTGCTGCACCAGGTGAACCTGCGCCAGGTGCGCAAGAAAGCACTGGCGGGATTTTCCGGCGGCATGCGCCAGCGCTTCGGTATCGCCCAGGCGCTGATCGGCGATCCGAAGCTGCTGATCGTCGATGAACCCACCGCCGGACTGGACCCGGAAGAAAGAGTTCGCTTCCACAACCTGCTGTCCGAAATCGGCGAGGACCGGGTGGTGATCCTGTCCACCCACATCGTCGAGGACGTGGCCGACCTGTGCCCGCGCATGGCCATTCTCGCCAACGGGCAGATCGTGCGCGAAGGCGTGCCGCAGGCGCTGACCGCCGAACTCGAGGGCAAGGTCTGGCGCAAGGCGATCGACCGGGGCGAACTGGCGCAGTGTCGCGAACGGCATCGCGTGATTTCGACCCATTTGCGCGCCGGCCGAACGGTGGTGCACGTGGTCGGCGATACCGACCCCGGCGAAGGGTTCGAGCCGCACGCGCCGATGCTCGAAGACGTCTATTTCGCGTCGCTGCACGAAAAGACGCCCGCCGGCGGCACGCAGACGACAGCCGCCTGAAGCCGCCCTCCGAATCCGTTCCAAGGACCCGAATCATGAAAAGTCGATTCTTTCCGATCGCGCGTTTCGAGGCGGCCTACCAGCTCAAGAGCCCGGTATTCCTCGTCTCGTTCGTGCTGTTTTTCCTGCTCGCCTTCGGCGGCATCACCTCGGACAACATCCAGATGGGTGGCGTGGGCAACGTCAACGTCAACTCGCCCGACGCGATCACACAGAACATCCTGATCTTCAGCCTGATCGCTATGTTCGTGGTCATCGCCTTCGTCGCCAACGTGGTGTTGCGCGACGTCGAATCGCGCTCGGCCGAAATGTTCTATTCGACGCCCATCGGCAAGTTCGAGTACCTGCTCGGACGGTTCAGCGGCGCGTTCGCGGTGTCGGTCCTTCTGCTGATCGCGATCCCGTTCGGCATCATGGTCGGGGTTCAGATGCCGTGGCTGGATCCAGAGCGTCTCGGGCCGTTCGTGTTTTCTAATTACCTGCAGCCGTTTCTGATCTACGGCGTGGTCAATCTGTTCTTTGCCAGCGCGATTGCATTTGCCCTGGCGACCCTGACGCGAAGCATGGCCATGACCTACGTGGTGATCGTCGGCTATTTCCTGCTGACCGGCGTTATCGGCGCGGTGACCGACATCTTCAACTCCACCGAGCACCGCGCGCTGCTGGCGATGTTCGATCCGTTCGGCAGCGCGGCCTACCAGGAAGTCGTGCGCTACTGGACGGCGTTCGAGCGCAACGAGCAACTCGCGCCGCTGACCGGGCTGATCCTGGGCAATCGACTGATCTGGCTTGCGCTGAGCCTCGGCGTGCTGGCGTTCACGGTCAAGCGCTTCCGGTTCGATGTACAGCCGCGCGGCAGGAAGGCAAAGGCAGGAAAGGAATCCGCCGAGCCGGTCGTCGCCGCCCCGCAGCAGGTCACCATTCCTGCCGTGCGTGCTGCCTACGGCGCCGGCGTCAAATGGAAGCAGTTCGTCTCCCGGGTCGGCTTCGAAGTTCGCAGCGTCGTGCTCAGCGTCCCGTTCATGGTGCTGGTGCTGTTCGCGCTGATGATCACCATCCTGAACTTCCTGTCGCTGGACCAGTTCTTCCAGACAGCGGTGTACCCGGTTACAAGACTGATGACCCAGATCATGCAGGGCACGTTCACGCTTTCGATCCTGATCGTGGTCATCTACTACTCGGCCGAGCTGGTCTGGCGCGAGCGCGAAGCGCGCATGCACGAAGTGATCGATTCCACGCCCGTGCCCGGCTGGGTGCAGGCGGGCTCGAAGATGCTCGCGATGATCCTGGTACTGGTGGTGCTGATGACCATCGGCATCGTAACGTCCATGCTGTTCCAGCTCAGCCAGGGCCATACCGATCTTCAGCCCATGGTTTACCTCACACGTCACCTGCTCGACTACGGCATGCTGTTCTATGTCATGGCGATCTTCGGCGTGTTCGTCCAGACGCTGGTGCCCAACAAGTTCGCCGGCATGGGCGTGTTGGTGCTGTTCGTCATCTCGCTGTTCGTGCTCGATCCGCTCGGGCTGGAAGATCCGCTTTACCAGCTGGGTGCTGCCCCAGGCGCGGCCTATTCGGACATGACCGGCTGGGATTACTTCGCCTGGATCCAGTCCTGGTACAGCGTCTACTGGCTGTTTTTCTGCCTGTTGCTGTTCGTCGGCGCCCACCTGGTCTGGCGTCGCGGCGGCATGGACAGTCTCCGGCTGCGCATTCGACGGGCCGGCGCGAACCTGACGCCGGGCATCGCCACGCTGGGAGTGGTTGCGCTGGCCGGTTTCCTGGGCGCGGGCAGCTTCATCTTCTACAACACGCGCATCCTCAATGACTACGTCACCGACCAGGATCTCGAGCGGATCTCGGTGGAATACGAAAAGCGCTACCGGGAGAACGAGGACCTCCCCCAGCCGCGCATCGCCGCGATCGACAACCGGGTCGACCTGTATCCGTCCGAGCGTCGCTATGGGGTGCAGGGGGCCTACCGGCTGGAAAACCGCAGCGGCGAACCCGTGCCCAGCGTGTTCGTCGGCTTCAACCCGGCCGTCGAAGTGCTGTCGGTTGCGCTGGCAGGCAAGGCCGCCGACGAGGTCGACGACGAGTTTGCCGTCTACCGCTTCGACCTCGATCGGCCGATGCAGCCGGGCGCCGAGATGGAATTGACCTTCAGCACCGAGCGCGCCAACCGCGGCTTCAAGCACGCGCGCAACGCCCAGCCCGCGCTGGGCGGCGGCAGCGCGACGGTGCTCGGCAACGGCAGCTTCGTCTACGGCGGCGACGCGATGCCCTATATCGGCTTCAGTCGAGGCCAGATCATCACCGACCGCAACGACAGGCGCAAGTACGACCTGCCGCCCATCGACCGCGCACCCGACCTGGACGACATGGACGCCGCGCGCAACAGCTACCTGTCGCGCGACTCGGACTGGATGGATTTCCGTACCGTCGTGTCGACCGAGGCCGACCAGGTTGCGGTCGCGCCCGGCTACCTGCAGCGCGAGTGGGAAGAGGATGGCAGGCGCTATTTCGAATACGAAATGGATGCGCCGATGCAGAACCTCGTCGCCTACCTGTCGGCGCGCTATGCAGTCGAGTCCGAAACGGTCGACGGCGTCGATCTCAGCGTCTACTACCACCCCGAGCACGACTGGAACGTCGAGCACATGATGGAAACGATGCGCAAATCGCTGGACTATTTCCAGGCCAACTTCAGCCCGTACCAGTATCGTCAGATGCGCATCCTGGAATTTCCGGCGTTTCTGGGCAATTTCGCCCAGTCGTTCCCCAACACCATCCAGTGGTCGGAGGGCCTGGGCTTCATCGCGAAACTGGACGACCCCAGCGACATCGACTACGTGTTCTACGTCGGCGCCCACGAAATGGCCCACCAGTGGTGGGGTCACCAGGTTTCCAGCGCCGACGTCCAGGGCGGCACCGCGCTGGTCGAAACGCTGGCGCAGTACTCGGCGCTGATGGTGATGGAAGACGAGTACGGGCCGGACATGATGCGCAGGTTCCTGGCCTTCGAACTCGACAATTACCTGTCTTCACGGGGCAGCGAATCGCGCGAGGAACTGCCGCTGGTTCGCGTCGAGAACCAGGGTTACATCCACTACCGAAAGGGTTCGCTGGTGATGTACGCGTTGAAGGACTACCTCGGCGAGGACCGTATCAACGAAGCCCTGGCCAGCCTGATCGACGAGGTCGCGTACCAGTACGACCCGTATCCCAGGAGCGTCGACCTGATCCGCAACCTCAAGGCCATCGCCGAGACCGGGGACGAGATCAAGCTGATCGAAGACCTGTTCGAGCGCATCACGCTGTGGGACCTCGCGACAGAGGATGCAGCCGTTACCGAAAACGAAGACGGCACATTCACCGTAACCATCGACGTCAACGCCTCGAAGCTCGAGGCCGACGGCCTGGGCCGGGAAACCGAAGTCGAACTCGACATGCCCATCGACATCGGCGTGTTCACCATGCGACCGGACGACGACGAGTTTTCCAGCGAGGCCGTACTGCACCTCCAGAAGCATCGCCTCACGAGCGGCACGAACAGCTTCGAGTTCACCGTGGACCGGCGCCCGGCGGCGGTGGGGGTCGACCCGTACCACAAGCTGATCGACCGCAAATCGGACGATAATCTGAAGTCGCTCTGACCTGGAAGACAGGCATCGAAATCACGCCAAAACCGGATGACCTCGCGCCAAGCGCGGGGTGATCCGGAATTCGATCACCACCTGCGGGTGATCGCGCGCCATGCCCGGTTGCGATCCGGGCTCGATCGAGATCGGGTGGCGCGCTTCGTCGTGCTGATACGTAGTCGAATGGTAGGGAACGATTCCATGGGCTTCAGGATCGCTTGAAGTCTGGAACGTACCCGAATCCTGATGACAAACGGAGGACCGAGTCATGCGCATAGCAAAGCAGGACATTCCCGTTCGAATCGACGTGCCGGGCGCCACGGCCCGCCAACAGACCGACTTCGGCGACGTGACTGGATATGGAAAGATGGGGGCTGAATATTTCTCTTTCGGCGCTGGCACCGATATCACGGAGTTGCTCCACGGGCTTGAAGACGACAGTTGCCAGAGCCCCCACTGGGGCTATGTGGTCAAGGGCGCCATTACCGCGCTGTACACGGACGGCAGCGAAGAGCAGTCGCGCGCCGGCGACCTGTTCTACTGGCCGCCCGGGCACAGCGTTCGTGCCGACGAAGACACCGATATCGTCATGTTCAGTCCCCAGGCGGAGCACGGCGCGGTGATCGATCACATCAGGCGCAAAATCGAATCTTAGGTTCCTTCGGTCACTCGGGTTCTTCAGGCTTGTCGGGCAGCGTGCTTATAATTGCATTGCGCCGCGCAGGTGCATCGTGATGCAACGGAATCGAGACTGCCCATGCCCAACGAACTCGCAGCGCTGCTGCTTCGACAACACGCAACGGCATGGAAACTCGCCTCATATCACCTCGACGGCCTCGGCCCGGGCGAATGCCTGTGGCGGCCTTCGACCAAAGGCCTGCACGTCTCGATATCGGATGATGGCCGCTGGCGGGGCGAATGGCCTGCGCACGAAGGCTACGATTTGGGCCCACCGAGCATGGCCTGGCTGCTGTGGCACATGGTGTACTGGTGGTCGATGGTCGTCGATCACTCCTTCGGCGATGCCGCCCTCGAGCGCGACTCCATCGCTTGCCCGTCCGATCCAGATCGGGTTGGCGCCCTGCTTCTGGCGCTGCATGACGAATGGACCGGTCAGATTTCGGATCTGTCCGAAGGCGAGTTGCGTTCCTCGCGGCGCACCCGCTGGCCGTTCATCGATCGGCCGTTCGGCGACGTGGTCGGCTGGGTCAATGTCGAATTGACGAAAAACGCATCCGAGATTGGCTACGCGAGATTCCTGTACGCGACCAGGTTACCCCCCTGAGCGATCCGGACGCCCGTTGAAAAAGCCCGGCGCGAGGCCGGGCTCGGGAGACAACCATGGGCCGCGCTTGCGCGGATCCGGCTGTAGACAGAACCTACAAATAGAGGGTATTGGCGTCGTTCATGGGCCGGCCAGGCGTTGACTTCCCGCTGTAGGGACAGCTGCCTGCAGGCGCCGCACCGGCGATCCGGCTGCCGCGATGAAGCACGTCGAAAATCTCGGCCCGCAATGCCATTCGCAGTTCCCGTGCCTGCTGCATCGTATCCGGCGCATGGCCGTTCTCGCCGACGCGCCAGTCCAGTTCCGACAGCGCAGCACGGTAAGCGCCGTGCAGCGCCTTGATCTGGTCGCGCTGCTGCTTGTCGATCGAAGGTCCGACGGATGGCGCCGTCTGGGCGGAATGCGACCACCCCGGCATCGCTGCTGTCGGTCCGGCCGCGGCGAGTGCAAATGCGCCCAGCAATGCCAGAACAATGGCAGTGCCCACAAGTTGTGCGTTTTTCATGAAGCATCTCCAGTTGGGGATGGATCAAAAATAGATGTCTGGTGTGACGGCCGCGTCAGCGCAGAGTCGTGCTGATGGGGTGAGCAACGGTCCACCTGCCGCACGCTTGTGTTGCAGACCAATTCAGGACCCTGCAAAAATGGTATCAATGATCGTTCAGGATTTGGTATCAGGCAGGGGTTCGGTGAATGCTCCGAAGCGCAAGCAGCCGCTGTGGTTTGGCGAGGTTCAGAACAAGAAGAGCTACATCAGCGACCACTTGATGCCCGTGTACGTGAACCCCGGGCTGCCGACGAACATCTCCCCGGCGCTGAAAAAGCGGATGCATGGCAAGTCGTGCTTCAATTTAGGCGCCGAAGACCCGGAACTGTTCGCCGAGTTGGCGGTGGTGACCGATTCCGGGTTCGAGGACTACAGGCAACGCGGTTACGTTTGAACATGATCGCTGCAGCGCCCGGTCGGGGGACGCTGCAGCGTATGCCGCACGCGGCGGGAACGAATCTGATTGTTCAGCGAACGGCCACGTTGGCGACTTCGATCGGGCGGACGTAGTCGGCAAATACCCGGTCGATTTCGTCGACTTCGATGCTGCCGCCCTCCCGTACCCGATCGGCAAGCTCGAACAGGCCTTCGATGACCGGCAGGCCATCGACGCCGGTGGCAACCACAACGCCGCCGGTTTCGAAGTGCTTTTGCCAGGTCTTGCGCACCGTTGCCCAGTAGCCGTCCGTCCGGTCCCAGTATTCGTATGCGGGCGTGAAGTCGAAGTCCGACGTGTTCTTGTAGTTGTTGAAACCGAATTCGCGCACCAATACGGTTTCGGTGTTGCCGCCGACGCGCACGACCTTGCTGTTGTCCTGTTCGTGCGTCCAGCCTTCCGGCGTGACGGTGTGGCGGTTCTCGACGTTGAGCGCGTTGTAATCCTCGCGCGTGGTGTATTCGCGCCGCGGCAGCGGTCGCCAGCTGCGGTCGGAGGTCCAGGTCGCATGGCCGTAGCGATGGTTCCACTTGCCGGTACCGCAGTAGCGCGGCGTGTCGGCCACGCCGTAGACGCACTGGGTCCAGGCGCCGGCCGTCTTTTGCCGGGGAATATCGACCAGCGCCCAGGTCTGGTCGTCGCTGAACTCGAGGCGGTGCTCGGCCTCAAAGGTCCAGTCCTGTCGCCAGTGCTTGATCACGTTGCCTTCACCGACGATCAGCAGATGCTGCAGCACGATATGATCGCCGCTGTCCTCGATGAGCAGCACGACCTCGTCGGCGCCCGAGCGCTTCGGGTCCTTGCGTGCGTAGCCGGGTAGCAGCGCCACGGTCTCGTCGAACGCAAAGTCGACATCGAACTCGCCGGCCATGGCGAGGATCGCCTGGCGATCTGCCGCGGGTGCCGCGAGGCTGCCGGTTTCGAGTTCGACGCTGTCGGCGCTCGCGCGCTGCGGCGCGGCCGCCGGCGTACCGGTGGATGTGGTCGCGCAGCCGGTGGTCATCAGGCCGAAGAGAATACAGATGGGAATCAGGCGTTGCATGGCTTGCCTCCTTTCGGGTTGGATTTATTTGGTCAGGATCAACTTGCCGTAGCGCGTCTCGCGCAGCTCATAGCGCTGGCCGTGGTGTTCGATCACGACCCGGCCGGCTGTTCCCAGCAGCAAGCCGCTGTCGATGCGCGGGATGTCTTTCGCGCATTCGACCTTGCCTGGGGTTTCAGTCACCGGTCGGGTCTTGCCGGCATCACGGCTCGCTTCGGTATCTTTCATTGCAGCCACTGGAAGTCCTTCGCGATCGAAACCCGGACGCTGCGCCCGGGCTGTTCGATCGCGTTCGGGTGAATTCGATGGTCCTTGTCGAACACGTTGTCGAGCGCCAACCGGAATTCGAAGCCGGCCAGCGGGCCATCTACCGGAAGGTAGTTGACAAACACGTCGGTCTTGCCGAAACCCGCTGTCTCGAGTGCGCCATCGGGCACGTCGCGGCGGTCGGCGGCGGCCACCACCTCGGCGCCCACGGTCAGCGCGCGCCCGAGCAGATGCAGCCCGGCGCCCAGCGTGGCGCGGTCGGGCTGCAGGCTGGCGAGGTTGCCGGCCGAGGGGGCCTTGCGCCGCGAATCCAGCGTGGCCAGCGACGCCTGCAGGTAGCCGATGTTGCCGGACAGTCGCGCGTCAAGTTCGAAACCCCTGATCTCGGCATCGACATTGAAATTGGTGGTGATACCGGGGAACACCAGGGTCTGAGTGCGCGGGTTGAACGCCGGTTCGCCGGCGATGAAGATCACCACCTGGTCGACAAAGTCTTCGATGTCGCTTTCATGCCAGACCGCGTCGAGCTGAAAGTCGATGCCGGCGTTGAACATGTCGCGCTGGCGAAAGCGACCGCCGATCTGCACCTGCTCCGATTGCTCGGGTTTCAATGCGGGCGTGGGCACGAATTCGTTGATCACGACCTGGCCAGGGCCCAGCGGAACCGTGAAATGCACACCGTCGGCGAACAGTTCGGTGAGGCTGGGGGCGCGGAAAGCCTCGGCGTATTCGGCCCAGAGATAGACGGCCTCGTGCGGCTGCCAGCCCAGCGCAACCCGCGGCGAAACCTCGTCTTCCTCGCGGCCCTGGAAGTCGCCTGCCGCGCTGTATTCGAAGGCGTCGAAGCGCACCCCGGGGATCAAGGAAAATCCGGCACCCAGCGGCAATTCGGCCTGGGCGAAGCCGGCCCGATACTCGACCTCGGCGTCGGGAAACTGAGGCCGGTCGGCGCCATTGCGGGTGCCGGACTGTTGGTCGGTATAGAACTCGGCGCCGTAGGTCAGCCGCACCGGTCCGCCGGCAGTCGTCCTGGCAAGCGCGCCAATGCGCGAAGTGTTGACGATTTCGAAGCCGGTCGTCTCGAAATCGGTGGTGTCGATACGTCCGTCGTCGATCCGGAACTCGCGGGTGTCGACCTGGTTTTGGTAGAACGCAGTGTCTAGATCGATCCATCGGTTGGCCGGATCATCGAAGCGGTAGCGAAGGCGTGCATTGGTGCGTTCGGTCTCGCGATCGACCAGGTTGGTCTCGGTGGCTTCTTCGTTGGCGTTGGGTGGGTTGCGGCCGGTATTGTCGAACCGGTCAACGGCGAGTTCGACACGGTGGTGCGCGGCCGGCTCCAGGCCCAGTTTGACGAGCCCGTTGGTGATCTCGTCGCGCGAGGCCAGGATGTCGTCGCCGTTGCCGTCTTCGAGGTCGTCGCCGACGTCGCGGTAGATGAAAGTGCCCAGAAAATCGAAGCGCCCGGACTGGCCGTACAGCGTATTGAAACTGGACCATTCCTCGCCATTGTTCTGAAAACCGCCCTTGAGTCGGACGCCGAAACCGTCGCGCCCGCCGGTCATGTCCCGACCGCTGAGCGTTTCGATGACGAACGCGCCGCCCAGTGCGCCGCTGCCGTAGATCGAAGAGCTGGCGCCGCGCAGCACCTCGATCGATTGCACCAGGTCCGGGTCGAGCAGGAAGCGGCCGCCATGCGCCTTGTTGAAGTTCTGCCGAGTGCCGTCGATACGAATAACCACCTGCTCGTCGGCGAAGCCGCGTATCGCCGGCTCCTCGGCAATGCGCCGAGGACCACCCTGAATGCTGACGCCGGGAATGGATTCGAACACGTCCTGGAACCCGTAAGGCTGGATGGTATCGATCTCGACGCGCCGGATCGTGGAAATCGAAGCCGGCGTCGTGAAGCGCGGTCGTTCGGTACGCGTTGCCGAAACGACAATGGTGTCCAGCGCGATGTCGGGCCCCAAGCCGGTAACGACCGCCGGATCGTCGATCGAACTCCGCGACTGAGCTCCGCTATCGTCCTGCCCCGGCGCAGAACCGGAATACGCTATCAACAGCGCCCAAACCAATCTTGTTGTACTCACACAGCCTCCAGGATTCCGCTGAACTTGGGTTTCATTAGCGGCCTGGCTTGCGCCTCGGAGACAGTTCAAAGGCGTTGGCTGGGCGCGGATGCCGCCGCCGAAATGGCCGGAAACGACAAACACGACCTCAGCATACATGAAATACGACTGATTCGCAATAGCATTTAGGCCCGTGACTTTGAGTCAAAATCGGACCTGCACGGGTGCGGCCGAAGGACCTCCAACCCGACATCCGGAATTGACCAAGATCAGGCCCAGGCATTCATTGGCTTTGTATGATCAACCCATGAGCCTGGCCGAAGCTCAGGGTGGAACGACGATTCGCTCACGGATAACCTGGGCGACGCAGGGCTTTTTCGTGCTTTTTGCGCTCTGGCTGGTGTTCGATGGCCTCGACGGCTGGCCGTTCGGATTGCTCGCGGCGCTGATCGGCGGAGGGCTGGCAGCGTGGCTGGCCGAGGGACGGCCGTTCTGGTGGAACCCGTTCCGGCTGGTCGAATTCGCAGGGTTTTTCGTGTTCGAGTCCTTCCGCGGCGGCATCGACGTGGCCTGGCGCTCGCTGGATCCGCGCCTGCCGGTAATGCCGCGCTTTTTCGATTACGAGATCGCGCTTCCGGAGGGACAGCCCAGCACGCTGCTGATCAGCACCATCAGCCTGCTCCCCGGCACGCTGAGTGCCGAGTTGATGCGCGGTGAACACGTCCTCGTCGTCCACAGCCTGTCGCCGGGCGGTGAGCGTTCGGTGAGCCGGTTGGAAACGCGCATCGCGCGTCTGTTTTCGCTCTCCCCCCAGGATGCCGGAGGCGCAAGATGACTGCGAGCGTGCTGCCATGGGCCATCGTGTTTCTGCTGCTCAACCTGGGTGCCGGCCTCTGGCGCGCGTGGAAGGGTCCCACCGACGGCGATCGCCTTCTGACCACGCTGTTGTTTGCCACCACCAGCGTGGCGCTGCTGTTGCTGATGTCCGAGTGGCTCGGAATGCCGGCCATCCGGACGGTCGCCCTGATGCTGGTGCTGCTGGCCACCATCATTTCGCTGGCGTTTTTCGGCATGCCGGAGCGGCCGCCCCAAGCCGGAGAAGACAAGTCGGCGGAGGTGGCGGATGACTGATCTTCTGGCGCTGATCGTCCTGCTGGCCGGCTGCTTCTTCATCTTCGCCGGCACCGTCGGCATGCTGCGTCTGCCGGATGTCTATTGCCGTCTGCACGCCATGACCAAGGCCGACAACCTCGGCCTGCTGTTGATCTGCCTGTCACTGTCGCTGCTCGATGGACGCCTCAGAACGGCGCTGTTGCTGCTTTTGATCTGGCTGCTGGCGCTGCTGGCCTCGACCGTTTCGGCCCATCTGATTGCGCGCCATTCCCGTGCGCGCCATCCGCCGGTCGGCAATGGGCCGGTCGACCATGACTCGGCGGGCAGGCAGCGATGACCGCGGCCGTGGTCATTGATATCTTCCTTGGCCTGATCCTGGTCGGCCTGGCAGCGCAGGTCGCGATCGGCAAGCACCTCTTCCGGGCAATTGTTTTCTACGTAGCCTTCGGCCTGGCCATGGCGCTGATCTGGGCCCGGCTGGGGGCGCCCGACCTGGCCCTGGCCGATGCCGCGATCGGCGCCGGCCTGACCGGGGCGCTGATGATGGTGGCGTTTCGCCGCCTGGTGGAGATCGATCCGAAGCAGTCGCAGGCCCTGGCGACCCGCGGCTCGCCGCTGGCCGTGGTGCTCGCCGTGCTGGCCGCCGGCATGGTCGCGACGATTGGATTGACCGCGCTGTCGCTGGAGCGCCAGCCAGGAGCCGCCGGCTTGCAGGTGCTGGCCACGCTGCCCGAGACCGGCCTCGGCAACCCGATCACCGGCGTGTTGCTGGCATTCCGCGGGTTCGATACGCTGATCGAGATGGCCGTATTGCTCACCGCGTTCGTCGGTTCGCGCGTCATCACGACCCGAAGCCGTCTTTCGGTCACCACCGTTTCGGGCTTCGAATTGCCGCTGGTGCGAACGCTGGTCGCGGTCATTCTGCCGCTGGCCGTGCTGATCGGAATGCACCTGCTGTGGATCGGCTCCGACCAGCCCGGCGGCGCGTTCCAGGCCGGCTCGGTGCTGGCCGGCTCGGGCGTTCTGCTGCTGCTCACCGGCACGCTGTTGCCGGCGTCGCGTTCGCGCGCGCTGGTCCGGCTTGCACTGGTCGCCGGCGTCGGCGCGCTGTGCCTGCTGGTGCTGGCGCCCTTGGCGCTCGGCGATGGGCCGATGGCTTACCTGGGGCGCGGCTCGCTGCTGTTCGCCGAGACCGCCATGATGATATCGATAGCCGTAACGCTGACGCTGCTGTTCGCCGGCAGTCCGTCGCTGAAGGCCGGCGGCTCATGACCAGCACCGTATTCGTGCTGGCGGCCGCCGTGATTTTCGGCCTCGGCGTGCACGGCCTGCTGGTTTCGGCGCACATCATGCGCAAGCTGCTGGCGCTCAACCTGATGCTCAGCGCACTGTTCTTGTTGCTCATAGTTGTTCCGGCGACCATCGACGGCCGTCCCGATCCGGTGCCGCAGGCGCTGGTGCTGACCGGGATCGTCATCGCCGTATCCACCACGGCCTTCGCGCTGGCCCTGATGGTGCGCCTGTTCCGCAAGCAGGGCCACGCAACCATCCACCCGGATATCGACCCCGGCCTGCTGGGTCGACGGGACACCCGGCATTCGCCGGAGGCTGATCGCGAGCGGGCGCCGTGATGTGGTTCGACAACCTGTTGCTCGCACTGGTGTTCATTCCCCTGGGCACCGCGCTGGTCGCCGTCATGCTGCCGCCGGCGCGTCGACGCTGGGCGGTTTTGCTCGGCGGCCTGGCCTGGCCGTGTGTGCTGGTACCGCTGAGCATAGCGGTTGCGCGCGAGCAGACGCTGACCCTGGTATTCGGTGGCTGGAGCCCGCCGCTGGGCATCGGCTGGCGCCTTGATGCGCTCGGTCTGATCGTGCTCTGGGTACACGCGCTGGTCGGCATCGCCGCGTTGCCCGGCGCCTGGCAACGGTTCAGCCCGGAAAAACCGGAATCCGGCCCCTTCTGGTCGCTGTGGTTGATCCTGGCGACCGGCGTCAACCTGGCGACGCTGGCGGCCGACCTGTTCAACCTGTACGTGGCGCTGGAGCTCACGACCCTGGCGGCGGTAGCGCTGATCGCGACCGACGACGGCATCGCCGCGCTGGCCGCCGCGATGCGCTACCTGCTGCTTGCCGTGCTCGGATCGCTGATGTACGTGCTGGGCGTCGGGCTGGTCTATGCCCAGACCGGCAGCCTGGCGATGCACCAGCCGGGCCTGGTCGAGCTCAACAACGTTGCACTGGTGCTGATGCTGACCGGGCTGATGGTCAAGGCCGCGATCTTCCCGCTGCACGTGTGGCTGCCGCACGCCTACAGCAATGCGCCCGGCCCGGTCGCGGCGATCATGTCGGCGGTAGTCGGCAAGGTCGCGCTTGTCGCGCTGTGGCGGGTCTGGTTCGAGACCGCGGTCGACCCGCCGATTCTGCTGACCAACCTGCTCGGCCTGATCGGGGCCGTCGCGATCGTCTATGGTGCGCTGGCCGCCTATCTGCAGCCGCGTCTGAAAATGGTGATCGCCTACTCGAGCATCAGCCAGTTCGGCTTTCTGCTGCTGCTTTTGCCGCTGGCTTGCCAGCAGGCGTCGTCGTCGGCAATGCAGGGCGCCGGCTTTCACCTGCTGGCGCACGGTCTGGCCAAGGCCGCGATGTTCCTGGCCGCGGCCAACATCGTCACGGTGCTCGGCTCCGACAGCATTCGTCACTTGCCGGGCCTGGACAAACGCATGCCGCTGGAAGCGTTCACGCTTGCACTTGCGGGCATCACGCTGATCGGGCTGCCGCCCAGCGGCGGATTCACCGGCAAGTGGATGCTGCTATCGGCTGCATGGGAGACCGGTGGCTGGTTCTGGTTGGTGCTGATCGTTCTGAGCGGCCTGCTGAGCGCGGCCTACGTGTTCCGAATCCTGGCGTTGACCTGTTTCCATCCGGCACGGCGCGCGGTGCATCACCTGCACCCGAAGCCGCCCAGGATCACCAGTCTGGCAGCGCTGATGCTGGCGCTGTTGGCGGTGGCCATCGGCTTGTACCCGCACCCGGTGCTCGATCTTCTGGGTAGCGGCGTTCCCGGAGCCGGACCGTGATCGCGCCGTGGTTGGCCCAGGCCCTGCCGCCGGCCGTGGTGCTGGTATCCACGCTGGCGGCGATCGTCATCTTCGTTGCCGGCGAGGAGCGCCAGCGGCTGCGCATCTGGGTCAACCTCGTCGCCGCGCTGCTCAAGCTCATCCTGGTCGTGTGGATCGGCCTGGAGGTGCTTTCGGGAAGCGAGTTCCTGTTCCGCTTCGAGTTGCTGCCCGGCCTGGAACTGATCCTGCACGCCGATGCCCTCAGCATCCTGTTCGCCAGCCTCTCGGCGGTGCTGTGGCTGGTCACGACGATTTATGCGATCGCCTACCTCGAACATTCGCCCAACCGGGCCCGGTTCTTCGGTTTCTTCAGTCTCTGCGTCAGTGCCACCATGGGCATCGCGATGGCCGGCAACCTGCTGACGCTGTTCATTTTCTACGAACTCCTCACGCTGACGACCTGGCCGCTGGTGGTGCACAACGGCACGCCCGAAGCGCTGGCGGCGGGCCGCAGCTACCTGCGCTATACGCTGACCGGCGGCGTGGTGCTGCTGACCGCGCTGGCGTGGCTTTACGGCCTGGCGGGCAATGCGGTGTTCACGCCGGGTGGATTCCTGGCACCGCTGGCCGCCGAACACGGCGCCGAACTCAGGCTGATCTTCGTGTTCCTGGTGGCCGGATTCGGCGTCAAGGCGGGGCTGGTACCGCTGCACGGTTGGCTGCCCAAGGCCATGGTGGCACCGGCACCGGTCAGTGCCCTGCTGCACGCAGTGGCGGTGGTCAAGGCCGGCGCGTTCGGCATCATACGAACGGTCGAAGACGTCTACGGACTGGAGCTGGTGGCCGAACTCGGCATGCGCGTGCCGTTGATTGCCGTCGCCTGCTGGACCATCATCATCGGCTCGCTGCTGGCGCTGCGCGAGCACCATCTCAAGCGGCGGTTGGCATATTCCACCGTCAGCCAGGTGTCCTACATCGTGCTGGGCATCGCGGTCGGCGGCCTGCTGGCCACGTCGGGCGGCATGGTGCACCTGGTGCACCAGGGCCTGATGAAGATCACGCTGTTTTTCTGTGCCGGAATTTTCGGCCTGTTGCTGGGGGTTTCGAGAATAGACCAGCTCGACGGCCTGGGCCGGCGGATGCCCTGGGTCAGCGTCGCGTTCAGCGTGGCCGCGCTCGGCATGATCGGACTGCCGCCGATCGTCGGCTTCATCAGTAAATGGTACCTGGCCTCCGGCGCGCTGGCGGTCGGCATGCCGCTGGTGCTGGCGGTGGTGATCACAAGCGCGCTGCTCAACGCGGCGTATTTCCTGCCGCTGATTCGTCGGCTGTGGCTGACTGAAGGCGGGGCGCTGTCTGACGCCGCGATCGAGATCGGTCGCTTGCCGCGCCTGGCGCTTGTGTGTTCGGCGCTGGCGACGGCGCTGCTCACGATTGTGCTGGGCGTGATGGCGGCGCACCCGCTGAGCCCGCTGAACTGGGTCGTCAAGATTGCCGCTGGGTACGCGCCGTGAGCGGGCTGATGGTGAACGTTCTGCCGGTGCTGGCGCCGCTGTTTGCTGCGGCAGTGCTGGCGTTTCGCGGTCGTCCGCGCGCGCTTGCAATCAGTGCCGCACCCTGGATGCCGTTGTTGCTGTTGCTGCCGCTGACGTCAGGCGGATCTGGCGAATTGTCATTCGTTCTGCTGGATCTGCGCCTGGGCGTGGACGCGGTCGCCACGCCGCTGATCATCCTGTGCGCTGTCGCGTGGGGGCTGGCAGGCTGGTTCGCCGCCGGCCGTGTTCGACGTGATCGAATCCTGTTCTGGAGCGGCTGGCTGGTCAGCCTGGCCGGTATCGCGCTGGCCTTGCTGGCGCAGGATCTCGCCGGTTTCTACGCCGGCTATGCCACCTTGAGCCTGGCGTCCTGGCTGCTGATCATCCACGCCCGATCAGGTGAAGCCTGGCGCGCCGGACGGATCTACCTGATCATGGCGCTGTTGGGCGAGATGGCGGCGTTCGCCGGCATGATGGGCATCGCGTCGCAGGCCGGCAATGTGGCGCTGGCCGAACTGGCAGCGGCGGTAAATCTCGATTCGGGCTGGCGCTGGCTGATCCTGGCCGGGTTCGGCGTCAAGATGGGGATCGTGCCGCTGCACCTCTGGCTGCCGCTGGCGCACCCGGTCGCGCCGGTACCGGCCAGCGCGATCCTGTCGGGCGTCATCGTCAAGGCCGGGCTGCTCGGTTGGCTGCGGCTGGTGCCGCCGGCCAGTGAAGGCGCGGCGGCGCTCGGTCCGGCACTGCTGTCGCTGGGCATCTTCACCGCTTTTGCCGGCGTGCTGGTCGGGCTGACCCAGCGCCGGGTCAAGGTGGTGCTGGCTTATTCCACAATCAGCCAGATGGGGCTGGTGCTGGCCGCCTATGCCGCGATGCTGATGGTGCCGGAGACGGCGAACGTCCTGTTGCCCTGGCTGGGCGTGATGGTGCTGCACCACGGCCTGAACAAGGCTTCGCTGTTTCTGGCCTGCGGCTGCGCGCCGGGAAGGAGCACGCTCAGGGCCGTGCTGGTCGTGCTGCCGGCACTGGCAATTTCAGCCGCACCGCTGACCACCGGCATGCTGGCCAAGACCGGGCTGAAAGCCGCTTTTCACGAGGCCGGTCTCGCCGAGGTCTGGATCCTGGTCCTGAGCCTCTCTTCGACCGCGACGGCATTGCTCCTGTGGCATTTCTGGCGTCTGGTGCGGACCGAGCGCGGGTACAAGACCGCGCATCCGGCCTGGATCGCCATGACGCTGGCCGGCCTGGTGGTCCCCTGGGGCTGGGCGCTTTGGCACGGACTCGATCCACACCTTCTGACCGGGTTGTGGCCGTCGCTGTGGCCGCTGGCGATCGCGGCGGGCCTCGTCTGGCTAAAAGCCGGACTCGCGCCGGGATGGATGCCGAGCCTGCCGGCCGGCGACCTGGTCGTGTGGCTGGAGCGATTCGTCGAGGCGATGGGCCGACAGCTCGCGCGACTGGCCAACGCGAGCGCGGGATCCCTGCCCAATCTCTACCCGGTACACGTCCGGATGACGCGAGCCCTGTTGTGGACCGAACGCAAGATCACGTCACTGCCGGTGGCCGGTTTCCTGATCCTGGGACTGGGCGGACTGCTGTGGCTGGTGACATGGTCGACCTGAACGCGTGTCCGCCCCGGCCGAACGGGCATCGGCGTTAGAATCCGCAATGGAATCGGTCCGGCGGCAACGGGCGCTTCGAGTGCTCTGAAACACGTCGCCGCGTCCGGCTGTTTCGGGGTTACATAAAAAATACAGGACTGAAGATCATGCGCATCGGCGTACCGAAGGAAATCAAGAACCACGAATACCGGATCGGGCTGACGCCGGCCGGCGTGCGCGAACTGGCCAGCCACGGGCACGACGTGATGGTGCAGCGCGACGGCGGCAAGGCGATCGGTCTGACCGACGAACTCTACGAGCGCGCCGGCGGTACCATCGTCGAGACGGCCGAGGAAATCTTCGCCACCGCCGACATGATCATCAAGGTCAAGGAACCGCAGCCCAACGAATGCGAAATGCTGCGCGAGGAGCAGATTCTTTACACCTATCTGCACCTGGCGCCCGACCCGAAGCAGACCAAGGGCCTCGTGGATTCGGGCTGTACCGCAATTGCCTACGAGACAGTCACCGACCGATCCGGCGGCCTGCCGCTGCTGGCGCCGATGTCGGAAGTCGCCGGCCGGATGTCCATCCAGGCCGGCGCGCACGCGCTGGAGCGGGCCCAGGGTGGTTCCGGGGTTCTGCTCGGCGGCGTGCCCGGTGTGCGTCCTGCCGAAGTGATGATCATCGGTGGCGGCGTGGTGGGTCTGAACGCCGCGCGCATGGCCATGGGCATGGGCGCCGACGTGACCGTGTTCGACCGATCGCTGCCGCGGCTGAAATACATCGACGATCTGTACGGTGAGCGCCTGAATACTTTGTACTCTACGGAAGAGGCCATCGAGGAGCACCTGTCCACGGTCGACCTGGTCATCGGTGCCGTGCTGATTCCAGGCGCGGCGGCGCCCAAGCTGGTGCGCCGCGATCAGCTGTCGATCATGGAACCGGGTTCGGTTCTGGTCGACGTGGCCATCGACCAGGGCGGCTGCTTCGAGACCTCGCACGCAACCACCCACCAGGAGCCGACCTACGAAGTCGAGGGCATCATCCACTACTGCGTCGCCAATATGCCCGGCGCGGTGGCGCGCACATCCACGTTCGCGCTGACGAATGCGACGCTTGCCTACGCGGTTCAGATCGCCAACAAGGGCGCCAGGAAAGCGATGCTGGACGACGAGCACCTGCTCGCCGGGCTCAACGTGCACAAGGGTCAGGTCACCTACAAGGCCGTGGCGCACGACCTTGGCTACGACTACGTGCCGGCCGCCGAGGCGCTGGCGCGGGGCTGAAGCGGGACGGCCGGGGACGACCGGCCGACGCTCATTCGGAGACGCTGCGGCTGCTGCGGCATGCCATCCCGGTGC
>Ga0102926_1000274_pt1 | contig 29075 bp, 30 predicted proteins | sample SalPonR1_A_D2_MG_FD_78173 | JGI IMG/M metagenome (GOLD analysis project Ga0102926, IMG submission 78173) | Salt pond soil microbial communities from South San Francisco under conditions of wetland restoration - Salt Pond MetaG R1_A_D2_MG | ecosystem: Environmental > Aquatic > Marine > Intertidal...
ACTTCGTATTTTTCCTTAATACCCCTAAGAATTGCTACTGTATCTTCAATTGATGGCTCTTTAACATAAACTTGTTGAAATCTTCTTTCAAAGGCAGAATCTTTTTCAACATATTTTTGATATTCTTTTAGTGTGGTGGCTCCTATACAATGGAGCTCTCCTCGTGCTAGAGCCGGCTTTAGCATATTAGAGGCATCAATGGCTCCTTCAGCCCGTCCAGCTCCTACCAAAGTGTGCAATTCATCAATAAAAAGAATATACTGACCAGATTTTTTAATTTCTTTTAAAACCGTTTTTAGTCTGTTTTCAAATTCACCCCTAAACTTGGTGCCCGCTATCATGCCCCCAAGGTCTAAGGATATAAGCTCTTTGTTTTTTAAAGACTCTGGTACATCACCAGCTACAATTCTTTGAGCTAGTCCTTCTGCGATAGCAGTTTTCCCAACACCAGCCTTACCTATAAGAACTGGGTTATTTTTAGTTCTACGGCTTAAAACCTGGACAACCCTTCTTATTTCTTCATCTCTTCCAATAATGGGATCTAATTTTTCATCGCTGGCCATTTTGGTTAGGTTTAAGGTATATTTTTTAATAGCTTGCTGTTTATTTTCTGGGCTTGGACTTGTGACTCTTTCGCCGCCTCTTACATCTGAGAGTACCTTTAATATTTTTTCTTTATCTAGGCCAAAGCTGTCTAAAACATCTTTTATTGGAGAGGGAATTGAAAGAAGGGCTAAAAATAGGTGTTCTGTGCTAACATATTCGTCATTTAGCTTTTTAGCCTCTTTAGTGGCATATAATATTGTTCTTTGAAGTAAGGGAGTGACATAAACCTCTAAATTCGATAGACTTTTTGAATCTTTAATTTGAGGTAAATCTTCTACGAGTTCAAATAATTCAGATTTTAATTTTTCTACATTCACTTCTATTTTTTTTAACAAAGACAAAACAACTCCATCTTGTTGCTTTATTAAAGCTATTGCTAAATGGGGACTATCAACTTTTTGTTGATTGTTTTCAGTTACAATATTGTGAGCCTCTTGAATGGCTTCTTGAGCCTTAAGGGTAAAATTATGCATAAAAATATATTTTATTATTTTTGTTTATTTTAGCATAAATGATTTAGCAGTCAAGCCCTTTGAGTGCTAATATTTTATATATTTATAAAAAAATATATATAATATAGTATATCAAAAATTAACAAAATTGAAAGGGTGTGCTATAATTTAATTAAGGTTTAAATTAAAAATTTAGATATAATTAAAGAAACCCTTTATGATAAAAAAAAGATGTTTTATAGCCTTTAGTCTATCTAAAAAAGTAAAGGATAAAATTTTTAATTGGAGCAAAAATTATAGAAAAAGGTTTATTAATGCAAAATGGGTAGACAAAGAAAATTTACACATAACAGATCATTTTTTAGGTTATTTAGAAAAAGCTAAGATTGAAAAAGTAGGGGAGGTGTTGAAAAATATAAAAAAACCAGATAATATAAAAATTAAAGTTAAAAAAATAGATTGCTTTCCTAAAAAAGAACGAACTAGAGTATTATTTTTAAAGGTAATGGAAAGAAATAATCTCTTAGAAAATCTTCATAAAAGAGTTGAAAGGGCCCTTGTTAGTAAAATTGATTATAAGCCTAGTAAGAAAATTTGGGTGCCCCATATAACGCTAGCTAGATTCAAAAAGCCAAAAAAAATTACTTTAGATTATTTTAACGATTTTAATGGGGAAGATTTAATTGAATCAATTGATTTAATGGAAAGTAAATTATCGCCCAAAGGTCCAAAATATTTTATTTTAAAAAAATATCAATTTAATTAAAAGTTATATTATTATGAGATTTAATCTTGAAAGTTTTTATCCTGAGGATAAAAAAAACCAAATAGAAAAAAAAGAAAAAGCTATTAATTCTGCATCTGAAAAATTATCAAAGTTAATTGAATTAGATGATTTTAGACTTAGCCCTAATGTAAAGAAAAGGTTTGAAAAAATTATGGATGATACTTTTGATAAATATGGTAGGGTAGAGATAGAATCGGATCGAGTTTTAACAAATGCCTTGGAAAAAATTTACAGAAATAATGGTAGCTTGATTAACGAAGAATTGAAAAATGTTTATATTGATAAGATAGCCGATGAAATTGCCAATATGGTTGCAGCAGGTCAAGAAGTGCACAAAGCTATTGGCCAAAAAATGGTAGAGCTAAAAAGAGCTGATATTCGCATTGATAGTAAAAAAGTGGAAAAAGCTGTTAGAGAAAAAATATGATTTCGGTGATTATAACAAGCGCCAATGAAAAAAAGACGCTTTTAAAGGCTTTAAATAGGGTTATAAAAAACCTAAAAGAATTAACTTTGGAAAATTGGGAGATTTTAATAGTTTCTCCTGACAAGGAATCCGGGGAAATGGTTAAAGATATAAATAATCCTAAAATTAAATTTTTAAAGGATAAGGGGGAGGGGAAGCCAGCTGCATTAAATCAAGCTTTTAAAAAAGTGACAGGGGATTTAATAATACTTACTGATGGAGATGTATATATAGAAGATAAAAGTATTTATTATATTTTAAATTTATTAAATAAAAAAAACGTTGGGGCAGTGACGGGTAGGCCTGTAAGCATTTTAAAAAAAAGTAATATATTTGGTTATTGGTCTTATTTTTTAACTAATGCAGCTCATCAAATGCGTTTAAAAAATAATAGCTTTCCTTGTTCTGGATATTTATATGGCATTAAAAATGTTATACCTGAGATACCAGAAAATTCCCTAGCCGATGATGGTGTTATTACTAAAAAGCTAAGAGACAAAGGCTTAAGGGTTAAGTATCAACCTAAAGCTATAGTTTATGTTAAATACCCAAATAACTTTAAGGATTGGTTAAAGCAAAAAGTTCGCTCTACGGGTGGTTATCTTCAAGATCAGACCAGTAAAGATAGAAGTTTTTTTCAGGAGATAAGACAAGGCATTAAATTATTTTTTAGTTATCCCAATAATTTAAAAGAGTATTTTTGGACCTTTCTTTTATATTTAGGCAGAATTTATTTATGGTTATTAATATTTTGGAATATAAAGATTAAAAATAAAGATTTTAAAAAAATATGGCAAAGAATAGAAAGCACAAAATAAAAAATATAAGAGTACGATTTGCCCCTTCTCCTACGGGTTATCTTCACATAGGCGGACTAAGAACCTACCTTTATAATTGGCTTTTTGCCAAGAAAAATAAGGGAGAGATTATTTTAAGAATAGAAGATACTGATAGGAAGAGATTGGTTGATAAAGCAGTAAATAATTTTATTGAAATTTTAAAAAATATAGATTTACCTTGGGACAAGGGTCCAATTTTCCAATCTGAAAATTTAAAAAAATATCAAGAAAAAGTAAAAGAATTGGTTGATAAGGGTAAGGCTTATTATTGTTTTTGCTCTAAGGAAAGACTAGATAAATTAAGGGAAAAACAAAAAGAAAATAATTTGCCACCTCGATATGATGGACATTGTAGGGATTTAAACCAAAAACAGGTTAAAGATAAAATTGACCAAGGCTTGCCCTATGTTATACGCCTAAAAGTGCCCGAAGATGAAGAGAATATTGTTTTTGAAGATGTTATAAGAGGTAAAATTACCTATAATACAGTTGATATAGATGACCAGATTCTTTTAAAATCAGACGGTTGGCCTACTTATCATTTAGCAAATGTTATTGATGATCATGATATGGGAATTAGTCATGTAATAAGAGGGGAGGAGTGGCTTTCTTCAACCCCAAAACATATAATTTTATATAATTTTTTTAATTGGCAGTTACCAAAATTTGTTCATGTTCCCTTATTATTAAACAAAGATCATTCCAAATTATCTAAACGACAAGGAGATGTTTCAGTAGGGGACTTTCTTAAAAAGGGATATTTAAAACAGTCTCTTATAAATTTTTTAGCTTTATTGGGTTGGAATCCAGGCACAGAACAAGAGATTTTTACTTTAAATGAATTAATTAATAGTTTTTCCTTAAAAAAAATCCAAAAATCTGGAGCAATATTTAATATAGAAAAATTAAACTGGATTAATGGTAGATATATTAGAAAAATGAATTTAGATGATTTGGTTCATAAGGTTATGCCTTTTTTAAGAACAACCAATTATTTTCAAGAAATTGATAAGGGAAGCTTTAAGGCAATTAATGGTAGGGAGTTTGATATAAGTTATATTAAAAGTGTGGTTTCCATTCAAAGAAATAGAATGAATACTTTAAAAGATATTATAGATCTTTCTCGATTATTTTTTCAAGACATTGATTATTCAAAAGAAATATTAAACTGGAAACTTACGTCTGATAAAAAAACAATAACCAACTTAAAGATAGTTAAAGATGAGTTTGATAAAATTAGCCTTAAAGAATTTAATGCTAATAAGATACAAGATATTTTAAAAAATTTGGCTGATAAATATGGGACTGGGGATATATTTTGGCCCACAAGAGTGGCTTTGTCTTGTCAAAAAAATTCTCCTCAACCCAATAAAATAGCTGCAACATTGGGCAAAGAATTAAGTATCAAAAGAATAGAAAAGGCTATTAATAAATTAAAAAATGAATAAAAAGATATTATTTTTATTATTAAGCATTTGTCTTGGCCTTTTTTTGTTAAAGGGCAATGTTTTTAGCTTAGAGTTAAATGTGGAGTCTGAAAAAGTAGATGAAATTAATCAAGAAATTGATAAATATCAACAAGATATTGAAGACTTAAAAGAAGAGGAAGAAATTTATGAACAAAAAATTCAAAATGCAAGAAAAGATGTTAAAAGTTTAGAAAATGAAATTTATATTTTAAAAACCCAGATTGCTCAGAAAGAGTCAGAGATTAAACGCAAACAAAAAGAAATAGACTCTCAGACCCTTATTATAGAAAATATTCAGAAAAAGATTTTAAAACAAGAGAAAAAATTACAAGAAATAAAAAATCAAATTAAGCATCTCATTCAAATTTTAAATTTATATGACAATAAAAAGCCTCTAGGGATGCTTTTTTTAGAAAATTCTTTATCTCAGGTTTTAAATCAATTTCGTTATTTAAATTCTCTTCACTCTAAAATAAATGATTCTCTTAAGGCTTCTAAAACAATCAAAGAAGGATTAGGAGCTTATGAGGTCAACCTAAGAGAGGAGCTGGCTGATTTAGTTAGCTTAAAAAAAGATTTAAGAGATTCTAGGGCCAGTTTACAAGCCCAGGAGCAAAGCAAAGAACTTATTTTAGATCAAACTAGAGGAGTAGAATGGCGTTTTCAATCTCTTTTAGCGGATGTTATTAAAAAGCAGGAAAATATAGAAAGGGAGATTAAATCTTTGGAACAACAAGCTAGGAAAGAAATTAAAGAAAAACAAGAAAAGATTGCTCAAAAATTAATGGAAGAAGAGGGGAGAGTTATATTTTCTTGGCCTGTTCCAAGCACTTTTATAACAGCAACCTTTCATGATCCAGACTATCCCTTTAGACATTGGTTAGGTGAACACTCTGCCATTGATATAAGAGCATCTCAAGGAACCCCTATACGGGCTCCAGCAGCTGGCTATGTAGCAAGAGCTAAATATGGTGGAATGGGGTATAGTTATATAATGATTATTCACAATGATGAATTTTCTACCTTATATGGACATGTTAGTGAGTTTTTTGTAGAAGAAGGGGAATATGTTAAAAGAGGAGACCTTATTGCTAAAAGTGGGGGAATGCCTGGTACTCCTGGCGCTGGCAGATTTTCTACTGGTCCTCATCTTCATTTTGGTGTAAGATTAAATGGGGTTCCTGTTAATCCAGAAGATTATTTATTATAAAATTTTTAAATATTTAAATTAATTATTATGTCAGATTTAAATCTTGATACACAAAGTTGGTGGAGGAGGCAAATTAGCCCAGGCCTTTCTTTTATTATATTAATACTTTTTACTATTTTTGTTCTTCTAATCGGAATATTTTTTGTTAAAGAATATGTTGGAGCATGGACTGATATAAATGAAGCAAAACAACAAATAGATTATTACCCTGAAAAGCCCACTGGCTTTGGTAAGATGTTTATACCTGATTAAACCTTGCCTTATTAGTGGGTGATAATGCAAAAGATAAGTGGTAATGCGTCGCACAAGATACCTTTTACGACCCGCCTAGCTTATTATTATCAATTTAAGCATTTAGGATAAAGTTATAAATTTATTAATTTTAATTAATTTTATACAAAATAATATATAAAAATCTTTAAACTCTTCTTAAATAAAAATAAGGAGAGTTTTTATATAATACTATATTAATTATTTTACTAACTAATATACCAATAATATTAAATCTCTAAAATTAAGTATAAAAAAGAAATACCCTTTTATGGGTATTTAGTTAATTTTATTTAAGTAAGTTAATTTTATTTAAACATTTTTAGTCATATGATTTAAGTTTTTTATTCTCTTCTTTATTTTTATAAAAAACTCTATTATTAAATCTAAGATCAATATATTCTAGGTCATTAGTATTTTTTATTTTATTGTGTAAAATAAGCTTTAAATTTTGAACTTGCTTTGTAAAATTGGTTTCAGAATTAAGTTTTATGTTCCAGTCATCTTGAGTGAATATATTAATATCAATAACGCCCCCACTCTTTTCTTCTAGGTTTATTTTAGATATAGCAATGTTGTTTTTCTCAAAAACACCAGAATTAATAAAATTAATTATTTTATTGAATAATTCTGAGGCTTTTTTAGACTTAATATTTAAGCTTGTTTTGTCATATATCCAAGGCAGGGTTTCAATATTTTCGCTATTTCGCTTATTAAAGGTAATTTTAGGAGTGCTTTCCCTAGAATCTATTTCATTATTAAGGGTTGTTATATGGTTTGTAGGGGTATCTTTGGGGCTTTTGGGGGGTAATGATGGTCTATTTTTTTGGATTATTTCTCCTTTTGAGCTAATAAAATAGTCATTTCCACCTAAAACTGATAAATTAGCTACTGGCTTTGATTCGTCTATGATAAGGTTAATTTCGCATGGTGGGAAGATATCTTTTTCTATTAAAATAGAATTAATTCTAGTATCCTGGCTAAACTCCTTTTTTATTGTTTTATTTTTTAAAAGAAAAATATTATTTTGTTGGAAAAAGCCCTTTTTTTGGTTGATTTGTTGTCTAATTTTAGATAATATTTCTGGCTTTGATGTTAAAAAGGGGCCATTTTTAAAACTAATGGTTGTTTTTTTTATTTTAAATAAAGGGCTTAATAATAAGACATATAAAATAGACAATAGGATAATCATGGCTATAGAAATAATAAAGAATCTTTTAATTCTTTTATGCCTTTGTTCTATAAAAGCTGATCTAGTGCTATATTTACGTGAAGCCCTATTGTCATATTTATGTTTATTTGGCATGCCATTTAATTTTAGGTTTATAGCTAAAATGCAACTGTTCAATGTTTCTAAATCTTTTTAAACCAAGCTTGATTAACTTGTCTAAAAGTTTGCTATAGGTTAAGCCTGAAGCTTGCCAAAGTTTTGGATACATACTAATAGAGGTAAAGCCTGGCAAGGTATTAATTTCATTTAAAAATATTTCATCAGTGTTTTGGGGAATAAGAAAGTCAGCTCTACCCATGCCCTTGCATTCAATTGCCCGGTAGGCCTTTATGGCTATTTTTTGTAGCTTAGCTATTGTTTCTTTAGGTAATTTTGCAGGTATAATTTCTTTGGTAGCTCCTTTAATATACTTTGACTCATAATCATAAAATTCATTACTTGGTATTACTTCGCCTGGCAAAGATGCGGCTGGGTTATCGTTTCCCAAAATGCTAACTTCTATATCACGAGCATTTGGAACAGCTTTTTCAATTATAACCTTATTGTCATATCTAGCAGCCCCGTAAACACCCTTAATGAGTTCATTCTTATTTTTTGCTTTTGAAATACCTACACTGGAGCCCGAATTAGCTGGCTTAACAAAGCAGGGATAGCCTAGAGTTTTTTCAATGTTTTCAATATAGGTTTTTTGTTTATACTCCCAATCTTTTTTTAAAAACCACTTAAATTTTGTTATGGGTAATTTGTAATTCTCCCAAATTATTTTTTGGGCTACCTTGTCCATACCTAGAGCTGAGCCTAAAACATCAGCTCCCACGTAAGGCTTTCTAATACTTTCTAAAAGACCTTGAATTGTTCCATCTTCTCCAAATGGGCCATGAAGAACAGGAAAAAATATGTCAATTTCCTTTGTTGATTTTGGTAATGATAAGCGGCGTTTTCTTTTTATCTCCTTTCCCTTTAAAAGCTTTTTGGCGGTTTTGCCTTGAACCCAATAGCCTTCTTTAGTGATACCGAACAGTTTTATTTTATACTTATTTTTATCTAAAGCATTTAAAATTGATCTTGCTGATACTAAAGAAACCTCATGTTCAAAAGAGCGTCCTCCAAATATTAAGCCAATTTTTAATTTTTCTTGATTCATAAAATTTAATAAATAATTACTTAAAATTTCTTAAAAAAAATATTAATATTACTAATAGGGTTGTTACCCCTATTAGTAATAATATTTTACCAAGTATTAAAATAGTGGGTTTATTTTTCCCAAATATAAGTAATAAGGCTCCCGTTATAGCTAAAAAAATAAATAATAAAAATCCAGTTAATAACATTTAAATAGTGTTAGTAGTAAAAATATATATATTAATATCTCCCTTTTGCCAAGCTCTTTCTTCTAGGCCGGCTTTTTTACATAAGTTGCTCATATAGTCATTAAGGCTCCAGTTTGTTTCTTTGGCTACTTCTGGTAAATAAACAGCTGTGTTAAATGCCTTTTCTATGTATACGCCATGCTTACCAAGTTTTATTTCTTTTTTAGGCTTATCTATTTTTTTTAAAGATGATAAAATCGAGATTTGAATATTTAGATCATCTATTTCTTCTAAGGTTACTGGTAGAAAACGATTGTCTTTTAAGGCAGCTGATATTGCCATATCAGAAACTGATTTATAGATTGGTTTTTTATTTTCTTTAACCTTCCCTATACAGCCTCTTAAGCGGTTATTTTTATAAAGGGTAACAAATATGCCTCTTTTTTTATTTAATTCACTATCAATATTTTCAAAATTCAATTTAACCCCCTCCCCTATTATAGCTTTTTTAATACTTTCTTTTGCAATTTTTTTTAATATTTTTTTATTTTTATCTTTCATGTTTTTTTAGTTAAAGCTTATGGCTCCATATCCTACAACTTTCGAGTTTCCTCCACTAACATCACCAGAATTTTGGTATTTTATAAAATGACCTTCTTTTAGGTTAAGGGCTTTTTTAAGCCTTAAAGCGATTTTAATTGCCTCACTACCACAGGCATAAGTGGCAAATCTTTTAGGTTGTTTTAATCGTTTATTGAATTTTTCTAAATCACCACTTATTATGCTGGCAATAGTTTTTTGATCTTCTCTTTGAGCTATTTTTTTATTAGGATAATGAGATAAATCTGAACTTATTATTACAAGTGTATTTTTGTTTATGTATTGTTTTAAAACACTTACTAATTTTTTATTTTTATCTGGATCAGACTTTCCTATTAAAATAGGAATAATTTTAAAATCATCTAATATAACCTCTAAAAATGGTAAAAGAACCTCAATTGAATGTTCATAGTTATGATATCTACTTTCAAATAAAAACTGATCATCTTTAATTTCATTTTTAATATTTTCAATAACTTTATTTTCAAGTTTTATTCTACTAATTGGCGTGGCCCAAGTTTTGTTTTCGTCAAAACAGATGCCATTAAAGGCTCTGTGTGATGGAGCTATTATAATTACCCTATTAATGTTTTTATTTTGGACTTGTTTAAAGCCAGCCGCCATTACTTCGCCGCAAAAGCTATAACCAGCATGAGGTAGAATTAATATTTTAGGTTCTGGTATATTGTTTTTTACGCTTTTAAGTTCTTCTTTAATTAAGAACTTTAGTTTTTGTTTTTGAGCAGGATAAAATTGACCTGCCATAATTGGTAAACGCATATTTTTAAAAAGATTTACTTAGATATTTTGCCAAATTCCAGGTATAATAAAGCCGCAATTAGGGCAAATGTTTCGGTCAAGGTTTACTTCTATGTCGTAACCACTTCGGTTAATAACATCGTTGTTGCAGTTAGGGCAATATGTGTTTTGGTATTTTTTGTTTGTACTGTTTCCAATATAAACAAAATTAAGCCCCGCCTCTTTACCTATTTTATAAGCTAGTTTTAAAGTTTTAAAAGGGGTTTCTTGTTTATCTTTCATCTTATACGCAGGGTGAAATCTAGAAATATGCCAAGGAATATTTGGATTAAGTTTGGCTATAAATTTTGCAATATTTTTTAATTCTTTTTTGCTGTCATTCTCCCCTGGTATTAAAAGGGTGGTAATTTCCAACCAAATATTTTTATATTTTTTAACAATATCTTTAATGTTTCTTTTTACAGGATCTACTTTAGCTTTACAAATATTTTTATAAAATTCTCTGGAAAAAGATTTTAAATCTATATTAATAGCATCAAGATAAGGAGCAATTTTTTCTAAGGCTTGTTTTGATTCAAAGCCATTGGTTACATAAACGTTTTTAATGCCAGTTTTAAAGGCTAAGCGAGCTATATCGTAAGCGTACCTAAAAAAGACAGCTGGTTCATTATAGGTATAAGCAATAACAGGAATGTCTCTTTCTTTACAATGTCTTATTATTTGTTCTGGGCTCCATTTTTCATAGTTTTCTATTGTGTCTTCTAAAGAAATATTTGGATTTTTGGCTATTTTTTTCGGTTGTTGAGATATTCCCCAGTTTTGACAAAATTGACATTGGAAATTACAACCCATGGTTCCTAAAGAAAAAACAGGTCGTCTGGGAAGAAAATGAAAAAAAGGTTTTTTTTCAATAGGATCTATTTGAACAGATGTTGGATGTTCATAAACCAAAGAATAAAGTACGCCATCTATATTTTTTCTTACACCACAAATACCTGTTTTTCCAGGCTTAATATTGCAGTGCCAAGAACAGGCATTGCATTGAACTAAATTTTTATTTTTTTCTTTATAAAGTAGGGCTTGTTTCATAATTTTATAAAATAATATTTAAAATAGCTCCTATTATACAAAAACAACCGAATATAAAGGTAAATTTAGAAAAGTTAATTTTTTTGGCAAAGCGGAGTAATATTTTTAAGGTTAAAAACCCTACCAAGAAACTAGTGATTAAAGCAGGCCAGCCAACTAGTAAAAGATCAGGACTTTTTAGAAAAAGATAAGAGCTAGAAGCTAAAATTATTGGGGCAGACATTAAATAAGAGAGTGTTAGGATTTTTTTGGGTGAAAATTTTGAAAAAGATAAACCAAATATAGTAGAGCCTGACCGAGAAAGCCCGGGTATTACGGCTAGGCCCTGAAGTATTCCCGTTAATAAGGCTGCTTGTTGAAATTTTAGGTGTGGTTTAGACTTTTTTTTATTAAAAAAACTTGTTGTAAAAAGACCTATTCCCATAATAAAGAGTAAACTAGCCCCAAGCGAAACCCCAGTTATTATATGATAAAGGGGAAAGCCTATTGCCAGTGAAAGCGTAGTGGTTATAAAAAGAAAATAAAGTAACTTTTTGTTTTTAAGTAAAATAATTTCTTTCCATTCCTTTCTAAAATAAACTAACACTGCCAAAAGGGTTCCTAGGTGTAAAAATAGCGCAATATCAATTGAATTTATTTTTAGCTCAAATATTTCACTAAAAAGAGCCACTATTCCTTCGCTAGAAATAGGAAGCCATTCAAAAACACCCTGGAATATCCCTAATAAAACATATTTCATATAGTTTATATTATAATCTTTTTTCTATTAAATGTAAAACTAAAAATATATTTAAAATAAAAAAGGTTTTAATATAAAACCTTTTGTTATTAGTTTAAAAATTATTTTTTGTTAATAAATTTTTCAAAAGATTTTAAAGATTTTGTGTTAATAACATCTTTTTTTTCAATCCAACCTCTTTTTGCCGTTAAAACGCCAAATTTCATAAACTTGAGACTGTTAGGGCTATGGGCATCAGTTGAAATAGCTAATTTAACTTTATTTTCTTTTGCAAGTTTAGCGTAAGAGGCCTTTAGATCTAATCTTTGCCATGATGCATTAATTTCTAATACTACATTTTCTTTTTTAGCAATTTTTATAATCTTTTCCATATTTAAATTTATTGGCTCTCTTTTGTTTATAATTCTGCCAGTTGGGTGAGCTATTATATCAATATGTTTATTTTTCATGGCCTTGGCGAGTCTTTGAGTTTGTTCTGTTTTCTCTTTTTTAAATCCGGAATGAATTGCTCCCAAAACTATGTCGAACTTTTGAAGTATTTTGTCTGGTAAAAATAAATCTCCATTTTCTAAAATATCTACCTCGCAACCTGCAAATATTTTTATCCCTTTTATTTTTTTATTTGCTTTTTTAATGTCTTTTAAATAATTATTTACATTGTTTTTATTTAAGCCATTTATCATCCCCATGGGAGTGGCATGATCTGTAATGGCTAAATATTTATAACCCATTTTTTTGCAAGCTTTGGCCATTTCTAAAATAGTTTTATTACCATCAGACCAATTGCTGTGCATTTGTAAGTCCCCTTTTATGTCTTGATCTTTTATGAGTGTAGGTAATTTATTTTTTTGAGCCATTTCAACTTCTCCCTTATCTTCACGAATTTCTGGGGGGATATAGGGTAAGCCTATTGATTTGAAAACTTGTGTTTCGTTTTTACCGCCAATTCTTTTATTATTACTTTTTTTAAAAATTCCATATTCATTGATCTTAAGATTTTTTTTCATACCCAATTTTCTTATGTGAATATTATGATCTTTTGATCCTGTAAAATAATGCATAGCAGCACCAAAACTTTTTGGGTCTACTACCCTTAGGTCTGCCTGGGGGCCTTCCTTTATAACAACCCTTGCTTTTGTGTCTCCGCTTAGTAAAACTCTATCTATCTCTTTCATTGATGTAAAGAATTTTATTGCCTTTTTGGGTTGATTAGAGGTTATTAAAAAATCTAAGTCCCCTATTGTTTCCTTGCCCCTTCTAAAAGATCCGCATATTTCTACCTTTTCAATTAAATCTGATTTTTTGAGTTTGTCTTTTATACTTATAGCCATATCATAAAAGGCGCCTAAAATAAATCTTTTTTGAAATTTCTTATAAAGCTTAATGCTTTTTAAAATATTTTTTTCACTTTTTTCGCCCCAGCCTTTTAATTTTCTTAATTTATGCGATTTTACTAGTTTTTTTAAGCCCTTTATTGTTTTAACATTAAATTTGTCATAAAATAGTTTTGCTTTTTGGGGGCCTATTCCTTGTATATTCATTAAATTAGTAACACCCTTGGGTATTTTTTTCCTTAAGCGATTTAGTTCTTTACTTTTGCCTGTTTTAATAATTTCCTTAATATGTTTTTCAATTCCCTTGCCTACCCCTGGTATGGATTGTAAATTATCTTTTTTATAAATTTTAATAATATCTTTATCTAAATTATCAATAGCTCTAGCAGCCCTACGATTGGCAGCAATTCTAAATCTATTGCCATCTATAACTTCCAAAATATCAGACATATTATCTAACATTTTTGCTATTCTAATATTATCTAGGTTTTTCATAAAAATTTATTATTTTTTATTTTTCTCCAAGCATTTCCAAAAGTCCTCTTTTCTTTATATTAAAATCATATTTTTCTTGCTCTGATATCTCCCCTACGCTGCTAAATTTTTGTAATAAGGGATTTATTGCTTGATTATAAATTTTCATGGCATATTCTAAGTGTGGGCCCGTAGAGCAACTTCCAGTAGATCCAACATAGCCTATAATCTGTCCCTGACTTATGTTAGTGCCATGGCTTATCCCCCTAGCATATGATAAAAGATGAGAATAACGAGTAGTATATTTTTCATTATGTCTTATCTCAATAGTTTTACCAATGCAATTGCGCCAACCAATAGAAATTACCCTGCCCTTTCCAGAAGAAACCACAGGTGTGCCACTAGGGGCAGCATAATCTATTGCTAAATGAGGGGTGTAACCACCAAATTTAGGATGCCATCTTTTATATGTAAAGCTAGAAGATATATATTTATATTGAAGCGGGGATTTTAAAAAAGTTCTTCTTAGGTTTTTTCCTTCAAGGTCGTAGTAATCAAAATCTCCATTTTGATGATTATAATAAAGGCCATAATGATCTTCTCCCATATTTACAAACTTGGCAGCTAAAATCTTTCCTGTATCTACTTCTTTTCCATTTAAAAATCTTTTTTCATAAAGAACTTTAAATGTATCTCCTTTTTTTATGTCAAAGCCAAAATCAATATCCCAGGCAAAAATATTAGCCATTTCCATAATAATTTTATCAGGGATATTATTATTTTTAGCAGAGGCATAAAAGCTAGATTTAACTATGCCCTCTTTTTTAAATATTTTTGTTTTATAATTATATTTTTTTAACTTTGCAATTAAACCAGAATTGTTGTTTTTTAAACTTAAAAATTTATCTTTATCAATATTATAAATAAATTCTTGAAATTTATTGTTTTTAAATATAATCTCAATTTTATTGCCTGCCTTAATATTTTCTAGGTTGTAAATATTTTTTGCAGACTGATAAATTTGTTGTACTTGTTCTTTGCTTAATTCTAATTTTTTATAAAGTAATGAAAAAGCTTCGCCTGGTTGAATAATGTATTCATTTTTTTTAATTTGAGAGGTTTCTGGCTTATTTTTTTTAACCTCAATCTCATTTTCTTGATTATTAATTGAAGCTTGCTTAGAATCTGATTTTAAAAAGATAATTAATAATAGAATAATTATTAAAAGAATAATTATTCCAAAAAATATTTTCTTCCTTTTTTTTGTTTTCTTTTTTTTAAAAAAATATTGTGGCATATCCCTATTTTAACATATTATGGAAAAAATAAAAATAACCTTAAAACAGCTTGACAAAATAATAAATTTATACTAATATAAGGCTAATAATTTGTTCTTTTAAACTAAAAATAAAAAATAAAAGGAGGATAAAATGTCAAAATTAAAAGAACTAAAAAGGGCGTTAAGGGATGATAACGGGCAAATAAATATTTTAATTGCTCAGTTTGATCCAGACGCGCTTGCTAGTGCTATGGGATTAGAATACATTATCCAGAAAGTAAGTGATCTAAAGGTCCAAATATATTATTTTGGAGCTATAGGTCATCCCCAAAACCGCTGTTTGATTAATAAGTATGACCTAAAAAGAAAGGTTAGACCTATTAAGGATTCCGACATTTCAAAAGACTCGACAGTGGCCTTAGTTGATTCTTGCCACATTGAAGACGGAAGGCTATTAAAGGAAAAATCAGACTTGCCCATTCCCTTGGTTATTATAGATCATCATAGGGGTGAAGTAAGTTTTCCGGAAAAGGAAAAAGGTTTTGTCTGGGTAGAAGATGTGGGCGCAGCCTCTACAATGATTGTAGAGCTTCTTAGAGAGTTAGATTCGAATATCAATGAATATCTTTCAAGTGAGGTTGGCTCAATGCTTGCTACAATTCTTACTCTAGGAATTTATACTGATACAAACAAGCTAGTAAGTGGATCACAACGAGATAGAGAAGCTTATGGCTTTGTAACTCAGTTTGTTTCTGGCATAGAAATGTCTGAACTAGTGGATTATCCCTTGTCAGAGAGCTATTTTAAAAACCTTCAAAATGCTCTTAATAATTACATGAGAAAGGGATCTCGAGTTATTGCAAAGGTAGGAATAATATCTGGAGAAACTGGAGACGATTTGTCTACTATCGCAGATGAATTTTTGCGTATGCAAGGAGTAACCTTGGTTGTAATTTGGGGTATTATCAACAAGAAGGTCAGAATTAGCGCTAGATCAAGAGATTTAAGCACGCCCTTAGATGAATTTTTGGCTCAGAAGTTTGGAAAAAGCTCAGGAGCAAAATTAGCTCCTAATGGTAGAGGAGAAGGTGGAGCTATTCTTGACTTAAACTTAGGCTTTTGGTATTCAGAAAATATTGAATCAGAGATAGAAATGCTTGTGACAAATAGATTGCGTGAGGTAATGTTCTCTGATTTGCCTGAATCTTCACCTGAGTCAAATATTGAAAAAAAGGACACCTAACAAATAACACCCTGTATTTTAAAAATACAGGGTGCTTTTTTATAATTTATTTAAATTATTTTTTTATAAATATTTTCTATTTTTTAATTTTTCAGGAAAATATTCTTGGCTTTCCTTATAATTATGATCTGGGCTGTATTTATAATTCTTTCCATAACCAAAATCTTTCATTAGATTGGTTGGGGCATTTCTAATATGCAAGGGCACTTCCAGACTTCCAAATCTTTGAATGTCTTTAACTGCTTTTTTATAAGCTGTATATAGTTTATTAGATTTTTTACATTTTGCCATATAAACCACTGCTTGGGCTAGGGCTAATTTACATTCAGGCATGCCTATAAAGTGTGCTGCCTTATAAGCAGCTACTGCTTGTTCTAATGCTCGAGAGTTTTTAAGGCCAATATCTTCTGAGGCGAACCTGACTATTCTTCTTGCAATATACAATGGATCTTCACCCGCCTCAAGCATTCTTGCTAACCAATAAAGAGAAGCATTTGGATCTGAGCCTCTCATTGATTTATGAAGAGCAGATATTAAATTATAGTGACCTTCTTTGTCTTTGTCGTAAAGATAGGTTCCTTTTCGCAAAGCTTCTTTAATATCTTTTTTAGTTATTTCAATTTTTTTATTATTGCTAGTCTTTGATTCTATAATATACTCTAATACATTTAAGGCTATTCTAGCATCCCCATCGCTCATCTTAGCTATAGTTTTTATTAAATCATTATTAATCTTAATATTTTTATTGCCCAATCCTTTTTCCTTATCAGAAAAGGCTTTTTTTATTATTTTTTCAATATGTTCTGGGTTTAATGGTTCAAGCTTTATTACATGTAAGCGAGAAAGCAAAGCATTCCTAATCTCAAAACTAGGATTTTCAGTAGTTGCTCCAATTAAAATAATTGTTCCTTTTTCAACATGGGGCAAAAGAGCATCCTGTTGGGTTTTATTCCAGCGATGAATTTCATCTATAAAAAGAATTGTTGCTCTCTCCTTTTCTTTATTTATCTTGGCTTGTTCAATAACTTTACGGAGTTGTTTTAAACCACCTGAGACAGCGCTAATTTCCTTAAAAGAAGAATTAGTTTTATTGGCAATAATTTTAGCTAGGGTTGTTTTACCACTACCTGGAGGACCCCAAAAAATCATTGGTTTGGGTTTTCCAGAAATTATTATTTTTCTAAGTAAAGTCCCCTTGCCTACTATCTTATCTTGGCCTAAAAAGTCTTTTAAACTTTTAGGTCTTATTCTGTCAGCTAAGGGGGTTTTATTAATAGACTTCATAATATTTAATTAAAAAGATTTGAATTATATTTGCTTAATACTTATTATTTTTTTTCTTGATTTATGTCCTTTTAAAATTTCTATATTAGATTTAGCTGTATTAAAATAATCAGACAAGACTTTTATGAGGGCCTTGTTAGCCTTGCCTTGTTTTGGGGGTTGTTTTACCCAAACTTTAAAACTATTTTCATTTATTTTTTCAATCTTTTCTTGACTTGAGTTTGGTTTTAATTTAATAAGTATTTTCATTTTAATTTTTAAAATAATATCTTATTAATACCTTATTCTAGCCTACCTATCTCTATTTGTTGAGGTGATTTTAATATAATTTGAGGAATTCTCTCCCCTTTTTCAATTGTTCCCTGTACTCTAACAATGTTATTTATATAGTAATTTTCTGGATTATTTTTAAAATTATCAATATAATCGTTTGTGATTATAAGATTAAGACAGGTTTTGGGATAAGGGTGTCCTAAATTAAGAGATAATATATTTTTCTTTAAATCTCTTAAAATACCAGCAACCCTTCCCTCTACTATAACTTTTTTATTAATATAATCTTCTGCCTCACAAGTATTTATTATTTCAATGTTTAATTCTTCCTTGGTAAGTTTTTGCCAACTTAGTTTTTTTTCTTCTGTTTTTGGGGCTTCAGGTATAGGACCCAGGCGATTATTATGTTCCATTTTTATATAATTTTCTTTTTTTTGGAAAGCATTTTGGGTGCCTAGGTAATAAAAAATACCACTTATTAGAAAAAAGCTAATTATTAAGATAAGAGTTTTTTTGTTTTTGATTATTTTGTTCATATTACTTTTTATTATATTAAAAATATAGAGTTTTGTCTAATCAGGTAATAAAAAAACTAGCTTATTTAAAAGCTAGTTTTTGGTTATCTATATTTTTTTAATTAAGGTAAGATTGCTAAACAATTATTGAATCTATTAATATAGTTAAAAAATCCTATTACAGAAATAATTTCAATAATTTCTCTTTTAGAAAATATTTTCTTTAATTCTTGGAAAATTTCAGGATTATCAAGGTGTCCATTTTCTGTTATATCCTCTACTAAGCCAAAAACTTTTTTATCATTATCAGAGATATTTTTTCTTGTTTTTATATTTTCTAATGTATTTTTAGAAGCACCCATTTTTAAAAGCATTTTAGAGGTAACATCAACGCAAAATTTACATTTAAGTTTTTGGGATACTATATAACCTATTTTCCATTTCAGCTCTTTATTAATTGCTCTTTCTTCTCCCATTATTACATGAAAAAGATCAACAAATTCTTTTGTGATATAAGGGCTATGGGCCATTGTTTTTACCCAACCTGGCACTTTACCAATTTTGTTTTCAAAATCCTCGTAAACTGGCTTTAATACATGATTAACTTCGTTTTTATTAAGGGACGGAATAAAAGACATAATATTTTTTATTATAATTAATTAATTTCTACAATTTATCCTATAATTAAAAAAGTAATAATAGATACAACCCCTGTAACAAATCCGCCCCAAGCAATATCTACCCAAACACTAATTACCGGCCAATTTTTTAAGGTTATAAGATTGGTAAGGTCGTAGGTAGCATAAGCTATTATACCAAAAAGTGATCCCAATAAAAAAACATTTAACAAGGAAGCTCCACTATTAAGGGCTGGCTTTATTATAAACATGAAAATTCCAAAACTATAAAGAGGATAAAAAATTAAAGCAGGCCAAAGTTTAAACTTAGCAACAAAAAAGTTTCCTAAATGTTTTTGATAAAACTTTTTTGCTATTACCCCAAGCCATAAAGAATCTATAATTAAGAAGCTTACTAAAATAATAAAAAAGGTTAATAACTGTTTCATGTATTTATTTTGTTTTAATTAAAAAATTATTAGCTAAACTATTTAAATTTAACTGGTATTTCTAATTTTTCTTCTAGCTCAGGCTTGCCTGAAGGATTGGCCTTTTTTAAAATTAAAGTTCCATTTTGGGTTTCTGGTTGATCAAAAACTATTTCTTCTTTAAATGATACATAATCCTCTGTCATCCATTCTTTGTCTGTCATAATATAGTTTTGGCTTAATTCTAATTCTTTTCCGTTTCTATTAACAAGTTTTATTGGAAAGCTTGCCTCAAAATACCAATTGCCACGAGCCTCTCCTTTAATCTTTAAGGGACTAGAAATTGCTTCATTTTCATTAGGCTCAAATACACGAATGAGGTCATTATGACTAATTACTTCTTCCTCTCCCTCTTCCCCATTTGACTCTTGTTCCTGTTTTTTGGGTAGAAAATATTTTAAAGCGAGAAATATTAAAACAATAATAATGAAAAAAGTGATAACTTTTTTCATAAAATATTAAATTACAATTTATTAAGTTTATATTATTTTAAACCTTTAGTTAAAATGCAATGGTCATAAATTTCCTCAAAAGTTTGTCCACCAGATCTAGAAAATTTTTCAGCATGATCTAGGCATTTTTGTTTTGCAATATAAGGTCTAAGACTGTACCAATAAAAAGAAAAACCAATTAATAATAAAATTATTATACCTATGATCTTTTCTTTTTTAGTAAAAGCTTTCTCTTTGTTCATAGTTTTTCCTGATTATATTAATTATATAAAAAAATTAAATTAAGAATTTTTATGTTTATTATTTATATTATAACATATAAAAAAATTTAAAAAAATAATAGGTATTTTTAAATATCTATTATTATAAAATTAATTTTAAAAAGTTATAAGTCTAAAAAGCTTAATCCTTATATCTATAATGACCAGTAATTTCAAATTTAAAAAGCATATTTTCTAATTGAGGTCCGCGACTAATATTATGAACAATTAATGGTATATTATTTTGATAGTGATTAGTTACTATCCCAATATGAGTTTTCCCTTGACCAAGATCCCAGGTTACAATATCGCCAGGTTTATAATCTTTTGGGTTTTTAGATGTTTTTAATTTTATTCCAAAACGACTAAAAAAAACTTGAAGGTTTGGAACCCTGCGATGATCAATATTTGTATCAGGAGAATTAAGGCCCCATTTTTGAGGATAAAGATGAAAATTTTCTTTCATATCTTGATGAACTTTTTCTTGCAAATCAATGTCCACTAAACGATAGGCTCTTATGATAACATCTGTACAAACTCCTTTATTCTCAGGAATATCTCCATTAGGATAATCTATTGGAAAATAGGAAGGATCATAAATAACACTCTTTTTTGTTTGCTTAATAGCTGCTTTTACTAATTTTTTATTAAATCTATCTACAGAAGAAAAATCTATAACATTAATATTTGATACTCTCCCCTCTTCTTCTTCAAGAATTACTACTTTATTATCTGTTATTTTAAAATTATTAAGAGAATGAGAAATTAAAAAAATAACAGCGGAAATAGCGATGAATCCAACTGCTAATAAAAATAGCTTAAATATTACATTTTTTTTCATAAATTATTAATATTTATCTACCAACTCTAAAAAATACAACATCATCATCTTTCATTATATAATCCTTCCCTTCTATTCTAATATCACCATTTTTTCTTGCATTGTTCCAGTCTCCAGCCTCAATAAGCTTTTCATATGATACTATTTCTGCTCTAATAAAATTCTTTTCAAAATCAGAGTGTATTACACCTGCTGCTTGAGGCGCAGTAGAGCCACGAGTAATAGTCCAAGCACGGCTTTCTTTTTCGCCAGTCGTGAAAAAACTAATAAGATTAAGAACATTATAAGCTTTTTTTATAATATCAGGTATTATTTCTTTATCACCCAAATCAGCAACAACATAATCAAAATTCATGTTTTTAATTTTTTCTTTTAATTTATCTGATATATCTGATTCTTTTCCATTTAACAAAAATAATTGCTTTTTACTAGTAAGTAAATTTAATTGAAGGCATAAATTTTTAACATCTTCGTCTTCTATTATTTTTGAAGCTGCTAATAGCCTACCTTCATCTAATACATCACTGATTTTTTTTAATAATTCGTATTCTTTTTTACTTTTTTTGTCACCAGTTTTTATTTTCTTTTCTGTATTATTAATATTACCTTCTACAACTTTTAAGTCTTTTAATATTAATTCATTTTCAATAATTTCAATATCACGCATGGGGTCAGTATTGCCTTCTACGTGAATTATATTTCTACCCTTAAAACAGCGAACAATATGTAATATAGCATCTGTTTCTTTTATGTGAGAAAGAAATTTATTGCCAAGCCCTTCCCCATTGTTAGCTCCTTTTACAAGTCCAGCTATATCATAAAATTCTACCACAGCTGGTATTTCTTTTTTTGAGCTAGAAAGCTTTGTTAACTCATCTAACCTTTTATCAGGAACAGGAACTACCCCCATATTAGGGTCAATGGTTGCAAAAGGATAATTTTCGCTTTTAACTGATTGTTTGGTTAAAATATTAAATAATGTAGATTTTCCTACATTTGGTAAACCAATGATACCAATAGATAATTTAGACATACCTTTTATTTATGTTTTAATTATTATTTTTTAATTTAATATATTTTATTAATAATAAACCTTTTTTGTGGCTGAATATCGTTTATCTTAGCTTTACTCTTTTAAGCTTTGCCACCTTTTCTGGTTAAATATTTTTTTCTTAATCTGATATTTTTGGGGGTAATTTCTAAAAATTCATCTTCTTTCATAATTTTCAACCCTCTTTCTAGGGTTATTTCTGTTGGAGGAGTTAAAATAACAGAATCATCAGAACCCGCAGCTCTCATATTAGTTAAACTTTTTCCTTTAATTGGGTTTACCCACATATCATTCCCCTTTGCTACATTTCCTATTACCATTCCGCTGTAAACTTCAGTGGTTGGGTGAATATAAATTATACCCCTTTCTCCTAAATTAGACAAATCATAAGCCAAGGCCTTTCCATCTGCCATTGATATCATAGAGCCAAATTCATATTTGTCAATATCGCCCGCATATTCTTTAAATCCTATAACACGACTAGTAAAAATACCCTTACCTTTTGTATCAATAATAAAGTCTCCTCGATAACCCAAAATACCACGAGTTGGGGCATTAAAAACTAGCCTTTGATGATCTTGTTCTAGTTTCATATCAATTAGCTTGGCTTTTCTTTTAGACAATTTCTCAATTACCATCCCCACCATTTCATTTGGGACATCTATTGTTATTTCCTCATATGGTTCTTTTTTTATTCCTCCCTCATCTTTAATAATTACCTTGGGTTGGGAAACCTGCATTTCAAAATTTTCTCTTCTCATGTTTTCCAAAAGAACAGCAATGTGTAATTCTCCCCTACCATAAATTTTAAATTGCCCATTTGTTGTATTAAAATCAATTTTTAAACCCACATTAACTTCTAATTCTTTTTCTAATCTTGCTTTTAATTTGCTACTAGTTACATATTTGCCATCTCTTCCAGCAAAAGGAGAGCTATTTATCATTAAATTCAAAGAAATTGTTGGTTCATCAATTTTAATGGCTGGCAATGTTTCTTGATTCTTATCTTCGCAAATTGTTTCTCCAATATATATATCTGGCAACCCAGCTATCATTACAATATCACCGGCTGATGCTTCCTCAACTTCTTTTTTGTTTAATCCATAAAAAGTAAATAAATTAGTTATTTTACCTGTCCTGCATTTACCCTCTCTTCCTTTTATAATTACATTCATGCCATTTTTTACCTTACCTTCATATATCCTACTAACAGCCATTCTTCCTAAATAATTATTATAAGCTAAGTTAAAAGATTGCATTCTTAAGGGTTTTTCTTTTGCTTTATCACTTGAAGCTGGTTTTACCTTTTCTAGTATTAAATCTAGAAGTGGAAATAAATTTTTACCTTTATCTTTTAATTTTCTTTTTGCTATACCCTTTTTTGATATAGCATAAATTGTTTCAAAATCAAACTGGTTATTACTTGCTCCTAGCTCCATAAATAATTCTAAAATCATGTCATGAACCTTATCTGGTCTGGCAGCTGGCTTATCTATCTTGTTAATAACTACTATTGGTTTTAAATTAAGTTCTAACGACTTTCTTAATACAAATTTTGTTTGAGGCATAGGACCTTCCTGGGCATCCACTAAAAGTAAAACAGAATCAATAGATCTTAAAATTCTTTCTACCTCTGAACTAAAATCAGCGTGTCCAGGGGTATCAACAATGTTTATTTTTGTATTCTTGTATATTAAAGAGGTGTTTTTTGAATAAATTGTAATTCCCCTTTCTTTTTCTAAGGTATCCGAATCCATGCTAACATCTTTGTCAGCCATTTTGGTTTGATGCATTAGGGCATCAGTTAAGGTTGTTTTTCCATGATCTACATGGGCAATAATTGCAATATTTCTTATTTCCATATTCTTGATTAATTTTATTTAAAGATTATATTATTTTAATATTCTTGTTTTTCATATAAAAAAATAAGAATATAAATCATCTCAAATTGAGATGATTTTTTATACTATATTTTCACCAACATCGAAGCCATACTAGATTATTTGCCCTAAATTTATTAAATTTAGGTTATTTTAAGGGTATCTTTATTTTTTCTAATTTTTTAGGCTTATTCTTTTTTATCTTTATAATTTAAAATTTTAATTATTATTTAAATAATAGCATAAATTAAGAATTATTTCAAGCTTAAAAATAAAAAACTCGGGGGCCAGGATTCGAACCTGGATTAGATGTTCCAGAAACACCGGTCCTGCCGTTAGACGACCCCCGATTATTATAATTTATTGCAAATTTTAATTATATTAAGCTCCAATAATAGTTGGGGTATTTTTTCATAATTTGGCCTAGTTTGCAAATTAACAAAGCTTTCTGTTGCTTGGATTAAACTATCCATATCTTCTTTAGCAAAATCTTTAATTTGTTTTTCTACTTTTTCGTCTATTTGCCATTGTAAATTTTCATTTTCAAGGCCTATTTTAGAGAATATAACCTTTCTTAAAAAATCTATTGTATCAGATAAGAATTGTTCTAAGCTACCGCCCTTATCTAAAACCTCATTTATGACCTTAATTGCTTTATCTTTATCTTTATTAAAGATATTACTTAATAAACTTACTACCTTGCCTGTTTGGGTTGGGGGGATAACTAAACTGGCCTTATTTAAAGAAATCTTTTTATCTCCAATAGCAAAAAGTTGACTTAAAAGACTTTCAGCATCTCGAACGCAACCTTCAGATCTATAAGCTATCATTTTTAAAATATTTTCATCTACTTCAATTTTTTCTTTTTTAGCTATTTCTTTTAATCTTTTTACTATTTTTCTTAAAGAAACCTTTGTAAAATCAAATCTTTGACATCTAGAAACTATGGTTTCAGGAAGCTTATGAAATTCTGTTGTAGCTAAGATAAAAATGGCATATTCTGGAGGTTCTTCAAGGGTTTTTAAAAGGGCATTAAAAGCAGCATTTGATAACATGTGAGCTTCATCAATAACAAAGATTTTATATTGTCCTGATCTTGGAGGAATATTGCTATGGGAAATTACATTTTTTCTAATATTATCTACACCAGTTTGAGAAGCTGCGTCTAATTCAATTAAATCTAAAAAATTGCCATTATTTAAAGACTTACAATGATTACATTTATTACAGGGTTCATATTTTCCTGGCTTTCTATTTAAGCAGTTAAGAGATTTAGCTAAAAGCCTAGCCGTGGTTGTTTTACCTAATCCTCTGGGACCAGTAAATAAATAGGCATGTGCTAGCCTATTTTGTTTAATTTCATTTTTTAGAATATTTATTATTTTTTCTTGTCCTATAACTTCAGAAAATTTTTTAGGACGATATTTACGATATAAAACCATAGCTTAATCAATTATTGGTTTCTTAAAATTTGTTGTTTAATTTTTTCATTTCTTTGATCTAAATCTCTTTTAATGGCACTTCTGTCTCTACCATATTTTAGAACAGAAAGATGTTTAATGGTTTTAGCAATTTCCTTGTTACCTGGTTTTCTTTGATAACTTGATATATTAAAGGGTTCTAGATTCTGGTTATCAACCAATAGTTTAATATAGGCGTGATATTTTTCAATATTGGCAAGATCATAGGCATTAAAAACTGGCTTAAATTGTTTTTCTAAAAATTCTGCATCTTCAATACCAACATTAAAAGCAATGGTAGTTCCTACATTACCAAATATAGAATCTCTTATTGAGGTATCTTGATTATTAACTAACTGGCCAATAAATTGGTGGGCCATAATTAGATTAAGGCGATATTTTCGTGCTTCAGCTAAAATAGTATTAATGCTCTCTGTTATAAAGTTTTGAAACTCATCAATGTAAAGATAAAAATCTTTTCTTTTATTTTCTGGCATATCGGTTCTTCCAAGGGCAGACATCAAGATTCTTCCTACTAGGACCAGTCCTAAAAGATAAGCATTTTTTTCTCCAATTTTACCCTTTGATAAATTTACAAGCAAAATTTTTCCTTCGTCCATTATCTTTCTTAGATTAAAAGCGCTTTTTTGTTGTCCTATAATAGGCCGCATAATATCATTGGCAACAAACTGATTCAATTTACTAGCAACATAAGGAACTACGTTTTCTAGGGCTGCCTCTCCCCCAGCCTTTTCAGCCTGTTGGATCCAAAAATTTTTAACTATCTGATTGTCACAATGATCTAATTTAAATTTTCTAAATTGCGTATCAGATAAAACTCTAGGGATTTCCATTAAAGTGGAGCCACTTTCTGGATGTGACATAATTAAAAGACAAGCATTTCTCATGTATTGTTCAAAAATTGGCCCTCCAGTGCGACTCAGATCATATAATTTATCAAAAATATTAATTATTTCATTTACTAAAAATGTTTTTTGTTCGGGGTAATTTGGGTCATATTGTAAAAGATTTAAACCCATGGGTCGCTTAGTATCTGCTGGGTTAAAGTATATTACATCCTCTGCTCTTTCTTTGGGTATATATTCTAAGACGTCTTCTATTAAATCTCCATGAGGGTCTAATAAACAAACTCCCTCCCCGTTTCTTATATCTTGAATAGCAAGATTTGTCATAAAGTAAGACTTACCAGTACCAGTTTTTCCAATTTCGTAAATATGACGTCTTCTATCTTCTTTTTTCATTTTAATCTCTGTTGTTTCACCTCTATAAATGTTTTTTCCCAAGGTAACACCCTTATTGGGAACTTCGGCTGGAGCAGGGGCTTTTTTTGCTGTTAACCATTTAATATTGGGAATTTTGTTTGTTTTTAAGGGAAAATGATAAACACTAGTCATTTCTTCAGTATTTAGGATAAAAGATCTATTAGTGTCTAAATTTCTATAAATAAAATCATGAATTATCTTAGAGGTTTTTTTATGTTTTTTTTCAAGACTGTTGCCATATTTATAACTACTAAATTGGGAAAAAGAGTCAACTATATTATCAAGATAAAGTTTAGCTCGCTCTTTTGTTTGGCCAGAAACTACAATTCTAATATTTACTTCCAAGCCAGCTTTGCTTGCTTTTTTTTCTACTGATTTAATCATTTCTTGTTCTTGGGGAGTGGTCTTATTTACATTTTTGTTAGGGTCATCATCTTTATTATCATTATTAGAGCTAAAGAAAAAACTAAAAAATCCGTTTATAATTTTAAAAAAAGACATAGATTTATCACCTAGGGCTTTTTTAAAACTTTTTCCGCTTTGCATTTCTTGGGCGATTTTAGCTCCTTTGTCATGCCAATTTTTATTAGCTGACCTAACTACAAATTGAATAGAAGCGGCATCTTCATCAGGTATTTTGCTAAGAGAGTTAATAACTGAATTCATGGGATCATATTCTTGAGCAATATAAGTATTAATTGGTAGTACTGAGGGGTTTTTTAAGCCAAGCATTGCCCCTGCTACTTTGCCATCAGACAAGAAAATATTATAATCTTTTGTTTCTTCTATATTGGCATCGGGAAATTGTGCATGAAGTTGTTTTTTAAAAAAGCTTTCTATTGTTTCCGGCACAACTGCATAGAAAAATATTAATCCCTGCTTATTTGCCACTACCTCAAAGGAAATAATGTCAGAGTAACCTGTAAAATAATTTTTAAAACTATTTTTTGATTTTAAGCCAGCTATAGTATCAAAGAAATTTTCCATAGGCTTAAGTAGTTCTTTAGCAGAATTGGAATTATTTTTATCTTCAGGGTCTTTTTTGGGAACGGTTATCAAAAATATTTTTCGCTTAAAAGAAAATTTATATTGATATTTTGCTTTAATAATTTTCTTTAATAAATGAAATAAAATAAAGATCAAAATACTAATACCAAGTATTATAAAGAAAAGATATATTATAATGGAAAAAAGATTATTCATAAAATTATTTTATTTTTTTGAATTTTCTCTTTTGGCTAAATCTAAAATTTTTTCAGTTTTAATTTTAGTTTCTTGTTCTAAAAAATATTTATTAACCCCAGGAATAAAAAATAGCCAATTTTTAATTAAATTAACAACCTTATTAACAGCTATTTTAGCCTCTTTAATGATTTTTTTTATTTTTAGGGCAGCCTCTTCTCCCCTTTTCTTAAATTCACTTCTTTGCTTTTGGTCCATAGTATCGTAATACTTTTTTATATCTTGAGATAAAATATCTTCTATTGCTTTTAAGGTTTTGTCTTGTTTAAATTTTTCCTGAGAATCTTCTTTCTTTTTTTTAAAAACAGAATCAGGTAAATTTAAGCCTTTGTTAGTCTTTTTTTGAGGCTTTTCTTTTTTTTGATCTGGGGTGCCTTCTTGTTCTATAGATGAAGGTTTTTCTGGATGTTTTTTTTCTGGCTCTGTTTCTGGTTTTAAGGGTATTTCTTGATTTATTTTTTCGTTTGCCATAATTTAATTTATTCCAAATTATTTTATTTAAAACCTGTTTTTTAAAATTTTTTTTAAAACCTATTATAATTATAGGATATTTTTTAAATAATGTAAATTATCTATAAAAAAATACTCCCATGGGGAATCGAACCCCAATCTCCAGCTTGAGAAGCTGACGTCCTAACCGTTAGACGATGGGAGCCTTTATTTTTAATAATAGCCTAATTTTAAGTTAATGTCAAAATTACCATTTACAAGAAAAAATAAAAATGCTAAAATAATTCTTACATTAAAAAAGTAAATCTTAAAAGCCTTATGACTACATTATCCATTGCTCAAATTGTTGTATCCATTCTTTTAATTATAGGTATTTTAATGCAATCTAGAGGTGGCGGCCTTTCTTCTATGTTTGGTGGAGGCGGCGGAGGAGATGCTTATCGTACCAAAAGAGGGGCTGAAAAATTTATATTTAGAGCAACAATAGTTTTAGCAGTCTTATTTTTGCTTATAAGCGCTGCTCGCTTATTTGTTTAATGAAATGAAGCTAAAAAGTTTAAACTCAAAAAATAATAATAAATTTTTAATAAATTCTTTGTATAGAAAAAACAAGGTATTTACCATTCTAATGAGTCTAATTATTTTTCTAATAATATTAGGATTAATAATTTGGCTCTATTTTTTATATACTGAAAATGATTATCAATTTAAAGGTGTTTTTAAAGAAGGCCTTATTCAACAACCAATAAATATTAATCCTCTTACGCCTCAAAATGATACTGATAAAAGTTTATCTCAGCTTATTCATTCTGGTCTTTTAAA
>Ga0102926_1000275_pt1 | contig 29039 bp, 27 predicted proteins | sample SalPonR1_A_D2_MG_FD_78173 | JGI IMG/M metagenome (GOLD analysis project Ga0102926, IMG submission 78173) | Salt pond soil microbial communities from South San Francisco under conditions of wetland restoration - Salt Pond MetaG R1_A_D2_MG | ecosystem: Environmental > Aquatic > Marine > Intertidal...
AAACTAATAAGTGCAATAAGTAAAAATAAAGAAGTAAGATTGTTTATGATTGATTCAACGGAAATGGTAGAAGCCGCTAGAAAAACTTATAATATTTCACCAGTTTCTATTGCAGCTTTAGGAAGAACGATCACTGCTGGCTCATTAATTGGGAGAACTTTAAAAAATAGCAATGACCAATTAACTTTGCAGATTAAAGGTAGTGGTTCAATAAAGACTATTATTGCAGTGGCCAAACCTAATGGAGAAGTGAAAGGTTATATCTCCAATCCCCATGTAGAAACACGGATTAATGAAAAGGGTAAGTTAGATGTTGGTGGAGCTGTTGGAAAAGATGGAGATTTATATTTAATTCGAGATTATGGATTGAAGGAACCTTATATTGGGCATTCTAAGTTGGTGAGTGGTGAAATTGCTGAGGATTTAGCCAGTTATTTTATGTATTCAGAGCAACAACCAACAGTTTTTTCTCTAGGAGTTTTTGTCAATGGTGAAGGCGTTGTTACTTCAGCTGGTGGATTATTGATTCAACCGCTACCGAATGCTTCAAATGAAACCCTAGTTCAATTAGAAGAGGCAATGGTGTCTTTACCTGCAATTTCTTCTTTAATTAAAGATGAAAGCGACCTTACTTTGGAAGCCTTGGTTAAAAAGTATTTTTCGAATCTAGAGTTTAAAATTACTGATGAGATTGAAACGGGATTATACTGTGATTGTTCAACGGAACGTATGAAAGATGCATTGGTTAGTTTAGGTAAAAAAGAATTAGAAGCGATGATAGAAGAAGATGATGGTGCAGAAATACATTGCCATTTTTGTAATACAAATTATAAATTTGATGCAGATGAGTTAAGAGAAATTATAAAAAATTAGGAGATAATATGGATAAAGTATTAATAGTAGATCAAGTGATTCCTATAATTAAAAGAATAAAAAAAGCATGCAGTTATATGAATCTTTTTTTCTTTGAAGCTAAAAGTGAATATGAAGCAGTTAATACTTTCTTAGAAAATCGCGAAGAAATTTCATTGGTGATAATCGATATTGCTATGAATAATTTCGATGGCTATCGGATCTTATCGAAAATTAGACATATTGATAGTCAAGTCAAAATTATAATCCTTACTTCTCTTAATACAAGGAAATATTTCGTTAGTTGTTTAAAAATTGGTATAGATGATTATATCCTTAAACCCTTTGATAATGAATTTTTAAAAGCAAGAATTAAACACAGTTTACCTGTTCATGATGAGCCAGTAGATATTGTTAGTCAAGGTATTCTTAAAGATTACTTTAATAAATATTATTCTATTACCCTTGAAAACAATACGAAACTATTTGTAATATTAGGGGTCTTTTATACGAAATCCCAAGGGAATACAATTGCTCTTATTAACAATAAATCAATTGCTGTAGATGAGTTAAAAGCTATTGAAGATGCACTTTATGAGAAATCATTATTTTTGGATTATAAAAATCAATCTTTTATTGGTATTATACCAGATCTCAAATTAAATCAGGTGACTCAGTTAAGAAAGGCTATAAAAGAAGTGCTTGCGAATAATAAAATCAATTTTATTTATCAAAGCAAATTATTGCCAAGTAAAAATAATGAATTGGTGAGTTTTAATTCTCTACTAAAGGAATTAGAAGAACAAATATTTAAGGATATTAAATTTAATTACTCAAATGTTAATAACATTAAAGATTTTTAATTTAATCAATTAATTTCTTGCAATATTCCTGTGTCCCCTTTATAATATTAAAAAAATGTAATAAAGACTAAGATGAGGACACATAAATACTCCCCTTATATGAGAGAGTTAATGGTTGGTGAGAATTAACAAAAAGTATTTATTCTACCTCTAAGTTGCTTAGGTTAAAAACTTAAGCCGTGAAATGCGTTAAATTTTGAGACAAATTAAGGTGGTACCGTGAATAATTCACCCTTATGGAAATAGGGGTGTTTTTTTGTTTTTGAAAGGAGAATTATGGATAAGAAAGTATTAGTGGCTGAGCGAATTGATGAAAATGCAGTTAATGAGTTAAAAAAACATGTAGAAGTTATTGAGGGATACAATTTAAGTCAAGAAGAAATCGTAAAAGAAATAAAAGATTATGATGGAATCATCATAAGAAGTGGGACGATTATTGATGAAGGGTTTCTAAATGCTGCACAAAAACTAAAGATTGTTGGAAGAGCTGGTAACGGGACAGATAATATTAATATTAACGAAGCAACTAAAAGAGGCGTAATAGTAGCAAATACACCTGAAAGTAATACGATGTCTGCGGCTGAGTTAACGACAGCACATATTTTATCTCAATCAAGAAATATTATAAAAGCTAATGAATCAACTAAAAATGGTGAGTGGAATAGAGCGATGTTCAAAGGTAATGAAGTGTATAAGAAAACTTTAGGGATCATTGGTCTTGGAAGAATTGGTTCATTAGTCGCTAAACGCATGAGTGCTTTTGATATGCATGTCATTGCATATGATCCATATATACGTGACAACCGATTTAAAAGATATAATGTTGAAAAGTGTGAAACCTTAGAAGAACTTATTAAAGTATCAGATTACATTAGTGTTCATACGCCTCGAAATAAAGAAACCTATCATATGATTAATGAAAATCATTTACCTTTAATGAAAAAAGGTGTACGATTAACGAATGTTGCTCGTGGTGGTATTATAAAAGAAGAAGCAATTGTAAAAGGGATAAATGAAAATATAATTGCAAGTGCTGCTATAGATGTTCATGAAGAAGAGCCATGTCATAAGAAAAATCCACTTTTTGGATTTGATAATGTATCCGTTACGCCACATTTAGGTGCTTCTACTATAGAAGCCCAAGAAAATGTAGGTATGAACGTAATTGAGCAAGTCATTAAAGCCTTGAATAACGAAATTGTACCAAACGCTTTAAATATACCAACAATGAATCGTAAAGATTTAGAGCTAACAGAACCATATATAAATATCATGGAAAAATTAGGAAAAGTTTATTTTCAAATTTCAAAGAAGCCAGTGTCTTTAGTGGAAATCGAATACTGTGGTAAATTAGCAAATATGAATAATAAATTAGTAACACTTTCCTTTATGAAGGGCTTATTAGAAACAGTATCTGACCATAGAGTCAACTATATTAATGCAGACATTGTTGCTAAAAAAAGAGGTATTACAGTAAATGAACGTCAAAACGAAGCATTCTATAATGGGCACACAGAGTTTGTTAAAGTACGAATTAAAAATGGTAATACTGAGTTAACTATGGGCTGTACAGTTTCTTCAAAGAACGAAGGACGACTAGCAGAATTTGAAGGATATGATGTAGATATAGTGCCAGGAGAATTCTTATATATTATTAAGAATAAAGATATACCAGGTGTTGTTGGTTTAGTGGGAAGTATTCTAGGAGAGTCTGGGACGAACGTGGCAACAATGCAGCTGGGCAGGAAAGAAAATGATGATAAAGCTATGATGATTATCAATACAGATTCAGCTCCTAGCGAAGATGTTATTCAAAAGCTATTAGCCCATGAAAATATAAAGTTTGCTAAGGGGATTGTATTATAAGATTGACTATTATAGACTTCTTTGGTACAATAATAACAATTGAATTTTAAAAGTTATTGGGCAAACATATTGTAAGGTATGGACGCAAAGCCAAGGAACCTATAAATAGGTTAGCCGGTTGTATGAATTAGACCCAATTTGGGTCTTTTTTAATGGGAGGATTAAATGAGTGAGATATTAATAGTAGATGATGCAGTTTTTATGCGTAAAATTATTTCAGATGTTCTAGATAAAAATGGTTTCAATGTTGTTGGAGAAGCGAGTAATGGCATTGAAGCAATCGAAATGTATAAAGAACTAAAACCAACTTTAGTTTTAATGGATATAACCATGCCAGAAAAGAATGGTATTGAAGCTGTAAAAGATATTATTGCTATAGATCCAGGGGCAAAAGTAATCATGTGCTCAGCTATGGGACAAGATAGTATGGTAAAGGAATCCATTGTTGCTGGTGCGAAGGATTTCATCGTAAAGCCTTTTCAATCTGAGGATGTCTTAAAGAAAGTAAAAAATTTAATTAGAGTTGGGTAAATATTTTCAAATTTAAGTGCATCTAGGGATGCACTTTTTTTAGTATTATGATATGATAGATGTAAAGGTAAAGTAAATAAGGGGGAAAAATGTTATATAAAAAAGAGTTAGAAAATTTAAAAGCCTATGTACCAGGTAAGCCAATTGAAGCCGTTAAAGAGGAGTTTGGCTTAGATGAAATTATTAAATTAGCTTCTAATGAAAATCCGTTAGGACCTTCTCCTAAAGCAATTCAAGCCATTAGAGAAGAAGCGCCTAAGGTAAATATTTATCCAGACACAAATGCAACGGCATTAAAGAAGAGTATTTGTGAAAAATATGGTGTTGATAAAGAACAAATTATTCTTGGAAATGGTGGAGAAGAGATTATTAAGTTGCTTGGAATGACAATTATTAACGAAGGTGATGAGGCTATAATGGCAACACCGTCATTTGCTTTATATGATATTGCTGTTTCCCATATGGGTGGTGTGCCTATTAAAATACCTTTAACGAATGATTTTAAACACGATTTCAAAAAATTTGTTGATGCAATTAATGAAAAAACGAAAATAATTTTTGTCTGTAATCCAAATAATCCAACTGGAAATATAATGACAAAAGAAGAAGTTGATTATTTAGTAGAAAACACACCAGATGATGTTTTTATTTTACTAGACGAAGCTTATTTTGAATTCGCTATTAAGAACAAAGATTATCCTAATGGGTTAGATATTTTAAAAAATAGAAAAAATACTATTGTTCTTAGAACTTTATCAAAAGTAGCTGGTATAGCTGGCGTCCGAATAGGGTATGCATTTTCAAATCCTGAGTTAGTTAAACAAGTAAGCAAGGCAAAAGGTGTATTTAATGTAAATCGTTTAGCACAAGCAGCTGCAGTTGCAGCATTGGCTGATGATGATCATATTAATAAAACTGTAGACCTAAATTATGAATCCTTAGGACTAATGACTGAATATTTTGATAAAAAAGAATTAAATTATGCCATTCCAAATGCAAATTTTATTTTTGTTGATCTTGGAGTAGATTCACATATGGTTTTTGATAGATTACAAAGAAAAGGTATCATTATTCGTCCGGGATTTTTATGGGGCCATGATACATTTATTAGAATTTCAACTGGAACAATTGCCCAAACAGAAGCATTGGTTGATGCTTTGAAAGAAATAATTTAATAGAAGCAAAAATGAAGTTTAAATGAAATAATGATTAAAACATAAAATATTGGGTATTAATAAAAAAGTTGTAGAGTTAATAAGGAGATGTTTTATGTTAAAAGCTTATTATGATAATATGTTACTATCGGCGACGGATGATTATGTTATTAAAGATGGACATTATTTTTTCCCACGTGAAAAAGTCAATTTTAGTTTATTGGTTAAAAGTGAAACACATACACAGGCACCACATCTAGGAAAAGCTAATTTTTATGACTTAAAAACAGATCGAATCCATGAAAAGGATGTTGCTTGGTATTATCCAAATACTGATTCTACAGAGAAAAAACTGGAAAATTTTATAACATTTAACAATAAGCTAGATAAAATTGACGTTATTAACACAGATTAGGAGGAAAAATGATTAGAATTATTGCAGATTCTACATGTGATTTATCAGAGGATATCTTAGAGAAATATAATATCGGTATAGCACCATTAACAATAAATATTAGTGGTAAGGAGTACCGAGATAAGATAGATATTCAACCTGATGAATTTTATTCAATGATGGAGAGCTTTGATGAACCACCAACTACTTCTATGCCAAATCCTGGGGAGTTTATAAAATTGTTTGAAGAAAGTGTAAACGAAGGTTATGATGAGATTCTCTGTATATGCATGTCAAGTGGTACTAGTGGCTCTTATCAGTCAGCAGTTATTGCAAGAGATGATTATTTGTCAAGCAGTGATGATGCAAAGGTATATGTAGTTGACTCTAAGTGCATGAGCCATGGATCAGGATATCTGATATTAAAAAGTGCTTTACTAAGAGAAAAAGGTGCAACATATCAAGAACTTATAGACTTTAATGAAATGTATAAAACCAATATTAAACATTTCTTAGCAGTAGATGATTTAAATCATTTAATTAGAAGTGGTCGTTTAAGTAATGCTAGTGCTATGATTGGTAAATTACTTCGTTTAAAACCTATAATGACAATGCGACAGGGCAAAGGAGCAATTGTTGCGAAAGAACGTGGTAAAAAAAGAGTATTGAAACACTATGTTAATGAGTATAAACGTAGAGTGGATGAGAGTTTTAATGATTTCATTATTATTGGGTATACTTCTGATATTCAAGTAGCGAATAATTTAAAGAAATTATTTTTAAAAGAAGTTGATTTTGATGGTGATATTCACATCATGCAAATGGGTGTTTCTGTAGGTACACACGTGGGTCTTGGTGCCATTTCAATGTACTTTATTGAAAAGGATAATTTAAAAACTGGATTAATGAAGAGCGAAATTGATAAAATGATTGAAAAGAAAAATGATTTTATTGAAAAATTTAAAAAGTAATGTAAAATTTAGCACTCACTAGAGTGCTTTTTTTAATTATAATTATGATTAGCTGATATTTTGTTATATAATATATACGAATATATTAAACATGATGATTTGGGGGGAATGAGTTGAGTTTAAATGAATTAGTAGAAGAAATTATTGAAGAATCAAAGATATATATTGAAAATGGAAATGTAGCAACATATATTCCTGAGTTAGGTAAAATGGATAAAAATATATTGGGTATTTCAATAACTGATTTTCAAGGAAATATCTATAATGCAGGTTGCACTGATGTTAAATTTACATTACAAAGTATTTCTAAACCAATTGTGCTTTTACTTGCTTTACTGGAAAACGGAGAAGAAGTTTTTAATAAGGTGGGAATGGAACCTACAGGGGATCCTTTTAACTCAATGATAAGATTAGAAACATTTGATACAGGGAAACCCTTAAATCCAATGATTAATGCAGGTGCTATAACCGTCGCATCAATGATTAAAGGCCCAAATTTAATGGAGAAAGTTAATAAAGTTCTTAACTTAATAAGACTATTAGCTAATAATGATGATATTAAAATAAATGATAAGGTTTTTCAAAGTGAACTCAGAACAGGTCATAGAAATCGGGCAATTGCATATTTTCTAAAGGATAATGGCATTATAGAAGGTAATGTGGATGATGCATTAGCACTTTATTTTAAACAATGTTCAGTTGAAGTAACAACTCAAGACTTAGCAAATATTGCCATGGTATTGGCCAATGATGGAATAGATTTTAAAACAAATAGACGTTTAATTCCATCCCATTATGCTAACTTGGTAAAATCATTAATGTTAACGTGTGGTTTGTATGATCATTCAGGAGAGTTTGCATCTATTGTAGGTTTCCCAGCTAAAAGTGGCGTCAGTGGTGGAATCTTAGGTGTAGCACCAAGAAAACTTGGCATTGGAGTAATTGGACCTGCACTTGATATTAAAGGTAATAGCATCGCTGGCGTTAAAGTTTTAGAAAAATTATCTAATGTATTAGATTTGAACATATTTAAATAATATTTGAGGTGTTTTTGTGAAAATTGTTAAGCAATTATTAAAAGAAGGTACTAACCTAATTTATAATGATATTAAAGAGGCGAAAAATCTATTTCGCCGTGCAAAGATATTAGCCGAGTCCATTCAATGGGATCATGGGCAACTTAGAGCTGCATTATATTTAGCAAAACTAGATTATCCTGAAGAAGGCTATAATAAAACCCTTAATAAAATGCTTGACATAGAAGAGATTGCCCTACAAAAGAAGAACTCAGAATTTTTAGCTGAAACAAAAAAAGAACTTGGAAATTTAAACTATAATAATAGGAACTTAGGTATTGCATTAAATTATTATTTTGATGCATTAAAAGTATTAAAGAATAAGAATTCCCCATTAAATTGGAAACTATTGAATAATATTGGAATGATTTATTCTGACCTAGAAAAATATGACTATGCTAAAAAGTATTATCTAGAAGCTTTAAATGTTCATAATATTTATGAAGAGCATTTAAATATTATTTTGTTCACAAATATTGGCTCAATTTATAAAAACATTGGTGAGTACAAAGTTGCTAAATCATATTTTGAAATTGTTATTGAAACGGAAAAAAATTCAAGAAACAAAAATACTTTATATATTGCATTGAACTGCATTGCTTTAGGAGAAATATATTTTATTGAAGGAAAAGTTAATAAGGCAAAAGAATGTTATGAAGCTGGCATTAAAGATTTATTAAATTACAATAACATTTTTCCTTATGTTAAATATCTTTTAAAATATTGCATATTTTTAGTAATGGAAGATGCTACAGATGCAGAAAAAATGTTAGAATTAGGAATTGAATATTCTAAGGAGAACAAAAATTTCAAATTGCTTTCAAAATTTTTAGAGTTATACGGCGATTTATATAATGCTAAAGAAAATGAACTCGCAATGCATTATTATAAACGAAGTATATTTTACTCCAAAAAGGCATTAAATCGATTAAATAGTCTTCAAATTGATCAGATTAATCAGTTTAAAATAATTAATGAACAAGAATCTAAATATAAAATGCTTGCAAGAGAATATGAAAATATTGAGAAAATTAATGAAATTGGATTGAGCTTTATGGAAACACTAGATTTAGAAGTCGTTTATAAAAAGATTTACGATAATTTTAGTGAAGAAATGGGTTTTGATAAATTTGGAATCGCGATCTACGATGAGAAGAAACAACATTTAAAATATGATTATTTTATATTAAAAGGGCGTCGCAAAGAACCCTTTGTATTAGATTTATCAAACATGGATACAATCGCAAACTATGTTATTGAAAATAAAGAACCAGTTATTACAAAAAAATATTCAAGAGAATATAAAAAGTACATTAAGCATGGCTATCCAACGCCAAAAAAAGACGCTTTTGATCAAGAATCAATTATTTATATTCCGCTAGTATCAAAGGGTAAGGTTATAGGAACTTTTTCAGTACAAGCTGATAATGAAGCGGCTTTTAATGAAACAGATTTTGAATATCTAAAATCTTTATCATATTTTATTACAAGCGCAATTAATAATGCAATTATTAGAGAAGCATTAGAGGATATGAATTATAGACTTGACAAAATGGCTAAATTAGATGATTTGACTGATTTATATAATAAGAGAGAATTTTTAAATATATCTCAATTGGAACTTAAGTCAGCAATTAGAAATCAAACGCCAGTTAGTCTACTAATGATAGATATTGATTTCTTTAAGGAATATAATGATTTTTATGGACATATAGCCGGTGATGAGGTTATCTTAAAGATATCAAATATTTTAAAAAGTGTTTTTAAGAGAAAAAACGATTGTATTAGTCGCTTTGGTGGAGACGAATTTATTGTTTTCCTTCCGAATATAGACCATCCAGGATTGATTAATATAATTACTTTACTTCAAGAAGAAATAAATAAAATACACATTAGACATAAAAAATCACCATATGATTATATAACGGTGAGTATTGGTGGTGTGTTTGCTAATCCCAGTATTGATCTAACGATACAATCACTCATTGAAACTGGTGATGTTATGATGTATAAAGTTAAACATAAGAAAAAGAATAGTTATGATGTAACTACATTAGGTGATAGCGCATGCTAAATAAAGATTACTATAAAGAAATTTATGATTTCATAGATCAAGGGATAATTATCTTTGATAAAAAAAGCAAATCAATTGAATATTCAAATAATCAATTATTAGCATATTTAAATACGAAGATAGAAACTATTGATTTTGAATATTGTAATGCTATTGTAGGAATACTTCTAAAAAAGTTTGAGAAAAATATTAATCATGAGTCAAAAATTATCTTTACAGCATTAGATGATAATATGTCAAAAGAACTTTTGAGAAAAGGACCTATGATTATTTTTACATGGATGAATAAAGAAAATTGGCCAACGACATACGTTAGTGCGAATATTGAAGAAGTCTTTGGTTATTCAGTTGAAGAGTTTATTGAAGGCGACTTATTATACTCAGATATTATCTTTTATAAAGATTTAGAGAAGGTTGGAAAAGAAGTTAAAGAGGCTATTGATGAAAATAAAGATTTTTTTTATCATGAACCTTATCGAATTACATGTAAAAATGGCGAAACCATATGGGTTTCTGATTTTACTGTTTTAATTAAAAATCATAATGGAGAAGTTACCGGGTTTCATGGTTATATTAACAATATCGATGAATTGATAAAGGCTCGTAATGCTCTTATAGAACATGAAAGAAGAAGCAAAGAAATTATTGATGCAGCTGGTCTAGGGACTTGGGAATGGGATTATCAAACAGATGAGATTAACCATAATGATAAATGGTTTGAAATGTTTGGTTATAATCCAGATAATTTTCAAAATGTAGATATTAATACTCTTATTTCACATCCTGAAGATTTGAAGAAAGCTTGGACTGAATTGCAAAGACATATTGATGGAAAAATTGATTATTATGAAATAGAAAGAAGAATGAAAAGAAAAGATAATAGTTATGCTTGGATTCTAGATAAAGGTCGAATCATTAAATATTCAGATAATGACCAACCTAAGAAAATCTTTGGAGTACATGTAGATATTAGTCAACAAAAAATAATTGAAGAAAGATTCAAACTCTTTATGGATAGTGCAGAAGAGCTATTTATTATTTTAGATGAAGAGTTAATGATCATTGAAATCAATGAATCTGCATTGTCACTAATTTCAGAAGCAACAAAAAGAGAGACGGTAATTGGCAAGAAGATTAATCAAGTCTTTCCATTTCTAACTGAAGTTATTCATGAATATAAAACTAACAATAGCAAAAATAATCAGATTACTCAAATCGAAAAATACAATGATGATGAAGAAAATAAATTTTATAAGTTCAATTTGTTTAGAATTAATAATGAAATAGGAATAATAGGTCATAATATTACTTCTACCATCTTATACCAACAATCCATTGAGCAAATGAATGAAAATTTTAATAGAATTATTTCTGCTTCAGCCTTTGGTGTTGTTCTAGTAAACATGAATAGAAAAGTTAAATGGGCGAATGATGAAGCAATGAGATTGTTTGGTGTAGACAGTTTTGATGAAATTAAAGGTAAATACTGTCAGGATTTTATATGTATTAATAATAGGAGTGGCAAATGCCCTTTGGAGAGTGCTTCGGATTTTAGAACAGTTGAATGTAAAATACGAAACAAAAATAATCAGTTAATCGAAGTAATGAAAAAAGCGACTGTAATAGATTATGAAAATGAAAAGGTTGTACTTGAAAGTTTTATAGATATTTCAGATCGAAAAGAAATGGAACGTAAACTTGAAAAAGAGACTGAACGATTAAAAAATGTTTATCGGATTGCAAATATTGGTGTTTTTGATTTTGACTTCTCCAATGAAGAATTCTATATGAATAAAAATCAGTATAAAATTCTAGAAGTCCCAAGTGAAATACCAAATAATGAACTCATAAGGATTATTAAAAATCGAATTGGTATCGATAATCTTGATAAGATTCAAGAAATCCCCAAAAATGAAAATTTTTCATTAGAGTTAGAATTAAAAACACCTATTAAAAAGAAATATGTGAAAATTTATGGGAGTACAAAATCTAAAGAAAAAAATCAATTTAATAGGGTAATTGGTGCTTGCATTGATATAACAGATTTAAAAGAGGCCGAAAATAAAGCATTACTTGCAAGTCAATCGAAAAGTGCATTTTTGGCTAATATGAGTCATGAGATCAGAACGCCTTTAAATGGTATTTTAGGATTTACTGAAGCGTTATTAGACACTGATTTAAACGCTAAACAGACTGATTATTTAAATACGATTAAATATTCGGGTAGTTCATTAACTGAAATAATTGAAGATATTTTGAACCTTTCAAAAATAGAAGCAGGAAAAATGACTTTAATGGAGGAGTTTGTCGATCTAGCACAGATAGTTTCTGAAGCCGTTGACATTTTGAAATTAGATGCTTATGAAAAGGGGATAAAGTTACTTTACAATATTGATATTGTTGAAGGTAGTCAAGTGAAAATAGATCCTGTACGTATTAAACAAGTGATAATAAATCTCTTAGGAAATGCGATTAAATTTACTGAGAAAGGATTCGTAAAACTAAATATTAGAATAAGTGATAATAAGGATTTTCTATATTTTGAAATAGAAGACTCTGGTATTGGTATATCATTAAAAGATCAACGAAGAATAATGGAATCATTTTACCAAGGTGATCCACAAATTACGAGAAAATATGGTGGAACGGGTCTTGGTTTAACAATTTCTAATAGGATTTTAAATCTAATGGGATCCAAGTTAAATGTGACTAGTCATTTAGGACAAGGAAGTACTTTTTACTTTTATCTAGAAGCAGAAATAAAACTAAATACATTAGGGCGTAATAAAAAACAAGATCACTTGATACTTGTGGTAGACTCGGATCCTGTATCTGGTCAATCTTTAATAAAAAAATTAGAAGGACTTGCTCAGAAAATAATTCTAATAGAAGAGTTAGATAGAGCATTTGAAGAAATTTTGAATTCTAAGAATATCGAAAACATATTTATTAGTGATGACTATGATTATGATCAAATCATTGACTTATTTGATAAATTAGATAATCTTGGAAGAAAAATTTCCATTTATCTATATGCATTTAAATTATTTGATCGGGATTTTATCCAAAAGAAACTAAATAATGTTTGCTATCAGTATGTCTCTAGACCTCTTAATAGAAATAAAATTAAAGAAATTTTAGGTGATTCTGATTATATTGAAAATGATCTTAGAAATACTTCTATTAAAACCAATGGAAAAGTAGAGATACTTATAGCAGAAGATAATACCATTAATATGAAACTATTAAAAACATTTATTAAGAGTTTTTTATCAGATGTAAGTATTCATGAAGCGATAAATGGTAGAAAAGTTCTAGATATTTTATCAAGAGAAGAAATGGATTTAATTTTTATGGATATTCAAATGCCTTTCATGGATGGGATTGAAACGACTAGGAGAATAAGAGCCTTTGACGAGAGGATACCAATTATAGGTTTAACTGCATTAACACAAACTGATGATGAGTTAAAAAGTAAATCTATTGGTATGAATGATTATATAAGGAAACCAGTATCTAAGCAAAAAATATTTGATACTTTAAACAAATGGATAGATCGAAAATAAAAAATGTCATTATAAAATGACATTTTTTTATTTAAAACTAAATCACAAATTTTCTAAACTCTCATTCGGCAATTATATTTTACTATTTAAATCCTTTGCTAATGATGAGATTATTTCGATAGACTCATGATGGTTATCCATTGAAGCATTAACTTCTTTAGAGGCGGCTGCATCTTCTTGAGTTATTCGTAAAATGTTTTCTGATTTTGCAAAATAATATTAATTTTACTATGATACTTAGTTCTCTAAATAACTTAATTATGATTATTAATCAACGATTTTTTTAAATCTAAAAGTCTATTTGATAAATCAACATAATACTTATGAGGATTTTTTAATCTTTTAACACCAGGATATAGGGTATTAATTTCATTTGCACAGTGCTTTTTTATTTCATCTAACTTTGGACTTTCGTAAACTAATTCACCATTTTGAAAAATGGGGACCAATAATTCTTTTACATGGTATTCATTGGCTTTAAATGTCGTCTTGTGGCTAGGATAAAGTTCATTAAAGAAAGTAATGTCTCTATCTGTATCTATATTCTGAGAGACCAGTGTCAGTATATCAGCATATGCCATACGATTCTGATCATATATCCTGTAAATTTTTTTATCACCAGGATTGGTTAGTTTATTTGGATTGTCACTTAATTTTATTTTATTAATAACTTCTCCGTCTGGATTAATAATATATGCTAATTTATAGACTGTTCCAAAAACAGGAGAAGACTTAGAAGTTGCAAACCTTTCTCCAATGCCATACCCATCAATTCTAGCTTTTTGATATTTTAAACTTTGAACTAATTCCTCATCTAAAGAGTTAGATACAAAAATTTTGCAATCAGAATAACCAGCTTCATCTAACATTTCCCGTGCTTTTTTAGACAAATCAGCTAAATCTCCACTGTCCAGACGAATGCCCACAGGTGTTTTGCCCATAGGTTTTAAAATATTGTTAAAAGCCTTAATTGCATTAGGAATACCAGATTCAAGAGTATCGAAAGTATCTACTAATAAAACTGCGTTATCAGGAAAGGATTGACAGTAGTGTTCAAAGGCTGTAAACTCATCTTCAAACATCATAACATAAGAATGTGCCATTGTTCCAGAAACAGGAATACCAAACCTTTTTCCGGCAATCGTTGAACTAGTTGCATCAAATCCGCCAATATATGCATATCTTGGTGCAAATACAGGAATATCTAATCCTTGGGAACGTCTAGCGCCAAATTCTAAAAGAATCTCTGATTTAGAAACTTGTCTTGCGATACGATTAGCTTTCGTTGTAAATAGACAACCTCTATTAATCACAAGTATTAGAAAAGTTTCGATTAATTGTGCTTCAATAATTGGCGCTTTAACTTTAACTAAAGGTTCATTTGGAAAAACTACTGTGCCTTCAGGCACTGCCCAAATATCACCAGTAAACTTAAAATTTCTTAAGTAATCAAGAAAATCAGTAGAAAAAGTATCCAAAGATCTTAAATACTCGATATCAGACTTAGAAAAACTTAAGTCTTTTATATAATTGATCATTTCTTCAGTACCGCCCATTATGGAAAAGTTAGCATGGTCTGGATTTTTTCTATAGAATAAATCAAATCCTGCTATAAGATTTGACTTACCATGTTCAAAATATGATTGTGCCATTGTTAATTCATAAAAATCAATCAACAAGGATTGACTTTGGTCATTTGTTCTATTCATAAATTCCCCCTAAATTTCTAATGATAAACTCTTTATTATTATATATAATTTTTGTAGATATAGAAATATATAATTATAATTAGATAACACCTTAGAGTATGATAAAATAAAAAAAAGAGAAAATATGGGAGGTTATTTTGAGAAGAAAAGAACGGGCAGTAGTATCTAAAGAAGCAATCGAAGAAATTATAAAAAAAGCTGAAGTTTTAAGAGTAGCTTATACAAATAATCAGCAACCGTACATTGTTCCAGTAAATTTTGGTTACGATAAAAATACTTTTTACTTTCACTGTGCCAATAAAGGTAAAAAGTTAGAAATGATTGACTCTAATCCATATGTGGCATTTGAACTAGAAGGAAATGTTAAGTTGATTAAAGGACAGATTCCTTGTGAGTTCACCATGGCCTATGAAAGTGTTATTGGTACAGGCACTGCAAGTATCGTATATGATACGCAGGAAAAAATTATTGGATTGAATCATATTATGAAACAATATACAGATAAAGTAAAGTTAAAGTATAATAAAGATTTAGTTGATAGAGTTGTAATAGTTAAGATAACTGTTAATACAATGACTGGTAAAAGGTCTAAATGAGGTTGAAAAATGAAAAATACAATAAAAGTAAAAAATATTAGAGAAGTAGAAAAATTAAAATATTTAAAGAGTTATGCAATAGATTATTATGATAAAAACAATAATGAAAAAATTTGGGAGTTAGTTTCAAGGCAAGGTTTGGACCGCCTAGAAAATGAGGTATATAAGCATAAATCGTATAGTGATGGTGTTATGATTTTTGCAACGAATGCTATGAAAACAAAAGTGGTCCTCTTAAAAGAATTTAGAGTTTCTGCTGGTAAATTTGTATATACTATCCCTGCTGGCTTAGTTGATTCTCAGGAATCAATCGAAGAGAGTGCTATTCGTGAATTTAAAGAAGAAACTGGTTTATCATTTGATTTAAAGCAAGTTGATCAAGAAAGATATACAAGTGTGGGTATTATTAATGAAAAAGTAAATATTGCCTATGGTTATTATTCTGGTACACCTTCTCAGAAATTTCAAGAAGCTAGTGAGTATGCTGAAATAAAAATACTTGGAAAGACAGAAGTTGAATACATTCTAGAGAATGAAGAAGTAACTGTTCGAACAGCTTTATTACTAAAGAATTTTTTTAACTTGAATTCTTTTTTCAACCGGGACTAAGTAGGAGGTCATATTATGGAGACTTTTAAAGCATTTAGAGTTTTTATTGATGAAAAAGACAAGGCTTATACAAAAATTATTGAAAGAAGTATTGATGATTTGCCAGAAGGTGAAATCCTTATTAAGGTAAAGTACTCTTCTTTGAATTATAAAGATGCACTTTCATCCATTGGTAATAGGGGCATCACTAAAGAATATCCTCATACGCCAGGAATAGATGCAGCAGGCATTGTTGTGAAATCAGAATCAAGTAAATTTAAAGAAGGGGATTCTGTTATTGTGACAGGATATGATTTAGGTATGAACACAGATGGTGGCTTTAGTGAATATATAAGAGTACCTTCAGAATGGCCGGTACCTCTACCAGAAGGGTTGACACTTAAAGATGCAATGGTTTACGGTACAGCAGGGTTTACAGCTGCTCTTTCTGTTAAGAAAGTTACTTCAAATGGCGTAGAAAAGGGTAAAGTACTCGTTACCGGTGCGACGGGTGGTGTTGGCAGTACAGCCATTGCTATTTTAAATAAAATTGGTTATGAAGTTATTGCGGCGACTGGTAAGCTTGAGAAGGAAGCAATGTTAGAAAAAATTGGCGCTTCACAGGTTATTCATCGGGAGAAGATTGATAGCTCCAAGGATCAACTATTGTTATCAGGTGAGTTTAGTGCTGCAATTGATACAATAGGTGGCAATACGTTGGCTACCGCTATAAAAATGGTCAATTATGATGGGGTTGTGACAACTTGTGGCAATGTACGAGGCGATACTTTTGAATCATCAATTTATCCTTTTATTTTACGTGGCGTTCATTTAATAGGTATTTATTCGGCTAAATGTCCTAGGAAGTTACGACTTCAAATTTGGAAACATTTATCAAGTGATTGGAACATAGGTATTCTGAATCAAAAGGTTAAAGAAATTTCATTAGAAGATCTACCTATTGCAATTGAAAAGATGTTATCAGGCAAATTATCAAATCGCATGATTATAAAATTATAGAAAGTTTCTTGACATCTCTGAAATAAAAAAATACTATTCAGTAGTAAACTAATAATATGTTTGATGGAGGAGATATATGAGTGATTTTCCAAACTGTCCTAAGTGCGATTCAGAATATACTTATAAAGATGGACATATTTTTATTTGTCCTGAATGCTTTCATGAATGGTCCAAGATAGAAGAGAAACTTGTGGAAGAAGTAGTTGAAGATACGAGTGTTAAAGATGCCTATGGCAATACATTAATTGATGGGGACGATGTATCAATCATTAAAGATTTAAAAGTGAATGGTAGTTCTTCTGTATTAAAAAGAGGAACAATCGTAAAAAGGATTCAATTAGTTGATTCAGATCATAATATTGATTGCAGAATCGACGGCTTTGGAGCCATGAGTTTAAAATCTGAGTATGTTAAAAAGTTATAGCTTTATGAGATAAGTCAAAGAATTGGCTTATCTTTTTTGATGGATATAAGTATTTTAAAATAGACATATATTTGATATAATCCTATTGAGAGAGTATTTTATTGGAGGCGAATATGGAAAATTATAAGTATATTTATGGACCTGTACCATCTAGAAGATTAGGATTATCATTAGGGGTTAGTCCTATTCCAAGTCGAACATGTAATTATTCTTGTATATATTGCCAATTAGGTCGAACAAAACATTTAACCAATGAAAGAAAAAACTTTTTTTCCGTCGATGACATTATTGCTGAATTAGAAGATTATATAAAATCTAATGCAAAATATGATATCATAACAATAGTAGGAGAAGGTGAACCAACATTATTTTCTCAGTTAGGCTTACTTATTAGTAAAATCAAAAGTATTTCTAATGTCCCGGTAGCGGTAATTACAAATGGCGCTTTATTATCGGATGAGAATGTACGTAGAGAATTATTAGGTACAGATTTTGTTTTGCCATCAATTGATGCGTCTTCTGTAGAAATGTTCAAAGAAATTAATAGACCACATGGTAAAATAAAATTTGAAGCAGTTTTGAATGGTTTAATAGATTTTTCAAAAGTATTTAAAGGAAAAATATTTATTGAAACCATGTTGATTAAAGGTGTTAATGATCAAGTAGCTCAACTAAAGGCTTTAAAAAATATTTTAAATAAAATTGATTATGATCGATTGTATATAAACACAACTGTAAGACCCCCAGCAGAAAAACAAGTTGAAGAACCGTCATTAGAGGCTTTAACTAATGCAGTAGATATTTTAAAAGGAATATCTATTGAACAATTAATATCAACAGGTTTTTTTAGTAAGGAAAAAGATGACTATAAAGCAATTAAATCTATTATACAAAGACACCCAATGAATCAATTTGAGATCAAGAGTTTTTTAGAGGAAAGAGATTGTAAATCAATAGAAGAAGTTTTAGAAAAACTTAGCAAAGATCCAGAGATTGAAATAAATAACTATAAGACTTATAATAATTATAGAATTAAATAAATGGAAATCAAGGAGAGTTTATGAGTAAAATTTTGTTCATTGCAGAGAAACCTGATGTTGGCAAAGAACTTGCCAAATATTTTGGTACAGAAACTAAACAAAAAAGTGGATATATTGAAGGCAGTAATTATATATTTACTTGGGGTTACGGTCATATTCTAGAGTTGCTTATGCCTCATGAGTATAATAAAAAATTTAAAAAATGGCGAAGAGAAGATCTACCATTAATTCCACCAAAATATCGACATAAAGTTTCTAACGGTAAAAAGGACCAATTTAATAGTATTAAAAATCTAATTCATCGAAATGATATTTCTGAAATAGTTAATGCCTGTGATGCTGATCGAGAAGGTGAACTAATTTTTCGATTAATTTATTATTACTCAAAACCTCCAAAGGAATTGTTGGTTAGTCGCATGTGGTTTGACACAAAAGAAAAGAATGAGCTAATTAAATCCTTTAAAGACAGAAAACCAATGGAGGCTTACAATAGTTTATATAATGAAGCCGTGACACGCTCAATCATTGATTGGTCTATGGGAATTAATTTTTCACGACTATACAGTATTCTATATCCAGATACATATAGTGTTGGTCGGGTTCAGACACCAACACTAAAAATTATAGTAGATCGAGAATTAGAGATTAAAAATTTTAAACCAGAAGATTACTATGAGATTGATGGCTATTTTGATGAGCAAAAGACTAAACTATATTTTGACCAAAAAGTTTCTAATAATGCTATTTATGATTTAGAAAAGGGAAAAAGTATATTTCATACATTAAGAAACTCAACTAATAAAGGTTTAATTGAAAAATTTGATAAAAAAAGAAAAAGGAAAAGTTCACCTAGATTATATGATTTATCGTCTTTACAACAAGATGCTAACAAAAGATATGGCTACAGTCCTAAGGAAACCTTAAATATAGCTCAAAGCTTATATGAAAGGCATAAGTTGTTATCTTACCCAAGAAGTGATAGTAGGTATTTAAAGAAAGCAATGATGCCTGAAATACCCAGTATCCTAAGTAGTATAGCAGGAGTACTTAATAATGATATTACTAAGGAAATACAGGAAAATCAATTGACTTTTCACCAAAAGAATTTTAATGATGCTAAGGTTGATGCCCATAGAGCCATCACGCCAACTGCTACAAAGAAATCATTAAATAAACTTTCATATAAGGAGCAAAATATCTATCAACTTGTAGCCAATAGATTCTTAGAACAGTATCTAGGAGATTATATCTACAACTTAACAAAAGTTTATATAAAATTTGAAGGGTATGATTTTTACACAAAGGCATCACAAGATGTTGATTTAGGTTGGAAAAAAGTAGATTCAAAAACCCAAGAAAGTTCTGTTCCTAGTGATTGGGTTCAGGGTTTAGAAGTGAGAAAAACTAATATGGAACTTTTAGAAAAACAAACGACGCCTGAACCAAGGTATACTGGTCAAACAATTATTAAAGCTATGAAAAAGTATAATCTTGGAACGCCTGCTACTCAAGCAGATATTATTGAGAAGTTGAAGCAGAAACAATATATAACAAAAAAAGATAAAAATTTTATTGCCCTTGAAAAGGGAATTATTTTAATAAAAGAAATTGTTGATGAAAAGATTAAATCAGTTGAACTGACTAAAACCATGGAAAATCAGTTAAAAGCTATTAGAAAAGGCACTTTTACGAGAAAAGAATATATTGAACAAGTACATGAATATGTTAGAAATGTTATTGAAGAAACAAGTGTTAAAGAAAATTTGATTTCTACATTACAAAAAAACAGTAACTTTTCATCTAATCGTACTAGTGTTGGTAAGTGTCCAATATGTGATTCAAATGTTTTTGAAGGAAAAGTAAATTTTTATTGTTCTAATCAAAGCTGTAAGTTTGCATTGTGGAAACAAGATAATATTTGGAAGAAGTTTAAGAAATCTATTACTAAAAATAGGGCAGAAGTGATTTTAAAGAATCAGAAAATATCTGTTAAAGGTATAGGCGTTTTTAAATTAATTATTAATCCAAAGGAAAGTAAATATTTAACCCGTTGGGATATTGAGTTTCACAATAATAAAAAAGCTTAGGAAAAATTCCTAAGCCATACTTTTATTTACAATTGTTCTGAATCAATTCGATCAATTAAATCAAGGACTTTTGATTTAATAAGATCTCTAGTTTTCTCAAAATCTTCGATTGGTCCCCCAGATGGGTCATCTAATCCCCAATCTTCTGAGTGTTTATTAGGAACGAAAGGGCAAACAACATTACACCCCATTGTTATTAAAATATCTAAACTATCAGGTATATCTGTTAATAGCTTAGGATAGTGTTGAGTCATATCAATGCCTGCTGCTTCCATTACCTGTACAGCTTTAGGTTTTACTTCAGGATAATTTTCAGTTCCAGCTGAATAAACATCTATATTTCTGTCACCTTTTAATGCTTTTAACCAACCTTCAGCCATTTGTGAACGGCACGAATTATGTACACATACAAATGCAATTTTCATTTATTCCTCCTTATAATTTTTCAATTCCTTTCAGTTCATTTGAAGTAGATTCTAGTTCTGAAAAAAATAGTTTTAATTCATTAAAAGTTTCACTGTTAATAGAATAATATCGCCACTTACCATCTTTTTTAGAAGTTACTAATTCAGCATCTTCTAAAATTTTCATATGGTGAGAAATAGTTGATTGGCTTAGATCTATTTTTTCTAAGATTTTGCAAGCACACAAATGATCATGGTCAAGCAAATTAATGATTTTTAAACGGCTATCATTAGATAAGGCTTTAAAAACTTTTAATTTTTTCATAATATTCCTTCCATATTCAAGTGTATCAATATAATATCATTGTCTAAAAATATAATCAATTACAATGACAATTCTTAATCTAAAATTAACAAATCAATTCTTGTTTAATACGAAATAGAATTCAATACCATTAGTTTTATTAATGACGCCAAAGTCGCCTTTGTGTAATTCCATGATTTTTCTAACGATATATAATCCTAAACCCGTTGAGCCATCAACTCTCGTTCTACTTTCATCTACTTTGTAAAAACTGCTCCAAATATTTTCAAGATCATCCTTTGGAATTTGTTCCCCTGTATTAAAAACCGAAAGTTTTATTTTGTTATTTGATTCTAGAAGATCTACTTGAATTATCTTATCACCTGAACAGTGTCTAATAGCATTATTAAGATAATTAGTAATAACTTCTTCAATCTTTTTGTAATCAGCATTGATCATAACAATATCTTTTTTGTTTGTTTTGATACTAATATTTTTATCCTTAAAAAGCCTATTGAATCGATAAAGAATATCGTCAATTAAACTAGAGAGATCAAAAGAGGTTATGTTTAAGCTAACTTTTCCAGATTCCAGATTGGATACTTCAAGTAACTCTTTAACTAGATGATCCATTTTATTTGTTTCATCAATGATAATATTAACATAATCCTCTTTATTTTCATTGACATCGTAGAGAAGTCCTTCTGAATAACCTTTAATGAGTGCAATTGGTGTTTTTAATTCATGTGAAATATTAGCAATAAAAGTTTTTCTCATACCTTCTAATTTCTCTTTCTCTAGGAGATCTTTATTTAACTCAGCAATAGTTTTTTCAAGCTTTAACGATAAAGCGTTGATATTCTCGCCTAAAACTCCAATTTCATCTTTTTGATTATATTTGAATTTATGACTAAAATCTAAATTAATCATAGCTTCAGCTTGTTGACTTAATTCTAAAATTGGTCGGGTAAACCACTTTGAAAAAAAGTAAGAGAAAATACCACCAATTAGAACTGTTAGCATTGATATAATTAGATAAAATTGTAAGTTGAATCGAGCCGAAGTGTTTACTATAGCAATAGAGGTTTCAATAATCAATAAACTATTATCTGATAATAAGTAAGTTAATCTTAAGAAATTATTGCTATAGATATCATTATAATAAATACTAAAATCAAATAAGTTTCCAGTAGAAGAATAGTTATCAGAATTATTTAAATCAGATTGAAAATTATGATCAAGTCTTCTATTTCTGAAATTCATATTTCCTTTTCCAGGAGATGTTGGCAGGGGACCTTTGTAGACGATATATCCTTTATTTTCAGTGAATTGTTCAACAGTATTATTATATAAATCCATTTGATTGTTTTGAATATACTGGTTTAAAAGATCAGCGTCTTGAAGTACCTCTTTCCTTTGATTAGATAAATAAAAATCTTTAAATAATTGACTATTAATAAGAAATCCAACAAAAGTAGTAATTAATAGAATTAGTATTATGGAGATAAATAACTTAAATTGAATAGATTTTCTCATTAGTCCACCTCAATTGTATAGCCAACACTTCTAACAGTTTTTATTTTATCATGGTAGGGTTCAATTTTTTTTCTTAATCTTTTTATATGGGTATCTATGGTGCGTATGTCTCCATAATAATCATAACCCCAAACATTATTTAAGATCTTTTCTCTAGTTAAAGCAATATTTTTATTCTTTAACAAGTATTCTAGCAGATTATACTCGTTAGGTGTTAACTCTAAACTTCTATTATCTATTATAAATTGATGAGATAATTTATCTTGTTTGATCCATTGATAATCTATGAGACTTTCATCTAGATGTTCATTACTTCTACTTAAAAGCGCATGTATTCTTGCAATTAATATTTTCATATTAAAAGGTTTTGTAACATAATCATCTGCTCCAAGATCAAAACCAAAGAGTTCATCATCTGGTTGACTCCTAGCTGTAAGCATCAAAACAGGTAAGTGCTTATCCATCTTCTTAATCTCTCTTAAAAGACTCCAGCCATCAATTTTAGGCAGCATCACATCAAGTATTACTAGATCAAGTGTAGGATCGTCTATTATATGGTCAAGTCCAACGCTTCCGTCGTATGCTTGAACAATTTTATAATCCTCACGAATCAAGAAATCCTTAATGAGGTCGTTCATTCTTTTTTCATCTTCTATAATTAATATTTTCTTTCTCATTTTTATCACCAACCTTATTATACCATTTTATTGTATCATAAAACTTCTATGTCACAATTGTGTGACAAATAAATGTTTTTTTCTGTAAAAAAACGTCCTACCATTTATATGATAGGACGTATAAGCTTACTCAACAGTTATTCTTTTGTATTTTTCTTTTGCTTGTGTTTCTTTAAGTTTCTCAAGTTTAATTTCTAAAATGCCTTTTCTATAGGTCGCTTTAACATTATCTACGTCAATGCCCTTAGGTAGTTTGAAATTTCTTTTAAAAGAGTAGTATGAAAATTCTTTATATGAACTTTCATCTTTTTTTTCTTCTTTTGATTCTTTCTTTTCCACTTCAATAGTAATATCATTGTTTCCTAATTGAATATTAAAGTCTTCTCGCTCTAATCCAGGTACAGCAAGTTCGATAATATACTCATCATCATCTTGGTGAATATTAGCTGCTGGCATAGAAATGCTGTGCCGGTAAAAACTTGAAGGGCTAATATCCCAAAAACTCTTTACATATGAGTCATTATCTTCAACGATAGGTACTGGGTTGTTCATTAATGATAATAGTGACATAAAATCCCTCCTTCTAGATAGAATAACGTACATACCTATATATATTATACCCATTGTTGCATATTTTAAACATTTTTACTTTTAAAAATTCAAATTTTGTAATATCATAAAATAAAAATAGGAGGAAAAAATGTCATTAAATGAAGTAAAACTATTTTTTAAAGAACATGGAAGAGAAGGGGATGTAGTAGAATTAGGTGAATCAAGTGCTACTGTAGATTTGGCAGCGAGTGCTTTAGATGTTGAACCAGGCCGAATAGCCAAAACATTAGCCGTTTGGTCTAATGATCAACCGATGCTATTAGTTATTGCAGGAGATCATAAGTTAGATAATCGCAAATTTAAAAATGAATTTAATCAAAGAATGTCAATGTTAAAATTTAAAGAAGTAGAAGAAATAACTGGTCATCCCGTTGGTGGTGTTTGTCCCTTTGGGAATAATAATGGGCTACCAATCTATTTAGATATATCGTTAAAAGCATATAACACGATATTTCCGGCTTGCGGAAGTGAAAACTCAATGATTGAATTAACATCAGAGGAGTTAGAAAAATATTCTTACTGTGAGGGATGGGTGGATGTAGCTACACCATATAAATAGAAAAAAGCTTTAAACACTTTTCTGTGTTTAAAGCTTCTTTTTTTATAAATATTTTATTAATAAATTAAGTGTATTGAGTAAACCATCAATATGTGTACGTTCCATGCTATGAGAGGCATGAACACCAGGCCCAATTAATGCACATTTTATATTGTGACCAGCATGTAAAGCAGCAGAAGCATCCGAACCATAGTTAGGATATATATCTACAGCATAATCAATTGCATTCTCTTTTGCTAAAGCAATCAATCGATTAACCATGTGGTAGTCATAAGGCCCAGATGAATCCTTAGCACAAATTGAAACTTGGTTCTCCTTACAGGATAAATCATCTCCCATAGCGCCCATATCGACTGCAATAAGTTCATCAATAGCCTTAGGGATATATGAAGAACCATGACCAACTTCTTCATAAGTTGAAATAAAGATATTGATATTATTCTTTGGCTTAATATTGTTATCAACTATATATTTAGCATAAGCTAATAATATTGCTACACCAGCTTTATCATCTAAATGCCTTGATTTAATAAATCCATTTTCGAGAAATTGACTTCTCGGATCAAAAGAAATAAAATCTCCAACACTAATACCTAAAGATTCAACATCTTCTTTACTTTCCACTTGAGCATCTATACGAACTTCCATATTAGATTCTTTTCTTTCTTGCTTTTTGGCATCATCAAATACATGAACAGAAGTATGATTACTTAAAATGGTACCAGTATATGTTTTCCCATTTCTTGTGTGGATCTTGCAATACTCTCCTTCAATTGAATGCATTGTATAACCGCCAATAGTTGTAAATCGAAGGGTGCCTGAGCTATTAATAGAGCGTACCATGGCGCCAAGAGTATCCACATGAGCTGATAATCCTACGGTATAATCTGATTCGCCATTAATAGTAAGAATTCCACAACCTTTTTGAGTATCAATATAATCTATACCTAAAGACTGTGAATATTTTTTGATTTTTTTCATAATATCAAAAGAATAGCCACTAGGACTTGGAGTTAATAACAAATCTTCTAACACATCTTTAATGTACTGACTTTCTTTGATCATTCAAATGCCTCCTAATTAAATTGCCCAATCCCCATCTTTAAATATTTGGATTTCTTTACCATCAAAAGTAGTTCCAATGATATTTAAGTCTTTAGAACCAATCATAAAATCTACATGAGATAGTGACTTATTAAAACCAATTGCTTCTAATTCGTCGTCAGACATATTATTGCCGTCTTCAACACATGACATGTAAGCATTTCCAATGGCTAAATGACATGATGCATTTTCATCAAATAATGTATTAAAATAAATTGTATCTTTGTTAGAAATCGGTGAATTAAATGGTACTAAAGCAACTTCACCTAGATATTTAGAACCTTCATCAGTTTCGATTAAATTCTTAAGAGCGTCATAACCTTTTTCGGCTTCATAATCCACTATTTCACCATCTTTAAAAGTAATTTTGAAATTTTCAATTAAATTACCACTATAACTTAAAGGTTTAGTACTAGATACATAACCATTGACGCCGTTTTTCTTTGGTAAAGTAAAAACTTCTTCAGTTGGTATATTAGCTAAATAATTAATGCCGCTAAAGGTTTCATCGTCTGCACCACACCAAAGGTGCTTTTCTGATAATTCAATCGTTAGATCAGTACCTTTAGATTTATAAACTAATTTCTTCATCTTATTGTTATTTAAAAATGCAACTTTTTCATTTAAAAGATTGATATGATTTTCCCATGCTTCCACTGGATCTTCCTGATCAATCCTTGTCATTTCGAAAATATGTGCCCATAAAGCATCAATTGCTTCTTGTCCCTTTAAGTCTGGGAAAACACGTTCAGCCCATTCTTTATTTGGATAAGCTACTAATGACCATGGGGCATTTCCAGACATAACATAATCCTTATATTCTTTTGAAGATTTTTGTTGGGTTAACATATGAGTTTTCATACGTTTAGGATCAATGTCTTTCATTAAATCTGGATCACTTGAAATAATTGAAAGTAGAGCAGCACCATTTTTTACATGTTCATTTAAAAGACCATCAATTTCCCATTGTCTTGCTTTTTTTAATGAGGTTTCAGGGGCCATTGATAATTTTGTATGCGTAATTAATTCATCTCTATAGCGCACGATTACGTTTTTAGCGCCAGCTTCATAACACTTTTTTGTGATGAGCCTTGTTAAATCAAAAGCATTAATTGGTGCGTTAAGGATCACTTCTTGATCTTTTTGTACATTAATACCGATATTTACGGCAAGTTCTGCATATTTTTCTAAGTTTTCTAAATATTCCATCTATTATCCCTCCTACAAGATATTTACTTTAATTATAACATAGTAAAAAATTAACAGCTGAAATTATTTATTAACTCTTCTTAATATAAAAGTGAATAAAACTTAATAATTCGAAATATATTTATTATTAATTAATAATTTATTATATAATAGTATATGAAATTAATTGATATTATTCATTGGTAATTTTTTCCAAGTGCTCACAAAAAGCCAAATTAGTTGGTAAAAACTATCAACTAGCAATTATTATTTTAAAAAAACGTAGTATTTAACTGGTTTTAATTTTTTGGAACGGCACTTGCATCTAAGAAAAAGTAAGGAGGGACAAATGGGAAGTAAGTTTATCTATGGGGTACACAGTAACCCTATTATTGCGGCAGTAAAGAATGAATATGATCTGTCCGAAGTAGCAAATTATGATTGTAATGTTATTTTTTTACTCAGTGGAAACGTTTTCTCTTTACATGAAACTGTAAAAGAGTTACAAGCAAAAGATAAAACGGTTTTTATCCACGTGGATTTAATTGACGGCATTTCAAATGATACTTACGGCTTAGAGTATATCGTTAAAAAGGTTAAGCCAGATGGTATTATTTCTACTAAGGGAAATCTCATTCTTGCAGCTAAGGAGTTAGGAGTTTTTACGATTCAACGTCTATTTATTTTAGACTCCTTGAGTTATCAACGTTCAATTCATGGAGTTAAAAAGTATAAGCCTGATGCGATCGAGATCTTACCAGGAATCATGCACAAGATCACACAACGAGTTAAATCAGATGTAAGAATACCTGTTATAGCTGGTGGCCTTATTAAAGACAAAGAAGATGTAATCTCAGCTCTTCGAGCTGGCGCAATCGCTGTTTCTTCTACAAGTCATAATATTTGGAGTTTATAAAGGGAGGGAAGTTTTATGAAACATGTTGGAACTATTTTAGGAACTGCCATAGCAGGTATGTTTGTTATGAGCGTATGGGGAGCATTCGCAGGCGCTTATGGTATCGGTGGTGGATGGTTTGCAGGCTTTGCAATTATTAGTATTATGTGGTATCTAAATCATTATATAGGCATTCACAATAATGATGGTGCTTGGGTAGACATGGCTTTAGGTATTGGTGTAGCAGGTACAACAGCGCCAATCTTTAGAGAAGGTATCCAAGTAGGAATCGATGCATTACCAACTTTAGCAATTGTTTTATTAGGTGGTTTAGCAGGCGGTTACTTCGCAGTTCAGATGGAAAAAGTTCATTCAGAAGGATAATAGAGGAGGATTATTGAGATGACTATACAAAATATGATTACAACTTTTGCAGGCGCGTTTATATTTCCGTTTTTAATCAGATTAGCATGGGGTAAATTAGTAGAGGATACTGGCCCAATCGGTGGTTGGTTAGCAGCAGGTTTCATTGTTGGTACTACTTGGACATTAACTCATGGCGTTGGGTTTATTGTTCAGACTGGTGCATGGATTGACATGGCATGGGCAGCTGGTGTAGGATTATTCCTAGCTTCTGCGATTTCTGGTGACGATACTTCTGCTGGATTCGTTAATGCTTTCTTTGCGATCGTTGGCGGTACATTAGGTGGATTTATATTATCTTGTTTATAAAATTATCATAAGCAGTAAAATAGTTTTTAGTTTATATTTAATAGGAGGGGAACATGGAAAAAAAGTATGTATTGGCGTTTGATCAAGGTACTACAAGCTCAAGAGCAATTTTATTTAATCACGCAGGTGAAATCGTACAAACAGCTCAAAATGAATTCACTCAAATTTATCCACAGGCAGGTTGGGTTGAGCATGATCCAATGGAAATCTGGGGTAC
>Ga0102926_1000277_pt1 | contig 29030 bp, 22 predicted proteins | sample SalPonR1_A_D2_MG_FD_78173 | JGI IMG/M metagenome (GOLD analysis project Ga0102926, IMG submission 78173) | Salt pond soil microbial communities from South San Francisco under conditions of wetland restoration - Salt Pond MetaG R1_A_D2_MG | ecosystem: Environmental > Aquatic > Marine > Intertidal...
ATGTCCCATGATTTTTTAAATAGTGTTGGGGTAAATAGCTATGAAGCAGGTATAACCTCCATTATATTATTCAACGGCGTAGATGCAGGAATTTATCATGCTAAAAATGGTGATCAATATACTATAAAATTAGAAAGCAATATGAAGGATAACCCCATAACTCCAGATTCAATTGCAAAGATGCATACCATATCTGCATCGGGGGAAGAAATTAGTTTTGCATCCCTATCTGATATAGAAATTAATAAAGCTATATCAACAATAAATCATAGTGATAGAGCAAAACAAATTACGATTAATGCCAAATTAGTAAGTGAAGATACAGCTCCTATTACTTTTTATGTGAATAATTATTTAAAAGAAAATCCACTAGCTGATGGAGTTAGTAGCAAATCAGGTGGAATAATGCAATTAATTGAAGAATCTATAAAACCATTAGCTACAGCATTATTAATAGCTATATTCTTAGTATTTACTGTAATGGTTTTCCAATTCGAAAATTTTAGACAACCTCTTATCGTTATGGCTACAGTCCCTTTTTGTTTGATTGGAGTTGTTTTAGGTCTTCTATCATTTGGATCAACTATGAGCATAGTAAGTGTATTAGGATTATTATCTTTATCAGGAATTGTTGTAAATAATGGTATTATTCTTATAGATTATTTTAATCAAAAAAGAGCCTTAGAAAAAGATAATGAAGAAAACCTTAGAAAAATAGTCTTACAAGGAGCTGCTTCAAGATTAAGACCAATACTAATGACAACTCTCTCAACAATGTTTGGAGTTATCCCTATGGCTGTAGCTACAGGGATTGGAAGTGAATTATATGCCCCTCTTGGGCAATCAATTGCAGGTGGCTTAATAACTTCAACACTTATATCTTTATTTATAATCCCAACAATTTATTATGTTATTGAAAAAAAAGTAATTAATAAAAAAGTCAAAAATGGAAATTTATTAGCAGATGGTAGTAAAGTTCATATTTCAATTGAAGATCAATTAAAACAAGTTGATAAAGAAACTTTAATTTCAAGGCAACGATTAAAAGAAATATTAAAGGCTTCTAGAACTCAAACAAGATATCTTAATAATGTAGGAAAAAAAATAAATGAAAATCATAATAAAAAAGATGAGGAATAACAAAAATGAAATCTAAAAAAACCAACATCAATCTATTATTAATAGGGTTATTTGCAATAATATTCACAATTAGCTGTAGCAGTGTTTTCAATGCAACAATAAGTGGAAGTGTACAAGCTGAACCTAGAAATAATAGTAGTTCTGAGGAACAAACAAACTTAGCTAATGCAAATGTTTATGTTTTCTTTAATGAAAGTGAATGGCAAAACTATAAAACAAAATGGGACAATCACAGTAGCTCAAACTCAAAAAGTATTTCATCCACAATCGATATGCCTAATGTTAGTGATACAATTAGAACTACTACTACAAATACAAATGGTGGATTTTCAATTAAAACAATGTGGATAACAAATTCTCCGTTATTTGGAAAAGATGGTGATGAAAAAACATTTTACATAGCTGTTTATCATAAAGATTATGGAATGTTCTTTGATGAAAAACAATATTCTGTTTTTTCTGATTCATCCCAAAATATTTCCTTTATCTGTGAATATGATGAGAAACTAAAAAATAATTATTCAATCAATATTAATTTATTTGATTATTCAAATAATAATAATAAAATAGAGTTAGAAGAAGTTAACCCAAAAGTTGTAATAAAATATAAACTTATAACTTCATCAAACAAAGAATCTGATGTTGGAGAAATAACTCAAATCTTTGAAGAACTTCCTAAAACAAATAATGGTGAAATTAAAAACACCTATTCCTTTATTGATGATAAATATTATTTTGATAGTGATCAAAATAAATTTACAAATGAATTAGTATATCCTGTGGGTAAAATTTATTTTTATGACAAAGGAGAAGAAGGGAATAAAACATTTAGAATGAGCAATGAGAAAGGTTTTGATTTATCTCAAAGTGGAGTTGATTTTGCAATAACAGAAAACAGCAATATTTTATCTAAAGATATATATGTTGATCGTTTAAATAGAGATTATAGACTAAAAATGAATCTAAATTATCCACAAAACTCAGACAACGATGGCACAGAAGCAAGCCCAACTTTAGAACAATTCTCACCTAAAACTACAATAAAAGTATATTTTGATGGTTACAATAATATAAATAACTCAATAGATTCCCCTGATTCAATAATTAGTAAAGATGAATTATATAAGACATTTACATACAGTGTAGATGAAGTTCCAAATGATGGATATTACACCTTTAATGTAGATAGACAATTTGATAAAGATAACAATGAAATATTTGCATCAATATCTTATCAAGTTGAAGATGATACAAATAACATTGAATATATTCAAACAGATATAGATAATAATTTAATTGATGATGAAAATGAAATTGATAAAACACTTACGAATTATTACAAAGATAATTATTCAACAAGCGTTGATACATATTTAGATAAAGTAAAATTAGATTATACATTAGAATTTAACATAGAAAACTTTGAAACTGGAAATAAAGTAAATTTATCAACAAATGAAGATGATTCTAGTTTTAATGCTAAGATAAAACTATTTATACTAGCCTATGATGGAACATCTAAAGCCTTATCCGAATTAGATTTTTCAAACGCCAAAATAAAAAACCCTGATGAAAGATTAAACACAAACACCATTTCATTTGAATGGGATAAATATAATAGTGAGGGAGAAATCCAATATCCTGCCATTAAGTATTTCCTCTTTGATGAAGTTGATCCTAATTATTGTCAAATAACAAGTGAAGACAATATTACATATACACATATAAAAACTCAACAAAATGCAATTGATAGTGTAAATCCAATTAGCTTTACAAAAGGTGTAATAGACAAAAGCATAGATGTTGATGTAGAAAAACTATGTGAAGATTATACCCTTAATTTTAGACTTAATGATATTGAAGACAAAAATGCTGATGTCAGTTTTTCATCATTCAATCCAAAAGTTAAATTAAATATATATAAAGCTGAAATTAATAATAATAACTTAGTAGAGTCCAAATATTATAAACAAGCAAAAACTGATGGAATATATAACTTTAAATGGGGAAAATACGGAGATAATTTAGATTTAATTGATTTACCAAATACTGTAAATGAATCAAAAGTAAACCCAATTGTAAAATACTATTTCTACAATACAAATGAAGACTCTTATCAAATGCTACAAAGTGAAACTACTGAGTCTCCTATTGTGGTAACAGATATAAATAATGCACCTAGTACCTCATTTATAAATGGAGAAACTTCAAAAGATATAGATGTTTATTTAAGATTAAAAAAGATTAAATACAATTTAACTTTTAAATTAGTTAATATCGCAACCGATGATGAAATCTCTATTTCAAATTTTAATCCTATTGTAAAAATTTATTATAACAATGGTAAAAAAGATGTAGTTGATACATTTAATAATATTCCTATGAACAATCAATATCAAATTGAAGTTGAAAGAGAAGATACTTTATCAACACCAATAAAGATTGATATGCAAGATAAAAGAAGTGAAGTTAGATATAGATTATGTAGTAAAGATCCCAATAATGAGATAGCAGATCTTCGATACACAGTAGGAGAGAGTGAAAGTGAAAGATATCAAGAACAATATACTTTAACCAAAGTAAAGGATAATGAACTCAAACTTTATCTAAAAGATTATCAATATCCCTCATCTATAAAGATTGAAGGAAGATTTATTGAATTTGATGATGAACAAGATAACAATCACACACTATGGCTAATTCCTAAAATAAACACATCATTTAATGAAGAGGAAAAAATAAAATTACGATATCCAACACAACAAAATTTTAAAAATGCAACAGATTCATATGATCCTAGCAATATAGAAAATGGGTACTTTAGTACAACTTACTCTCAAACTAGAATTGCAACATTTGATGAGTATTCTTCATCTTCAAAATATTTAGAACAACAATTTAAAATAATAGTAAATAAAATACAAAATGAAAGTAATCCACAACTAGATGAAACCGATTATATGAGTATTTTTAACATTAAAAACAATTCTAACAATTCTGAATATGTCTATGTTGATAATTCAAGAACATATAATAAGTAATAAAAAGGGATAAATATATGAAAATAAAAAAGTTTTGCTACACATCCCTAGTATTAGCATTAATCTCAATAGAAAGTTTATTTGCCCTAACGCATGAACAATTATCATATAAGATTATGCTAAATAATCCTAATCTTCAAAATAGCAAAAAAGATATAGAATTAGCTACACTAGATTTAAAAGATTCAAAAGCTGCATATCAGCCACAAATTGAATTATTAACAAGTGCAACATATATGTTTAATCCTCCTATAGGTAAAATAGTTGTAACACCAGAGGATTATATAAATGGTGAAACAGGAACTTCGGGGAGTTTATCGTCTTTATCTACCATTGGACTTGATGGACCTGTAACAGTTTATCAAGGTATGGAAGATACTTATTACGATTTTAATATTAAAATAACTCAACCGCTTTATACTTGGGATAAAATAAATACAAGTGTTGATTTATATAATAAAGTCGTTTCAATTAAAAGTATAAAATCTAATTCACTATATAAAAAATTGCTAAGTGAACTAGAAGCAAGAGAAGCTTCAATTTATTATTTAAAACAAATGAGAGAAAACTTAATAAATCAAAAAGAAATTGCAAATAAATTAGTTGAAGTTGTTGAAGAAGCTTATAACAATAATATGGTTATAGAGCAAGAAGTTTTAGAGGCTAAAATAAAGACAAAAAAAATTAATATCGCTATAAAACAATTAGAAAAAGAAGAGAATACTCAAATCTCACAAATAATAAAACTTACAAATGATGATATAATCGATGTTGATGACATTGAATATGTAGTAGATGAGAAAAAAATTGAATCTCTTTTTTCTCAAACCAAAAAAGAAATATTAAAAAAAGCAACATCCTCATCTAGTGATACGCTTCAAATGCTTTCTTTATTAAAATCTATTAAAAATGACCAATTAAAAATTGCAAATAACAGTATTTACTATAAACCTGATTTAGCTCTACAAGTTGAAACAAATTACAGTGGATATAGATTGCCTATAATAGAAAAAGGTTATTACACAAAAGACCAAGCAGGCTTAAATTTCACAATAGCAATAAAAACAACTCTATGGGATGGAGGTAAAAAAATAAATGATATTGCTCGAAAAAAAATTGAGAGAGAAAAATCTCAATATAATTTAGATAATGCAAAAAATGAAATTGCACAAAATGTAAGTGAAAATTTATATACTATGCAACTTACAACAGCAAATATCGAATATCAAGAACTAAATTCTCAAATAATTAATAAAAAAATAGTCAATTTAGTACAAGAATATAAACAAGGATTTAATGATATATCATCTATTTTAAAAAAACAATTAGAGTTAAAAGCAAGTGAAATTGAAACTTACAAACAAAAAATAGAAAGAGCGAAATCTTATTATACAATAATGTACTTAATAAGTTAAAATAATATACAACAATTTTGCTAGTAAGTTCTATCTTACTAGCATTTTTATTATTTTTTCTTTAAATAAAAGATGTTATAATTTCTAAACAAAGAACATAAGATAGGAAAAAATAGTGAAAAAAACAGCAGGAATAATTGGGGGAATGGGTCCTCAGGCAACAATAGATTTATTTCAAAAAATAGTAACACATACGCAATCAGATTCTGATAATAATCATATCCACATATTAATTGATAATAACACAAATATCCCAGATAGAACAAAATCTATTTTAAACAATAGCAAATTACCTTTAAAATATATGCAAGACTCTGCAATGAAATTAGAATCTATAGGTGCTGATTTTTTAGCTATGCCTTGCAATACTGCTCATTTTTTCTATAGCGAATTATCAAATAGTGTTAACATTCCAATAATTAATATGATAGAAGAAACTGCTAAATACCTAAAGAAAAGAAATGAGACAAAATTATTATTATTAGCAACAACAGGAACTATAAAAACTCAAATATATCAAAATATTTTCTCAACTTTTGATCTTAAAATAGTAACTCCAGATGAAATATTTCAAAAAGAAATAATGTCGGCTATTTATGATTTTGTAAAAAAAGGCATCCCTTATTCAAAAATAAATATTTTTAAAGAATATTTAAATACACATCTTCAATCAGATATTGATAATATTATTTTAGGGTGCACAGAACTTCCGATATTATTTTATGAAAATAAATTTAATTACAAAGTTGTTGATCCAACTCTAGTCTTAGCAAAAACAATAATAATTAAAGCAGGATATGAAATTAAAGATTAATTTTGAGCTTTAAAATAATTATCTCTAGCTTTTTCAAGTTCTCTTTTAATAAAATTTTTGGCTTCTATTGATTTAGGAGCCATTGGGTTTACATTTACAAAACCGTGATACACTCCTTTATAAACTTTAAAAGTATTTTTTACATTAAACTTATCTAAATTATCAAAAAATATTTTTGTTTCATCAAAAAACGGATCTAAATCACCGATATATGAACTTGTTGGAGGCAAATTAGAAAAATCATTACATCTACTAGGAGCTGCATAAATTGGAATTTCTTTTAATCCTTTTAGATATAAATCCCAAGCAAATTTATTTTGAGCTTCATTCCAAATAGGTCCATCATGATTTTTCATTGAATCTGTATTCATTCTATCATCAAGCATTGGTGAAATTGGAAATTGATAAGCAATAGATACTTGATTTAAATCACGAGATAAAAGCGATAAACTAATTGTTAAATTACCACCTGCACTTTTACCCATTGCAAATATTTGATCATTTCTAAAACCATATTTATCAGAATTTTCTTTCATCCAAAGTAAAGTTTGATAACAATCATTAAGTGCCTCAGGATAAGGGTTGTCTATACTTCGACAATAATCTGGTGCAACAACAACACAATCAATTGAATTTAAAATATGTTTAATTTCAGAGTGACTATTTTCTGGATAATTTAATACAAAACCACCTCCATGAAGATATATAATTCCTGGACAATTATGATTATGATTCTTTCTCATATAAATTCTAACTCTAATTTTTTTATTAAAATCTTTATCTTTTATAAAAATTTGTTTAGAAATGAATTTTTTTAAAGGTTTATTAATTAATCTTGAATTTATTCTATTTATTCTTTTATATCTTTTTAAAGTAGGATTAAGAATAACTTTCGAAAGTCTTAATCCAATTCTATAATCTTTATCAATTTTTTCTTTTTCAATTTTCATAATATCAACTTACCACAAAAACACCATAAAAAATATATATATAATTTATGCTTCAAAAACCTTTATTCGTTTAATTCTAAAAACCAAATATATTAAAGATGCAATTAGGTATACAAGAGCAACAGCTAATGCAACATAATAATATATCATATTATTTAATGTAGCTGCCATAGCAGGTAAATTTGCACAAAGAATTAAAGGAATCATCAGAGGAAAAACAATTGCAGAAGCATACATATAATCTGTTGCTACTTCAGAATCCATCTTTGGTTCAACAATCCTCAGCAAAGCAAGCCCTGTTGGTAATGTACCTGTTGCACAACCAAATAATAATAGCATTCTTTTAAACCAATTATTTGAAAAAACTCTCTTACAATATCTAGGAAGCAATTTAGTTGCAATAAAAACACCTAAAACAATCATTAATAAAATTTCAAATATATAATTACTAATTGCAGTAAGTGAAATTGCACCTAAAGAGGCTGCAATTGTTAAATCTATACTAATTCCACTCAATCTATTACACATTGAATTTTCAATTGATTTTCCAATTCCGACAAATTTTACATATTTTCTAACCAAAATAGCAATAATTGAAGAAAAAATGAAATTTAAGCCCCAAAGACTATCCCCAAACTGTATTCCTAGAGGACCTAAAAATGATAAAAGATATGTTAAAAGAGTTAAAACTAATAAACTAATTAAATATGTAGCAAGAACAAGGGCAAAGTGGAAAGTTAATGAATCTAAATTAAAATATTCAATTAACCCATCATGTTTTTTTCGATCTACATCTTCTTTTAAAATAGGATTTTCAACATAACCTTTTGAAATTCCCCAATTAACTATAATAACACCACCAATTGCTCCAACTAAAAAACCAGCTGCAGCAATAGTTAACGCTACTGAAGAGGCTCCTTCAAAACCCATAGGAATCCAAGCATTAGAAATTGAATAAGCTTGACCAGGTCCTAATTCAAAGCCTAAAGTCAACAAAAATCCGAAAGCAGGGAATAAATCTGGAGATATACTAACCATTAAAATAAGAGTTAATAACAATCCAAAAAAAGTTTGCAAACCATATTGATTAATAGTTGTAAAAACATTTGCAAATATATTACCATTTTTTTTATTTTCAAAATCTCCATCTTTAGTTCTTAGCATCATAGCAATAAATGAAATATTTAGCATATGATAAACTAAATCACCCAAAAATTTTTGTTCAATACCAAAAATAGGAGCAATAAAATTATAAAATAACAATAAAATAAACCCCGCAATAATTGGCGCTGGTATTAAAAACCTACTTAAAATAGATATCTTATGTCGAAAAAAAGCTCCAAAAATCAAAGCTACTGAAATGATTCCTAAATGAACCATTATACTATAATCAAGCATTATAAGCCTCCCATTTTTGGACATATTTTAGAGAATTTAAATCAGGTTGCAATCGAAAACTATATAAATTACCTTCAAAATAAAATTCAATTGATTGTTTTACTGATAAAATCATACTCTCAATTTTATCAAATTCAAAAACCATAATATCATTATTAGATAAATTAAATTCTATTCTATCATCAAATATAATTGATTTATAATTTTTTGAAATAATTTCAAAATGTTTATCAACACCTTTTTTAAAGAAATCACCATTATCACTTTTAAAATTTATTTCATTATTTTTTATAAATTCTTGCTGAAATTGATTCCAATTTGCAAGAGTTTTAAACCCAAATGCTTTTTTCTCAAAAAATAATTGCTCTGATAGTTCATCTTCTGTATTACATGAAGAACAATATACTTTATGTTTTTTCCCATAAATAGTTTGAATACTATTACATTTGGGACAGACATATAACAACCTTTGAATACCATGAGCCCTATTATTACAAACAAAAGGCCTATTTGCATTTTCTTGCCATAGTTGATGATTAAAGTACAAATTTTCTTTTGTAATTTTTTTTAATTCATCTAATTTTATAGTTTTTAAATCTTCAATACTTAGTACTTTTTTTAAACGAATGATAAGAAGACCTCTTCTTTTTTCATCTGCCCATCTAGGATGCAAATCATAAGCACCTTCTAACGAAACAAAATATACAGGGACCTTAAAGATACGCAGCATTTTTGCAGTTGCTTTGTGATTCATATCATAACTATTACCATCCCAAGTTCTTGTACCTTCTGGGAATAAACCAACAATAGAGCCTTCATTTAATGTATTTTTAATAGTCTTTATTGTAGTTAAATCACTTCTACCTTGTTGTTTAGGAATGCATGTTGCTAAGTTTTTGACAACATATCCCACAAATTTAGTTTTAAATAAATATGCACCAGCAACCCAACGTACATGAGGTTTTATAGCTGCAGATATAAACATAGAATCAAGTGCATGACTATGATTGCCTACAATAATTGCAGGCCCCTTTATTTTATCTAATAAGCCATTATCTTCTTTAATTATTTTCACCCTAGGGTTTAAATAAAAGAATTTATATAATGGTTTTGCAAAATATTTTATAAATATTGGTTTCTTTTTTGACATCTATCATAGGATAAGTGATAATTAGCAATTTATAAACAAATTTTTTTAAAATATACTAAAAAAAAGTTTTTTATACTCAAATTCACATAATATATAAACAATTTTAACAAAAAATATAATAAAATTATATTATTTTAAATTACTTATTGAATTTAAAGTATAATCTATTTCATCAAAACTTGTAAAAGCACTTGGGCTCAATCTAAGAGTTCCTAATGGATAAGTTTTCATAGCTTTATGAGCTAATGGTGCACAATGTAAACCAACTCTTAATTCAATACCTAATTCATTTAATTTATCAGCAACAATAGAGGGATCATTATCAATAATATTAAATGAAATAGCACTTGTTCTTTTATCAATATTTTTACATCCATATAACTCAACATTTTTAATATTTGAAAGCCCTTCTACAAGTTGAGATATTCTATTTTTATAATTTGTTTTTAATTCGTTCTTATTTTCAAAAAAATACTTTAAAGCAGCGTTTAAAGCAGCAATTCCAACCATATTTTGTGTTCCAGCTTCTAAAAAATCTGGTAGAATATTAGGCATTTTTAAAAGATCACTTTTTGATCCAGTACCACCCGAAATTAATGGTTTTAAATTCAATAAGAAATTTTTATTATTTGAAACAATTCCACCAGTTCCCATTATCCCCATTAAACCTTTATGAGATGTAAAAGCAATAGCAGTTATTCCATCAATATCTAAATCAACAAAAGGTGTGCTTTGTGCACTATCAACGAATAACATCAAATTATTCTCTTTTGCAAACTGTTTTGCATCATTAATAGGTTGAACAAGTCCAAAAACGTTTGAAGCCATATTAAATATAATAGCTTTTGTTTTTTTGTTAATTAATTGTTTTGCATTTGTAAAATCTGTAAACCCATCTTTTGTATTAGATAATACACTATATTGTATATTATTCATCTCAAGAGCTCTAACAACGGCATTATGTTCAAAAGGTGTAATAATAACATGATCTTTTTCATTTAGAGATCCATAAATTAGTTGATTAATTGAATGAGTTATTCCACTTGTGAAAATAACATTTTTTAAATCATTAGTGTTAAATAATTTGCTAAGTAACTCTCTTGTTTCAATTTGTAGCATAGAAGAATCTAAAGCACTATCATAAACCCCTCTTGCTGGGTTTGAAGAACAATTAATTAAATAATCATTCACGGCAGTTATAACACAATTTGGTTTAGGATAACTTGTTGCGCTATTATCTAAATATATTTGATGTTTTTTATACATAAATAAATAATATCATTAAAATTTTAAAAAATCCATTGCTTTTTATAAAATATAATGATTATAATCATCATTATATTATGATTTACTAAATGGAGCTTATATGAAAAAAGAAAATTCAAAAATTATTTTAACTGGAGCAATTATTGGTATTGCTGCAGTAATACTTGTTGCTTTAGGGAATCCCAAAAATATGGGATTTTGTATTGCTTGTTTTATAAGAGATATCACTGGAAGTTTAAAACTACACAATGTTGAAAAACTACAATATGCAAGACCTGAAATATTTGCAATTCTTCTAGGCTCTTTTATAATTGCAAAAATAAAAAAAGAGTATAAATCAACAGGTGGATCTTCTCCAATAATAAGATTTGTCTTAGGATTTTTTATAATGATTGGAGCTTTAGTATTTTTAGGATGTCCTCTGAGAATGGTCCTTAGATTAGGAGGCGGTGATGGAAAAGCTATATTTGCATTATTTGGCTTTATTGCAGGAATATATAGTGGTTCAAAATTTTTAGGACAAGGATTTTCTCTCGGTAGAACTTATAAAATAGAAAAAAATAATGGCTATATTTTTATATCAATAATTTCTTTTTTGACAATATTAAGTGCGTTAGGAGTGATTGGTAACTTAGATAAAACAACCCATGCTCCCTTTATTGCAAGTTTTACATTTGCAATAATAGTTGGAATTATGGCCCAAAGAACACGTTTTTGCATGGTTGGAGGATATAGAGATATCTTCTTATTCAAAGATTTTAAATTATTCTATGGATCTCTTTCACTATTAATTGTAGTTTTAATTGGCAATATTATTACCAACAACTTTTCCTTTTCTATTACAATGACAAATGCGATTTGGTTTTTCTTATCAATGGGATTAGTTGGTTTTGCGGCTGCTTTAGCTGGAGGTTGCCCTCTTAGACAATTAATATTAGCAGGGGAAGGTAATAGCGATAGTATTATTACTATTATTGGAATGATTTTTGGAGCTGCTATTTCCCACAATTTTGCAATTGCATCATCTCCAACTACAGTAAATACAAATGGAAAAATCGCCGTAATAATTGGTTTATTAATTATATCAGCTATTGCATTAATAATTACAAAACAAAAAAAAGAAGAATTAAAAAAATTAGGATTATAGGAGAAATTTATGGATATTAAAAAAATCGACGCTAGAGGCCAAAGTTGCCCAATTCCAGTTGTTTTAGCCAAAAAGGCTATTGATAAAAACCCTAAAAAGCTTGAAATAATAGTAGATAATGTAGCTGCTAAAGAAAATGTTACTCGCTTTGCTAAAACAATGGGATACAATGTTAATATCGAAGAAAATGATATTGATGATATTATATTAAAAATAGAGAAATAAAATGAATGAAATTGTATTAACATTTAATACTCAACTTGATGCTGTTATTGCAAAGAAATTTTGTAAAAAAGAAAATATAGAATGTAAATTAGCTCCTGTACCAAGATGCCTATCTTCATCTTGTGGAACGTGTGCATTTATAAAAGCATCAAATATTGATACTTTATCATTCCTAAATTTTGAAGAAATGTATCTAACTGAAAATGGAGTTTATAAAAAAATATGAGCAATATTAAATTAACCTCAATGGTAAAAACCAGTGGTTGTGCAGCAAAACTTCCACCTAAAAAATTAGAAGAAATACTTAGAACTTTGCCAAGCTATAAATCCCCTCAATTATTAGATGATTTTAGCAAAAACGAAGATGCATTAGTATATGATTTAGGAGAGTCAAAAGTAATGGCTCAAAGTGTGGATTTTTTTCCACCTATGGTAGATGATCCATATACTTTTGGACAAGTTGCTGCTGCTAATGCTATATCAGATATTTATGCAATGAATTGTGAACCTAATATTGCATTAAATTTACTTTGTTTTCCAGCTTGCTTAGAAGATGAAGTTATGAAACAAATCCTAAAAGGTGGATTTGATAAAGCTATAGAAGCAAACTGCATAATAGCAGGGGGACATACTATAAGTGATGCAACTCCAAAATATGGATTATGTGTAACCGGCTTTGGAAAAAAAGAATCTTTATGGAAAAATCATGGTGCAAAAATTGGAGATACTCTTGTCTTAACAAAGAAAATTGGTGTTGGTGTAATAAATACAGCTACAAAAGCAGATTTAATTTCAGATGATTTAAGAGAAGAAGGAATTAAATCTATGATTACTTTAAATAAAAAAGCTAGAGATGCAGCAGCAAAATATAATATATCTTGTGCAACTGATGTTACAGGTTTTTCTCTTATTGGCCATTCAATTGAAATGGTTAATAAAGAAAATTATTCTATAGAAATTGATTCTAAAAAAGTTCCTTTTTTTAATGGAGTTATAGATTTAGCAAAATTTGGGCTATTACCTGAAGGGATGTATCACAATAGAGATTTCAGTAATAATAAAGTAACTTATAAAAACAATATTCCTATAGAAGTTGTTGATTTATTACATGATCCGCAAACTTCAGGAGGACTATTACTGTCTTTAAAAGAAGATGATGCTACTAAACTAGTAAATGAATTAGATGATGCTTGGATTATTGGAAAAGTTATTAAAAAAGAAAAAACTCCTTTAGTAATAGTTTAATATATTAAAATTAAAACAATTGTCTTTATACAGCCTTTTAATGGGCTGTATTTTTATTGACAATACCTTATTGATAACAAATAATTGATTAATATAGGAGAAAACAAAATGAGAATAGATAAAGATGAAATGTTTAATAAATTTATTGATATATTATTATCAAGAGGGCTTTGTGAAAAAGATTCAAAAGAAGCTGCTCAAAATTTTGTTGAAAGCAGTTTAGATGGAATGTATTCTCATGGCGTAAATAGATTTCCTAGAGTTATTGATTATATTGATAAGGGCATTATTAAGGTTGATAACAAAGAATTTGTTGAACAAGAACTTGGTGCATTAGAAATAATTAATGGAAATTTAGCAATGGGTAATTTAGTTGCTAAACATTCAATGGATAGAGCAATAAAACTTGCAAAAAAACATGGTATTGGAGCTGTTGCAATAAGAAATACAAACCATTGGATGCGAGCTGGTGCATATGGATGGCAAGCTGCAAATGCAAATTGTGCTAGCATATGTTGGACTAATACAATATCTAACATGCCTGCATGGGGAGGAATTGAGGCTTTAATTGGCAACAACCCCATTGTTTTTTCAATTCCAAGAGAAAACAAAGAACACATTGTAGTTGATATGGCAATGTCACAATTCTCTTATGGAAAAATAGAGCAAATGAGCTTAGAAAATAAAGATTTACCAGTCTATGGCGGTTATGATACTAAAGGTAATTTAACAAAAAATCCAAATGAAATAGAAAAAACACAAAGACCTTTGCCTATTGGATATTGGAAAGGCTCTGCTCTATCTATAGCTCTAGATTTATTTGCCTCATTGATAGCTGGAGGGCTTACATCTCCTTTGATTAAAGAAAAATGCAACATTGAGTATTCAATTTGCCAAATGATGATTGTAATAGATTCAACTCGATTAAATCATTTGCAAAGAGGAAATACAAATATAGAAGAAACAATAAAACAAATCAAAAAAGCTAGAAGAATTGATTCCAACACTGAAATAAGATACCCTGGAGAAAGAGAGTATAAAACAAGATTAGAAAACAAAAAACTTGGTATTCCGGTTAACCAAAAAATTTGGGATTCAATATTAAAATTATAATTTACAAAGGATAAAATCATGAAAACAATTTATTTAGCTGGAGGCTGTTTTTGGGGAACAGAGTATTTTTTTTCACTTATTGATGGAATTCTTGAAACTAAAGCGGGTTACGCAAATGGAATAATAGAAAATCCCTCTTATGAACAAGTATGCTCTCAAAAGTATAAATTTGTGGAGTCTGTTCAAATTAATTTTGATGAAAATAAAATATCACTTAAGAAGATTTTAAATAAGTTTTTCCTTACCATTAATCCTACTTCATTAAATAAACAAGGAGGAGATATAGGGCTTCAATATAGAACTGGAATATATTATGAAGATAAAGAATCAATGATAATAGCTAATAATGAAATTGAAAAATTACAAACAAAATATTCAAATCCTATACAAATAGAATTATTACCACTTATTAATTTTTATCCCGCTGAAGAATATCATCAAAAATACTTAAATAAAAACCCCAATGGATATTGTCATATACCTTTAAGCCTTTTTAAAGAAGCTAATAAATAAAATAAATATTACTTTTTTACTTTATTTATACATAATATGCTGTATAATTAAACAATAAAAATACAGGCAACAAATAAATATATGGGAAAAACAAAAAGATTAACTATAATATTCTACATTATAATATTTCTATTTAACAATTTTTTATTATATGCAAATAATAATGATCAATTAACTAGCTCATATATTGAGAATAAAATTATTAAAGTAGCTTGTGTTGATAAATCTGGATATATTAAAAAGAATTCCCCAAGTACATACAATGGCTATCTTGTTGATTATTTAAACAAATTAGGCGAAATTCATAATTTAAATTTTAAATATATTCTTTTTTCTTCTAATGAAGAATGTTTAAATGCTATAAGAAATAATGATGTAGACATTTCTTGCTTGCAGTACAAAAAATCTAATATAATAAATGAGTTTTCATTTAGTGACACTGCAATTATTAGTTTAAACACAAATTTATACACTTTAGCTAATAACAATAAATATTATTATGGAGACTTAGAAAATTTTAATAATATGAAAATTGGAATTAGAAATGATTTACCAACATTAGATTTATTTTATCAATATACGATTGAAAATAACATTTCTTTTACACTAAAAAATTATAATACAGAAGAAGATTTACAAAAAGCATTATTGAATAACGAAGTTGATTCTATTGTTACAAACTATTCTCTTTTTTCTGATATTGAATTAAAAAAAATTGATCAAATTAGCACAAATAAAACATATATAATATCAAAAAAAGAAAATCCTGTTATGAATGAAATTAATAAATCTTTAAACTGGATATATAATTCAAACCCAAATATGTTTAGGCATCTAAGTAATAAACACTCAAATAGCTTAAAAAGCTATACTGAATTTACAAAAGAAGAAGCACAATATATAAAAGAGAGCAAAACCTTAAAGGTGGGATTACTGCCAGATACATATATTCAAAGCAGATATAATAATAAAACAAATCAATTCGAAGGTGTAATAGTTGAATATATGAAAGAATTGTCAAAAATTTCTAATTTAAAATTCAAATATATCCAAATACCCTTTGGCTTAAAAATTCAAGATGCAATTGATCAAGGAATATGTGATATAAGTCCTTATCTTAATAGAAATGAAGAAACTCTAAATGATAATAATATTACATCATCTATAACTTATATTAATATGCGCCAATTAATAGCAATTAATAAAGATAATCCTAAATCAATTGATGATATTAAAACAATATCTGCTCCTGCGAATTATCAAGGATTACTAAATCATATATACAACGAATATAATTCTTGGGAAATTATAAAAACAAATGCAAATAAAATATTAGATCCATTATTAGCCCAAGTAGTTGATGTTGCAATTGGAAATGAATATGAACTTAAATATTTAATGCAAAAACCTAAATACTCTAATTTACTCTTAACTGAAACATTTCTTACTGATATAGAACTTTCTATTGGTATTAGTAGTAAAAATGATTCAAGACTCTTATCTATCATAAACAAATCAATTAGTAATATAAATTATAATACAATTGAGTCTATAAAACTTAAAGGGTTGTTAACAAACTATCAATATACTTTCTTTGATTCATATTTCGCAAATAGTAATTTCTTTAATTTAATAATTTTGTTACTTTTTACAATTATCATATGTTTAATTCTATTTGTAAAATATCAGAGAAATATAAACTTCAAAAATAAACAAAAAGAAATTGAATTAAATATTAGTAATAAAAAATATGAAAAAGCCGATAAAGCAAAAACAGAATTTCTAGCATCAATGTCTCATGATTTAAGAACCCCTATGAATGCAATTATAGGTCTTACTGAATTATCAAAAAACAACATCAATAATAAAGAACAATTAAAACAATATATAAATAAAATAGATATTTCTTCAAAATACTTATTAGGTTTAATTAATGATATTTTAGATATATCAGCAATTGAAGATGGCAAATTATCTATAGCACAAGCTCCTTTAGATTTAAAAAGTTTAATTCAAGAATTAACAGCTATGTACTGCGTTAATGCACAACAAAAAGATATAAAATTTTATGTTCACCTTGATAAAATATATAATGAGAATTTAATTGGGGATTATCTTAGGATTAAACAAATAATAACAAATTTATTGAGTAACGCATTTAAATTTACACCAGAAAAAGGAACAATTGAATTAAAAATATCTGAAATATCAAATGCTAAAGATGTAACTATTTTAAATATAAGTGTAAAAGATACAGGAATAGGAATTCCAAAAAATTTACAAAATAAGATTTTTAAAAAATTCATTCAAGTTGATACAAAAGCAATTAATGAAACGAAAGGAAGTGGGCTTGGATTATCTATAGTTAGCAATCTCGTTAATCTAATGAATGGAAACATATCATTAGAAAGTTATGAAAATGAAGGTTCCACTTTTTCTATTAAATTACCACTTAAAATTGATTCATCAATAAAAAGACCAAAATTAGATGATATAAATAATATAGAAAATAAAATTCTCATTCTTGATGAAGATATAAAATCAAATCTCTATATAAAGGCTCTACTTCGATCAATTAATGTTATTAATGATTATTCTATTAATTTATCACAAGCTATTAAACTAACAAAAAAGGCTGAAGAAAACAACAATCCTTACAATATTATATTCATAGATAAAGATAAGTTTGATATAAACGATTCTTTTTTAAACTCTGAATTATACAAATACTATACTCAAAAACATAAACATATAATTATTGAAGGCTATGATATCTCTTATTTAAAAAATTCAATTCAAAAATATAATATAGATTTTTATTTAGAAAAACCAATATTTTTGTCTTCCCTTACATATTTAATAAATAATTTAACAAATTTAAAACTACAGCAACCTAAAGAAGAAGACATATCAAATACTTTAAAAGGACTCAATGTTTTGCTAATTGAAGATAATAAAATAAATCAATTAGTAGGTAGAAAAATAATTGAAAATTTTGGATGTACAGTTACAATTGCTGAAAATGGATTAAATGGTTTTGAAACATTTATTATTAATGATGGTAATAATTTTGATATTATTTTAATGGATATTCGAATGCCAATTATGGATGGTTTTGAATCTGCAAAAAAAATTAGAAATTCCTTAACAAAAAATGGCAAAACTATAAAAATATATGCAATGACAGCTAATGTTACAAAAGAGGATATTGAAAAATGTTTAGACTTTGGGATGAATGGACACATCCCAAAACCAATTGAAAATAAAAAATTATATACTTTATTAAAGCAAGAATGGTTAATAAAATATAATAAGAAATGATTTAAAGCTCATCATCTACAGACTCTTTTACTTGATAAATCAAATCAATTACTGATCCATCTCTGTAAGTTACAATACCAACAACTTTATCACTATATTCAATATCTTGACCTTTCCCCACAAGGGTTAATGCCTTATCTCTCAAAGATTCAATAGATGTTATATTAATTGATGACTTTTTCAATTTTTCAATTAAATCAATTCTATTTGGATTAACTGCAACCCCTTGATCTGTAATGACTATATCTACAGTTTTTCCAGGTGTAACTATGGTATTAACTTTATCAACTATACTCGCTATCCGACCTCGTGTTAAAGGACAAACTATTATTGATAAAGAAGCTCCGGCTGAAGTATCTTGATGTCCTCCAATAGCACCTCTAATCATACCATCTGACCCTGTTAAAACATTTACATTAAAGTTAACATCTACTTCTAAAGCTGATAATATTACTAAATCTAATTGATTTACAGCTGAGCCTGGATTATTTGGACTAGCATAATAATAAGCAGAAACTTGTTGATGAAATCGATTATTTTTTAAACTTTTTGCAGCTTCTAAATCAAAAGACTGAACATCTAAAATTTTCTTTATTAACCCTTCTTCATGCAAATTTACAATAGCTTTTGTAATCCCACCTAAAGCAAAATTTGCCTTTATTCCTTTTTTTATCATTTTTTCTTTTAAAAATCTTGCACTAGCTAAAGATGCTCCACCACTTCCCATTTGCAAAGAAAAACCATCTTTTAAAACTCCACTAGCTTCAATTATTTCAGCTGTGGTTTCAGCAATTAACAACTCTTTAGGATTTTTTGTAAACCTAGTTGCTCCACTCATGATTCCATTAGGATTTCCAATGGAATCAACTTTTACAACATAATCAACATTACTTTGATAAATACCTGCAGGTAAATTTGGGAAAGGAACTAAATTATCTGTTAAAATAATTACACAATTTGCATATTGAGCATCAGTTTTAGCATAACCTAAAGATCCACAAATAATGCCATTATCATGATCTCTTGAATAACCATTTGCATTACCAAATGAATCACAAGAAGGAGCTCCTAAAAAGGCAACATCAATTTTAATATCTCCATTTTTAATTGCATAAGCACGACCTCCATGCGATCTAAAAACAACTGGGATATCTAACAATCCCTTTGAAACTGCTTTTGCTAATTCTCCACGTAGTCCACTAGTTTCTATTCTTGTAATTACACCATTTTTCACGTGTTGAATCAACGATGAATGAGTGCTCATTAAAGAGGAAGATGCAAGAGTTAAATTTTTGAATCCCATATTCGCAATAACATCCATAACTAAATTTAAAACATAATCACCGTCTCTAAAATGATGATGAAATGAAATTGTCATACCATCTGTTAATTTTGATTTAATTATAGCGTCTTTTATATCATATAGTACTTTCGATTCATATTCTTCTCTTTCTATACAAGACTTAGTATCTTTAAAAATTTTTTCATTTGTAAATAATGGATGCGAATTAGATAAATTACCAAATTTTGGTATATTATTTTTATCTTTTGACTTCATAAATTCCTCTTTAAATTAATCTTGAAGCTTTAGCTAAATCTATAATTCTTTGAGCTCTTAAAACTATAGGTCTATCTACCATTTTCCCATTAAGATTTATTACACCACTATTTTTTTCATTTGCCTCTTTTATTGCATCTATAACATCTATAGCATCGTCTATCTCATCTTGTGTGGGTTCATAAATATTTATAACAGGTTCAATCTGTCTAGGATTTATTATCGATTTGCCATCAAATCCTAATTTTTTAATAAATTTTACTTCATTTATAAAGCCTTCTTCATCATGCAAATTAGAAAAAACTGTATCTAAAGCATCGATTTTTGCAGCTCTTGCAGCATGAAGAATCATAGATCTAGCAAAAAATAATTCTTGAGCATCCTTATATCTTTTTGTTTTCATATCTGTTACATAATCTTCTGCACCTAAAGCTATAGCAACAAGTCTTTCTGAAGCAAAAGCTATATCTTTTGCATTTAAAACACCAAGAGCACTTTCAATAGCTGCCATCATTTTTGTACTACCTTTTTGAATATTAAATTCAGCCTCTGCTTTCTCAATTTCTTTTTCACAAATTAATACATCATCAACAGTCTCTGTTTTTGCTAATCTAATAACATCAATTTTTGATGCTACCATTGCCCTAATGTCCATCTTACCACAATCAGATCTAACATCATTTATTCTTACAACTAACTCTTTTTCACCATAATCAATTGCTCTTAATGCATTATAAACAAGATACCTTGCAGCATCTTTTTCACTCAAAGCAACAGAGTCTTCTAAATCAAACATTATACTATCACATTTATAAATATAGGCATCTTTGACCATACCAGGATTATTCCCTGGTACAAACATCATTGTTCTTCTAAGTCTATTACCCATTTTTTTTCTCCCATTTAAATTTTTGAGAGTCACAAGCTCTATAAAATGCACTTAAGGCTCTAGCTCTAATAACACAATCTAAAGCACCTTTATCAATTGCCGTAACTTTTGCAAAATTGATCCCAACTTCTTCTGCAGCTTCTTTTATTACTTTTTTTATCTGCTTGCCAAACTGTTTTTTAACAGGACTATCTAAATAAATTGAAAAATCTTCATTTTCACTTTTCTCAATTTTTATCAAAATATCACTTGATTCCAAAGTTCCTGCACTAGCAATCTTTTTTATTTCCAAAAGATCCCCCCCTAATAAACAAAAAAAGAATCTAGAAAGCTTTTAAAACTTCTAAATTCTCTAATTTGCAATTAATAAATAATTTTTACCACTAATTAAATTTACTTCTTCTAAACTTTTAATAAAAGCCTTAGAAAAACATCGTTTTATAAATAATAGCTTCATTTTTTCCCTCAAACATTTATAAAATTTTCATAATCAGTGCATCAATTATTGTAACATGAATATAATAATTGTAACTATTTTTTTAAATAATTTTAATTTTCTAATTTAATAGGGTTAATAGTAAAACATCTTTATACTAAGATTCCTTTTTTAAATATTTATATAATAAATTATATAGTTTTTCTGTATCAATAGGCTTTGCAAGATGATCATTCATTCCTGCTTCTAAAGATTTTTCTACATCATCTAAATAAGCATTAGCACTAAAAGCTATTATTGGAATTTCTTTATTAATTTTTCTAATTTTCTTTGTAGCTTCTAACCCGTCTAATACTGGCATTCTAATATCCATTAAAATTAGATCATATTTTGTTGCCATAACTTTATTCAAAGCCTCTTCACCATTATAGGCTACATCAACATCAATATTTTTTATCTCCAAGATTTTTTTTGTTATCTTTAAATTTATCTCAGTATCATCACATACTAAAATCTTTTTACCAATAAAAACAGAATCATCTTTTTGTGAGTTATTAATTGTATTTTTTATCTTATCTTTTACTATTTTATGATCAATTTCTATTGTAAAAGTTGTACCAACATCTAAAACACTTTCACATTTAATTGAACCATTCATTTGATCGACAAGTTTTTTGCAAATATTCAAGCCTAAGCCAGTACCACCTTCAACTTTACTTAAAGTATTATCTTCTTTTGTAAAAGGCTCAAATATTTGATTATTTACAAAATCTTCACTCATTCCAACGCCAGTATCTTTTATAATAGATTTTATTCTAACTACATCATCTTTTACTAATTTATAACTATTTTCCCAAGTAATAATGCCACCTTTAGGAGTGTATTTGATTGCATTATTCAATATATTTACATATATTTGAGATATTCGTTTCTCATCTGCTAATATATTATCAAAAAAATCTGAACATTTGTTTATAATCTCTATGCGTAAATTTTTCTCTTTTGCTTTATTATCAATTACAGTCAATATCCTTTTTACTATTTCACAAAAGTTCACAACTTTATAATTAAATATAAAATCATCATTTTGTAATTTTTGGCTATCTAATATATCATCTAATAAACTTAACAGATATGTAGCTGAATCATCTATATCTAAAAAATATGATTTTATATTTTCTTCTTTAGTCTCTTTCCTTCCAAAATCAGCTAATGCAATAACAGCACCTAAAGGTGTTCTCATATCATGACTCATTCTTGCTAAAAAAACACTTTTTGATTGGTTTGCTTCTATTGCAGTTTGCTCAGCAACCATTAAATCAGTATTTATCTGTTCTAGCTCTTTTCTTCTTCTATTACTTGCCATAAAATAAATTATAAAAAAGAAAATCACTAATAATAAAAATATACCTAAATATTCTAATCTATTTGAAAGAAAAATATCATATAAAGTCATAGAGTAAGTAATATTAGATAAATTATATTCAACAATTGAATCTAATTTTTCTTTTTTTACTTTTCTCAATGATTTATTAATTATTTTTGCTAAAATTGGATTATCATCTTGTACTAAAATATTAAGATCTGAGGAAAATATAGAAATAGGATATCTAATTAAATTGTTATATTTTTCTGCAGTACTTAAATAATTGAAGCTATAACTAGAATCTACTAAACAATCTACTTCACCATCAATAAGCATACCATATCTTTTTTCTATATCTTTTTCATATAAAACAATCCAATTAGGGTAATTTTCTTTAATAAAAGTATCTGATAAACACCCTTCTCTTGAAACAACTATTTTATGTGTCATATATTTTTTCAAAACAGTTATTGATTTTACAATTAATTCCATTGGAATTTTCATTATTGAATCACAATATATATATTCTTTATTGTTATCTACAGCTTTTAAACTATCTAATCCGATTGCAACTTCACACTCCTTATTTTTTACCATTTCTTGCAAAGTTTTTGATTTAGGAGTTAATAACATCTGCATATTTAGACCAGATTCTTCATTAATGGCTTTTATCATATCAGGAAAAATACCTATAATTTCGCCAGATTTAGAAATTGAAGAAAATACATTTTTATTCCTAATTGTTGATACTATTATTTCAGGATTTGATTTTATATAATTTAACTCATCTTTTGTAAATTCTGTTGTTATAGCTCTAGGATAATATTTATAATAAAGATCAGAATATTCTTTTAAGGAAGAACTTAAAAATTGAGATAAAGCCTCATTTATAACAAGAGATTCGCCTTTTCGAGTTATATAATATGTTGGAAAAGAATCTAATCTATCTAAAACAGATAATTTAGGAGTTAAACATTCTAAACAAAAAATAGCCAAATCTAGTTCATCATTAATTAATGCTTCTTGTATATTGTTAATATTATTATATGGTATAAAAATTGGATTATCCATTTTATTAGTTAATTGTTTAATTATTGAATCAACATTTTTACCTTTATCTATATATCCAATAGTTTTGTTTTGCATTGAATTATATTCTTGATATGAAAATGCTTTATAATATGAGCCTACCATAAAATCAACATGTCTAACCATTATATTATTGAATTCAAATTCTAAAGCTATATTTTCATCATACAAACAAGACATACACACATCAATTTGATTATTTCTCAAAGCATCTAAACACTCATCTTTAGTCTCATAAGCAACTATTTCAACTTTATTAGGTAAAAAACTTTCAAGTCCTTTAAAAAGTTCAGGTTCAAAGCCTGAAATACTACCATCATTATCAACTATAGCAGTATTTCCTTTATCCCAAACTCCAAATCTATATAAATTATTAACATTATCAGCACAAAAAGCTGAAAAAGTAGAGCTACTAATTAATAATAATAAAATAATATACTTAAAGAATTTTGTTTTCAAATGAAAATCTCCTATATTAATTATGAGCCATATTTTAGAATATTTCAAACATTTTCAAACAATAATCAATTTTTTTACTACTATTGATTGAATGTAAATGGCTTTCATAATATTAATAAGTTATTATAGATTAAAATGGTTATGAATAATTCTTATAAAATACAAATTGGATTGCCTTTAAAAAACAATAAATTAAAACAACTTAAATCATTTTTAAGTAAAAATGATTTAACATACGATAATAATATCTCTTATTCTGTTATTATTTTAGATAATTTTAATAAAATCATTGCTACAGGATCTATTGATGATAATATCATAAAATGTATTGCTATCGATAAAAATCATCGAAATGAGAATTTAACCTCAATAATATTGACACATATAATAAACGAAAGTATTAAAAGGAATTTAAGTAACTTATTTATTTTTTCAAAACTAGAAAATGAAAAAATATTCAATCAATTTGGATTCCATACTATTGAAAAAACCAATGAAATTGTATTAATGGAGACCAAAAAAAATGGTTTTTCCAACTATTTAAAAAAAATCAAGAAAGAATCTTCAAAATACCAATATAATAAGAATGATAAAATAGGTTGTATAATTGCAAATTGTAATCCTTTCACAAATGGACATCTTTACTTGATGCAAGAAGCAGCAAAAAATTGCAAACTTCTTCATTTATTTATTTTAGATAAAGATAATGATTTTTTCACTTTTGAGGAGAGATTTCTTTTAGTTAAAAAGGGGATAAAAGATATTGATAATATCATACTTCATAAAGCTAGCGATTATATTTTATCACCTCTTACTTTTCCCACTTATTTCTTAAAAGATAAAAAACAAACAACTAATATAAACTGTAAATTAGATATTAAGATATTTCTTAATAATATAGTTCCTCTTTTAAATATTAACTATCGATATGTAGGAACAGAACCTAATGATTTAGTAACAAATTCTTATAATCAAGAACTAATAAAAAATCTAAAAGACTCTTTAGTAAATTTAGTTATTATAGATAGAAAAAATATTAATGGTGATATTATTTCAGCTAGTAAAGTTAGAAAATTAATAGAAATTAATGATTTACCATCTATTAAAAAATATGTACCTATAAGTACTTATGAATTTATCAAATTAAAATTCTTTGATAATGCTTCTTCAAAAAAATGAATAAAATAGGTAAGTGCTAATAAATCAGCACAACCACCTGCACTTATATTTAAATCAATAAATTCTTTGTCTAATTGATAGATATAATCTAAATTTTCTATTTGATTTATATTTTCTCTTACTTTTTCTCTTACATTTTCAAAAACTTTTAAATTTGATCTTGATATAATATTAGTATCTTCAATTAATAATAATAAATTTAATAATGTAACAACTCCACTAAGATTAAGAGAAAATCCTTTTTTAATTAGATTCTCAAAATCTAATAAAGCTTTATCTAATACAGAGCTAAAACCTTTTTGAGCTTCCCCTCTTATTCCTAATATCCCATATTTTTTATAAAGTTTCTCACCATTTGTTAAACAAGTATCATCTTCAAATGATTTATTATAATCACCTAAAATATTTTTTGATAATTCTGTAATTGTTTTTTTTAAAGCACTTCTTGAATAGTTTTGATTTTTATAAAGCCAACCTAAAGAAGACAAAACAATAGAATAAATAAAAATAGCTCCCTTATGGGTATTAATATTATTTGTTGTTATAAACATTGCTTTTTCAGCGTTTATTCCAATTTTTCTAATACTTTCAAATAATAAATCTATTTCTACATCGCTATTATTATATCCAAAAAGAAAAAATTCTCTGAAATAAGGCTTTAAAGTATTAGCACTTTCAATAAACAAATTAGCATTTAAATCTTTATGCGATCCATTGTTATTTAAATCAACTAATCCTGGCTTAGGGGTTGTCTTTAGCTCTAGTATTAAGCTTTTTTCAGCTATCTCAGCTATTTCAAATGATATTTTATTACTAAAATAATCAAGCATTATATCGATTTCTTTATTAACTAATTCATCTAAATTATGTTTTCTACTTCTGCTACATAAAAACACAGGATTATCACAAATAATACATTTTCTTCTATCAAGATTTATATCTTCTCTTGAAACTTTTACACCATCTTCATTGATTACATCTATATCAAAAAGACGACCTATTGTTATATTATTTTCAATATTTGATAGAAGTTTTTTTATATAATAAGAATTTTTTGAAACTACAAAATATCCTTCATAACCACATGAATCTTTATTTATTTTTTCAAATTCAATACTAATATTTTCACTATCAAGCTTTTCTTTTATTAAATTTACACCTTCAAAAAAAGTATCAATTGATAAATTAAAAACTTTTATTGGGCCTATCATATTTAGAGAAAAAACAATTATTGTTTTTTGCCATTGATTTAATAACTCATTTATAAATAATACTCTATTGTCTCTTAATTTAAGAACATCATCTAAAGATATATAATTTTTTGATAAATAGTTTGAGAAAAACATTATTTTAAGATAATACTACTTCAAACATTAAGCAAGTTTTTTGACATATATTTAATCACTAAAAATATTTTAATAAAAAAAGTCATTGCTAGATTTATAATTTATACCTATACAATGACTTCTATTATAACAAATTAATAATTTTTATGTCCGTTTTTCCCTATCAAAAGCAACACCTAAAGCAGAAGGTCTTTGCTTTTTCTTATCTCTAGAGAAAGCTAAAGTTAAAATTACCATAATATAAGGCAACATAACTGCAAATTCATAAGGGAAGTTAATACCTTGTCCTTGTACTGCTAGTTGGAAACTTTGAGCTAATGAGAAAAGAAGAGCTCCCCACATTATTTTAATAGGATCCCAATGTCCAAAATAAACTAAAGCAACTGCAATAAATCCTCTACCAGCAATCATCTCATCACTAAACATTTTTGCTTGGCAAAGAGATAAATAAGCACCAGCTAAACCAGCTAAAGCACCACCTACCGCTAAAGCTTGGAATCTAACTCTATTTACATTGATTCCTAAACTATCTGCAGCTCTTGGATAAGTACCAACAGCTCTTACTCTTAAACCCCAAGGAGTTTTAAAAAGAATATACACTGATAAAGGAACAAACAAGAAAGCAATATATACCAAAATATTATGTGAAAATAATATTGGTCCAAGGATTGGAATATTTGATAATACAGGAATATTTAAATTGCTAATACCAGGAACGCTTTGTGTACCACCTACAAAATGTCTAAATAAAGTACCTGCAGTACCAACACAGAATAATTGCATTCCAATTCCTGCAATACCTTGTTTTGCTTTAAATGTTATAACTACAATACCAAATATGATACCTAACAAAGCACCAATTCCTGCTGCTGCTATAATACCTAAAAAATTATAAATTTCAGCAGTTGCACCACCATGACCGGCTAAATAAGGAACTAACATACCAATAAAAGCTCCCATTGCCATCATACCTTCACAACCTAAATTAAATATCCCAGATCTTTGGTTAAACATCTCTCCAATACTAGCTAATAATAAAGCTACACTAAAAGGAATACCTAAGGCTAATATATTTACAACAAAATTCATTATTTAGCCTCCTTATTTTGGAATTTTTTCCAAATTTTATCCATCAAATATTTATCATTCATTACTTGTTGAGCTGCAACAATAACTAAAATAATAAGGCCTTCTAAAACTTGTACCATATTTGCTGGAACACCAACAATTCTTTGAGTCATATCTGCTCCAACTAATAATACACCAAAAAAGAAAGAAGCTGGTAAAATACCTAAAGGATGTAATCCTCCAAATAAAGCTACTACTAAGCCCGAGAATCCATATCCACTTGTTATGCCTTCAATAGCTCTATGATGAACACCTAATATTTCAACACTTCCAGCAATACCAGCAAAAGCACCAGAGATAACCATAGAAATAGTTACAAAAAAGGCTACCTTGATTCCACCATATTTTGCAGCTTTTGCACTAGCTCCAGCAGCTCTTAATTTATAACCAAATGAAGTTTTCCATAATACTACATAAATTAATATTGCCAAACCAATTACTAAGAAAATACCAGTATGTAATCGAGTCCCTCGTATAAGTCTATCTAACCAAACAGACTTTTCCAATCTCATTGATTGAGGAGTTCCACTGCCCATTGTTAATTCAGCTGGGTCAATTAATGGACCTCTTAAAAAGAAAGTGTAAAATTGTGCTGCTATATAATTCAACATAACAGTCGATAATAACTCACTTACTTGCAATTTAGCTTTTAATATTCCAGGAATAAATCCCCATAAAGCTCCACCTAACATACCAGCTATTATAATTAAAAAAATATTAAAAGGTCTTGGAATATTATATAAAGTCAAAGCTGCTGCAGTTGCAGTTGCAACTCCATGTTGTCCTGCCCCAGTTTCAGCAACAACTTTTTTCTTACCCATTTTTTTAGCAAGCAGTGTTTG
>Ga0102926_1000278_pt1 | contig 28919 bp, 32 predicted proteins | sample SalPonR1_A_D2_MG_FD_78173 | JGI IMG/M metagenome (GOLD analysis project Ga0102926, IMG submission 78173) | Salt pond soil microbial communities from South San Francisco under conditions of wetland restoration - Salt Pond MetaG R1_A_D2_MG | ecosystem: Environmental > Aquatic > Marine > Intertidal...
CTTCTCAGCAAGTTCAGTAGATTTGCCCTTTTCTCTAATGTCCCGAGCTATACGCTCGACACTGTTCTTAACTTTTCGGAGACTTTGCAGACACGTAATGTTTTTCTGCATGCCTTCGTCAGAGTCGTCATCTGCATTCTTGTATTCTTCATACACAGATTCAGCTTTGGCGAACTCTTCTTCCAGCTTTTTCTTATCCGGGGAAATCCTAGAAAGAACTTCCTGGTAGATAATAGACTCATGCTCTGGTTGCTTCCAGAAAGTATGACGTAAAACTTCTATGTCATCCTCTACCGCGGTATCTCTACCATTTAAGATAGCACTTGCCTGAACAACTCGCAAGGAGTTATTTAAAACACGAGGTGATACATAGATCTGGCTCTTCTCCAACTCGGATTTGATGGTGATGATAAGCTTCATGATGCCCTTAGGGACATCTACCATTTTAGAAGCTGCTTGCAGCGCTTTTATTTCATCGATGGTTACCAATACTCTTTCCCGGTTAGGGTCAGTTTTGAGATAGTTATCCATCATGGTCAGCATGTTACTCTTTTCTCGGATTGTTTCTACTTGAAATTTCAAAACGAACCGGTCAAGGGCAGCTGCAAGGTTGTCTTCTTCTTCCGGTAGCTCGTTAGAAGCACCGATTACAGTTAACAGCGGGGCCTTTTGAGGCTTGCCATCGTTGTAATACTTTCGCTCATTTAAAAGCGGAAGTAAAAAATTAAGTACACCACCGTTGCCTTTCCAAACCTCATCAAGGAATGCAATATGTGCATCGTTGATAGTGTTTTCAATGTTACGCTTATAGCGATCCTCTCCTAAGGCTTTAAGGGAGATGTTACCAGCAATCTCATCCGGAGTCGTGAACGGCGTTAACAGCCACTCAAAATACTTGGACTCGTCAATATGCTTCAACGTCTCTGTTGCCAATAAAGATTTTGCTACACCAGGCTCACCCAGTAAAAGGATGTTGGTGTTGGCAACAATCGCCAAGAACATACCATTGATTTCTAGATCCCTTTCGACGAAAACGTTTTGTCTAAGGTCATCTTTGATTTTAGAAATACGATCTACTGTATCTTGTAAGTTAGTTGTCATTCGTAAGTTGTCTTTTTAAGATTTTCTGTCTCAATCGTTGTCGGAGTTTTCTTCGTCTGCTGCGTCTAATGCAGCCATACACGCTGCTACAGTTAACAAAAATAATCTAATTCCATTGCTCATGGAACCTCCGATACTGATTTTAACATTTTAATGAAATCGAACAATAATAGAATTGTTCGTCTATTACACTGCCGATTTCATTTTCAACTTACGGTTTAATGTTAATCTTTTTGTTCGCGTTCTTCGTCTGCTGCGTCTAGTGCAGCCATACACGCTGCTACAGCTAATATGAGAAATCTCATTCCATTGCTCATGGAGTCTCCTTTTTAGTTTAATGTTAATCGTTGTCAGAGTTGTCAGATGATTTTGTTGCGGCGGCCGCTGCTGCAGCTGCTACTATGAATAACCTTATAAACATATAATTTTCCTCCAAGTGTTGTAACTGTTATGATTTAGAACAATAGAATTTTTCGTCTACTGTATATTAAAAAAAGTGGTGAGCTGAAGAGCCCACCACTGGAACAAAAATCTGTGTTCCGCAGTCTTTACAGTGAGGGTTTAAAGAAACCCCTGCAAAGATTCTGCAACATGCCTTAACGGATATCAACCGTTGTTTACGCCGCCGCCTGATGGGCGATCGTAGGCGTCAATCCGTCTGGCCATTAAATGGTCGAATTAAGGTCATAGTTGCTTGAATATTAAAGGCTCAAAGGCCTTCAGTATTCTTATACCGTATTTTATATTTATTTGATTCTAGCGAATCATATCTGATACGGCATGGTAGTTTAATTTAGATCTTAGCTCTTCTAGTGCATTATTGTGTAGCTGAGACGCGCGAGCTTCTGTGAAGCCCATTTGCTTGCCTATGTCTTTAAAGATAATATCGTCGAAATATCTTTTTATGAGGACTGTGCGGGTATTTTTATTTAGCTTGAGAAAAGCGGTAATAAAAATGTCCCAGGACCCTTCCTTGTCTTTTTCTTCAACAATAGTTAAATCTTTACACCTAAGAAACTCTAAGAATTCTATGTCATCTTTTTCGCTACCAACTTTACTGTAGTAGTATTGTTCATACTGCCTTCCACGCTCATGGTAAAGATAGTTGAACTCTTTTAGGTCTAGGTCAAGCTCGTAAGCTATCTCTTTATCAGAAGGAAATCGCCCTAACTTTTGAGATAGTCTTTCTTTTACTTTATTTGCCTCGCCTACTGTATCTCTTACCGCACGAGTGAAAGGATCTGAGCGCCTTGCATAATCTAGCATTGCTCCTCTGATTCTAAAATGAGCAAAAGTAATAAACTTGTGTCCTCTTTCAGGCTCAAATCTATCTAGTGCTTTTAAAAGGCCTTCGTACCCGACACTCATAAAGTCTTCGAATGTTATTAAGGTGTTACGGACTTTTTTTATATTTTTTCCTGCTAAGCTTTTTATAAGGGGTGTGAAAGATTTCACAAGTAAAGCTTTGTTTCTGGCAGTAGGTTCCTTAAAATACTGGCTGGCTATTTTGTCTCTTCTGCTCATAAGCCTATGAAAACTTTTACAACTGCTATTAAAAACGTCACAACAGCGCAGCATCCCCACCAAAACATCTCGCCAACATAGGTAGGTAAGCCTTCTGAAGGCCACGAATAGACATCTGCATACTGCTCTTCCTGTTGTCTGAGCAGTTCTTTATCTTTATAGTAGTAAAACACAGTTAGGCCTGTAGATATACCCACAGACAGCATTAATATAAGATCTATCATGTTGATTCCATATATCGTCTTTCACGTTCTTGTTGCAGGTCAGCCATACGGCTTTCTAAGTCCCAGATTTCTCGAATCTGCTCTTTGGTTTCGCAGGCCATAAGTTTTGGCCCCATACTTTTTTCGATCTTCATAATTTCTTTACGAAGCTCTGAGTCAGTCCACTCTTTTAAGGGTTTTTCATCTTCATCCATTAAGTTAGGGTTAGGGGTTATCGGTGTTAGATGAGACCGGGAGGCTATCAACCGCCCCGGCCCTCCTATTCATCAAGAGAGATCTTTAATAACTATACCCAGCAGGCTTTTCGATCTGGAGTTCGCGCCATCCGTACACCTGGCTTAGTGGGATTATATGCCCGGAAGGGCCTACCCATCTTTTATGCTTTACTCCGGAATCATTACCTGGCCAGGAGTAACAGAAGTAACCTATTACTGTTTCTCCATCGTCTTTTAGGATTTCTACTTCTTTTTGCAAAGGAGGAAGTTCTTCCTTTCGTGATATGAACTCTGTTTTAGATCTTATCATGGGTCCAGTATGTCTATTTCTATTGAGTCGATTAAATATATTCCCTGCCCGGTCGATCCGATAGAGAATGTGCCGTCCGGGTGTGCCCCAATGACGTCAGATTGATATGTCCACCACTCGGTAGGTTCTGGGAATCCAGAAGTCCACGCCTTGGCTCTTATCGTATCTCCTACTAATTCTACTATATAATCAATAGGTACGCCATACTCCCACTGAAATGGAAAGTTTACTGGGTTGCTCCAAGTTCCGTTTGTGAATATAGATATTCCGAAACCATTGTTATTTATATAGGTTTCAACGCTATTCTCTTGTGGTATTTGAGAAGTTCTCATAGACATATGAATACCTGTAGAGTGCGTAGAGTCTATAATCTCAGTAACTCTCACCCGTATGTCTCGGTGCATGGGAATTGTATTCCATTGCAGCCTCGACACATTTCGAGTAGGGTTCTCTAAGACCAATACATCATTTGAGAACGTTGGTACTACATTACCCCAGATTAATGTCCAAGTAGAATCGAAAAATGCTGTGTTTTCGAAGTGGTTTATATATCCAGTGGGCTCTGCTACACCATTAGTGAATGCAAAGGCTGGCCACGTTTCATTAACTGTTACTGTATCAGCAGGACCTGTCAAATGTATCGACAAATCAAGTTGATTTTTGCATGTAGTTAAGAAGCTACCGTGAATAACAGGGCCATACTGTTTAAGTCTTTCATACTCAAAAGACTCTGACTCATCACGGCATACCCATGTTACATCTGCCTCTTTTATACGATTTGGGTCCGCAATGCCTGCAATTGTTACAGTTGTAGTATCTGAGTCTAATGGGCCCTCAAGGTGAGAGCCTAGATTAGTATACAGAGGTAAACTATCTGGACTTGCGTAATAGTCTAGCGGTACATAGATCGTATCTGGGGGCAGCTCAATATACTCTGTCACCTGGGCATAAACTGTATCAGCCGGGAGCTCAATATACACCTCCTCTGTCACGGTGACAGTATCAGTTTGCATTTCGAAGACAGTAACAGTGTCTATCTGGGTTTCACCTGGAACATCTACAAAAAGAGTATCAGTAATTACCTCAGTGATGGTTTCGGTAACCGTGACAGTGTCTATCTGTGTTTCGCCTGGAACATCTACAAAGACTGTATCAGTTACAAATTCTGTAACTGTAATGGTTTCTGTCTCGGTAACAGTAACCGTGTCTGGTGGGACAGTTACATATTCAATAACTGTGTCCGGCGGAGAGGTAACGAACACCTCTTCAAATACAGTGACTGTATCTGCAGGCTGTGTTACATAGACTGTATCGGTCTCGTATATGGTTATAGGTTCATCGTAGTATCCGAAGTCGGCGTTGACACGCTCGTTCATATTCGAACGAACATAGACTGTCATTCCATAGTCTCCAGAGTACATAATGGCATCTTCTAACGCACTTCGGTATGTGTTATAGAACGGAGTAGTACCGCTAAGCTGAAGGGTGTCCCCATCTGCTGTCTCTAAATAATAACCGGTGTTTGCCGTACCTGTTATAGTTACCTGTGCCTGAGAAAGCAGAGGCAGCATAGACAAAAAGAAAATTAACAAGAGTGCTCTTTTCATGTGTACATGTTTTGTTAGTTTTAGGGTTAGGGCTTGTTCACCATTCTTATACCTTTTTCTGTTGATTTTTGTGTTTTGAGTTGGTATATTTAAGACATGGACAACTTACTAGATTACCGCGTACAAAACAAACAAATACAAGACTCCTTAAAGAAAAGCATTGAAGACCTTTTCCCGATTAAATCGGGTGGTAAGACTCTTTCCTTGAGCAATGTAAACTTAGATGATAATTTATCTGAAACAGACTTTCCTGCTCAACGGGAAACAAAGATGAGTAGAGGCACCTGAGAGATACCAATTAATGCCGACGTCACTATCACTGACGATGCTTCCGGCCGTGTCATATCCGAAAAGCAAGGAGCCAAGATAGGCTCTATCCCTAAACTTACTAATCGCTTTAGCGCTATCGTTAAAGGGAACGAATACCAGGTGTACAACCAGGTAAGACGTAAGAGTGGTGTGTTCTCACGGAAGAAAAAGAACGGGCAGTTAGAAAGTGAGTTTAACCTTGAGAAAGGTGCTAACTTTGCTATGCAACTAGACCCTGAGCGTCAGATTTATTATGTTACTCTCCGAGGCGGTACCCGTAAGTATAGATTGTATACATTGTTAAGTGCGTTAGGTATGCTAGACAGCGAAATGAAAGATGCCTGGGGCAGCAACCTATTTGAGATTAACAAAAAAGGTGCTCTTAACACAGAAGTTAGTGAGCTCACTGACCTTTATAAAAAGCTTGTGGATAAACGGCAAGTACCTGACACGGTGTCAGGAATTAAAAAAGGTCTAAGGGATTATTTCTCTGAAACAAAGATGAATCCGGAAGTGAACAAAATTACTTTAGGAGGCAGCTACGATACAGTTAATCCAGAGGCTCTATTAAAAACATCAGAAAAGCTTCTTAAAATTAACAAAGGTGAAGAAAAGCCTGATGAACGTGACTCTCTAATCTTTAAAAATATCTATGCTCCTGACGATCTACTCCAAGAATATTTTAAGGGACACAAACAACAGATTCAAAGTAAGATGCAAAACTCTCTGTCTAATCGTACGCAGGTTAGAGAAGTAGTTGCAGCTAATGCATTTACAAAGCCAGTTAGACAGTTCTTTACTACAAGTGACTTGTCATCTACTCCGCCACAGACAAACCCATTAGCGATGCTTGTTAACGCAAGAAAGACAACCTCTATGGGAGAGGGCGGTATCCAAAACATGCACTCCATTACTATGGAGACGCGTGACGTACAGCCATCACACTTTGGGTTCTTAGATCCACTATCTACACCGGAGTCACTGAAGACTGGTGTCACGGTAGGGCTAGCAAGCGAAGTAGTTAAAAAAGATAATCAAATGATGGCCCCAGTCATAAATGCTAAGACCGGAAAGGTAGAGTATAAATCGCCAATGGACATGTATAACGCAACCGTTGGATTCCCAGATCAATTTGAACTAAAAGACGGAAAACCTAAGCCGCTGTTTGATAGTATTAAAGCTTTAAAAAATCATAAACCTACAGAAGTTAAGCCTTCTGAGATAGACTTTTATTTAAGATCTCCGGCTGCTATGTTCGATTATGGTGCTAACATGGTACCTTATCTATCGACAACACAGGGTAACCGTGCTTCTACAGCCGGCCGAATGATTACACAAGCCTTGCCTTTAGACGATCCGGATACACCCTTGACTCTAACTATGAGAGATAAGGCTAGAGACGAAACGTATGAAGACCAAGTAGGGTCCTATTTGCTTCCCGCTTTAGAGTTAGAAACAAAAGACGCTAGTATTGGAGGTGAAGTTACTAAAATAGACGACGATTATATTTATATTAAGGGAGAGGATAACAACGACTATAAAGTAGGCTTGTATAAAGATTTCCCTTTAAACCAGGATGGTTATTTAAACAGTAAGCCAGTTGTAGGGGTGGGTGATAAAGTAAAAGGCGACCAGATTTTAGCTAAGAGTAATTATACCGATGATAAAGGACGGCTTGCAATGGGTAAAAACCTTAGCGTTGCATATGTATCCTATAAAGGTAACGCCTTTGAAGATGCTGCCACTATCACAGAGAGCGCTGCTAAGAAACTTTCACACAGTCAAGTAAACAGACAGGATATTTTCTTTAATCCTAAGCTATCCACTTTTAGTTTAAGAAAATTTAGATCAACATTTCCGGAGGAGATTGCTCCAGCAAATGCTAAAAAATTAGACAGCGAAGGGCTGCCAAAAGTAGGCGAAGAGTTTATGCCTGGGGAGATTCTTGCAGCTTTTCTTGTCAAAAAAGAGCTTGATGATCTTGATAAAAGTTTAAAAAAGCTAAACAAAGCAGTTTACTCCCCTTACAGTAAGAACATTACTGAATGGGACGAGGATGTCCCCGGTAAAGTTCTTGATGTTAGAAAGAATGGGCGTAACATAGACATCGTAATAAAAAGCGTTCACCCCTTCAAACAAGGTGACAAACTGTCATCACGTTATGGTGACAAACATATTGTCGGTAAGATTATCCCTGATGACGAAGCACCTCATAGACCTAACGGTGAGCCTGTAGAAATTATGATTAATCCACAGGGTGTTCAAGGCCGTATGAATATGGGACAGATTTTAGACACGGCTGCAGGTAAAATAGCCTTGGCCAAAGGTGAGCCTGTAAAAGTATGGAACTTTGACGATCCTGACGGCGATGCGGCCAAAAAAGTTTATCAGGATCTTCAGGATGCAGGTATAGAAGCAAATGAAATTTTAACAGACGGTAAAAATGGCGAGCCTTTAAAGAACCCAGTTTTTGTAGGTAACCGTCAGTATTTAAAGCTGCGCCATATTGTTAAGAAAAAGCAATCAGCGCATGACTATGGCGTTTATGATATTGAAGAGCAGCCAGCAGGTAAGGGTGCGCAAAAAGTAGGAGTGTTAGATACCTATTCATACCTAGCGCACGGTTCTAAAAACTTATTGAGAGAGGCAACATCAATAAAAGGCCGTAAAAATGAAGAGTACTTCAGAAATTTACAGTTTGGTCTTCCACCAAGTAAGCCTAATAGTAATCTTGTCTTTGAAAAGATGATGAACTATATCAAGGCTAGTGGTGCGGATATAAAGAAAGAGGGTAATAAGCTTCAGCTCATGCCCTTGACTGATAAGAAAGTAGAAGAGCTATCCAAAGGAGAAATTCCAGATCCCGGTGCTATGCTTATTGGTAAAAACCTGGCTTCAAAGAAGGGCGGTCTGTTCGATCAAGAAATTACCGGGGGTCAGCGTGGAGATAACTATAATCATATTGCGCTTCCAAAAAGAATACCTAATCCTATGGCTGAGCTTGCTATAAAAAGTATTTTAGGTTTAACAAACAAACGGTACGCTGCTATAATGAGTGGCAGTGAAGAGCTTAACGGAAAAACAGGCGCAGAGGCAATCATAGACGCCTTAGACAAGCTTGACGTGTCTAGTGAGCTTACAACTACAAAAGCTGAGCTTGATGCAGCACCTCCTACAAATGTAAACAAATTAAATACAAAAGCACGTATTCTAGATGCTTTAGATAAAGAAGGAATGAATGCAAAGGATGCTTATACTATGGACAAGGTCCTAGTTATCCCTCCTAAGTTCCGCCCTATCTATCCCTTACCTTCCGGTGACCTCCAGGTAAGTGATATTAATAAACATTACAGAGACATAGGCCTCAAGGCAAAAGGTATGAAGTCTGCTTTAGATGAAGACTTACTAACTGATGAAGAACAGGTGACTTATACAAAAGGTATGTATGACAGTGTAAAAGCTGCTCAAGGTTTTATAGATCCTGTTACATACGGTAAACAAAAGTATAAAGGCGGTCTAAAAGAGTTGGGCGGTACCAAGCAAGGACTTATCTTTGGTAAAGCATGGGGTAAACGACAGGATTTGTCAGGTCGTTCGACAATCACCCCTGAACCTTCTCTAGGATTAGATGAGATAGGGATACCAAAACCTATTGCAGAAAAAATTATGGAGCCTTTCGTTGTTCGTAAGCTAAAACAGAGCGGCCTTAGTGCGAAGAAAGCAAAACAGCAGTCTAGAGAAAAGACAGATTTATTTTACAGGACACTAGACCAGGTCATGGATGAAAAGCCAGTCATAGTCAACCGAGCACCTTCATTACATAAGCATTCTGTACAAGCTTTTAAGCCTAAGCTTTTTGAAGGAAAAGAAATTAGACTTAACCCAATGGTTGTCGGCGGTTTTAATGCTGACTTTGACGGAGATACTATGAGTGTTATGGTTCCCGTAACCTATGAAGGCGAGCAAGAGGCTTTAAGTATGATGCCTTCTAAGAATTTGTTTAAAGCTGGAGACAAAAGTCTTGTACCTAGCCTTTCACAGGAATTTGTATACGGTATTTCTAAATTGTCTGAGATGGGAGAAGAGACAGGTAAAACTTTCTCTGGTATTAGAGAAGCGAAAAAAGAAATAAAAGACATGACTGATGTATTTACAGTCAACGGACAGAAGATGACCCTCGGCCAGCATGAGTTAAATAAAGTGCTACCAAAGAAATATCAGGATTATAATAGAACATTTAAGCGTAAAGACTTGTCTAAGTTTTTAGATAAAATTGCTAGAAATGAAAGTAGTGAATTGTTTGCTGACGTAATCGACCATTATAAGAGTTTAGGTGCTTACTATGCTTATAAGGTAGGCGGTACTATCTCTATCGATGATATGGTTATCGATAGAAGTTACCGTGATGATATCATTGATAAGTATGAGCCTAAGATCAAAAAAATTAAAGACAAAGATAAAAAAGTCAAGGCTTATATGGATATGATGGATGAGATAGGCAAAGCTCAGGATGAAACCTTGGGCGGTAAAAACAGAATGCTTGAGCTTATAGAGACAGGCGCTTTGTCAGCTTCTAAAGCTGGTAACGTTCGCCAAGTACTATCCGCCCCGGGTGTTGTGATTGATACAAAAGGTAACGCGGTTGAGATCCCTATCTTAAAATCTTATAGTGAGGGCTTAGATACATTTTCTTACTTTAACACGCTTCCAGGTGTACGTAAAGGTGTGGTCGATAGGTCTGTAAACACTCAGCAAAGTGGAGCCCTTAATAAGTCGCTACTGTCTGTTAACCGTAGGTTAGTGGTAGTTGAAGAAGACTGTGGCACAAAAGAATATATAGAATTGCCCATCAATGAAAAAGATGTCATGGATAGGACACTAGCTGTGACTATGCGCGGTATCGGTAGGCGTAATGATATTGTAGATGGTGGTATTGTAAATGCCGCTAAAATGAGAGGTCAGGAGATGTTGAAGGTTCGCAGTCCTCTGACTTGTGATAGTGTTCAAGGCGTATGCCAGAAATGCTATGGTGTACTGCCTAACGGTAAGTTGCCAGACGTAGGTACCAATGTAGGTGTTTTAGAGTCTCAGGCGTTAACTGAGAGATCAACTCAGCTTACTATGCAAACGTTTCACTCCGGCGGTGCCGCAGGCTCTGGTAACACAGGTGTAGCAGGAAGTTTCCCAAGGATCGAGCAGCTTATAAAGGTTCCTGAAAAGCTTTCCGGCAAGGCAACTCTTGCTAAGGTAGGCGGTACCGTTACAGGCTTAGAGAAAAATGACATTGGCGGTTGGGATGTGACTGTTGGGCAAACAAAACATGTAATATCTCCGGGACGTAATCCGGTCATACGAGAAGGAAACAAAGTTAAAAAAGGCGACAGGCTGTCTGATGGTTCTATTAAACCTCAAGAGCTTTCAAAATTAAAAGATCATCTAACAGCACAAAGATATATCGTAGATGAAATTAATGATATCTACGGTGATAGTTTTGATAAAAAGTCTATCGAGACTGTTATCCGCGGCGTATCTGATAACGCTGTGGTAACAAAAGCTCCAGATGATAGCGAGTTTTTTAGAGGCGATAAGTCTTCGGCCTCTTATATCAAGAGCGTGAATCGTGAAAGAGAGACACAAAATCTAGACCCAATTGAATTTAATACTTATTTTAAATCTATCGATACTTTAAATGTGGATAATGACGATTGGCTAACAAAAATTACTACTAACAGAATTAAAGATGGCTTATCAAGGGGTATGGCCAAGATGCAGTGGGCAGACGTAGCTGGAAAAGACCCAATACCTGCTTATTTGTATGGCGACGACTTTGGGCAACCAGAACGTAAAAGAGACGACGAAGGAGGTTTTTACTAATGCCATATTTTATAGACGAAGACACGCATAAGGTTGTATCTAGAAAGCATGCTATTAATACAGAGGTATTAAACGGAAAGCTTACAGCTTTAGATGATGACGCTGACTGTTTTATTATGGCGCATACGCCTAATAAGAAATTTGGCTATGACCTAAGAGTCTCAGAAGAGACTACAACAAAAGAAGGGTCAGAAAAAGTAGATCAACTTGGAAGAGAAGAAACTGCGGCCAAAGGCCAGCCGTATTACGATATTATACCCGTTAATAGGCTTAACGATTATGCAGCAAACCCCGATTTCACACTAATCTTAGGGGATGCTGATGAGCAGACAGACAACGAGGCAAAGAGAGCTATTGGTAATGATCAGCCTGTGGAAATAGGCAAGCGTGTACAAGAAACAGAAAACACAGACAACAACGTTAAGAAAAGCAGATATAAAGTGACTCTCGTACGAGATGTTAACGGAGAGTCTCCTATCAATACCAGTTTATAAAACACCCCCCTCTATATATTTCCAACCCCTTTTTCAAAAACCGACCCTTTTATTGTCAAAATTTTTTACCCTCTCAGCTTCGTGATTCGCGAATTGCAAATCTTAAGGTAAAAAAAAGAGGCCCGAAGGCCCCTTTCTACATTTTTAACTGCTCATAAAAGTCATCTACAACCTTATTGGCTATTTCTTTCTTTTTTGGGCAGGGCAAGTCTGTAGTCTCGCCTAAATGATGTATGATTAGTTTTCTCAAAGGCTCGCCCATCCTAGCTTCCGCGGACTGCTTTATCTGGCGTGCTTGTTCTGTGGTCTCCCCTTTCACAAGCATTCTGGCGGCCAAGCCTAAAAGATCTTTTTCTTGATTAGACGGCACTTAGATCTCCTTCGTCCCCATCGTCGTCATCGTCGTCATCGTCGTCATCGTCTCCGAATCCATAGCCTTCTTCTTCAGCCATACGACGCATCACTTCAAGAGGGTCATCTTCTTTTTGTAATTCTTGTTTTTCCTTCTGAATTTGTTCTTCTGTAGGAAGCTCATCAGAGATTTCAGCGCTGCCAGAAATAGCTGCATTCATTTGCTTTGACTCTGTATAGTCCAGAACCATAGCTATTTCTTTAAACTCTTCATACTCTTTAACGTGAGCGGCTTTTACTTGAAGAACGTCTATATAAGGATTGTGGTCTAAAATATTAATCGACATGTTTAAATTTCTTTAAAATGTTCTTAGGGATTTCTAGTTTTTTACCGTGGTCAGGACACATCAAAAACATTTTTCCATTTATTTCCATAGGAATATAAGGGCGAGCATAGTCATGATCTCCTTTTATGGTTCGTGTGTTTGGGTCTTTTTGCCACTTGTTAAGAAAACTTCTTAACCGTTTGTTGCGCTTCGAGGTTTCAAATGGTTTATATCTTATCATAGTTTCTATATTAAATTAAAGAATGTGAAGGCCGGAGCCTCCACATAGTTCTTATACCTTATTTTTGGTCATAAAGCTCTAGTATCTTTTGTACTACTTTATGACGATGATTAATTTTAAGTTCTATTGAGCACACTTCTGGAAGTTTTCTGGCAATGTTCTCAAGGAAAGGGAATCCACTTTTGCGTCTATTGTCTAGATCTTTTTGCTTCATGTCTCCACATACCATCATCTTGCTTCTCCGGCCTAATCGACCTAAAAGCATTTCCATTTGTGAGTGTGTTATATTTTGGGCTTCGTCGACTATAATAGCTGCGTCTGTAAATGTTTGTCCTCTCATATACGATAAAGGCTTAATTTCTACTCTACGCTGTTCTATTAAGGCTTCGGTGGCTTCGTGTCCCACCGCCAGATGCATATTTTCATAAATTGGTGCCATCCATGGATCCATTTTATCTTCGATGTCTCCAGGTAAAAATCCTAAATCCTCGTCGGATATTGTTGGCCTTGTAATAATGACCCTATTTACGTCTTTTTCAAGTAGCATTGCAAGCGCTGAATAAACTGCAACAAGCGTTTTACCGCATCCTGCCTTTCCTCATAGTACACTTACTGCATGCTTGTTTATCATGTTTTGGGCGTCAATCTGCTCGTCTTTGAGCGCGATCATTAGCTGTTTCATGTTATATGCCATCTTGCTTTTTCTAGCCTTAGCCATATTGGGTTACCTCTTATTTGTATGTTGTGTGTGTCTGTTTAGGAAAGAAGAATAAAATAAAAAGGATCAGCTTTTTCATACCTAAACTTACTGCCAAGAAATTATGAATTCAACTTGATTTTTTAATTTTCCAAGATTTCTTTTACTTCCTCTTTGAATGCGGCCCTTTGTTCAGAATTAAGGTCTTTATAGTACTTCTTAAACTGCTTATAAGGTAAACCGCTCTTCTTGGCTAACTTTTTTAACATCTTCGCTGTCGAATTGTTCATACTTAGGTTCCAATATATTTTCTTTTGTATTAAAGGCCCACAGCTCTTCACTGCTGTAATCATCTGACCATACTAAATATAGTATAGCCTGCTCATACCGGTATATATCGGTTCCCGGGCTTTCAAGGAAGTCAATACGTTTTGTAAACCGTCTGTTCATTGTATCTTTTACAAGATAAAAACCTGATTTCTCATGGGCTGAGGAAATATATACAATATCTCCAAAGTCTAACTCGCCTCCCCACCTCGTATGGAGATCTCTAGATACTGCTATCCATTTTAGGTCGCCGGCAGATGGGATATCGAACTTTGTTCCGTCGGCTACTATATTAGGTGTGGAATCTGTTTGTCCTGGGACTGGGTGATACATTGTGGCCTTAACCGAAGCGATAAGCTTAAACTCCGGCCTTATTACTGGCTCACACCAGGCCAACTGTTTTGTATGGTAAGGGCGTGAAGCTTCTCCTGTAGTTCCAGGGATCGTCAAAAAAACTACCCCTGTTAATAGAGTCATTAAAGATTTCATACTTTAATATACAAAATTTAAGTTAAAAAAAGAAGGGGCTTTCCGCCCCCTCTCTGTGTTAGTCACTTGCAACTGCATCACTTCGGATCGAGTCGCCATCTATCCAAGAAGATGCTACATTTTCTAGCCATTCCTTTAGGTTTGGGCTATCCAATGGGCAATCCCCATAGAATTTATCTATTGACTGATCTCCAGCTCCTGTTTCATAGGATTCTTGTTGCGTAAAATGGACATCACCTTTTTTAACGGTGAATGTAAGTCGTGACTTTTTATGGACTAAAGACATATTTAATAACTTTTATGTTGAAGTTATTGTCTATTGTCTATTGTCTGTTGTCTACTTTGTCATCTACCATTTTTGCTATTTGCTTTGGTAAAGATTCTAAATCTTCCAAAGAGATAAAGAACACGCCTTTTCTGATTTCTGCGTTCTGGTAGTGTGTATTGTCGATTAAAAACTTGATATCGTCTGCGATACCAAGCAAATCTTCAACTTCAGGCTCTTCAGCCTCTTCAATCTTTTTCTTCTCAGCTTCTGCTACGCCTTCTATATTAAGATTCTGCATCTTCTTCCTCTTCTTTGTCATCGAGATTAATGGTGAAGTTCTTTTTAACATTATTAAGAACTTTTGTAGCTTCGCTTTCTCGTTTCTCTAAACGAGCTTTGGCTTTTTCTTCTGCAGCTATCTCTTGCCTGTGGTATTCGATTTCTGCTTCTGATGTTGCCTTATTGCCTTCTATGTCAGTCATAACCTCTTCAAGGCTATCAATGAACATATTAAACATGCTCTGAGCCTGCCTCAGCTTAGAATCAACTTGGTTTACACGCAAGTCTCTTTCTTCTTGAGCTGTCAGTTCTTTAGGCTCTTCTGTTGTTTTAAGTGGATTCCACATGGTTTTGTTTTTTCTTATGGTTTCGGATTTGGGTGCTTGAGATAGCTTCAGGATATGCGTCGTCTATATAAAGGACGCCCGGTATCTGATTATAATTCTTTTCGCCGCTGTTATGGCGCTTCACTACTACTCCGGCTATCTTCTCATTAGAGAATATATAAGAGTCATTCATTTTTACAATCTTGTCCATCACGTCATCTCCCATCGTAAGAAACAAGGTACCATTTACTTTGTCCAAGATCAAGTCTGTTAGATCGGAAAAGAATGGCTTTGTTATGACTGCGATAGGGTATCCTAAATGGCTTAGACTGTCCAAGCGAGATTTTAGCTCGTCAGTAGTCATCTCTCCCTTGCCGTATGTATGGACGCTTATACAGAGCATCCTAGATATTTGTGCTTCGTTATAAAGCTCTATGCTTTTGTCCATAGTATGCTGATGACCTTCATGCCAGGGGTTGAACGAACCTTTATATATTAGAATATTTTGTGCGGCTCTTAAGAAGTCTTCTATCCGTTTCACTGTTACAGTACTTTCCGGATATGAGAAGTCTTGAAACACACTAAGCTTGTTTCGGTCAGGGCTAGAAGTGAAAGCTTCGAGTGTTAACTCTAGGTCAACTGCGTCGATAGTTTCTACTCGATCTATATAGCTCGAAAACATACAATGCCTGTTGCCTGCATTTATAATGTTTAAACCAGTAAGCGCTACTTCATCAATAGCTTCCTTTCGGCTTGTTGTAGGGGGGAATGTGAGGTGATAGAACCTCGTATAGCCTTGGAAGTCTTCGTATCCTATCCAGCCGTGCTTTGTTGACCCCGGCTCTTCTGGGAGTTGGAATGAAGAGACCAACAAGAAGTTGACACCCTCATCAAGGTCTTCCGTAGATGTAGAGGTGAGCGCTAAATTGCAGTATTCTTTACTTACAGCTCTGGGTACGTCTTTTGTCATGTCAAGAAGCCCAAAATGATTTATAAAAGCTTCTTTGCTGTAAAGACTGTGTACTTTATAGAGTGTGTTGCTTGCTCCTGGATACTTCATTAAATTATGGGAGATGCCGATACCGGCACCCATCTCATAAATAACTCCATACCTGCTGCTCTTATGGATTTGCTCTACTAAGCTTTTAATGCTCATCTAGAGACGGCCATATCTTTTTCAGCTTGTCGTTTTATTCTGGCTAGTTCATATCCTCGGTTGCGAGTTGAAGCCATGCAGTTTTTATAGGGAATTAAGTCTGTGTTGCGACTTTCCGTGCTGTCAATAAACGCGAAGAATTGTTTAACTTCTGGTGTAAGGTTTAATTTTGCCATTTGTCTGTTTTCTATTTGTTGTTATGGTTAATAAAGGTGGTACCCCATCCCGGATTTGAACCGAGGTTTCTCGATAGAAAGTCGAGCGTCCTAAGCCAGGCTAGACGAATGGGGCATAACTTAGATATACAATCCAAGTTGTTTGCGATTTGTTTCTTCATCTTCAAAGTCAAAGGCCGTAGCTGATTCTACAACTTTACTAAGATGTGTGTGAACAGAGTTCTCTTTTAAGTTGACTATAAGCATAGACGGATCATCACTTGCTTGTCCTCTTAAAAATCTTTCAAATGCTTTATTGGCTCTTTTATCTGCGAGCTGTTTACCTTTATCCTCACTAAACTTAAACTCTTCAGTATTAATGATTTTAGGTCTTACTTTAGACGCACCCACAGCGATTAAATCTCCGTGTTGATGGAAAGCTATGACGCCGCAGGTTATACCATCCTCTGTCTCTATAAACTTATATGTTTCGTTATTGTATGTCATTTCTTTTTTGTATGGCTATTAGTTCAGGTTTAATGTAATCGAAGAACTCTTTTGATTGCTTTAGGCCCCAGTCGGCTGCTTCTCTTATTTCTTTGATACATCTGATTGGGTGGCCTTTTGGGTCGTAACTTATTAAGTCTAAGTTTAAAAGTTCTCTAAGATTTCTGATTGTGGTTTGCTTTTTAAGGTCTATAAATGTAGAATTAAGTGCATCCTTGACCACTTTTCTCTGTTGAGAGTTTCGCTTAAAATCGTTTCCTATGAGTTCAAATACTTTTTCTTCATCAAAGTATCCGGCTCTTACTAAGGAAACTACATACTCTTTTAATACAAGAGATACCCCATCATCCATAACTAGTGACAGGATTTCTCTATTATATTCATTCTTTGGCATTATCTTTCGATAATTATATCCCAGAGTCTGACTATAAGACAGTCTTCTCTATTCAGGGCTGCATCTATGACCATTAAGATCAAAGGGAAGCCAGCAATTATTGAGACAAGTAAGACCGTGATTCCAGTCAACTTGGTAAAAATACCTGTTTTATCCATGTTATTCCTTTTTAATAGTTAATATTAAAGAGTCGAGTAGGTGGGATTCGAACCCACGTGCTCCTCATCCCAAATGAGGCGAGATAAACCTGACTCCTCTACTACTCGTTATACCTCCCGAAGGAGGTATTTGTTACAGTTTACTTATTAGCACTCTCGGAAGGGTTTGAACCTACATGTGTCCAGTTACGCTTTCTACACGTTCGTAGCGTGAGGCGATACGAGAGCGTCTATAATTTTCCTATAATTCATAAAAAGAAGTTACAGAAGAATATTATAATAATCAAGCTTACACTGCTAATAGAGCGATTGCTCCTATCAACATAGAGTGTTTTCTTATTTCTGTACCGCTGACAGGGATCGAACCTGCATGAGACTAAGCTCAACGAATTTTAAGTCCGTTGTGTATACCAGTTCCACCACAGCGGCATTTCTAGCGTAAAATAAAAAAAGCCCAGCCACTAATGTGACTGAGCTTTAACCTTAACCTTAACCAAAACTAAATCACTAGTCACACCACTCCCATTTCACGTCCTTCCGGGCGTTCCAAGGGTTCTGTTGTTAATAAAGTAGTGTTTCTTAGTGAATCGTTAACCATAACAACTATAATCTACGATATTTTGGAAAAGTTTGCAAGTAAAATTTAAATTAAAAAAGAGGGGAGGTGCGAAACTCTCTGGGTTAGATTTGCAGCCACAATAGGCTCCCACTTCCATACCCTGTTACGGGCGGTAAGCTCTTTGTTTCTCTACAGCACTATTTAAGTAGCGCTGTAAGAGGGAGGTCTCCCGATCCGGGGACCGCCTAGCCCTAATGAGGGCAGTCACGTCCGACAGTTAATGCCCGATCCGGGCCTGCACAGACGATATTTTTTAAAAAATGCCCGAGGTAAGTTCACACCCATTTCATTGATTACAAGTCAAGTGCTGGAAACCCAGCTAGAAGTAGGGCAATAAATAGCCTCGGGGCTTAAAAAGGTGGGCCTGGTAATCTGAACTGCTATTTTCTCAGAATGAAATAGAAGTAGCAAATTCAATAGCCAGGCCCATATGGGAGAGAGGGGTGGATTCGAACCACCGATCGCCGGTCCTCTTTTAGAAGGATCTATTGCCATAGCCTGTTAAGGTAATCGACATAGTTTTTTAAAATCCGGCTGCCTTGCCACTTGGCTACCTCTCTCATAAAAGGCCACGGTAATCCTGCAATCTTTTTTTCTTAAGTTATTAGAAGTAGATATACAGATAGCCGTGGCCAGTTCGAAGCATGGGTCGCTTCATTTTTAAAGCCGTCTAGGCTTGGAAATTAACTGAGTGCTTCCGGAGTTTGACTGTAGCTTCTTACGACTACACCTGTTGGTATGCATCCCAGGGCAGGGTCCTTGACTAAGTTTCCGATGGCTAACCCGCCGTTAATTCGCAGCTGGGTGATCAATGTCCAGCCCCATCGGCGGTCTTACAAGGGTTAATGTATTCTTTTATTTGAAAATACAAAAAGAGCCTCTTGAGCCACCCAGTTAATTTCAAAGCCTAGATCGGCTTCAATACTCTTATACCAAGAAATGGGAGGTTATACTCCCATATACTCGATAATCTTCTCGTAAGATACCATGAAGTCGTCAAAGTTCCAAACCGTTTCCGCTTCGTCTTTATCCTCCACAATTTCCCCACGAGCATCGCCATGCATTGTAAGCAAGTCGAACACAGAAAAGTCGGGCTCTTCTGCTACTGACTTTGCAGTCTCTATAACGCCAGAGATATCCTGACTAACCACGTGCCCCTCACGATCTAAATCGATCATAAAGTATTCACGGTTTTTAAGATCAATCCCTGCAGCTAACACTCCGCGTGCGGGCGTGGTCAACTGATGTGCATTTTGAATGCTGTCTGGCTTCCATGTCTTATTGGCTTTAGGATTCGTGCGTTCCATAACACCAAAGACACAATCTTGGTACCCTGCGATACCTCCAGCTTTCCCTGCATAATCTCGAAGATCAATAACCGCATAATCAAAGCCTTTTAGCACTAGTGCATCGACGTTAAAGTCAATATACTCTGCACAGGCTCCTTTGCGATTAGTGATGTCCCCGCTGTACACACAGGCATTGCCTTCATTATACCGGCCGTTCCATCCTACGTGGACGACATTTGACCCATTCTCATCAAACAGCACGCCGCTCAAATCGATGTCGCAGTATTCGGTACCATCATTAAACCAGTGTACGAATGCACGTACTGTCTTAAGATGGCTTTTAAGTTCAAAGGGAATACGTTGTCCACGGATCACAGGTTTTAGTCCGGGGGACAGGCTACGCATATTCTTAGGTAGTCCTATCTTCTGAAGTTCCGGATCGATATACACCTTTCCGAGGTCTTCTAAAGAAGCAAACTTTTTCCTAAGAACGTTTCTAACCGTGCTAGCAATACGAACTACAATCTCTTCTGACATAGGATCTAGCTTAGGTAGATCAATCTTTTTACGGCCGCCTTTAACCATAATATGGCGTTTAAACTCGCTAGTCCTCTTCTCGAAATGCTCTAAGAGTTCAAAAAGAACTTTATTAGATACTCGATCAGCAACCTCTTCAAACTTACTCAAGATTTCATCGTGCTCTTCCGGCGTGTCGTGATGTCGCAGTAAAGCGTCGATACGACGTGCAAACTCACCCGGACGCTTTGCCAGCATAGACAGTCCGCCCTGCAGGCTCTTGTCCATTGCTTTCTCAAGCTTACCATACCATGACGTTACTTTCTCATTTCTGAGCCTGTCAAAGGCTTTCATGGCCCTCGGGAACTTATCTGCATAATCACCAGGGTGGAGAATCTCGCCCAAGCGAATCCACCTGCCTTTATGCAAAACCATCTCTTCTACTCGGCAATGAGTTTTCTCGAGCAAAGACAGAATAAACCGTCTTTCTGCTCTGCTGAACTTTTTAAACTTAAAGTCCTCTCTAGCAGGGTTTGGTATTTCTGAGCCCCACCGCTTGCGAAGCGTCTTCCAGGGAAGACTAGGCAAAGAAATGTCACCACCGCTCATATGCGTTGCAATACGCAATACATCTGTAGGTGTCTTTACTGGTACATCAAGACCACGTGCTGCTAATGCGCAGAGGTTTTCTTTGAATGGGATTCTTTCCGGAAAAAGCAGGTCATCGTAGTTTTCTGCAAACCAATCGATGATTGCAAAATCTACCGGAGTTAAAGAGTTTCCAGAAGATACTAATGTCCGGAAAATATCTTTAAACTCTTTTTCATCTGCGAGGACAATAGGTTCAAACGTGGTATGCTCAAACTCAATTGGCTTCTGATACTTTTTCTTTTCTCCCGGAGACCATTTTCCGCCTGACCAGTAGTGGCCCATCCGTGTACGGAAAAGCTTAAAGTCAGACGCTTCTATAACTTCTTCAGGAAACCCTTTAAACAGAGGCTCATAATTATGTTGGCCTCCTCGGGTCTCTGCAAAGAACGTCATTGCGTCCGAGTAGAAGTCTATGATGAAATCTCTCGGTGCTTCTTCCAGGGCTTGGAAAGCTTCTTCAGATAGCATATAGCCCCATTGCATAAAGTGGGCCTGAACAGTACCTGCCATCAGCTCTTCTGCTTTTTGGTCAGTTGGGATAACTGCTTTGTTTTTTAACAGTCCTATCGACGTTTTGTTTAAATCGTAGTTTAGCTTGCTCATAATTATTTTGTAAGGATTAGATCTGAGAAGGTTGTCAGATTGTTTAGGTTTTCAACTTTAACTACAGAGGTACCTTCTAGCTTGCTAACTTTTAAATCTAGCGAGTCTACTGCCTCTTGTAGCTTTTCAGCTTGGTCTGCAGAGGGGTGGTATTCTGCATAGATTTCAATGTCCGGACTTCTGGCTATTGTCTCTGTGGCTCCTATAAGAGCTTGAGGTTCATAGCCTTCTATGTCCAGCTTCATGATATCAACTACCGGGAAATTTAAGGAATCAATGGTGATCATATTCACCGTATGAGGCCCTTTATTGTCAACAGCACTTCCACCCCTTTCTTCAGCTATTGTAAAGCCAGCCGTCCGGATTTTATTCCCAACAACGTTTTCATAGAAGTGAAAGTCTACACCGCTACGAGCGCCGTTAAACGCTGAGCTCATTCTGCAAAGCCTTAAAAGGTCTTTTAAAGGTTCAAATACATGAACTTCTTTTGCTTTCATATGACCAAACAGGCTGCAGTAATACCCCATGTTAGCTCCAACATCAAGGCATACTTTTCCTGCTAGTGAATTTTTCTTTGTGTAGTGCCTGGTTAGACGTGGTTCCCATCTTCCTGTGTTGTAAAGATGTGGAGTTATTCCAGGGTTTTGTGTATCTACATACATCATATAACCTACAGAGGTTTGGACGAGTGCAGAGTTATTTCCAGTATATCCTATATATCCGGGCATATTTAATTTTTGTTATGGTTAAAAAAATCCCCAGGAAATTAGCTCACTAAAGTATCCACTTGCGCATTGCGCAGGTTGGAATCGAACCAACTTAGAAGTAAGTGAGGCTATAGCCTGGGGTTTAGGTTTTTTACTATACTTTAGCCCAAACCCGCTGATCGTGGAATTTTGGGCAACAAGTCTGCTATCCGTGCGAAACGCACGATTAAACATTTAAGTCTAAGGTTATGCTATAGTAAAGGCGGCTACCTTTTGCATTCAGTAGCCGCGGTGTGCAGGGAGAGGGATTCGAACCCCCGAACCTTATTCAGGACCAGATTTACAGTCTGGCGCAATTAACCTCTCTGCCATCCCTACAAAAAACACTCTACTGAGACGATGCCGGATATACTCCGCAAGGCGTATAATTCATCGTCGAACTGTTAACTCTGAATGCTGCCCGAGCGAAACGCTCGAAATTAGTCTAGAGTGTTGCACCACGCGTAGGGTTCGAACCCACTAAAGCTGGTTTTGGAGACCGGCTCGCTTCCACTAGTCAGCGTGGCATGGCCCCGTAGCCGTAGCTACAGGGGTTATTTTTCTCGCCACTGGTGTTTTCTGTATCGTTTCCAGCAGCGTAAATCTGATTTTCTGTCTCTTGCTCTTTTGTTACATCCCTTGTTAGGGGCGCACATAGTACAGAGACCGTGTTTTTGTGTTAGTTTTCGTAGATATTTTTTCTTTTCGTAAGTCATGTTCACCTTTATTAGGTTGACGTTAACTAACGGAAGTAAAATAATTCTAACATAGCATTTAAAGTTAACTTAATTTCTCTAGTTTTTCTAATTTTCTTTGAAGCTCTTGTTTCGTAGCCTCTATCCTTTCTTTTCGATCTTTCTCCTTTTTATGCTTCCAGAGCTTCACTTCTTTCTCTGAGGCCTTTTCAATCTTCCAAGCATCTATTAGATACCCTATATGGTCTGTGTGGTACTCTATTCCGACATGTGTGGCTCCTGCTTTTTTCATTTCTTCAAGCTTACTGATCATCCTGTCGATGTCGATAGGGAACCCTTCTGCGCGTCCATATTCCTCGGGTAGGATGTTAACATAATCGTCATGTTTTTCCCACTCAAAGCCTAAAAGGTCTTGAAAGTCGATGTCAATTTCAGAGATCTCTGTGTCATCTAAGAGCTTTTGCTTGTAATAAACATTATCAGTCATTTAATTTTATTAAGGTTAGGTTATAGTTAAAAATGCTCCCCAGGTAGGATTCGAACCTACGGATCTCCTGGTTAACGGCCAGGCGCTTTGCCGCTTAGCTACTGAGGAATAAAGGCCAAGGAAGCGGGTCGGAAGATTAATCAAGGGGAGTCAAACCCTTCTTGAAGCCTAAGCGCGCTATTGACCATAATATTTATAATACTTTGACAGGTTTTAGCTTTTGAGCTAGGGCCCATCTTCCGCCTTGTGACTCCGGCCTGTCGAAAAACTCATAGTCTTCTATCTCGACTTGAAGCCATGTGCGGCCCTCTTTCTTCAGATGAGGTGCTTCCTGCCTTAATGTGCAATGGAAGCCCGGCCTAAAAGCGTATCCTTTTGTTTCATGTTCTTCAGCCTCATGCCATTCGCCTATTTCATATCTCATGCGTTTATTTATAAATAAAGGCGCATAAGAGCCGTCTTTCATCTGTCGTACTAATTTATATGCAATCAATTTACTTCATTTTCTTTTCTATTTTTTGTTATGGTTGTCTGTTGTCTAGGTTGTTGCGCGATATTGTAGCGACACCGAGAGTTGAACTCGGATCCTCCGGTTTATGATACCAGCGCTCTGCCAATTAAGCTATGTCGCCATGGTGGCGGGGGAGGGATTCGAACCCCCGTGGTTCAGGATATGAGCCTGAGCTGGAACCTAACTCCAGTCCACCCCGCAATGTAATTGAGCGAATAGCGGTACTCGAAACCGCAAGCCTTCACATTGGCAATGTGATGTTCTGCCACTTGAACTATATTCGCAATAAAATATGTGGACCGCCCCGGAATCGAACCAGGTTTCTGTAAAATATCCCGAGAAAAGCTTTTAGAGAGTATAATCAAGAAGATACTCGTTAGTTTCTACAGATGCTCCAAGCTTTACAGCCCTGATGGGCGGATAGCGATAATCGAAATCGCAACCTTAACCTTGGAAGGGTCACGCTCTGCCACTTGAGCTATATCCGCATGGCACGGGGGAATGGATTGGTTACCACTGTCCTGACGTTGGACCTTAGTGAGAAGTGTTGCTCCCACAATCATATCTTCGATCGAGAACACCCCCGTGTATATGTCACATTGCTCACTCAATGTTGTGGAGATACAGGGACTCGAACCCTGGTTTCCGCCTTGCAAGGGCAGTGTTCTTGCCAACTGAACTATATCCCCATTGGAGCCTCCGTCGGGTAACGATCCCGCTTCTCCAGATTACAAATCTAGACCTCATCCAATAAAGGCTTCGGAGGCTTAAAATAAAAAAGCCCAGGACAATTTTACTTGCCTGGGCTCAAACTCTTTAAACTAAAAGTTAGCGCATCCCAAGCAAGCGTACCATCCCCGCCCAATTATAATTGGTTGTGCCGGCTGTATATGTTTTTGTGCTTGTTGAAATCATATCTTTTTTAGTTTCTACTCTGAATATAGTAAATTAATTCTACCATGTCAAGTTTTGATTGTTATAAAGTAAAATTAAAATAAGAAAGTGTATTGTTTGGTCTATAGCTACATGATTTACCAGGTCTCTTTCTTTATCTCCTGTGTTCCATAGCTTATTTAAGACATTATATAAATACCGATCTTGTAGACCGTGTAATAGCCCATATAACAATAAATAGGGAAGTGAAAAAATGACGAAGAGAGGTGCGCTTACTAAAAGACCATGTAATAAAGCTGTTTTCAGGTTTTCTGTCTTCTCAGCAGCTACCCAGCGTGGCTGGAGTATCCAATCAAAAAGAAAATGTACAATAACTATGTAAATTAAGTCATATATTTCCATTGTTATTTACTTTTTGTTTTTATTCCCCAGTCATCTTGAGTGCGTGAGTCTTGTTCCTTCATTGCAGAGAAGACGACTTTCCCGCAAAGGCGAATCATCTTTCCACAGCATTCAGTTGTAACAGCTACGCTTTTTTGATAAGTTTCTACATTTCTGTAGGCTCTAGGCGGTATTAATAAAGGGTCATCGCAATGTGGGCATTCCATAGTTGTCTGTTGTTAGGTTAAAGGTTGTACCGGTACGAGGATTCGAACCTCGGCTAATACCCGACTTGTAAGGACGGAGCTCTAAAACCCCTGAGCTATACCGGTAAATGTGGCGGGAGAGGGACTCGAACCCCCACTACGTGCTGATGATTGCAATAGAAGTATGTAAATTTATAGCCGTAAAACGGTAATTAAACCACTTTAACGCGTGCTGCCATTACACCATCCCGCCAAAAGAAAAGATAGCACTTTATTACTATCTTTTCAAGTTTTATTTTAAGCGGCCACCTCCTCAGGCTTGTTTAGCCACTCATATCTCTTTTTAATTCGTTCTTGTGGCCATGTAACTGGCCCAAAGTAATGCATACGCTTTATCTTTGCAACACGGTCAGGCCGCAACTCTTTCCCCTGTCCAAGCCGACGGCGCATTATAGATAGCCATTGCTTTCTCTGCCAGGGGGTTTCGTCGTTCATCTCGTTTTCTTCTCCCTGAAACAGGTAGTAGTTTCCGTTTAATTGCTGCTCTTCATACCAAGCGTAAACTTCGTCGATTGTACTGATTAGTTCTTTATTAGTCATCTTGTTTCTCCGTTTTGAGCGCAAGAGGTAGAGATGACGTAACTCGGTTTGCGAGTTTCGTATCTTCAATAAAGCTAATTGCAGTGGGCTCGCCACCTAAATCAGGTTCGCAGAATAAGGAGTACTCTATACCCCTTCCGCTAAGTTTTAATTTTAGTTTTTCTAGATGTGCTATGCTATCTGCATTAAGACAGATTACATAATTACTGTGCTCATGCCACTGCTTATAACGTGCCGGGTACTCTAGCGAGTATTCTGCGGCTGCATGTAGACTTTGAGCTATTTGAAGGCCACCTGGGAGGTCGGCCCGTACTATTGTATAAAGTTTCTATAGCCGTTTCATACTTTAATATATTAATTAATATTTAAAATTCAAAATTAAATACGGGGTCTAAGGTAAAGGTTCTATGTTTGCATATTTTGCATTCAAAATAAGCAACATGCTCATTCATTTGTGCGATGTCACCTTTCTTTACTGCATTATAATCATGTATACAAAATTTTCTGCTTAGATCGCTAAGGACGGGGCGTAGTTGGTTTTTCATGCTTTAATATATTAATTATTTTTGATAATTCAAATTAATGTTTGAAATTTTGAATTTCAACTTTTATCGTTTTGTGTCCACATATTTCACACTGGTAATAGGCTAATCGTTCATTCATATGAACAATGTCACCCTTCCTTACCCCGTTATACTGGTGTATGCATATGCTTCTCCTCAAGGTTTTAAAAACGGGGAGTAGTCGGATTCTCATATTTTTTTGCGTCCTGGTTTAAATCTTCCATGAAATCTGAAAAAGTGTTGGCTTCCTTATTCAGCAATCTTAACATGCCACATCTTTTACACCTGTGATATGAATGCGATGTGTCTCTGCCCATTAGGTAAAAATCATGCGCGCAGATCTCGTTTGCTAGCATAATTTGCAATGCTGATACTACAGTCTTTAGTTGATTAACGTATACTTTCATAATATTTATATTGTGCGTCTGGCCGGGATCGAACCGACGACCTTCGGTTTTAGAGACCGCTGCTCTACCAACTGAGCTCTACAGACGCCTTTGTTTATGTTAAGTGTCTCTCCTCGTCTCTTTTTTCGTCACCGCATATGCCACATTCATAATCCGTTACCGCTATAGCTTCAAAAGTTAGATGGTCACTTACTATATAACGGTTAATAATTTTCCAGTTATGAAGGCACATCTTTCTTTCTAAAAAACCTATAACGCCAAGTAAGTTTACTTTATCGCCAAATATTGGTTTGCGAACTCTTTTTGGCCAGTCACTTCTGTTATAATGCACTCTTCTACCTCCTTGGGCAATTTTAAATCTTTCGTTCTGAACTTCTCTGCTATTTCGTCAAGTCTTTTATTTCCTACACCTACCTTTATCTCATATTCCATAATGACAAGCCTGAGATTTTTATAGTCATCTATCTCTATTAATCCACCCATGTGTGGTACCATATAGCGTACTTTTTGGATTTTACGGGTATTATCGTCAGTAGCCTTTTCTATAAAGTCTTCTTCGGTTATGGGTGTCGTTGCCTCTTTGCGGGCAAGCCCATCCCCCGTTTTATGCACAATAGCATATTTATTTTCACGGGGTGTTATAGCCTCTTGATACCTGTCGTTGCTCTCAGTATAGGCATATGATAAATACCATTTTTCATAAGAAAGAGCAAAAAGTGGTACTTTTTTAAGTAGCCACTTTCTCTCTATTTCTATTATTGTTCCTTTAGATTCCATTGTTGTTCCTCAATTATTTCAAAGTTTCCTCCTTCATCAAGCATGAGGATACTCCTGTCACCATACTCTATGGTATCAATATACCATGTTTGTGTACGGTTGTTAAAATTACATGTGTCTTGTGGTGTATGGCCAACTATTTGTACTGTGTTGCCAAGTGAGCCAGTTGCTTCCGGTTCTCTTAACCAGGTTATACCTCCAATCCCATGGCCTCCTGAATTTCTACCCACCTTTAAGAAAGGCGTAGTCTTTGTTAATGCTATAGAGTTTTCTTCATTAAACTTATATCCAAGAATTTCTGTAGGATGCAAGTCATCCGGATAGTGATCGGGGATAATTCCCGGATCTAATCCTGCATGTGTCACAAGGACATCATGCTTTTTAATATAATAAAAGGGCTTAAAACTTTTATGTGTTAAAAGTTCACAATAAGCTTCCCTGAAATAAGCCTGCTTGTTTCGGGTATACCCGCTACAGCCAAAGGCTTCATAATTTATATAGGACAGGTCGTGGTTGCCCCAGATACATATTCCCCCTGCGTCTAATAAGTTTCTTACAAACCTAATAGTATAAAGCTGAGCTCGCTTAGTCTTGCTAAAAGAGTCAGTCAGGTCTCCTAAGAAAATTGGTCGGGCTTTGTTATCGATCGCCCAATACCCTGCTTTTGTAGCGACTTCAAAGTTACCGTGCAGGTCCCCTATAAAAGCCCATTTTTTAAATTTCTCCATAATTTTAACCATTCGTCGTATAAACTTCCTTCTGTTTTAATATCCCAATAACATACAAAGACTTGTGGGAACAAAGCGATGTAGTTTGCTGGAAAAGGAAGTAGCATAACCAGGATGAGTGCGAAGAAAATATATAAAAAAAGTACACCTTTAATAATCGGTGGTGTTTTTTCATCTAAAAAGTCTATCATTGCTCTATTACTCGCGTTATTATGTTATTTTGAATTTCTACTGATGTTGTCTCGTCAGAGGATAAATGTTCTAGCGAGTCTTCTATAAGCTTGCCGTCCTCCATTGCTGGGGTTATCTCTAGATCTGGGTAGTACTCTTTTGCGTCGTCTAAGGACATCCCGATTAAAAGTTCCTCTTTAGTCTCTATATTCATGTCTTCCTATTTTATGGTATGCATTCATTTTATACTTTCCAGAAAAAATTCCATATGGAAAGAAGAAGGGCCATAAAAAGAATCCTTTTAAAAAGGCATAGGCTCCAAAGATTGGAATTTTCCAGCCGCCATCGCGGTGCTGATACCCTCGTTGGGTTACGCTAAAAAATCCCATGGCTAGTGAAAATGCTAAGTATAATGATATTAAAAAAACTGTTGATTCCATTATTTTCTAATTAAGCTTGTTGGTTTTCGTAATGTTGTTTCTTCTTTTGTATTTTTCTCTTCAACTGTAATATAGCATTTTGCGTCTACATAGTTTCCGTCAGGTACGTAAAATGCTTTCGTAACATTAATATCTGTGACATACCCTATCTTTAACTGGTTAGAGCTGTTGTATATTACTGAATCTCCTTTATATACAAGATCTCCGTAAGCATCGCATATAAATTTCGATCCCGTTGAAAGATTTTTTATTGTGTTGCTTGGGTTATAGATTTTCATATTAAAAATGTAAGGCCGTGAGGCC
>Ga0102926_1000279_pt1 | contig 28867 bp, 30 predicted proteins | sample SalPonR1_A_D2_MG_FD_78173 | JGI IMG/M metagenome (GOLD analysis project Ga0102926, IMG submission 78173) | Salt pond soil microbial communities from South San Francisco under conditions of wetland restoration - Salt Pond MetaG R1_A_D2_MG | ecosystem: Environmental > Aquatic > Marine > Intertidal...
TAAATCCTTTAATCGGTGCAACAATTACATCGGTAATCCCCTGAGGCGTGGATTCAATTTCTTCATAAGTTCCTGCCACCGGAACCATTCGTCCAGTCCCTTCATCTTCTACCATTTGATACTCACCAGCTGGTACAATATAGGTTAATAATGCTACAACAATTATAATACCTATTAAAATCGTATATGCTGATGGCATTGTAAATTTCTTCATTTTTTTATTACCTCCTTATCAAGTAATGCTTTTATAGTCTTCGAGTAAATATCTACACATTTATAAAGATTTTCTATTTTTATATATTCATTTGCTTTGTGCTCAACTTTTTCATCGCCAGGAAATAAGGCGCCATAAGCTAAGCAATTATCAATTGCTCTTGCATAAGTTGCACCACCAGAAGATAGTGGTTTCGAATCAAGTCCAGTTTCTTCTTCAAAAACTTTTCTTAACTTTTGAACCATGAAGTGTTCTTTTGGTATATGAATTGATTTTAAGTAATCATACTCATGGTACTCAAACCCGTAGTTTTCTACTTTTTCTTTTAGTTTAGAAACAACAATTTCTTTTTCAAAAGTCACTGGAATCCTAATATCTAATCCAATCATTTGATGGGTATCATTCATTTCTACTTTTCCTAAATTAACTGTTAACGGTCCCGAAATTTCATCTGAACAATTATCAATAAAGCCTTCACCATTGATTTTTCCATTAAAAACTTCATTAATTAAGTCAATACCTTTAGAGCCATAGTCAATCATGGATAATGCTTCAACTAAACGGGTAATAGCATTAACACCTTCTGAAGGCTTTGATGCATGGGAACCGACACCAATCACTTCTATTCCTTTTTCAGTAGATTCATAGGTATAATCTAATGATTTTAAAACGTTTATTAAGGCTTCCTTTCTTTCGCCAGTATAAATGGCCCTTCCTGGAACCGCATTGAATGCATTACCAGCAACTAATTCTATCGGTGATTTTTCTTTAGAAATAATTTTTGCTTGTAATAATCCTTTCTCTGCATTAATCATTGGAAATACAGAATCCGGTGTAAACCCATAATCTGGCTGTTCTTCATTCTCTAAGTACCGATCAATACTTCGCCATAAATTTTCCTCGTCTAAACCAAAGATGAATCGAATCCTTTTATTCAGTTCAATCCCCTCATCCATTAAAGCTTTGACACCATACATAGCTGCAAGGGTAGGCCCTTTATCATCTTGGGTTCCCCGTCCATAGAGTTTATCATCTTTAATAACCCCTTTAAAGGGATCTGTCTGCCACTGGTCTAGATCACCTGCTGGAACAACATCTAGGTGCCCTAAAATGCCAATGAGCTCCTTACCCCTTCCAATCTCTGCATAACCATAGTATTTATTATAATAAGTTTTAAAGCCTAATTTTTGACTAATTTCTAACATTTTTTCTAAAGCTTTGTTAATATTTTCACCAAATGGAAACTGATCATCTGATTCATTCAATACACTTGGTATACTAATCAGTGATTTTAAGTCTTTTATTAGATCTTTTTTATACACTTCTTTCATATACTCCCCCCTTTTGTTCATCTCACAAACTCCAAGTAACATCTATATAATAACATCTATAGCAACTCAAGTCAATCCAGGCATTTTTATACATCGTTTGTATAAAAATGCAAGCTACTGAGTCTAAAAGAATATTTTTAACCATTTTATACAGCAAAAAATTAACAAAATTTCATATGCATGAGAATTTATTCATATGTGTTGATATTATGACTATGAATTTCACAAAAAATATTTTATTTATTCCTTTTAAGCTTTTTATCTGGTGATTTTGCTTCCGGATAACTATCTAATTCAGAGGAATATACTTTAAGATCCAGCACACTACTTCCATCTAAAGCATCTAAGTGTCTAACCTTTATTTCGTGTGCTGTCACTTCTACCACTTCACAAACACAAAATGCAATTGGATTCGGTCGATTCGGCGAACGCGTTGCAAAAACACCAATCTCTGTTGTTGAAAAAGGCGTTTTGGTACGTATCACCTGTCGGTTGGACTGATCTCCCCAATAAAGTACAATAATATGTGTCATCTCTTTAACTTCTTTTATCCCAGGAACATACTCCGGAAATATTTCTATCGTTGAAATATTGTTGACTAGTCTACCTTGTCTTGGTGCTTCTTCTTTTGTTTTAAAATCACTGTGAACTCTTCCAATAGGTACTAATTCCATATATTTTCTCCTCTCATTTCTTATCTCTTATTATTCTATTTACCCAGATAATGATCAATTAATATAATTCTTTTTTTTTATCATTTTAATATGTTAAAATATACTTAGAGATGCGAAACAATTAAATTTTAAGGAGTGATGCATTCATGAAAAATCTTGAAAAAAACTTAGAAAAATATGCTGCTTTAGCAGTGGATGTTGGTATAAACCTGAAAGAAAAGGAAGGCCTTATTCTACAAGGAAACACTTCAACTCTTCCTTTAGCAAAAAAAATAATGGCCATTGCTTATGATCGTGGGGCTAAGCATGTTGAGTTTCAATTGGCTGATGATGACATGCGGCTGATTCGATACAACCATGGAAAGGATTTTGTATTTGAAAATTTTCCTCAGTGGAAGATTGATGCCTTTGAAGCCATGTACAAAGATAACTATCATCAGTTATTTATTGCTGCGCCAGACCCTGAATTATTAAAAGCTATTGACAACGATCTTATTGCAAAAGATCAAAAGACAGCTTCTCAAGCAGTTGAACCGATTATGAAGTACAGAATGTCTGGAATGGTTAAGTGGTCTATCGTTGCTATGCCATCTGAAGCTTGGGCGACTAAAGTATTTCCTGAACTTTCAGTAAAGGAAGCCATTGAAAAATTATGGGAAAATATATTTGCAGCCACAAGGGTAGACAGGGACAATCCAACTGACGCTTGGAATAAACATGACAATGCTTTAAAAAAATACAAGAAGTTCTTAAATGATAAAAATTTTGAAAAGTTAGTTTTTAAAGGTCCTGGCACAGACTTAGAATGTTATTTAGCTGAAGAACATCACTGGATGGGTGGTTCAAAGGAAAGTACTAGTGGCGATGCCTTTGTTGCAAACATTCCAACTGAAGAAGTCTTTACCACGCCACACTATTTAAAAGTCAACGGAAGGCTAAAATCAACCAAAGCACTAAGTCTTAACGGAAAAATAGTTGAAAATTTCGGATTCACATTTAAAGATGGGAAAGTTGTTGATTTTTATGCTGATAAAGGTTATGAAGTTTTAGAAAAGTTATTAGATAATGATGAAGGCGCTAAGTACCTAGGTGAAGTGGCTTTAGTCCCAGATGACTCTCCTATTTCAAATACTGGTATTCTTTTCAATAACACATTATTTGATGAAAATGCTTCTGTTCATTTTGCTTTAGGCCGCTCTTATGCTTATGCCATGAAAAACGGTTCAAATCTTTCTAGAGAAGAATTAAAGGCTAAGGGTGCTAATAATAGTCTAATTCATGTTGATTTCATGGTTGGTAGCCCTGAACTAGAAATTTTAGCATACGAAAAAAATGGTAATATGGTAAAAATATTTGAAAATGGTAATTGGGCTTTTTAGTAGACAATTACTTAAATACAAAGACCCCTTCACTGAAAACTAAGCGAAGGGGTCTTTTGAATTGAAATTGATGAATTAATTGAATTTATAACTTTTTAAATACAGTTGCATAACTACTTACGGCACTTCCACCAAAGTTAAGAGTTAAACCTACCTTTGGGTTTTCTAACTGGTAACCAATAGCATTACCTAATAACTGTCTTGTAGCTAATACAGCCATAGAAACACCAGTAGTTCCCACAGGATGTCCCTTTGCCTTTAAGCCACCAGAAATATTTACAGGCAACTTCCCTTCTTTTGATACAGTACCATCTAGTAAAACTTCTCTCTCTTTTCCATTTTCAACTAGGCCAATCGCATTATATGCTAATAACTCTGCTATTGTAAAACAGTCATGTACCTCAGCAAAATCTAAATCGTCAACAGTAATATTTGCCTTTTCATATGCTTGATCGACAGCTACTTTACTTCCCTCAAATACGTATTGAGGTCGTTTTTCTAACTCTAAGTAATCTGTAATATGAACCAAAGAAGCAATTTCAACTGCATCTTTTTCCATTTTCTTAGCATTTTCAGTCCTTGTTAAAACAATAGCTGCTGCCCCATCAGATACCAATGAACAATCATTTAACCGCAATGGATAAGCAATCATTGGATTCTTTTTATCTGGTAAGTTTAAAACATCTTCTTTACTTAAGTCTAATGGTAAATGTGCATAAGGATTTTCTAATGCATTTCTGTAGTTCTTAGAACTAATCATCGCTAATGTATCTCTCATTTCTTCTTCAGAGATATCGTATTCCTTCATATATCCTTTAGCAAATTCAGCAAACAATCCTGGGAAAGTCAACCCAAATTTTGCTTCTTTTTCCCAATGTGATGCCATTGCTAGTACTTTTGTTACACCTTTTGTGTCTAATTGGTTCATTTTTTCAACACCAATAACTAAAGCATATTCACATTCCCCTGCTTCAATGGCGTTCTTTGCAGCTCTAATAGCCGCTGAACCAGAAGCACAAGCATTTTCAACACGAGTAGCTGGTGTAAATCTCAGATCTGGGTGGATATCTAAAGCAATCGGTGCTAAATGTTCTTGATTATTAAAACCGCCACCACTGTAGTTTCCAATCCATATACCATCAATAACTTTCGCTTCAACCTGAGAATCTTCTAGTGCTTCACTACCGGCTTTCACCAGTAGTTGGTATACATCTTCGTCTAACTTTCCAAATTTTGTATGTGCTGTTCCTATAATACTAACTGTCATAATTTACTCCTTTTTAATAAATTCCTGTTACTAAATAGAATACTGATATTGTTGTTGCTGCTAAAATTGGTAGTAAAATTGTATTAAAAGCAATGTCTTTATATGCTTCTTTATGTGTTAATTGAGTTACCGCTAATAATGTAATGATTGCGCCACAATGTGGTAACGAATCTAATCCACCGGCTGCTACGATCATAACTCTATGAAGTACTTCTGGATGTATCCCCATTGCCAAGAAATCTTGTGATAATACTTCTAAAGCAATTGCAGTACCACCTGAAGATGAACCGACAATCCCTGCTAATAAAGTTGTTGAAATTCCTACTTTGAAAATTGAAGGAATACCCATCGCTACGATACCACCTTTTACTGTTGCAAAAGCTGCTAATGACTTGATAACACCACCATAACCTACCTCAGAAGCAGTATTGAATATTGGTAATAGTCCACCAACAGCGCCGTCAAATACAGTTTTATTAACATCTGGTAAATATTCTTTCATCGTAAGTATGATAAACACGATTGCAGTAGATAAAGCAATAATTACCGGCCAAGTACCATTGATGCCTGCACCAATTGCCTCATATTTACCAATAACACCTGGTAACTTAAAGTAATAATTTGTTAAAATAAAGTTTAAAATAAATACAATAATAATTGGTGTAATCGCTTTCGCAAATCTTGGAATGTTACCATCAGATGCATGCAAGTTCTCATTTGGATGATCTCCATAACCTTCACCTGCTGCTACTAACTTAGCCGCTCGATAATTTAAATACTTTATGCCACCAAAAAACATAATAGAAGCTGCAATTAAGCCAAGTATTGGCGCTGCATAAATATCTGTTCCAAAGAATATTGTTGGCATTGCATTAATATACTGTGGTGACCCTGGTAATGCTGTCATAGTAAATGTAAATGCACCTAGAGCGATTGCTCCTGGTAACAATCGTTTGGGTTGATCTGCTTTTCTTAATAAAGTTGCACCAATTGGATACATAGCAAATACTACTACAAATAATGAAACCCCACCATAAGTTAAAAATGAAGTTGCTACTACAATTGCACTAATTGCACGTTTTTTACCAAACTTATCAGATACAACATCTGCAATTGCTGTTGCTGCACCAGTTACGCCCATTAGTTTTCCAAAAATTGCCCCTGTAAGGAAAATTGGGAAATAATTTGAAATATAGCCTGCTGCTGCTGGCATGAATACTTCTGATAATGCGTATAATGGTGGTAATTCACCAGCAAATAGAACTGCTGCCATTGCAAGTATTGGTGCTAGTATTAAAACTGTTACACCTCTGTAAGCGAAATACATTAATGCTAATAATGTTAAAATGATTGCCATTACTCCTAACAATTAAACTCCTCCTTTTTCTAATGAACTTAATCTAATTAAGTTCTAATCTCTATTGTTTGAATCTAATAAGAAAAATGTAATGATTATTAATCAAGTACACTTTTCTTATCAAATGATTAACCTAATACTAAACCACCATCAACACTTAATACTTCTCCATTGACATATTTAGCTTCGTCTGATGCTAAATATAAGTACGCGTAAGCGATGTCTTCTGTTTCGCCTAATCTCTTTTGTGGCACTTTGTTTTCTAATTTAGTCAATACTTTATCTGGTACACTATCCATCATTGCTGTATTTGTATAACCTGGTGCAACGGCATTTACTCTTACACCTCTTGAACCTAACTCTTTTGATAGAGTCTTCGTCATACCGATGACACCAAATTTAGTAGCCGCATAATTTACTTGTCCAATATTTCCGTATAAACCTACAACAGATGAAGCATTAATAATGACACCACCATCATTATCCATCATATAAATTGCCGCATGTTTAGAACAGTTAAAAACACCTTTAAGATTTACGTTAATAACAGCATCCCAATCAGCTTCTGTCATTTTAACCATGAAACCATCTCTTGTAATCCCAGCATTGTTCACTAATATGTCTAGGTTACCAAAAGCTTCATGACATTTTTCAATCATATTTTTAGCTTGTTCATAATTTGAAACATCAATCTTAAAAAATATTGCTTCGCCACCGTTTTCTTTGATAGTCTCAACTGTTGCCTTACCTTTTTCTTCATTAAAATCTGCTACTACAACCTTTGCCCCCTCTTTCGCAAATAATACTGAAGTTGTTTCTCCAATACCTTGAGCGCCGCCTGTTACGATAGCTACTTTTCCTTCTAATCTCATTATTATCCTCCCTTATTTATTAATCTTTAGACCCATTGGTTCATCTATAAAAATTCTTTGATCCATCTTCTTTAATGGTTCAGCAATTTCCGGTTTGAATCCCATCTGGTTAAGAATATCTTTTTCTAAATCAACACCTGGTGCTATTTCTGTTAACTTTATTCCATTTTTACTTAGTTCAAAAACTGCTCGTTCCGTTATATATATTATCTCCTGACCTATTTCGTTGGCATACAATCCGCTAAATGAAATCTGTTCAACTTCTTTTACAAGTTTCTTTATCTTACCTTCATTCTCAATAATTAATTCACCATTGTTAACAGCTACTCTTAATCCGCTGGCAGTAAATGTACCACAGTAAACTACTTTTTGAGCATTTTGGGTGATATTTACAAAACCACCAACACCAGCAATTTTAGGACCAAACTTACTTACATTAACGTTTCCTATTTGATCACATTGAGCTAATCCTAAAAATGCAACATCTAATCCACCACCATCATAGAAATCAAATTGATAGGGTTGGTCAATAATTGCTTCTGGGTTTGTTGAAGCACCAAAGTTTAATCCACCTGCAGGAATGCCACCAATTGGTCCAGATTCAACAGTTAGATGCATTTCTTCACCTTGACCTTCTTCAGATGCAACACTAGCAACACCCTCTGGCATACCAATGCCAAGATTCACGATAGCATCCGGTATAAGCTCCATTGCAGCTCTTCTTGCAATTATTTTTCTTTCATTTAATTTTAACGGTTTTATAGAGCCTAAAGGTGCTTTGACTTCACCTGAATAAGCTGGATTATATTTTTCTGCAAAGGATTGCATATGATTTTCTTCTGATCCAATCACTACAGCATCTACTAAAATTCCAGGGATCTTAACAAGCTTTGGATCTAAAGAACCATTTTTTACAATTCTTTCCACTTGTACGATTACTTTCCCACCAGAATTCTTTGCCGCCTGAGCAATGGATAGACTTTCTAAAGGTACAGCTTCCTTTTCACAAGAAATATTACCTTTTTCATCTGCTGATGTCCCTCTAATCAACGCAATATCAATTGGAAACGGCTTATACCTTAAGTACTCTTCTCCATCAAACTCTACTAATTCAACGATATCTTCTTTTGTAACATCATTTAGTTTTCCACCTTGTACTCTTGGATCTGCAAGGGTTCTTAAACCAACATGTGTAATAACGCCTGGCTTTTTCCCTGCAATCGCTCGAAACATATGTGACAATACGCCTTGTGGTAAATTATAGGCTTCAATTTTATTTTCATTCGCTAATCGTCCTAGATCTGGAGCTAAGCCCCAGTGACCACCAATTACTTTTTTGACTAAACCTTCATGGGCAAAATGGTTTGCACCTTTTCCTTGACCATCCCCTTGACCCGCTGCATATACTACTGTTAAATCTTTTGGTTCTCCTGTTTTTAAAAAAACTTTTTCAAGATTACTCGTGATTTCTTCAGGGTGACCAAAACCAACAAACCCGCCTGAAGCGACAGTCATTCCAGACTGTATCATCTCTAATACTTCACTAATTGACTTTATTTTACTCATATCATCTCTCCCTTCAGTTTACTGTATTGCAAGTTGCGTACCAAAGGGAAAACGTTGTCATTTAGCCTTTTCTTTTTTTCTAACTAAAATCATCTTTCGTAAGTGTATTAATTTTAATACACTTAATTGTGTTAAACTATAGATAAAACTTACAAATTATGTAATCACTTATTTCTAAGGGTGTGTATTAAAATTAATACACTTGATGTTAACCGTCTGAATATTAATACACAATTCATTACTTTATGTTAATATGTCATTCAAAAAAAAATAAAACCTTCAATTATTTACTTGAAGGCTCAAATCTAATGTCATATTTATTAATTTTGTAATAAAGAGATGTCCGATGAATCCCTAGTATTTCGGCTGCTTCTGTTTTATTGCCATTTGTTTTTTTAAGAACTTCCAAAATAGCATTGTATTCTGCTTTGGAAACAACTTCTTCTAAAGCATAAGTTTCTTCAAAGACTTTTTCTCCAGTACTGTTCACAGTTTCTGGAAGACTCAAAGGTTTTATTTCATTTGTTGGTGATAAGTGAATACTTCTTTCTACACAATTTCGTAGTTCTCTAACATTCCCTGGCCAACTATAGCCTTTCATAATTTCTAATGTTTTTTGGTGGAAAGTCATACCAGGCAATTGCATCTCATTTGTAAAATCATCTAACAAATGCTTTGCAAGAACCGGAATATCTTCTTTTCTTTTTCTAAGCGGCGGTATATCAATATTGATAACATTTAATCGATAATATAAATCCTCCCTGAACTTTCCTTTTTCAACAAGTTTCAAAAGGTTTTCATTTGTCGCAGCAATGATTCTAATATCTAAGTCAATGGTTCTATTACCACCAACTCTTACCACTTCTTTTTCTTGGATTACTCTTAACATTTTTGCTTGCATTTCAAGAGGCATGGTACCAATTTCATCTAAAAATATACTCCCCCCATTAGCCATTTCAAATTTTCCAGGCTTACCAGAATCATTTGCACCAGTAAATGCCCCCTTTTCATAACCAAATAACTCTGACTCTAATAAGTTTTTAGGTATTGCAGAACAATTAATTCTAATAAAAGCACCAAATTTTCTACTACTTGCTTTATGAATGGCATGAGCAAATAATTCTTTTCCTGTACCACTTTCTCCAATAATAAGAACTGTAGAAAAACTGTTCGCTGCTTGTAAACCTATTTTTTTTAGTTGTTTAATCTGTGGATTTTTTGTAATAATATTGTCGAATGAGTATTTTGCTTCTTGTAATTTTTTAATCTCACTTTTATAATAATTTAAGTGTTCCTTCGTTTGACTCATTCTTTTTGCTAAAGATTCTAATTCTTTAACATCTTGAAACAGTACCTTACCAATGGCACCAATAATTTTTCCATCTTTTTTAATAGGTATTCTCGTTGCAATCATATCGTGGCCTTGAATATTCTGAACATGACCTTTTTCAGTTTTGCCAGTTTTAAGAACAATATGCATTCGGGTATTTTCTATAACATCCGTTACATGTTTTCCTAAAACTTCTTCAGGTTTTAAATTTAAAAACTCTTGATAAGCTTTGTTAAATTTTGTTATATAACCATTTTCATCAACGATAATGATTCCTTCATAACCACTATCTAAAACAGTTTCTAAAACTTCTAAATTTTCTTCAACTTCTTTTAGATTATCTCTTACTTTCTGGATCTCTTCAACATCGGAGAATAAAGCAATGACACCAATAACTTCATTGTCTTTGTTTTTCAATAAGGTCCTATTCGTGAAAATTACTTTTTCATCAATGCTGAACTCTTCTCCTATAAGTTCTTGCCTTGTAGATAAAACTTGAGGTAACTTAGAATCTGGAATTAGTTCTCTTATGTTTTTATTTAAAATACTTTCTCGACTAATACCAAAAAATTTCTCACAATAATCATTAAAAATAATAATCTTATCATTGAGATCAATAGCAATAATTGCATTATGAATAGAATCCAAAATTGGACTCACCATTTCTAAATTTTCCATTGAATAATTTTTCATCTAACCCACCCTTGCTGAACTCATTCCAATTTTATAACAATTCATTTGCATATTACACTAATAATACATTATATATTTTAAAAAATAAAGCATTTAGTTAAAATTTATTTCTTTTTCTTGACAAGGAAAAAGATCCATTGTATATTAACATTGTTAATATTATTAACGTTGTTAATTTAAAGGAGGCATAAATGAAAACTATTGTTATCTATCGATCAAAAACAGGCTTTACAAAGAAGTATGCTGAACTCATCAGCGAAAAACTAAAATGTCCAATATATTCCTATGAAGAATCTAAAAAAATTAGTCTAGATGACTATGACTGGGTTATCTACGGCGGGAGTTTATATGCTTCAGGGATCTTAGGACTAAAAAAATTCAAGTCTCAACTAAGAAATCAAAACTTAATTGTTTTCGCAGTTGGTGCAACACCACCAAAAGATGGTTTGAAGGATGAACTGATGACGGCTAATTTTACCCCTAATGAAAAAGAACGTGTAAAATTCTTTTACTTACGTGGCGGTTTTAATTTTGATGACCTCAATCTAATCGACAAAGGTTTAATGCTTATGATGAAACGTAGTATTAAAAAGAAGGATCCAAAAGACCGCACCCCTGATGAAAAAGGATTATTAAATGCTTATGAACAACCAGTGGATTTTACAAAAGAAAAAAATATTGAACCTTTGGTTACTTATTATGAGGAGGTTATTAAAGATGGCAAAAATGTCTATTAAAAGAAAAAGAACTCTTCAATACTTTATTGATGCTGCTAAAGAAATCATCGAAAAAGATGGCGCCAATCAAGTAACCGCTAGAAAAGTTGGAGAGTTATCTGGATACTCCTACGCAACCATCTACAACTATTTTAATGATTTAAAAGAATTATTAGCATACTGTGCCCTTGACTATCTGGAAAAATGTTCAAAAGAGATCAGCTCTATCAAAACAAATGGTTTAGATATTGTATCAATTATTCAAAAATATAATGCAACATATTTTAAATTTTTTGCAGAAAATCCCAACTTATTTCAACTTGTATTTCTAGAAGATTTAGGAGATTATCCAACCCAGTTATTGGCCAAAACAGCTGAACCAGCGGCTGGTTATTTACTACTTAAACACTTAAATAAATCTGTTGAAGAAGGTATCATTAATAAAGAGGCTGTTAACATTATTCATCAATTGAACATTTCTTCTATACATGGAAAGCTATTATTCTTTAATAATAATAGAGACCTTACAACAATGACAGAAGTAATAGATCTTATTAATAAGGAAGTTGAATTTATGATTGGAGGTATTAAGAAATGAAAAAAATCTTAAAAAAAATTACTATTTTCATTAGCTTTCTATTTATAGTTGCTATCGGCTTAACATTTTATCTTAGTCGTGGTACCGATTCTTATAAATCTATTCATATTACAGATGTTAATATGAATGCTTTATCTGATGGTATCTATACAGGTCATTACTCAGAAGGTCGTTGGAAAAATACAGTAGAAGTCACTATCAATAATGGACAAATTAAAGCAATCCGACCAATACAAAGAGTGGTTTTTGAAAAGAAGGAAGTTTCAAATATAGTTTTTGAAAGAGTTATTAAAGAACAGAAAATCTCAGTTGATACCATATCTGGCGCAACAATTACATCCAAAGCTTACTTAAAATCTATTGAAAATGCATTAAATGAAAAAAAGTAACCTAAAATTTTCTCTAAGTTACTTTTTTTCTTTTTCTAAAATTTTATTAGCTGAGTTTAATATTTCTTTAAAATCCTTCGTATAGTAATCTGCTTTGATCTTATTCGCTAAATCCGGATATCTGTTAAAAGCATGACCACCAACAAAGACTTTTGTTTCTATTGATTCTCTTTTCAGATTCTCAATTAATCGTTTAACATAAATGATGTTTTTTGAAAAAGTTGCAGAGATAACAACTATATATGGTTTGTTCTTTTTAATAACGGAAAGTATATCATCAATGGGTACATCCCCACCAAAATAATGAGCATCCCATCCATCTAATGAAAATAAGTCAGCAATCATTCGAATGCCCAGTTCATGTGTTTCATTTTCAATGGCCATTAAAATAACTTTTTCTTTTGTAGTTTCTGATCTTAAAATTCTGGGATATAAGCTTGCTACGATTGTTTGAGTAAATGCACTGGCATAATGCTCCTCTCCAACACTTACTTCATTTCTTTCCCACCTGGCACCTATTTCATTCTGAGATCTTTCAAATATATAATAATATAAATCGTTTATTGGAATTTTTTGCTTATTTAGTAAATTATTAATTAATACATATGCTGATTCTCTTTTTTGATTCAATACAAAATTTAAATATTGTTGCGCTTCATCCTGCAAATAATTTGAAGAATTATCTTTTTTTATAGGTGATCTATCCTTCTCAAGTGCTAGAATCCCTTTATTTAAAATATTAGCTATCTTTTTATTCATGGTACGCCTGTAAATCATATGATTTAAACCTTCAAGATTATTCTGCAACAACCCTTCAGGCAAACCATTACTCATTAGTAACTTCTTTAGCCAATAGAGATAATCAATAATGATTCTCTCATCATCTAACTCTATTGATGCTGCTATGTATTCTAAAATATAATAAATATATTCAGTAATCTTATCATAAGTTAAATGCGTTTCTTCAATTATTTTCTGATCAAGCTTACTAATGAGATCATAAGCAATTTTTTCTTTTTTAAGATTCAGTTCTTTTAATTTTTCATCCATAGAGTGCCCCCATTTCAACTGTATTATATCATAGAAGCACTAGAAATCTTACAACCGATTTAATATCTTGTTTTGCTTATATATGTACGCATCAATTTGATCATAAGTTTTTGAAGAAAACTCAAAAACAATGTATTCTGGTTTCACTAACTTTATAATCTCATTAACACTTACATCATCATATGGTAAATGCTGGTCAATTCTCTTAATGTGCTCCACAATTTTCTGATACTTCTTAAAACCATTAGACATTTTACTGATATCTTGATATTTAGGTTTATGGTTTTCTTTAAGATACTCCCCTGATAAAGACATATTTAAATGGATCCCCTTAATATATTCTTTTAACTCACCAAGACCATTAATTCTTTCTATAATATACTCTGTCGCTTCTTTTGCAGTTTTTAAATCTGGATTCGTAATCATTAGATGAGATAAATCCAACATAATCCCTTTTTTCTTATAATTTATTTGATCTAAAAACATTTTCGTTTTTTCTTGGTCTAATAGATTCATTCCTGGCCACCACAAATTTTCAAATAGCAAATAAATATCACTGTCTTGGTCAAAGGCTTGATTAACAATATCAACAGTGGCATTAAGAACATCTTCATCTGAATACTCAAATTCAAAACTAAAAGCATCGGCATTTGTTACATGGCCTACATGGTAAACCATATATTCAACACCAAGTTTTTTAGCACTTTCGTATTCTTCTTTGAACACATCAACTAATACTTTCGGTTTTAACCCACCATAATAGTCTTCAATGGCCTTTTGGGTATTAAAAATATCATTCAATGCTTTTTGATCATTCTTGTAGAACTCCAGCCAGGTTGGAAAATATCTTAAATGTAAACCGATTAAGTGCTTTGGACCAATTTCATCTAAATATCTATCCTTATACAGAATCAATTCAACACCATCAAGCTGATGTTTTTTTATAAATTTCTCAAGATGATGCCACTGTCCACCAAATTTTTCTAAGTCATACATGCTATTCGAAATATTCATTAAATACATCATAACCTTCCTTTTTTAGGTGATCTTTTGTTTTGTTATACATCTATTTAACCATTTTTTAAGGGTGCTTTTCTTCTTATTTACTGGTGTATTAAATATCAATTCAAGTAAATGATAGCTTTTTTGGTTACCTTGTCCCATTACTTCTGTACAAGCAGCACAATAATTTATTACACTTTGATTATTAAGCTCTTTAATCCTTTGATGAGTGATTTTTTTAGATAAAGGTAAATTACTCACACCTACCATAGCTCCTAATCCACAACATTTAGAAAATAAATCACTATTGTCATTTTTAATTTCACAACCTAACTTCTTAATAATACGACGGATAGATTCCTTTATTTCAGGAGAACTGTCAACGGGACAAGGATCATGAATTACATAGGACTTATTTAATAGTCTATTTTTCTTCGAAATTTCTGGTAAGCCTTCTTCGTCAAAAAAATGCCATATAGTTTTTATCGTTATTTCAGGATATTCTTTTTTCAGTGTATCATAGCAATTTTGACAACCAACAATAATTTCATGGATTCCTTTAGACGAAACCTCATCAATGAACTTGTTCATCTGATTACTAAAAGACTTCTGGTGTCCAAGATCTTGTAGAGGTTTACTACAGCAATTTGTGATAGACCCTATTATTGGATCAATGCTTTTTAAGTATTCAAAAGTTTTTTCAACCAAAATCGGACTATAAGCCGATAATGAGCATCCTGGCATAAATGCCCGTCTATATTCTCCTTTAGATGAACCTTTGACTAACTTTGTTTGACTGAAACTCTGGTGTAAATAAACACTGTAATGACTCTTTAACACAGGTCTAAAACCTGATGTTATTTGAAGTTCTTTTTTCATCTCATCAAATATTTCATAGACTTTAATACCCTCGGGACAAATCTTTTCACAATGACCACATTGGGTGCAAGAAAAAGGAAGGAGTGGATCAACAATTTGATTTTCTATATAACTATTAAAGAAGGTTTTAGGTGATTGCATAAATTCATCTAACATTAAACAATCCTTAACACAAATAGCACAGGCATCTCCTCTACATGCCTGTGCTATTTGCTTACTTTTTTCTAATATTATCTTTGACTTTAATTCTTTTTTCATAATTACTCTTTCTGTTCTTTTGATACAATTTTTATATTCATACTTTGAATAAGTATAACTAAATACAACCCTAATATTAAGTAACCATATACGAGTAAATTTTTAAAGAAATCTAAATTTATAACACCTAGCATTATTATAATCAATATTATAAATAGTATAGATTCAATTATTTTTATATAACGTCTGTCTTTTTCAATAACTTTTCTTAGATAAAATACTACACTGACCAACAAAATGAATAAAAAGATGTTCTGCACAATTAATCCAAAATCAGACAAAAAATGAGATTCAAAATCTAAATTCCTTTGGTATAGATGACGCATAACCAAAGCTTTTGTATTCGTTAAAGACTGAAGATATGATAACCCGATTAAAATACTGAATTGTAAAATATGATTTATAATAATAATTGAACTTTTTATACTTCTTTTTACCACTTAATCACCTTCTATTTAGGTACACCTGTTTCATATGGATTGTTAGGATCATTACTCCAACCAATCCATCCATCACTATAAAGGGAAGTATTATCTAATCCCATGACTTGTGCATAAACTAATATTTCTGCTGCACGCCAGCCACTACCACACATAAATGCTAAGTGGTTATCAAAGTCAATGCCTTGTTCTGACCACAATTCTTTAATTTCTTTAGGATTTCTCATAGTATTATCAATATTTCTAAAATATTCCATTGAATATGCATTTTCAATACCAGCATAGCCATAAACAGCTCCAGGTATTCTTCCTTTTTTATCATGATATGAATAACCTGAACTCTCACCTATAAATTCATCCCAAGTTCTATTATCTACTAATGTAAAGTTTTCGTCAGATGAAAGAGCAACTTTTAGTTCCTCAATGGTCATAATTACATCAGGATTCATTGGAATTTCTCCACCAAAGCTATCCGTTGGCTCCGGTTGATGACTTTCCATTTCTACTGAATAACCTGCTTGTTGCCAAGCACTAAGACCGCCATTTAAAACACGTGTATCTGCAACACCCATATAATCTAATACCACTGCCACTCTATAAGCAGCCATTTGCTCTGCTCCAGTCACGATAACAGTATCGTCCTTTGTAAAACCATAGTCTAGTGCAAATTTTTCTAATAGTTCTGGTTCAGCTAACATCCATTCTGGTTCAGGTTCCACTAAATCCGTATTGATATGAACTGTACCAGGTACATGACCATTTGCATATGAACTGTCTTCTGGTCCCCAACTAGCTTCTACTACTTTTATACTATTCGAATTTTCAAAGGTTTCAGGTTTTTCACCTTCTAGAATAGCTTTAACAATAGCCGCAGGTACAACTTTCTCATAATTCGGTAATTTTTCCAGAGCCAAAGACTCTTCTTGAATCCAAAGATTCAGATCAAACATTGCTACATTTTCAAAACCCTTAGCACTTAGATAATCATAGACTGCTAACGCATTTTTTCCTTGAACATCATAAACAATAATGTTTTTATCCATTGTTATGCCTTTAGTTTCTAATGCCTTCTCTAATTGCTCTTCTTTATCATCAACTTCAACAGTTAACCAATTATACGGTAAATCTACAGCATTTGGAATATGTCCACCACGCCCAATACCATCTAAAGCCCATCCATTGTAAGCATCACTAAGTCTAGCATCAACAAAAACATATGACTCATCTTCATACCATGATTTAGCTTCTTCTAAAGATATGTATATACTTTCGTCTGTCTCTTCAGTCACTTCTTCTTGCAAATTTTCTTCAGGCGCTACATTCTCACTAACCCCTTCATTATTACAAGCAGTTAAAAACATCATTATTGTTAGTAAAACACTTGTAACAAGTAATATTTTCTTACGATGAAATATTTTTTTCATTATGATCTCCTTTTCAAATTTGACAAATTATATCACTGCTAATAAGTATAGCAGATGCTAGAAAGGACATCTAATCAAAAAAATTAATATAATTTTTTTTAGTATTAATTTTTTTAATATTAAAAAAAGATATACCATCTTATGATAGACTATTATCATAGCAAAAAAGGATTCTATTTGATTAAGATGCTTTTAGTGTTTTAAGCAAAACATCCCATATTCTTGAACCAATGTTGTAATTTTTATTAAAAACTTGATGATGGAAATAATGATGTTTCTTTAAAAATTTAAAAACTCTTGTGTTTTTAAACCATTTCTTTTTTGAACTATGGTACTCATAATGCACAACTTCAACCCAAATGGTATATATTATTCCACTAATCAAAGAAAAAACAGCAAAAGTAGGATTAAACAGAAATATTAATGCTATAATAACACTATAGATTAATATATTAGATAAAATATATCCAAGACTTGACGCAACATCACCAAAAGAAACTTCTCGGGTAAACGATTCCCCTAAGTATTCTTTGTGATGTTTCGCCAAATGGTCATGCAATGGCCGATGTAGATAAACTCTATGTAATAAGTATTCTACTAAAGATGATATGAAAATTCCAAAAATAATAGCAAATATAATCATTTTAATCTCCTTTTCTAATGATTATATCATGTTTAAAGAAAAAACTAAAATGGAGGCATTTTAAATGAAAAAAATTGTTATACTAACAGTACTATTGATAATCGCACTTACAGCAATCAGTTGTACCAAAACTGAAAATATTTCTCAAGAGCCACTTACACTTTCCTGGGATGAGATCGTTGAAAATGGTAAAAACTCTACTGTAAATTTATACTATTGGGGCGGCTCAACAGCTATTAATAATTATTTTGACGAATTTGTTAGTGACAATCTAAAAAAGAAATATAACATTACTCTCAATACAGTACCTGTAAGTGATATAAAAGATATCGTAAATAAGATTTTGTTAGAAAAGCAAAACAACCAAACTGATGGTAGTGTTGACTTATTATGGATCAATGGTGAAAATTTTAAATTGATGAAAGATGAAAATTTGCTTTATGGCGATTTAACCAGCGTTCTACCAAACTTTAATAAGTACATAAAAGAAAACCCCTTAGATTTTACTGAGGCAACCAATGGTCTTGAAGTGCCTTTTGGCAAAGCTCAGTTTGTTCTAGTATATAATGAAGAGAGAGTAACAGAAGAAATCAAAACACTTGGTGATTTAACCCAATGGATTAAAAATAATCCAGGACGGTTCACTTATCCTAGCATTCCTGATTTTACTGGCAGTGCTTTTATCAGACACTTTTATTATCATGAAAGCAACGGTATAGAATCCCTAAAAGATATTAACCCTTATCTTTGGCGTCAAGGTGAAACCTATCCTAACAGTTCAGGTACTTTAGATACCTTATATAGCCAAGGTGAAGTTGATTTTACAATGTCATATACACCTTTTCATCAAATACAAAAAATTAGAAGTGGTGAATTCAGTGAGGCATCAAAAACATTAATCCTAGAAGATGGAACATTATCAAACACTCATTTTTTAACAATCCCTTTTAACTCAGAAGAAAAAGCTGGTGCTTTAATAGCTATAAATTACCTTATATCCTTTGAAGCACAGTATGAAAAAATGAAACCATCCATCTGGGGAGATTTAATGGTTCTAAAAGAAGAGTATCTGTCAGAAACCGAAAGAAATCTCATTAAAACTCTAATTGTTGACTATCAATTAGATATAGAAACCTTTGAGAATAATAGACTAGAAGAATTTTCAGGTGATAAAATTGAAGCAATTGAAAAAGAATGGATCGAAAAAATACTTGAATAAGAAAATATTTTTAATCTTGCCAATACTAATTTTTAACGCTATTTTCTTTTTTGGTAGCTTTGTCACAGGAATTTTTTCAAGCTTTGGTAATAATTTCTATAATAACGGATGGTTCGTTGATAAAACTTTTATTCTATTGGATCAAGAAATTATCAGAAATATTTTCTTCACATTAAGAATAAGTGCTTTTTCAACATTTTTCAGTTTAACAATTGCTTTGTTTCTTTTATTTATTATATTTAATCACCCCATTGCAAAAAAGTATTTTAAGAAGATTTTATATTTACCACTTTTAACGCCATACTTACTGATAGCTTTCTTTATGATGTATGCTTTTTCAACAAGTGGCTTATTCAATAGAATCCTCTTTAGTCTAGGTATCGTAGATAACCTAAGTGATGGATTGATTCTAATTAATGATTTAAATGGCAAAGGTATTATCTTAGCTTATATTTGGAAAACAACTCCTTTTATACTTTTAGTATTATTAAATAGTCTTGACCATTTTGATTTTAGATTATTGACAATTGCTGAAAGCTTAGGTAGTTCGAAACTTCAGAGTTTTTACAATATTATTTGGCCTCATATAAATAGCAGTTTTTTCTATTCTGGTATTATTATATTTACTTTTATTTTTTCGGCAGTAGAAATCCCATTAATTCTAGGGCCTACTCGGCCACAGATGATTGGGCACTGGGCATTTCAGAACTTTCAAAATGGTGAAATCATATATAGAAGCCAGAGCTTAGCTATTGGTACAGTGATTCTTTGTTTAAATATAATTATTACACTATTCATTGGGTATAAATTACTAGGACAGGTGACCTATGAAAAAAATCATTAAATATACTTTTTTAATATCATTTATTTTTTATATCATTTTTCCGATGATCACTAACTTGATTCTAAGTTTTAGTAATGTGTGGCAATGGCCTAATATTTTACCAACTGAGTTAACAATAAAACACTATGTGAATGTATTTAGTCAAGGCCATTTAATAAAAGCAATTTTCAATACATTCCTAATTGGCTTTATAGTAATCATCTTTAACTACATTTTAGCCATACCTAGCGCTTACGGCCTTAGTCGGTTGAAATCACGTTACAAACCAGTGCTTATAACATCAATAATTTTACCTATAATAGTTCCACCTATTTTGGTTCTGCTGAACTTGTACAACCATTTCTTGGTTTGGGAGTTAACAGACCATTACTTAGGTGTTATTATTGCCCATATGATTCCATCCTTACCTTATATGTTTATTATGCTTTATCTTAGCTTTGAAAAAATTGATGAGGATTATGAACGCATTGTACTGAGTCTAGGCGTTAGCCCGATAAAAGGTTTTTTCACTGTAATCTTACCTCAAGTAAAGGAAGGTATTATTCTTGGTGGTATTATGACACTTTTGATATCCATCAGTCAATACTTATCAACTTTACTCATTGGTGGTGGAAGAATATTAACCTTAACCCTTTTACTAACACCATTCATTCAAGGTGGAAATGCAAGAGTTGGTGCCGCTTATGGTATCATACTGATCTTATTGTGTACTTTTTTAATATATTTATACGAAAGAACTTTATTAGGAGGAAGGGATGCTTGAAATTAATGAACTTTATTATTCTGTGCGTCAGTTTAATTTAGAAATCAAAACATTTACAGTTAAAAATAAATCTATTCATACACTACTCGGTAATTCCGGCGCTGGTAAAAGTACTTTATTAAACTTGATTGCTGGTCATTTAAAACCAAAGACTGGTAATATTTTATTAAAGGGCCAAAGTATTTTAAATCTAAAACCAAACAAACGAAAGATTGCTTTGATTTTTCAAAATTCTTTACTTTTTCCTAACATGACTGTTTACGAAAATATTGGTTACGCTTTAAAAGTTAAAAAAGAAAATCCACATGCAATAAAAGAGAAAGTTACCCTTTGGTTAAAGCGAATGAATCTTATAGGCTATGAGAACAGGATGCCTAATGAATTATCTGGCGGGGAGAAAAAAAGAGTCGCATTTGCTCGGGCACTAATCACTAAACCTGAACTTGTATTAATGGACGAACCCTTGAATGGTTTGGACCCTAAACTAAGAAATGAAATGCTCAACCTAATAAAAAACATTCAAAAAGAAACTGGCACAGCAATTCTATATATAACCCACGATTTTGAAGAGGCTTTAAAAATATCAGATCAAATTTCAGTTATTAAAAATGGTCAAATGATTCATACTGGAACACCTGAATCCTTATTGTTTGAACCTGAAGATTTAAGTATTATAGATTTTTTCAGTTATTATAATCAAAAGAATGTAACCATTAAAGAAAATGAATTCTATATATATAATCAAAAAATTACTAGTGAAAAAAATGGCTCCTACGCATGTATCTTACCACCTCAAGGTATTATTCTAATGCCTGGTAATGATGCTTACATTACGGAAAGACATTTTTTAAAATACGGTAATATATACCTGATAAAAAAAGGTCCAGAAAATTTCTATGCTTATAGTCAAGAAGATTTTAATGTAGGTGATTTAGTTAACTATTCAATTCAATCAAAATTTATTCAATTCAAAAAGGAGTCATAAATGTTAGATACATATGGTAGAAAACACATTTCAAAAATAATAAAAAAAATCGGTCACTATTGTTACAAAAGAAATATAACGCCAAATTCTGTTACTTATTTAGCATTATTTATCGGACTAGGAGCCGCCATAGCATTATATTTTAATCAGATTTTAATAAGTCTAGTTTTACTTTGGATCTCAGGCTTTTTTGATGTACTTGATGGAGAACTCGCCCGTATAAGTAATACGGCTAGCCAACAAGGTATGTTAATGGATATTTTCTTTGATCGAATTGTTGAAAGCAGTATTCTAATTGCAATTGCCATAAGATATATAGATTTGCGATTGAATATTATCTTTCTATTTTTTGCTATTCTTATGAGTATGACAATTTTTCTTATTTCAGGAAATATTATTAAAAATACAACAGTTAAAAGTTTCTATTACCAAGCTGGTCTAATGGAGCGCACAGAAGGTTTCATTTTGCTAAGCCTTATGATAATTTTTCAAAATAAAGTTATAATCAATCTATTTACTCTACTGGTTCTCATTACTGTAATTCAAAGATTTTCAGAGACAATTAATTATTTAAAACTTCTGAATAGATCAAAAAGGGAGGAAAAATGAAAACAGCAGATTTTATAATCATTGGCGGTGGTGGGGCAGGTTTAACTGCAGCTTTTACAGCTAAAGGTTTTGGAAAGAAAGTTATACTAATAGAAAAAGACAAAGTTGGCGGCGAATGTACTTGGAATGGGTGTGTCCCTTCTAAAGCCCTCATCAAAAGTTCAAAAGTAGCACACTTAATTCAAAATTCTAATAAATATGGTATTAAATCAACTAAGACCTTTGATTCCTCGGATGTGATGAATCATGTGAGAGCTATTCAGAATGAAGTTTATACCCATGAAACACCAGAAGTGCTAGAAGAAAGAGGTATAGAAGTAATTATTGGCAAAGCGCAATTTGTCTCAAATGACACTATTCAAGTGAATAATCTAACTATTAAAGGAAAAAAAATAATTATTGCAACTGGTTCTAAACCAAAGATTCCTAGAATTGATGGTTTAGATACCGTGGATTACTTAACAAATGAGACTATTTTTAAGTTGGAACATCCCCCTGAGAGTTTAGGGATTATCGGTGCTGGACCAATAGGCATTGAGTTGGCTCAAAGTTTTAATCGTCTAGGTACTGAAGTGCATGTCTTTCTAAGAGATGATAAAATCTTAAAGAAAGAAAACCTTCGAATTAGTTCATTAATTAAAGAAACTCTTTCAGAAGAAGGCGTTATTTTTCATGATGATTTTTCTTTGACAACCCTTTCAAATGAAGAGAATAAAATATTGATAAATAACCAATTCCCAATAGAAAAATTACTAGTCGCTACGGGTAGAAGAGTAGATTATGGCGATTTAAGTTTGTCATTAGCTAATATAGAACTAAATGACAAAGGTATTATAAAGACAGATGACTATTTAAGAACAACGAATAAAAATATTTATTGCTGTGGAGATGTTATAGGCCCCTTCCGTTTAAGCCATATGGCGTATGAACAAGGCAAAGCAGCTGTTATGAATGCTCTACTGCCTTTTAACCAAAAAATAGCTTATAAGCATATTGTATGGGGTGTTTTTACAGACCCAGAAGTGGCACATTTAGGAATAAAAGCAAATTATACTAACAATAAAACATATACTTTTGAGATAGATTTTAAAAGTAATGACCGTAGTATAACAGATCTTCAAAAGAAAGGGCTGGTCCTAGTTGTAACAGATCATCATTATAAAATTTTAGAAGTCAATATTCTAGGGCCGAGAGCTGGAGAATTGATTCACCATTTTCAGCTACTCAAAACACTTAATATTCCACTATATAAAGTTGAATCTGTTATCTATGCTTATCCCACTTATTCAGAAATCTTGAGAGAAGTAGGTAAAAAAGCAAAATTACATCGTCTAGACAACAATTTATTAGTTAAGCTTTATCGGAGGTTTACTCAATGAAAAATAAAAAGATCTTATTGTTAGTATTCTTAGTTCTAGTCATCGCATTAAATTATTATATAAATTCATTAAATCTATTGACACTAGATAACATCAAGAATAATCGGGACCTTTTAATTGCTTATGTAAATAATCATTTGATTCTTTCTATAATTGTTTTCTCAGTAATATATATTATTTCTGTTAGTTTATCCCTCCCAGGAGCTGCTATTTTGTCATTAACAGGCGGACTATTATTTCCATTTCCTTTTAGTGCTTTAATTGTATTGGTCTCAGCAACCATAGGGGCCTTGATTAATTTTTTCGTCAGTCGTTACTTATTACAAGATTTTATTAAAGATAAGTTTCAAAAGTCTATGAAAAAGATAAATTCTGAAATTGAAAAAAATGGTAATAATTACCTACTAACTTTAAGACTCATTCCTTTGTTTCCATTTTTTTTAATCAATCTTGCTATGGGATTAACAGATATGTCTGCAATTAAATTTCTTGTCATTTCTTTTATTGGAATGGCACCTGGCTCCCTTGTCTATGTTTATGCCGGTAGAAATCTAGCAACTATTGATCAGACAAAAGATATCTTATCTCCAAATGTTTTATTCGCATTTATTCTACTTGGAACTTTCAGTATAATTCCAACTATTTATAATAAACTTGTTAAAATAAAAAAATGATTTTAGGATGTGACATATGAAAAATCTAAAAAAAGAATACGATGCCTTTGGTCCTTGGATCCTGAAAATTAAAAATCAAGAGGAAGTTCCCCCTTTATTCGATAAATATATTCAATATGACGAGACATCTAGGTTCTATAAAATACCAAAAAATATTACTCGAAGAGAAGCTCGACCCGGGGATGAGCTTTATAAAAGTCTTATTGCTTTTGAAGAAAATCAATTGGTATTTTTAAAGCGTAGCAAAGATTTACTTTCTAAGCAAATAATTGAATATAGAAACATTGAATGTATTCAAAACAGAGTGGATTTACTCAATGGCACTTTAATTATTGAAAGTCCAAATAAAAAAGTACAAGTGCCCTATAACACTGTATCAAGTAACTTAATTATTGAAGTGATTTCTAGATTAAGAAACGACTATATCAAATATTTTAATAATACTGATATTGTAACTATTAAGAATGATTATACCCTTCCAAAAAATTATTTTTATAAAGGTATTTTAACAAAAATGAAAAGTAAAGAAGACATCATTGTATTAGATGCCCAAGAAACTATTGAAATTATAAAAAAAGAGAAAAAATGGTATGATCATTTACTTGATGTGTATAATCCAATGATTTTTCAAAAGATTATGTTCTTAACAAATCATAGAGAACTCATTATAATTAGTAGAAAAGATGGCATCAAAAGGAAACGTTCCTCTGACTATAGCCATATTCATACTTATATACCTCTAGAAATTATTGAAGATGTTGTTTATCAAGCACATGATACTTATGAAGATCTTTATGAGGTGATTGTTTTTTTATCTAACAAAAAGTTAATCTTTTATACTACTCATCTTGAAATCCCTAATCCTCTAAATATATAAATCTTTTGTTTTATATTTTTTTATGGCTACAAGTAATAATGCTATACTTAATCCAAGGGATAAAACAATATATATTATCGACAAGCCTGAATGAGACACTTCATTTATTGGAAAATATTGAAATGGCGTTAAAAAATTTAAAAAATCTATCCTTTGAAAATACTGTATTACTATAGATAAAGTATAACTCAATAATAGAAAACCATAAGTCAGTATTTGACCATACATATTTTTTCTAGAAATAGCAGCACTTAAAACACCAACAGAAAAAAAGATAATTTGTGCAAAAAACATACCCGTTGTTGTTACTAAAATCGTTTTTGAGAGATCGGTTGCATCAATTAAAGGTAATAAAATAAGTAAACTTGTCAGTGCTGTAACCGTTGCTAAAATGAAAACATTTGTTAAACCAACAATTATTTTACTTAAAATAATTGTTTTCCGACTAACTGGTTTTGTAAAAAGAAACTCAGATGTTTTATACTTTTCTTCTTTTTTGATAATATTATATCCTTGATTTGCTGCAAAGAGAAATGTAATCAAAGTATAATAATAATACATACTAATATAATAATCTAAGTCAGTTGAAAAATCTAATCCATCAACACCAAACATAATTTGTACTATTCTAGGTATAGCATTTATCCCTGACATAACCATATCGGTATTTTCATAAACCAAAGGATATTCTAATGCACCCATTGTTGCTGTTAAAACAAGAACAAGCGACCATAAAAATAAACTTTTACTTGATAATTTAAACTCTTTTTTTATAATTGAAAGCATTTTTCCCTCCATTTCTTTATTGAGAAATTTTTACATCTTTTGAGTAGTATATAATATATGAAATAAAAAATAAGCTAAAACTTATTATTATAGCAGCAATCAATTTTAATGGATGGTAACTAGATAACTGGATAATATCAAGTCCTTTAAAATAAGTGAAAGGTGAGAGTATACCGAGAGCAAAGATTTCAGTTTTGTAAGCAAAACTAGAAATCACATAACTCAGAAACATGAAAGCAAATGAAACAATTAGATGTGATCTTAATCTTGGTTTCAGTTGTGCCGTAATTACACCCATACTTTGAAACAATAAATAAATGAAAAATACACTGAATCCAATTAATGCAGTTTCCTTAAAAGGGAAAATTTCATAGCTACTCATAGACATCCCAATTAATGACGCCATTGTAAAAAATACACTAATAATAAATCCTGAGAATAAACTAGCTAAAATTTTTGAAATGAAAATACTTTTCCGATTATATGTTTTTGTCATTAAAAAATCAGCTGTTTTATAATGATATTCCTTCGTGAACATCTTTATCCCTAAACTCATGCCATGCACTGCTATGGCAAATGATATAAAAGTTGCTAAAAATGAATAAGCTCCAATAGGCGTTAATAAAGTTTCCAGATTGGTTCCAAAATTCTTATAATATTCCACACCTTCAAATAAATCCATTGACATACCTTCATTAATGGTCAACATATCAACATATACAGGCAGCATTAGAATGATTATTATAGACAACACAATACTCCAAATGACAGTTGATTTGAATAATTGCTTAAACTCATATTTAAAAATTATCATGAAGATTCCTCCTTTATTGATAATAGTGTAAAAATACCTCTTCTAAATTTGGTTCATCAATAGTAACATCTTTTAGAGCTAACCCACTTAACCGCTCTATAATAATTGATATCTCTCCATTAAAAATAAAACTGATTTGGTCATTTTCTTGTGAATAATCTGCAATGCCATCAATATCAAAATATTTCTTAGATGGCATTTGTTTGACTCTTATACTGATTTTTTTATAACCTAATTTCTCCATAGCATTTGCTTCATGAATTTTTATGATTTTGCCTGCTTTCAGAATTGCTACTTTGTTAGAAATTTTTTGAACATCACTTAGAACATGTGATGAAAATAGTATCGTTGCTCCTTTTTTATTTTCTTCTCTTAAAATATTGAAAAATTCTTTTTGAATTAAAGGGTCGAGGCCACTTGTTGGTTCATCTAAAATAATTAACTGAGGCGAATGTAGTAATGCAACAATAATTGACACTTTTTTCTTGTTTCCAGTAGATAGATCTGCTATTTTTCTGTTGGTATCTAATTTAAAAACATTTGATAAATACTCTATTCTTTGACTAGCGTCAACATCATAAAGGGCTTCAGCATATTGTAGTAACTCTTTAACTCTCATATTCTCATAGTAGTATGTTTCCGATGGTAAATAACCTATATTTTTAGCGATTCTCTCAGAAGATTTTATACAATCTAAACCAAAAATTTTTGCATATCCTGAAGTTGGTTTAATCAAACCCATGAGGCTTCTAATTGTAGTGGTCTTTCCGGACCCATTAGGTCCAATAAAACCAAAAATATCCCCTTCCTCTACATTGAAATTTACACTTTCAATACCTTTAATTTTACCATAGTACTTGGTCAGATTATTTACTTCTATAATTTTCTTACCCATGCCATTTAACCTCCTCTTTTTTATAAAAAACTTGTCTTAACAATTCAAAATAGGATTTTAAATCATTTTCGATCTCAATAAATTCCTTGTCTTTATGACTCAAATGTTGCATATCATCTATATTAGAGTACTTTTTAGATAATTCCTTTGAATACCCATCAACAGTCCACTCAATAATATTTAAAGCATGGTTTGCATCTACAAAATCTTTAAATAAATTTTTGTCTGCCCTTGACTTATACTTCTTTTTTAAAGTTTCAACTGGATTATCCTCACCAATTTCATTGTTCGGAAACTCATTCAATAATATTAAATGAGATGCTGCTAAAAAACTATAAATCCTATCATACTTTTTAATTAATTGTCTTGATTTTAAAGATAAATCCCAAAGATTTTTAATATAATCACTACTTGTAGAATCTGTCAAATTAAATTCTCCCCCAATAATATCAAGGGCATAACTATACAAGAAAAAAAATAATTTTTTCTTTGTTCCAAAATAATGAAACAATAATCCTTTAGAAATGTTGGCATTTTGTACAATTTGATCTGTACTTGCTTGTGCATATCCTAAAGTAAATTCTTCCAAAGCTGCGTTAATGATTCTCTTTCTTTTCTTATAGTCAAGCTTCATAATTTTATGTTCTTTTAATTCATCTCTTAAAAAATTCTCATAATTATTTTCCAACATATCTAACTCTCCTTTCATCTTTGACTGCTTAGTCAATATATTTAATTATACTACTTATTGACTCAAAAGTCAAAATACAACACATCAATTCTAAGATTTATTTTTATAACAAAAAAACGCAAGTCATGAAAACTCAACTTGCGTTTTTTTATTTAATTAATTTACGCTATAAATTCGTCTGTTATTTTACTTTGATTGTCATCATTGTTTAAAGCAGAGTAAAGTAAAGTTCCACCTGTATAAGTAATA
>Ga0102926_1000289_pt1 | contig 28447 bp, 29 predicted proteins | sample SalPonR1_A_D2_MG_FD_78173 | JGI IMG/M metagenome (GOLD analysis project Ga0102926, IMG submission 78173) | Salt pond soil microbial communities from South San Francisco under conditions of wetland restoration - Salt Pond MetaG R1_A_D2_MG | ecosystem: Environmental > Aquatic > Marine > Intertidal...
GTCGCCAGATCGGTGTCGTCGGCAATCGCGGCGTCCAGGTCTGCCAGGTCCTGTCGGCATGCCTCGAACCGAATCGGCGTGCCGTCCCCATCGCGTGTTTCGGCGATGCACGCGCCGGCGTGCTCCAGCAATTCCGGGTCATGGTCGACCAGTCGCCAGAGCTGTGGGCCGGGCAGATGCCCAGCCAGGAAACACGGATTGGCGCCGCTGCCGGCGCCGAGGTCGGCGATGCGAAACGGTGTAGGCCGACCGACCAGCCAGTGCCGCGCCCGGGCAGCAAGCGAGCAGTCGCGCGCAGCCGTGTCGGCGGCTTTGCGCAGCTCAAGCCAGTCGGACTCGTAACGTTCGCTCATGTCACCGGCGGCTCGAAGTCGAGACTCAACGCGTCGGCGAAGCGGCGGCCCGTTGTCGTCCACCCGGCGAGCGAGCACCGGATCTTTTCGGCGCCGGCGCGCTTTTCGGCACGCAGTTCCGGGTCGCTGAACCAGCGGCGCAGTGCCTCGGCCAGGGCGCCCGTGTCACCTGCCGGCACCCGAAGTGCGGCGGCCTGCGGCACGGTATCGATCAATGCTCCGCCGATGGTGGCTATCATCGGCAGGGCGCGCGCCAGCGCCTCCGTGACCACCATGCCGTAACCCTCGTAATGCGACGGGACGACCAGCAAATCGGCATTGCGATAGCCCACGTCCAGCGCGTCCGGGTCCTGTACCCCGCTCAGTTCGATACGGTCGCCGAGGCCGTGCCGGTCGATGCTCGAGCGCAGGGTCTCGGAGAATCCCGGATCGCGCTCGGGGTCGCCGACCAGCTTCAGCCGCCACGGCAAGCCCTCGAGGCCGGCCAGCGCGTCGACCAGCAGATCCTGGCCCTTGCGCGGCACCAGGCTGCCAACGCACAGCAGTCGTTGGATGGCCGAATCCCCTGGCTTGCGAGGCGTGGCCGGATCGACGCCCGGCGGCACGACGCGGATCCGATCGCAGTGCACGCCAAGATCTGCAAGCCGGCGCGCGGTGAATTCGCTGGTGGTCACGATCCGCCGGCATGCGGCCAGCGCCTCGGCCTCGGAGGTCAGAAAGCGCTGATGGAGTTCGGGCGCCATCCCGGTTTCGTCGGCCAGTGGATGGTGGACCAGGGCGACCAGCCGCAGCCGCTCGGCGTGGCGACTGGCGACTTCCGGAAGCCCGCCCAGCGCGAGTCCATCGATGACCGTGACGTGCCCGTCGGGCAGGGCGCACAAAGCCATGTCCAGCGCCGTGCGGGCCTGTTCATCGGCGTCGGGGAAACGGCCGGCAAGCCCAATCACCTCGACCTCCAGGCCGAGCCGGCGAAGTTCTGCCGCTACCCGCGCGTCGTAGCGGTAGCCGCCGGTGGGCTGATCCGGATCCCCGGGAACGATCAGGGTCAGGCGATCGATGATGTCGGCGCCGGCAACCGTACGATGATTTCGGCTACCGGTCATACCGGGCTTTCGAAGCTGGCCCAGGCCACGTGCGACTCGCCCAGCGAAACCCGAATGCGCTGCAGGCTGGCGCTGTCCGGGCCGAGCTCGTTGTTTCGGGCCGCCTCGACAAGTTGTTTCTGCACGACCCCGGCGAGAAATTCGGTGGTGGTGTTGCGACCATCGAACTGCGCGATTTCGTCGAGGTTTTCGTAGTTGTATTGCGCCAGAATGCCGGCCAGCACTTCCGAGGCGAGACCAATATCGACCACCAGGTCGTCGGCGTCCAGTTCGGCGCGTTCGAAGGTGGCGTCGACGACGTAAGTCGCGCCGTGCAGCTTGCGCGCGGGGCCGAAACGCTCGCCGGCGAAGCTGTGGGCGATCATGAAGTGGTCTCGTACGGTCAGCGTATACATGGTCGGGTTCCCCGCAGTAAGCCTGGCGTTTTCGATTGCGCTTTCAGGCGATTTCAGTAACGAATCCGGTGGCACAGGGCGTCGATCTCGCTCGAGGCCAGCCGCGGCATGACATCCGGCAGGGCTTCGAATTCGCTCTCGCCACTGATCAGGATGTCGAAGCGCTTGTCTGCAAGCAGTGAAAGCGCCGTCTCCAGTCGTCGCCTGCGGGTCCAGCGGGGCTGGCGCAGCGGCGGCACATGGCCCACCTGGCTGGAGCGCAGGGTAAGACGGCGCGCGTGGAACGCTCCGCCCAGCGGCAGGGGCACGACCGAATCGCCATACCAGCTCATTTCGACAACGCCGGCCTCCAGCCCCCCGCAGCGCAACGCGGTATCGAGGCCCTCGGCGTGGCCGCTGGCGTGGAACACCAGATCGCAGTCTTCCGGCGCGTTCTCGGGTTTGGCAAAAGTCATGCCCAGCGCTTCGGCCGGCGTGCGCCGCTGCGGATTAATATCGACCAGCGTCACCGAACAACCGGGCATCGCGGCGGCCAGTGCGCCGGTCAGCAGCCCGACCACGCCGCCGCCGACAACGGCGATTCTGTCGCCCGGTCCGGCCGCGCCGTCCCAGACGGCGTTCAGCGCGGTTTCGAGATTGGCCGCGAGCACCGCGCGTGCCATTGGTACGTCGGCTGGCAAGGGCACTACATCCTCCGAGCGGACCACGTAGCGGTCCTGGTGCGGATGCAGGCAGAACACCGGTTGGCCGACCAGAGAGGCGCTGCCGGCCTCGACTTCGCCGACGCTGGCGTAGCCATAGCAAACAGGAAAAGGAAACTCGCCTTGCTGGAACGGGGCGCGCATCCGTTCGAACTCGGTCTCCGGAACGCGCCCGGAAAACACCAGCGATTCGCTGCCGCGGCTGATGCCGCTGTAGCGGGTGCGCACCACCACCTCGTCGGCGGCCGGCTCGGCAAGCGGCTGCTCGCGCAATTCGCCGCGTCCCGGTGCCGTGGCCCAGAAAGCGCGTGAGGTTCGTGAATGTTCACTCATGGTGGGTTATTGTCATTCATTAGCAGCACCGAGTGCACGCGTGAAATTTTCCAGGCGAGCAGGGGTTCGCTGCGGTTTCCAGAGTTCAGGTTCGATATGCGCAACGTACAGTCGAAATCGCCGAACAGGTCGCAGGCCGCCTGGCCAATGATGCTGGATCTTGTGGCCGGGCTGGCCGCCGCGGCCTCACTGGTCGCATTTCTGTATGCCTGGCTGGAGATTCCGCTGGGCTGGGTGAGCGCATCGATAGCAGCATACCTGGTGCTGGCGGTGACGGTATACGGCTTCTGGACGGCAGGACGGTTTCGGCGCGATGATTTCGGCTGGGCCAACCGCGTCACGCTGGCTCGAGCGGTGCTGGTAGCCACGCTCGGCGGCGTGCTCGTAGCGCCGGAGATCGTGCAGCAGCAGGGTTTGGTCCTGGCCTCGCTGGCGCTCACGGCCATCGTGCTCGACGGGTTGGACGGCTGGCTGGCCCGCGCGGTCGACGGCGCGACCCGGTTTGGCGCGCGATTCGACATGGAAATCGACGCGCTGCTGATTCTGGTACTGAGCATCAATGTCGTGCTGGCCGATCGTGCCGGGATCTGGGTACTGGCCATTGGCGGCATGCGCTACGCATTCATACTGAGTGGGCAAATGCTGCCGTGGCTGAAGGGCGAATTGCCGGCCAGCATCTGGCGCAAGGTCGTGTGCGTGGCGCAGGGCATCGTTCTGGCCGCCGCGTTGTTGCCGTGGCTGCCGGTGGTACTGGTGCAGTCGGCGCTGGCGCTGTCGCTTGCGGCGCTGATTCATTCATTCGGTCGCGATACGCTTTGGTTGTGGCGGCATCGCGCGGTTGAACATCGCTGATTGCGCATGACGCAGGAAGATCGAAAGCGAAAGAGCAAAAGCAGTGCACGAAGGACACCAAGGAAAAGACCAGGAGGTATTTATGCAAGCATTGAAAGCATCCCTGCATTCGAAGGCACTGGCCTTGTCGGCCGCAATGCTGGCCGGCGTGGGCATGGCGCACGCCGAGCCGGCGGACTGGAAGATCGATCCCGAGCACTTCTCGATCGCGTTCGAAGTCGAGCATATCGGCTACCAGCACCAGATCGGATTGTTCCGGGACGCCGAGGGCAGTTTTCGCTACGACCCGGAAACGCGCGAGCTGAGCGAGGGTCGCGTCGAGGTCGAGGCCGCCAGCGTGTTCACCGATCACGACAAGCGCGATGAGCATGTGCGTGGCGACGACTTTCTCGATGCCGAGGACCACCCGAACGTCGTGTTCGAGGCGACCGGTTATACGCCGGGCGAAGACAACGGTGGCACGCTCGCCGGCGACCTGACGCTGCTCGGCACAACGCACCCGGTCGAGCTTGACGTGACCATCAACAAGCGCGCCAAGTATCCGTTTGGCCACGGCAAGGAAACTTTGGGAGTCTCGGCGCGCACGACGATATCGCGCAGCCGCTGGGGCATGGATTATGCAGTCAGCAACAAGCTGGTCGGAGACGAGGTCGCGCTTCGTTTCGAGTTCGAGGCAATTCGACAATAGCTTCCGTTCTTACTCGAATCGCAGCGCCTCGACCGGGTCGAGTGTCGAAGCCCGGCGGGCCGGGTAGCAGCCGAAGAACACCGCGATGAAGATGGCGATGGCGGCCGCGCCGTCGGCCCGGAACAGCCATGCGGCGAGTACGGTCGCTGCTACGCCTGAGGCGGCCATGAATGTTCGCATCCAGTCATTTCTATCTGTATGGATCGGTCTTAATGTGACGAATCGTGTCACCGGTGTGCTGAATACTGCTTGAAGAGAGCTCCAGGCCTACGCAAGATCAAGCGCTTACAGGCTTTTTTTCATTGTGGCATTCATATTGTATGGTTTTTGATGTAGCGTCGAGATCAACCGGATTGCGATTTGCGCTGTCTCCAAAGACGATGACTACACGGGGCGCTCGAGTAAACTCGCAATCCAGAGCGCAACGGCAATCGACAACGGTTCGGGAGGACATTCGAATGTACGACAGCAGACCACGCAAGGGCGCGGCCGCCAGAATCCTGTTCGTCGACGATTCCCGGCTGATGCGTTTTGCCGGCAAGCGATTTCTCAGCCAGCACTTCGACGTCATTCTTGCCGAAGATGGCCAGCAGGCCTGGAAACTTCTCCTGCAGGACGATTCCATCAAGGTGGTGATTACCGATCTGATGATGCCGGAAGTCGATGGAATCGAGCTGATTCGACGAATTCGCGAGGCCGACCATGGCCGGATCCGGGCGCTGCCGGTGCTGGTGGTGACCAGCGTCGAGGAAAGAGCCGGCCGGCGCCGGGCTCTCGACGTCGGTGCCAGCGATCTGGTCCCCAAGCCGTTTTCCGGCGCAGACCTGGTTGAACCGGTGCAGGAATACCTCAGGCGCCTTGTGGTCCAGACCGATAGCCTTCCGCATTCCGCCCGCCTGGCCAACATTGTGAGTACGCGCGACGAATTCACTCACCGCCTCGAACAGATAGGCAGTTTCCACGACCGCCATGCCCTGGAATTCTCGATTCTGCACGCCAAGCTCGACGACTACGACAAGATCGCCTCTCGTCACGGCCTGAACTGGGCCGAATCGATGATGCGCCAACTGGAACGGATGCTGGCGCGCGAAGTGCGCGTGGAGGACACCGTTGGGCGCAGCGACGATTCCGTCTTCAGCCTGCTCCTGATGGCGACGCCGGCGGTTGGTGCCAAGCAGCTTCGCGCACGGTTGCGCGAGCACCTCGCGCGCAACCCCGCGCACTTTCCGGGCCGCACCATAGAGATGAAGGTCAGTTTTTCCATCCAGTGTCCCAGCACCCGGGACGGCCATTCGGCCGAAGCCATCCTCCGGTCGGGCCTGGACCGACTGGCTGAACCTGCGAACGTTACCCGACTGGCCGATCGAATCACGGCCTGAACCCGTCGTACTCACCGGCCGCGCTACTTTAACGAGAGCGACGAGGTGGGCTGAGTTTTCCGGCGTGCCCTGCCGCCGGGATCCCGATGCCCGGTGATCGTCATTGGCACAGCGGCCTCCATCAGCTATGCTCGAACGATGGGTTCGGGGCGTTCGCGTAAATCATTGAATTGGTGCCGGTCAGGCATCCTGATGCTGTTGTGCTCGCTGGCGATATCTACAGCGAGCGCCCGGTCGGTTACCGTGGTCGACTGGCTTGGCACCGCCGAGGGTCTGCCCAATCCCGATGTGGAAGCGGTTGTCCGCGATCGCGCCGGATACGTCTGGATCGGCACCCGCGGCGGTCTGGTGCGTCACGAGGGCGTGCGCCTCAACGTGCTGCGGCGCGATCCCGACCGCCCCGGTGCTTTGCCGGGGGACAACATCCTGACCCTGATGGCGGCCGGCGACGGCGATGTGTGGGCGGCGATATCGGAGCAGGGCATTGTCCGCATCCGAGGCGTGCAGGTAATCGAACACTGGGCCAATGTGCGTGACCAGGGGCCACTGCAGGGTAATTATGTCTGGTCGCTGAGCGAATCCTGCGACGGCGCGGTCTGGGGTGCATATGCCACCGATGGCCTGGTCCGGATCGACCCGGAAACCTCGGCGACGACCCACTTCGCCCCGGGGCAATTCGGCTTGCCGGATTCGGGTTTCGGCCTGCAACTGACCCGTGACGGGGCCTGCGGTCTCTGGTTGCTCAGGAGCGACGGAGTCTGGCGGGTGCGCACAGCCGAACCGTTCGGCTTCGAGCGTGTCCTGGCTGCGGAAGATTCCGGCATGTCGATGTTTCTTTCGATGCTTCTCTCGGCGGGCGATCGCGCGTTCGTTACCGGCAGCGGCGGCCTGCTTCAGATCGAACTCGGCGGGACCGCCGACGCGGCAGCGGAGATCATCCGGTTCTGGAAGCTCGAAGAATCCGTAAACGTCGCGCGGCCGGCCGGTAACGGCAAGCTCTGGCTCGGTATGCGCCGTGGGCTGATGCTGTTCGATCCGACCACTGGCCAGTCCCGACCGCTCCATTTCGGGCCGGCCGAGGGCGACCTGTCGGGGGTTCAGATCTCGGACGTGATGTCCGGCGCCGAGGGCGACGTATGGATCGGGACCACCGGCCGTGGCGTTGCGCGCCTGCCGCCGGGCTGGCGCGGATTCCACCCCATCATGCCGCGCCTGGGCGAGGCGGAAATCAAGCGCGTGACCAGCATCACGGCCGGGCCGGACGGCGCGCTCTGGGTGGGCAGCGCCAATCATGGCGTGCAGCGACTGGATGCCGACAGCGGGGCGGTACTGCGCTCCGGCATTCGCACCGGCACCCAGAGCAACGAGATCGTCGGGCTGCACGTTACCGAACAGGCGGTATGGTCGCTGGATCGGCGGCGTCTGATCCGCGTCGATCTGGACACCGGCGAGTCGACGCCCATCATAGAGCGTCGCACCGACGGAGAGGACCACTTCGAGTTCCTGGTACCGGCCGATGACGGCGATCTCTGGCTTGGCGGCGAGAATGCCTATTTGCTGCGGCTGAATTCCTCGGGCGACGTGCTCGACCGCTGGGATGGCGGTGCCGGGATCGCGCCCGATCGTCGAATCGGCGATTCGTCGCTGCGCACCATGCGACGCGGACCCGACGGGCACTGGTGGCTGCTGAGCGCAGATGCGGTTTATCGCCAGACCGCAGCCGGCGCTTTCGTGGAAGCCTGGCGCGCGGAAGATGCCGCACTGGTGACAATGGCCTTTCAGGGAGACCGGCTCTGGCTGGCGGCGGATTCAACACTGGAGTCGTTTCGTATCGACGGCGCCATGCTCGCAGCCGAGCGGCGCTTTACCGCCGGCAGCGGACTGCCCGCCGGTCGGGTGCAGGCGCTGGTGCCGCGCGGCGACGACTTGTGGCTGTTGATGAGCATCGGGCTGGCGCGCCTGGATACCGCCCGCGGCAAGTTCCGGCTGTTTTCGGCCAGAGAAGGCCTGATGCAGTCCGAGTTCAACCCGGAGGCGGTGGCGGAACTTGCCGACGGCCGGCTGGCTGCGGGGACCAACAACGGCTTGCTGGTCTTTGATCCGGCGGAAATCCAGCCGGCGGCGCAGCCGCCGCCGGTTCACCTGATCTCGATGCGAGCGGGCGACCGGATGATCGGCCTCGAGCGCCGCGACGCGGAACGGTTGGATTTCGGCTGGCAGGACAATTCCATGGAATTCAGCTTCCTGGCCCTGTCGTATATCAACCCGACGCAGAATCGCTATCGCATAAGGCTGAACGGCTGGGAGGAGGAATGGCAGGAACTGGTCGGTCAGACGACGCGCTTTTTCAGCAACCTGCCCAGCGGCGAATATGCATTTGAAGTCCAGGCGGCCAACGTCGAAGGCGTCTGGAATCGCGAAGGCGACCGCGTCGTGTTCACAATAGCGCCGCCGCCGTGGCGCTCCCCCCAGGCGTGGGCAGCCTATGCGCTTTTTCTGCTGGTCGTGCTCATCACCATCTGGCGTGCCTTGATCGTGCGCCGTCGACGCCGAGAATCGATCCGACGGGCGGAGCAACAGCAGCAACTTGCCGACCGCCAGCGTGATTTGATGGAGCGGCTCAACCGCAGCCTGGAGCCGGACGATCTTGCCCGGACAATCGGTAGCGCAGTGGTTCAACTGACCGCCGTCACGGTTTGCCACGTGGGCTTCATGCGCCCGGGGTTTCCGCAGCGGGTGCGATCATTCGGCGAACTCGCCGAGCCCGTTGCGCGCGAGGATTTCGACGCCGCAGTGTCCGATAACGGGCCAGGCGAGCTGCTGCGCCTGGGCACGGCCGGCAAATTGATCGCCGCGGTCTGGTTGCCGGAATTGAACGCGGCGCGCCGGCGCGAGCTTCGCACCCGGCTGGATCTGTTTGCCCAGACCGCGGGCCAGGTACTGGAAAACGCGCGCTTGTTGCTGGACGTGCGCGAACTGGCGCACCAGGCCGACGCCGCCAGCGCTGCCAAGTCCGACTTCCTGGCAACGATGAGCCACGAGATTCGCACGCCACTGCATGGTCTGCTGGGCATGATGGAACTGATCGAGCAGGCCGAGACCGATCCGGCACAGCTCGATATGCTGCGAACGATGCGCGGTTCCGGACGGCAGCTGCAGCGCATTCTCAACGATGTGCTGGATCTGTCGCGCATCGAGGCCGGTCGCGTGGAGCTGTATCGGCGGCCGTTCGAACTCGGCCCGCTGCTCGAACGCTTGATCGATCTGCACGCACCCAACGCCTTCGCTTCCGGCCTGGCGTTGCGACTGCGCATCGCGTCCGACCTGCCGCTGATGGCCATCGGCGACGACGATCGTATCGCCCAGATCGTCGGCAACCTGGTCGCCAATGCTATCAAGTTCACCGTTTCGGGCTGGGTGGAGCTGGATGCGCGGCTGGATCCGGACGGCGCGTTGGTGCTTTCGGTGAGCGATTCCGGCCCCGGCATCAATAAGGCCGCGCATGCCGAACTGTTCGAGCCGTTCACGCAGCTTGAATCGGCATCTACCCGCAAGCACAGCGGGACCGGGCTCGGGCTTGCCATTTCGCGTCGTCTGGTCGATGCAATGGACGGTTCGATGGTATTGCAAAGCGAACCCGGACGCGGCAGCCGCTTCAGCGTTCAGCTGCCGCTGCCGGGTATGCAGCGACAGCCGCCGTTTGCGCCGGCGCTTTTGAAGGATTTCACGCTCGCGGCCGCCCTGCCGGCGGCGGAGCGTCGGGTGCTGCTGCGCCTGGCGCGGCGCTGGTCGATCAAGATGCTGCGAGGCCATTCAGCGGACTCACGGCACGAGGAATTCGACGCGCTGGTCTATCGCGAAGGCCAGCTCGATCCGGGCGTCGTCAAGGCTTGCCGCGATCGCGGCGTGGCCTGCTGGCTGGTCGGCGACGAAGCTTCCGGGTCGCTTGAAGCGATAGCCCGTTTGCGCGCGCCGCTGATCGAGTCGCGCCTGATCGGCGCCTTGCTTGATCAGGCGTTCAGTCGGATTGCCGTTGGCTGACCCTGCGCACGGTTTCGACCAGCACCTCGACGTGCTCGACCGGCACGTCCGGGGTAATGCCGTGGCCGAGATTGAAGATATGCCCGCTGCCCGGACCGAAATCCTTCAGCACCTCGGTCGCGGCTCGCTCGATGACCTCGGGATTGGTGGTCAGGACCACAGGATCGAGATTGCCCTGCAGCGCGACCCGGTCGCCGACACGGCGACGAGCGTCCGACAGCCGGGTGGTCCAGTCGACGCCCAGGCCCTGGCAGCCTGTATCGGCAATCGATTCCAGCATGCCGCCGCAGCCCTTGGCGAACAGGATGACCGGCGTTTGCGGTGAAGCTTCGCGAACCCGGTCGACGATGTGCTGCATGCCGGCCAGCGAAAACCGCTCGAACATCGCCGGCGACAGCGCACCGCCCCAGCTATCGAACACCATAAGCGCGTTGGCGCCCGCCTCGACCTGGGCCAGCAGGTAATCGGCGGTGGTGTCGGCCAGGTGCCGAATCAAGATATCTGCATCGGCGGGGTGCTCCATGAGCATTTTCTTGGCAAGTTTGAAGTCCTTGCTGCTGCCGCCTTCGATCATGTAAGTAGCGACCGTCCAGGGGCTGCCTGCGAATCCTATCAGCGGTGTGTCGGCCGGGAGGTCTCGGCGAATCAGCCGGACCGCGTCCATCACGTAGCCGGTGGCCTCGTTCGGATCCAGTCTCGGCAGCGAATGGATCTCGGCTGGATCGCGCAGCGGACGCTCGAACTTCGGTCCTTCGCCGGGGGTGAAACCCAGCCCGAGACCCATTTCGTGCGGCAGGATGAGGATATCGGAAAAGAGAATCGCCGCATCGAAACCGTACCGCCGGATCGGCTGCAGCGTGACTTCGGCGGCCATCTCGGGCGTGCCGGCAAGGGTCAGGAAATCGCCGGCCTCGGCGCGCGTTGCCAGGTATTCGGGCAGGTAGCGTCCGGCCTGGCGCATCAGCCAGATCGGGGTGCGGTCTACCGGTTCGCGCCTGAGCGCGCGCATGAAACGGCTGTCGTTGATGGGAGAGGTCATGATTCAAGCAGCTCCAGAAGCAGATTGGGTTCGATGTCGTCGCGAATGATCGCCGCGCCGAGTGCGTCCAGCAGGATCAGGCGGATCTTGCCGCCGCGGTTCTTCTTGTCAAGGTGCATATGCGCCAGCAACTGTTTCGATTCGACGTCGGCCGGCGGATCCGTCGGCAGGCCCAGCGAGGCGAGCAGGCGGGTAAGACGAAGCGCGTCCGTGTCGGCAATCATGCCGAGCCGGGCGCTGAGGCGCGCGGCCAGGTGCATGCCGATGGCAACCGCTTCGCCGTGACGATAGCGCGTATAGCCGGTGGCGGTCTCTATCGCATGGCCGAAAGTGTGGCCGAAATTGAGCAGCGCGCGCTGCCCGGCTTCGCGCTCGTCGGCTTCGACCATGTCGATCTTGTGCTGTGCAGAGCGCGCCACGGCGATTTCCAGCGCGTCGGCGCGTCGCTGCAGCAGCGAATCGATATTGCCTTCCAGCCAGTCGATGAAACCCGCGTCCCGGATCGCGCCGTACTTGACCACCTCCGCGAGCCCGGCCAGATAATCGCGCTCGTCCAGTGTCGCCAGCGACTCGACATCAACCATCACGGCGGTCGGCTGGTGAAAGGCGCCGACCAGGTTCTTGCCGGCGGCCAGGTTGAAACCCGTTTTGCCCCCTATGGCGGCGTCGACCTGGGCCAGCAGCGTGGTCGGCGCCTGTACCACGCTGATTCCGCGCATGTAGCTCGCAGCGGCAAAGCCGGCCAGGTCGCCGATCACGCCGCCGCCCAGCGCGACAATCGTGGCATCTCTCTGCGCGCCCATCGAAGCCAGTTTTTCAAGGATCTCGTGCCAGTTGGCCATGGTCTTGTCCTGCTCGCCCGGCGGCAGGATGATTTCGGCCGGTGTGAACTCCGCCAGTGTCTGGACCAGCGGTTGCAGATAGTAGCCGGCCACGATCCGATCGGTGACGATCAGGACCTTGCCGGTCATGTGCTTGCGCCATGGCGAGGGTTTGCCGAGCAAGCCGCGTTCCAGCTTGATCGTGCAACGTCCGGTCGCGTGGTTCAGTTCGAGGGCGGGCATCTAGTCGTCCTTCAGCCTGATGAGTTCGGATCCAGCGTTCCTGTGGCGCTTCGCGGCAAGGCGCCGTGCGCAGTCAATGGCTCCTCCCCTCGGCAAGCACGGGAACGTCGCAGCGGATCGCCACGGGAGCGCCCGAAGGGTTGGCCTGTCAGCGTCCATGGCGGCGTTTCCGCTCTTGCAAAGGGCTACGCGGCCATTCACTGCGAGCCGCGCCTTGCCCTGAACGCTGACAGAATATTAAATTATCAGGTTGAAGGACCACTGGTGTCGGATTCGTCTTCGATGAAGGACCGAATTGTACGTTCCAGGGCACCGGCCATCTGGGCCAATGGACGATTTTGCGACTCGAAGACCAGGTCCGCCAGCGAGGCATAGACGGGATTGCGCATTTCGGCCATTTCGGTCAGCCGCTTTCGCCGGTCGGGGGCGGCCAGCAGGGGCCTGCGCTTGTCGCGTTCCAGCCGGCGGATCTGCTGGCCCACGGTGGTCTTGAGCCAGACCACGGTGCCGTTGGCGCGGATGACTTCGCGATTGCGTTCGCTGAGTACCGAGCCGCCGCCGGTGGCGATCAGCTGGCCGGGCACGCAGGCGATTTCGGCGAGCAGATTGCTTTCGCGCTCGCGAAAGCCCTTTTCACCTTCGAATTCGAAGATGACCGCGACCTCGACGCCGCAGCGTTTCTCGAGTTCTTCGTCGACGTCGATGAATTCGAGGCCGATTTTCGGCGCGATTCTCCGTCCCAGGGTCGTCTTGCCGGAGCCCATCGGGCCGATCAGAAAAATGTTGTCCACGGACCATCTGCCGCTGCTCGATGGTCTGGATGCTACAGGAAATCGCCAAGGGGCTGGCGTGCGGGATGGCACGAGGCTACGATTGTGATTACGATCAAGGCCAACAACGCCACGTGACCGAATCCAACGACGACAATCCATTGCTGACCGGGCTGAAACCGGTCCATGACGAGTCTGCGCGGGTGCTGGTGCTCGGCAGCATGCCCGGTGCCCGCTCGCTGGATATGCAGGCCTACTACGCGCACCCGCGCAACGCGTTCTGGCCGATCATGGAAGCGCTGTTCGGTATCTGCCGCGAGCTTCCCTACGCGCGCCGCCTGGCCGGGCTGCGCGAACACCGTGTCGCCTTGTGGGACGTGATCGGTCAATGCCGCAGGCGCGGCAGCCTGGATCAGAAAGTCGAGCCGGCTTCGATCGTGCCGAACGATTTCGATCGCCTGTTCGCCGCCTGCCCGTCGGTCTCCCTGGTGGCGTTCAACGGCAGGCTGGCAGAACAAAGCTTCGAGCGTCACGTGCTGCCGGAGCTGCAGGAACGTTTCGCTCAGATCGAACGAGTGCGGCTGCCTTCGACCAGCCCCGCGCATGCCGCGATGCGCTTAGAGCAGAAGTGCGCGGCCTGGGCCACGGCGCTGGCACCGGTCGTCCCTTTGCGAGGGCCTGAATAGCCTCGGCCCGGTTCATGGCAGGTGCAGCACCCGAAGTCATCGCGCGCGCACGTTCGATTGGGTAACATAACGCTGGTCTTAGCCACGCGTGATCGAGCATGTTCCGGTTTTCAATTGTTTTCGTGATTCTGCTGGTGGGGCTGTTCACCGTCGAGGTGCTTCAGCCGGTCCAGCAGCACGTGATCCTGCCGTTTACCTCCGGGCTCGCCTGGATCAGCGTGAACATCATCGAGCTGTTCGACTCCGGCGTCGCTTCGGCCGGAAAGGTCATCCGCGACCTGGAGTCCGGGTTCGCGGTTTCCATCGAACCCGGCTGCAACGGGGTGGAGGCGCTGATCATCCTGTTTGCCGCAATCTTCGCTTTTCCCGCGCCGTTCAAAAACAAGTTGATCGGCTTTGCGATAGGTTTCGTCGCGATCCAGGCGCTGAACCTGGTGCGCATCATCAGCCTGTTTTACATGGGCCAGTGGAGCATGACCTGGTTCGAGTGGTTTCACCTCTATCTGTGGCAGGCGCTGATCATCCTCGATGCGCTGGTCGTCTGGCTGATCTGGCTGCGCACGCTGCCGCCGCCGGCCAATCGCAATGGCGACGGTCCGCCTTCGGGCGGTGAGACCATCGGGCCGCAGCCGGAACCGCAGCAGGCCTGAGCCCGGAGTATTCATGATCCAACCTGCTGCGATGCTCCCAGGCCCTGCATCCGGGATGATTCGCTCGGTGGCGCATCCTCGGCGTACAGCCAAGTACGCTTCCGGTACGCCTGGTCGCCAAACGCCCCGGATACCGGGCGGGGAGCCGTCTCGCGATGATCGGGTCATGGAGGCTTCGGGTTGATGCCGACGACTCCCCGCCGCCTGCTGATCGCCGGCTGTGGCGACCTCGGCAACCGCTTGGCCGCGAGGCTCACCGGATGGGAGGTGCATGGGCTCAGGCGCAATGTCTCGAAGCTGGCCGCCGGCATCTTGCCCGTAAGCGCCGACCTTTCGGAACCGTCGACCCTGGGCGCCGTGACGGGCCAATGGGATGCCGTGATCTACACGGCCACGCCCGGCGAGCGGACGCCTGAGGGCTACAGGCAGGCCTACGTGACCGGCATGCAGCAATTGTTGAAACGAGTCCGCGCCGGGCGCCTGATCATGGTTTCAAGTACCGCCGTGTTCGGCCAGGACGACGGGGCATGGGTGGATGAAGCTTCGCCGACCGAGCCGCAGCGCTTCAACGGCGAAATCCTGCTCGACGCCGAGCGCGTTGCCGCAGACGCCGGCGGTATCGTGATTCGTTTCTCCGGCATCTACGGCCCGGGGCGGGAATACCTGATTCGGACGGTTCGCAACGGGCCGGTCGAGTGCCGGCGCGAGCCTCCGATCTGGACCAACCGGATTCATTCCGAGGACTGCGCGGCCGCACTGGCTCATCTTCTTGAGCTCGATCAGCCGGAAGGGCTCTACCTGGCGAGCGATGCGCGGCCGGCGCCGCGCTGGGACGTGCTGCAGTGGCTGGCCGAACGGCTGGGTGTCCCGGGACCCATCGAAGCTCAAGACGATGCCGGGCAGGGCAAGCGCATCGACGCGAACCGCCTGTTCGAGTCCGGCTTTACGCTACAGTATCCGGACTATCGGGCCGGTTACGGAGAGATTCTGAAATGCGAATGAACGACGAAATCATCGAACGGTTCAGTCAAGGATTCGACGAGGCCGTCGGGGCTGGAATTCCTGAGCCCACGGCAATGACACTTTCGACCGTCGGCGAAGACGCCCGCCCGGCTGGCCGAGTGGTGCTGCTCAAGGACTACGACGCCGAAGGTTTCGTGTTCTACACCAACACGCTCAGCCGTAAGGGACAACAGCTTTCAGCCAACCCGCAGGCATCGCTGGTTTTCTGGTGGCGCGAAACCGAGCAACAGGTGCTGATCGAGGGCCGGGCGCATCCGGTCACCGATCAAGAGGCAGACGCCTACTTCGCCTCGCGTCCGCGCGGAAGCCAGATCGGCGCCTGGGCATCGAAACAGTCGGCCGAGCTGGAGAGCCGGCAGACCCTGGTCGACCGGGTTGCCGAGCTGGAAGCGCAATACGAAGGCCGCGAAATTCCCAGACCGCCGCACTGGTCGGGCTACCGGGTGGATCCGGACCGGGTCGAGTTCTGGTACGGGCGGGAGTTCAGGTTGCACGAACGTATTCTGTTTACCGCCGGTGATGGGGATTGGGAGCGAAGGCTTCTTTATCCTTAGAGGGCACCAGGCCGGGTGCGGCGGCTTTTGAATCAAATTCGACTTCAACTTCAAAAGCCGTTTCGCCGCCAGCTTTGCTGGCTGATGCGAGTGACTTTTTTCGGTTGCAAAAAAAGTAACCAAAAATGCGCTTTTACAGGCGGCAGCTGGCGGAGGTGCTGATCGGAGGGGTCCGGGGTTTGGTGTCAGGCATGGGGCTTTGATTGCGGATTTTCTTGTCCGTGCGGGGTGTTCCGCTTCGGCTTACGGGTGATGAATGGATTCCGGCTTCGATAGCTATCGGAGCGGGGTTGTCTCGATCCTGCTCGCACTGCAATGGTGGGGATGCTGAAGTGGGTTCCGGCTCCGGGGTCAGGGAGGTACGGGTCTGGTTTCGGTAGGGATTTTTACCCGGTGGCGGGCGTTGCGGGCCTTTCCGCCGGATTCTTGTGGGAGGGACTTTCAGCCCCGATCGGTGCCGACCCATCGGCGCAGGATGCGCCTCCCACAGAAAAGAAATAGACAAAACCAGGCGGCGGGCGGTTGCAGGAAGGACAAAGTCTGCTGAGCCAAAGACCCCACTCACCACCCCAATCTGGAAGCCGCTTCAGTATCCACCGAGGCACAAAATGCCCCCGATCGCCACGACCCCGCTCCGATAACCATCGAAGCCGGAATACAGTCATCGCCCGGGCGCCAAAGAGGAACACGCCGCACGGACAAAAAGATCTCAAACCAGTGCGGTGATCAAACACCTAACCACCGGCCCCATCAACCGGCAGCGCAACTCTCTGCCGCCTGTAAGAAGCGCTTTTGCCTACTTTTCAGGCGCTTGTGAAAAGTAGGTCGCCTGCAAGCGCGCAGCGCGTGGCGAAATGAAGTTGGAGTTGAACCTGAAGTTGGAGTTGATTCAAAGGCCGCCGCACCCGGCAAGGGTGCCCTCATCACCGCGCGGCGAAATGGTTTTAGAAGTTGAATTTGAACTTAAAAAGCGGCTGCACCCGGGCCGGTGCCCTCATTCGGGAAGAGGCGTCTTCCTGCGGGCCAGGTCGCGCGCGATCCAGTCGTCGATCAGATCCCGCCATGGCGCCTGCTCCGGGTCGTGGCCGGCGTACATGCCGGCCGCCATGCGCTGGCGCTGTGCTTCGTAAAGGATCAGCGCGCAGGCAACCGAGACGTTCAGCGATTGCGTCATGCCGTGCATGGGGATGACGATGTGTTCATCGCAGGCGTCGGCGGCCTCGTCGCTGATGCCGAATTTCTCGGTGCCCAGAACAATGGCGGTGGGTCGGGTGTAGTCAACGGCCCTGAAATCGATCGCACGATCGGAGAAATGCGCTGCAACACAGGCAAAGCCGTTGCGTTTGAGTTCGCCCAGGCCGATTTGCGTATCGGGATGCCTGGTCAGGCCCACCCAGCGCTGAGCCCCCTGTGCGGTGTTGTTCAGCGCCGGCAGGCCTTGATCGCCGGGTACGGCATGGGCGTGCATGACGCCGACCGCATCGCATGTCCTGAGCACGGCGGCCAGGTTGTGCGGCTTGTGTACCCGCTCCATGAATACGGTCAGGTCCGGTTGCCGTCGACGCGCCGTGTCGATGATGCGTTGCTTTCGTTCGGGAGTCATTGCGGTATGGTACTTCGGATCGGCGACGAGTCGAAACGAGCCGGACGCCAAGAGCACGAAGGTGGTTCGAAGGTCACGGAAAATCGTTCATTATTTTGGAACGTCGCCACTGAAACCCGAAATCCGAAACCTGAACGCCATGCCGAACTTTATCGAGAACCTCAAGCAGATCATCCACCGTCACGAGCCCGAGCCCGATGAGCGCGCGCTACCCCGAGCTGCCGCTGTGCTCCTGCTGGAACTGGCCGTGGCCGACGCCGGCATCGACGACAGCGAGCGGCGCGTTATCGAGCGAGCGATGGTCGAGCGATTCGAACTGGACGAGGCCGAAGTTCAGGCGTTGATCGAAGAGGCCGCGCTTCGGCAGCGCGAATCCCACTCGCTTCACGAGTTCACGCACCAGCTGCGCACCCAGCTTTCACCCGAAGCGCGGGGCGAGCTCATCGAGTGGCTGTGGAAAGTCGGTTTTGCCGATGGCCGGCTGGATCGGCACGAGGAACATCTCGTGCGGCGCCTGGCGGACCTGCTCGGCGTGCCGCACCGCGAGTTCATTCGGCGCAAACACAGCGCGCTCGGCGACAGTTAGCAGCCCTTGCGTTGGCCGGCCGCCGCGTCGGAAGCCGTCTTCAGATCACCGGCGGCGACTCGTCAACCGGTAAAGAACTGCTGCCGGAACTGGAGTTCGAAAGGTGCGCCGTCGTGGTCGTCGGGATTGACCTGCACGTCGAAATTCAGCGTTTCCTCATTGTGGATGCGGAACTGGCCGATGTAGTAGATGGCACCCTGGTCGTTGATCTGACGCAGTTCGATTTCGCGTCGCTGACCGGTCAGATTGGTGGCCGTGGCCGTAACACGCGCCTCGGTCGGCTCGCGGTTTTCCTTGTGCAGCACGGTGATGTTCAGCATTGCCTGGGTGCCGGCGCGCTGAATCCCGTAGACGCTGGCGATTTCCGGAGAAAGCATGTTGGTGTTGAGCGTGTTGTAGTGCACTTCGTAATCGCCGAATTCCTGCGATTGCTGGGCCACTGCCGGAAATGCGGCCGCGGCGACCAGTAGCAGCAAGGCCATCACATTGATTGAACGCATACTTGTTTCTCCATGGGTAATGGTAAATTTCGGGCGCCTTGGGCAGCCTGATTGCCGTCAATCCTACTCTCCGCCCGTCAGGGCTTGCAACTTTCTATACAAGTGGACCCGCCTGGAGGCGCTTTGCCTTCAATCTCGCCGGTTCCCCTCAAGATCGTGGCGATACGCCGAACTGTGGACGGCGCGGGCTCAATGCACCCCGATCAAGATCATCAGGAACTGAATGGCGATGATCGCGATGAGCGGAGACAGGTCGATTCCGGCGATGCTTGGCACCACGCGCTGGATGGGGCTGAGAACCGGCCGGGTGAGCTGATAGATCAGCGGGATGATCGGGTGGCGCAGCCCCCCACCGACCCAGGACAGAATGACCTCGGCAATGATCAGCACCATGTACATCACCAGCAACATGCGTATCAGTCTGAAGAACGCGATTACCAGCGCCTGAAGCGGATCGGGCGTGAAGCCCGATATCGCCATTACCAGCACCACCGAGATGGTCTGTATGACGAACAGCAGCACGACCGCGGCGGTGTTGAATCGGCCCATGCGCGGAATGACCCGACCCAGCGGACCCACCAGCGGCTGGGTGACCTTGAGCAGCACCTGGCTGACCGGGTTGTAATACTCGGCGCCGACTGCCTCAAGCAGTACCCGCAGCATCAATGCCGCGATGTAAAGGCTGAACAGGGTTTCGATCAGAAAGCCGAACGCATTGCCTACGGAACCGCCCATGTCAGGATTCTCCTCCGGAGTCGTTATTCGGATCGGGGGCGCCCCCGAGTTCTTGCCCGCGCTTGACTGCGGCATCCACAGCCGCCTGCACGATATAGGCGAAATCTCTTTGTTTCAGGGTGTCCAGTGCCGCAGCCGTGGTGCCACCCGGCGAGGTGACGCGTCGCCGCAGTTCCGCCGCCGGTATCTCGTCGGCCGCCAGCATCGTCCCGGCGCCCGCTGCGGTCTGGGCCGCAAGGCCTTCGGCGGTGGCGCGGGGCAACCCGGCGGCGTGGCCCGCGTCGGCCAGGGCTTCGGCCAGGGCGAAGAAATACGCCGGTCCGGAACCCGAGACGGCGGTGACGACATCCATCAGGGATTCGTCTTCGATCTCGAAGACCTTGCCGACGGCCTGGAACAAGGTTCGGGTGGCGTCTCGCTGTGCTTCGGTGCAGCCGGGTGCAGCATACATCCCGGTTGCGCCCGCGCCGTGCAACGCCGGGGTGTTGGGCATTACCCGCACTACCGCGCGCTCGGCGCCCAGGGCAGTGCAAAGCCTGGCGACCGGGATGCCGGCAGCGACGCTGACGACCACGCTGTGTTCCGCGAGCGCGGAGGCAATCGACTTGCCGACCGCGTCGATGACCTGCGGCTTGACCGCGAGCACCACGACGTCGGCGCCGGCGACGGCCTGGTCGTTGGCGTCCAGGGTTGCGATGCCGTATTCGTTCGCTATCGCAGCGCGGGTATCGGGGTCGGGATCGGCCGCGACCAGCCGCTGGGCCGGATGGCCGCGTGCGATCAGGCCGCCGATGAGGGCGCGCGCCATGTTGCCCGCGCCGATCATTGCAATTCTGGGACTGGTGCCGGTGTCTCTCATGGCCGCGATTCTAACCTGCCCGGTGTCCTCCGCCGCGCCCGTAGCTATTCCCTAGCCGCGCGGGCCGAATAGCGCCGTGCCCACGCGCACCATCGTCGATCCCTCCTCTATGGCCGCCTCCAGATCGGCGGACATGCCCATGGAGAGGGTATCGACGCTGGCATGGCGGGCCTGCAACGACTCGAACAAGGCGCGCATTCGGGCGAACGCGGCGCGTGCCTGCTCCGGTGAATTATCGGCCGACGGGATGGCCATCAGGCCGCGCAGCTTCAGGGTCTCGAAGCCGGCTATGCCGGTCGCCAGGGCCTCTACCTCTTCAGGCGCACAGCCGGCCTTCTGCGGCTCCCGGTCGATATTGACCTGCAGCAGCAGGTTGAGCGGCCCAAGGTCATCCGGGCGTTGCTCACCCAAGCGGCGAACGATCTTCGGCCGGTCCACGCTCTGAACCCAGTCGAAGCGCTCGGCGATGGCGCGTGTCTTGTTGGACTGGATCGGTCCGATGAAATGCCATTCCAGAGACTCGGTCGAGATCCGGTCCTGCTTGGCGACGGCCTCGTCGAGATAGTTCTCGCCGAACCGCGCAATGCCGGCGGCATGGACGCGCTCGATTTCTCCTGTGGTCCGGGTCTTGCTGACCGCCAGCAGCGCGACGCTATCGCGTCTGCGCCCGGCACTTTCGCAGGCATTGGCAATCCGTTTTTCGAGGTGGTCGATGCGTTCGGCCAGGGGTTCGTAATCGGGCATTTTATCGGCGCGCCGGAATCGGGTATGATCAGCTTCATTGTATGAGACTGTCGTGGGCAACGCGCACGTCTTGCCAGTCTGGTTGATTCTCTGGGGAACGTTATGGACATTACCGAGCTGTTGGCATTTACTGTCAAGAACAACGCCTCCGACCTGCATCTTTCGGCCGGTTTGCCGCCGATGATTCGCGTTGACGGCGACATCCACCGGATCAATGTGCCGGCGATCGAGGCCAAGGACATGTCGGACCTGGTCTACTCGACCATGAACGACCACCAGCGCCGCGATTTCGAGGCCGAACTGGAAGTGGATTTCTCCTACAACGTGCCGGGTCTGGCGCGATTCCGCGTCAACGCTTATCACCAGGACCGCGGCACGGGTGCGGCCTTCCGAGTGATTCCGAACGAAATCTGGACGCTGGAAGACTTGCAGGCGCCGCCTGTCTTCCGCGACATCATCGACGTTCCGCGCGGGTTGATTCTGGTCACCGGCCCGACCGGGTCGGGCAAGTCGACCACGCTGGCGGCGATGGTCGACCACCTCAACAAGAACGTCGCCGGGCATATCCTCACCATCGAGGATCCGATCGAGTTCGTGCACAATTCCAAGAAATGCCTGATCAACCAGCGCGAGGTCAAGAAGGACACGCTGAACTTCAACGCCGCGCTCAGATCGGCGCTGCGCGAGGACCCGGACATCATCCTGGTCGGTGAGCTTCGCGATACCGAAACCGTGCGCCTGGCGCTCACGGCGGCCGAGACCGGCCACGTCGTTTTCGGCACCCTGCATACCTCGTCGGCGGCCAAAACCATCGACCGCATCATCGACGTCTTTCCCGGCGAGGAAAAGGCGATGGTGCGTTCCATGCTTTCCGAATCGCTGCGCGCAGTGGTCGCGCAAACGCTGATGAAGAAGGTCGGCGGCGGCCGGGTCGCGGCACACGAAATCATGATTGCAACGCCTGCAATCCGCAACCTGATTCGCGAGGACAAGGTCGCGCAAATGTATTCGGCCATCCAGACCGGCCAGAACGTCGGCATGACCACGCTGGACCAGAGCCTTTCAGAGCTCGTGAGGCGCGGCCTGGTGGCCAAGCCGGAAGCGCGTCGCAAGGCGGTCGACAAGAAGGCTTTCGCCTGATCCGGCAGGTGGGCGTGATCGGGATGTCCTGCGAGACGACAGCGGCCTGAAGAAAGCGGGGCCTGAAACTGTTCGGCCTTAGACAGACCGGCCTTAAAACATACGAGGAGACCGGCAATGAGTGTAATCGACAGCTGGCTGAAGATGCTGCATGACGAGAGCGGTTCTGACTTGTTCGTGACGGTTGGTGCGCCGCCGTGCATCAAGGTCAACGGGAGAATCAAGCCGGTCAACCGCGAGCCGCTTTCGAAGGAGTCGGCCACCAGCATCGTGCTGGGCACGATGTCCGAAGAGCAGGCCGAGCAGTTCAAGGCCGAACGGGAGCTGCAGTACGCGATCTCGATCGAGGGCTTTGCCCGATTCCGCATGAGCGCGTTCTACCAGCGCGGCTCGATCGGCGTGGTCTGCCGTCGTATCGAAACCAAGATTCCGACTTTCGAGGAACTGGCCCTGCCAGAGGGTCTGGGCGACCTTTCCATGTCCAAGCGCGGCATCATCGTCATGGTCGGCGCCACCGGCACCGGCAAGTCGACCACGCTGGCGGCCATGGTGGGCCACCGCAACGAGAATTCCACCGGCCATATCATCTCGATCGAGGATCCGATCGAATACGTTCATCGACACAGGCGCTGTATCATCACGCAGCGCGAGGTCGGCATCGACACCGAATCGTTCGAGATGGCGCTGCGCAATACGCTGCGCCAGGCGCCCGACGTGATCATGATCGGCGAAGTGCGCACGCGGGAGGCGATGGAACACGCGATCACTTTCGCCGAAACCGGGCACCTCTGCCTGACCACGCTGCACGCCAACAACGCCAACCAGGCGATGGACCGAATTCTCCATTTCTTCCCCGAGGAGCGCCATAACCAGGTCCTTCTGGATCTCAGCTTCAACCTCAAGGCAGTTGTTGCGCAGCAGCTGGTGCCTTCGATCGACGGCAGTCGGCGCCACGTGGCGCTGGAAGTTCTGTTGTCGAGTCCGTTGGTGCAGGAGAAGATCCGCAAGGGCAAGATCGACGAGCTCAAGCAGATCATGAAGGACTCGGTGCATCACGGCATGATCATCTTCGACCAGAGCCTGCTCAAGCTCTATCAGGAAGGCAAGATTTCGTATGAAGAAGCCGTGCGCCATGCCGATTCGGCGAATGAAGTGCGCCTGGCAGTCAAGCTCAGCGAGGGCGGCGACGCCGAGTCGCTGTCGCGCAGCCTGCGCGACGTAGACCTGCTTGACAACCAATAGGCGCGGCTTAACCACCGTTTAACCAGGCCTGGCGTAGACTTGCATCGGTCGTCAAGGTACTGCGACTGGCCTATGGCCCGACATTGCTAGTGATTACAGAAACGGGGCACAACCCTGGCCCGGGCACCCGCCCGGGCTTTTTTTACGCTCTAGCCCGGGACGTCACCGGAAGGCGGGGATCATGCGGATTCTTATCATTGAAGATAACCGGGACATCGCAGCAAATCTCGGCGATTACCTGACCGACCGCGGTCATGAAGTGGATTATGCGTTCGACGGCGTCACCGGTCTGCACCTTGCTATCGTCAATGAATTCGACGCGATGGTGCTCGACCTTGCGCTGCCCGGGATGGACGGCCTGGAAGTCTGCCGCAAGTTGCGCGAAGAAGGCCGAAAGGAAACGCCTGTGCTGATGCTCACGGCGCGAGACCAGCTCGACGACAAGCTGGCCGGCTTCGACTCCGGCGCCGACGATTACCTGGTCAAGCCCTTCGAACTGCGCGAGGTGGAGGCACGCCTGGAAGTGCTTTCACGGCGCGGCCAGCGCGTTGCGCAGCGCGAACTCGATGTCGGCGACCTGCATTTCAACCTCGAAACCCTGACGGTCTCGCGGGCCGGCAAGAAAATCGATCTCAACCCGATCGGACTCAAGCTGCTCGAGAAACTGATGTCGGCTTCGCCGGCGGTGGTCTCGAGGGCCGAGTTGGAGCATCACGTGTGGGGCGAGGAACTGCCCGACAGCGACAGCCTCCGGGTTCACATTCACAGCCTGCGCGCGGCGATCGACAAGCCGTTCGACAAACCATTGTTGACGACGCGCCACGGCATCGGTTACAGCCTGGTCGAGCCGGATGCAACTGCGTCACAGGCTTAAAAGCCGAATCATATTTTCGTTCCTGCTGTTCGGCACGCTGCTCAGCGTGCTGTTTGCGGCCGCCGTTCTATTCTTGCAATCGCTGCTCGAAGATGCATTGATTGCGCGCACGCTGGAGCAGGAGCTTGACCAGTACCTGGAGGAGGTCCGGCGCAATCCGTCGGTTCTCGAGCCGTTCTATTCGCGAATCGAGGGCTACCTGACCCGGCCTGGGCGAGCGGAAATCGTGCCCGAGGAATTTCGCAGCCTGCCGACCGGCGTGCATGATGTCAGCACCAGCGGCAAGGCCTACAAGGCGGCGGTTCGCAAGGACGATGACTTCTGGGCGTTCTTGACCTACGACGTTTCCGAGAACCGTGAGTTGTCGCGGCGGCTGATCTGGGGGCTTGCAGTCGCAGTACTGCTGTTTTCGCTGTTGTCGCTTGCGCTGGGAATGTGGTCGGCCGGTCGCGTGATGGCGCCCGTGTCCAACCTGGCGCGCCGACTCGAGGCACTCGAAGGCAACGAGGGGGAGCTTGACCTGGCGCGGCACTTTCCGGACGACGAGGTCGGCCAGCTGGCCGCCGTGGTCGATGAATACTCGCACAAGCTCAACGAGCTGGTCGAGCGCGACAAGGCATTCAACGCCGACGTGTCGCACGAGCTGCGAACCCCGCTGGCCGTGATTTCAGGCGCAACCGAACTGCTGCTGGCGCAGCCCGATCTCCCGGCCAAGACACGCGAGCGCCTGCTGCGCATCGCGCGCGCGGCGCGCCAGTCCACCGATACAACGACGGCTCTGCTGCACCTGGTTCGTGCCGAGCGCGGTTCTGCGGGCGAGTCTTCCAACCAGGATGTTGGCCAGATCGTCGAGCAGCTCGTCGAGAACTACCGGCCGCTGATCGAGGGTCGTGACCTGATGCTGACTGTTCGCCAGGCTGCCCGCCTCAACGTGATTGCCCCGGAGGCAGTCATCGCCGTGGTGTTGGGAAACCTTCTCGGAAACGCGATTCGGTACACGCAGGAAGGCGAGGTGACGGTCGAGGTTCGCACCGGCGAGGTCAGAATCGTGGATACCGGTCCGGGAATCGAACCCGACGAGCTGCCGCACATCTTCGACCGCCATTTCCGCGGCCGCGGTTCCGGCGGCAAGGGGTCGGGCCTCGGTCTTTCCATCGTCAAGCGTCTCTGCGACTTATACGGGTGGCGCATCAAATTCTCGAATCGGACAGACACCTCCGGTCTCGTAGTCAGCGTTGCATTCTTTCCCGATCGCGATGTGGTTGGTCGGGACGCCGGAATTTCCTAGGTTTCCTGGAACGGCCCTGGACGATTGCCTGTTATCCATCCGCCAGGGTGCAGGAGTCCTGGCCGATATGCATAATTAGCCTACCTGTCCTTAGAAGTTCCAGAGGAAATACTATGGCGATAATTCGCTGTCCGGCCTGCAGTCGACGCATTTCGTCGATGGCCAAGGCCTGTCCCCACTGCCATGAACCGGTCGGTAAACTCGATCCGGGAGAGCGCAGCCAACTGGCGTACAGACGCTGGCGGACGAAGCTGTATCGTGCGCGAAATCTGACCTACCTTGCGATGGGCCTGGTCGTGATCGGCGCTCTGGTCTGGTGGATGACGCCACCCCAGGGGCTGGCACCTCCGGTCAGCACGCCGGCCGCGCTGTTGCTCGGGCTCGGCATCGCGGGCTACGTTGGAAGCTGGGCGCGAGTGATCTGGTTGCGTTTCATGCGCGCACCCGATCAGCCTCACTGAAAATCTTGCTGAAACAGCCGGTGCAATATCAGCAGCTGTTGTTTCGGATCGACTACTCGATTCGCTCCACGCGAACCGCTCTGTTGTGCCCCTCGACCGATAGCCGCCAGGCGCCGAAAAGGCCGGGCGTGATCGTGACCAGGGGGCTATCGACCGGCTGAAGCCGGAACCGGTCGCTTTCGTCCTGGCGCCACGTCATGCCGTTTTCGAGTCTGAATACGGTGTTACCGGACCAGCCCGAGAACTCGCCGACGATGCGGGACTGGAATTTTTCGCGGGCCATACGATCGATCGGAGGTGCTTCTCCCGGTTGACCGGGCAAGCTGCTGTCTTCGGATGCCACCGGGCCATCGTACTGCGCGAGCGATCGCTCGCGAATCCAGCGGTTGAGCGCGGCAAGCTCCTCGGGGCTGAGCTTGTGCAGGCCGGCGTCGGTAAATTCGCTTCCGGACATGCGCTCTTCAAGGGATGAGAATGGCTGCTCCGACTGCGCCGAAAGCAGCGACGAAAAAACGAGCAAGCCCGAAACGAGTACCAGCCTCGAAAGATTCACGGCACGAATCCTGATGGTTTCAGCAGCTTGGTATTCTACAGGTCATGCTTGTAGCGGACATAGGGAATACGGCCGTAGATGCCGTCCACCGCTTCTTCCATGGCCTGCTCGGCTGATCCGGCGGCGCCCGGCAGACGGTTGAGGACGTTGGATACGCCAACGCTGATAGACGAGCGGGCGGGTGACCGCCACGAGAATTCGATGTCGAAGGAGCGGAAGCCTTCACCTTGCAGATTTTCACCCACCCAATAGGGCAATTCCCGGTACTGACCGGTCAGATCGGCGCCGAACTGGCTGCCGCGCCATGCAACGCCAAGCTGGCCGGCGTTGCTGTAGCTGCGATCGGTGTTGTCGACGGCAATCGGGGTGCGGTCGAACGACATCGGTACCAGGCCGCGGTTGAGCGAGAATGACTCCGGCGCCTGCCGATACCGTTCGAGCTGCAGGTCGAGCAGCAGGCTTCCGACCTGCCCGAGACTGAGACCGAAGCTCACGTTCATGTTGACGCCCTGGATATCCTCGACAAGGCCGCCGCCGATGCCCAGCGCATTGGCGTCGATTACCGGTCCGGCTTCATCCATGGCCGACTGACGTCCGGCGAATGCCCCGGCGCCGATACTGAGTCCGGGCGCGGCCATCCAGCGTCCCTGGACCTGAACCAGGCTGCTCGAGTCGTCCGGCAGCGGTTGATCGACGAAGCGGCAATCCTCGACCAGGAAAGCCTCGATCGTGCGGATGGCCCGGCTGCACTGGATATGAGCGAGGCTGGCGGTATTCATTTCCCAAGCCTCGAGCGACCACGATACGGTCGGCATGCGATCGGCCGCGGTCGCGACCCTGGGCGAAAGCGATACTGCGAGGCGAGGCCGTTCGGACAAAGGCGATGAGGCGCGAAAGCTCATCGGCTCCGTCGGGAAGACCGATGAAAGAGGAGACTCGATTCGATCGTCTGTCGGCTGCAGTTGCCATGCGGGCAGATGCGCTGCATCCTGGGCGCGCACGGCGGCGGCCAGTCCCAGCGTCATCAACATGATGGCAAGCAGTCTGTTCACTTCGTTTCCCTGTAAATCCTTTCGCCTGGACGCTGAAATTCAGCTGAGGGGCCGAACGCCGGTCCTTCAGTACCCGTCTGGTGCACGGACAAATATGTTGCCGTGCTTTGAGTACAGACGGGCAAAAAAGTTTTCCCAACATCAGATTATCAGAACCGTCGGCTGCAGGCAATGCCAAATTGCAGCCGTATTCTCATCAAAACCAGTCGTTTAGGGCATATTCCGAAGGCCCTGTAATCGCGGGCAGGGGCCGCGTCGGCCCTGCCATGCGGCCAAACGGCATTTGCAAATGTCTCCCGGCTTGGGTAGCTTTGCGCAGTTGCTGGATCACTCAAGGAACCTGGATGGAGCGTTTGCTGGTCGGAATCGACGGAAGTGACTGTGGCGACCGTGCACTTTCCGTGGCTGTCGCGCAGGCTCGCGCGGCTGACGCGGAGCTGATAATTTGCTATGTCATCGCCTGGTCGCCCTACACGTTCTCGACGCCGCAGGAAAATGCCGAGCGGCATCGTCGCCGCGAGGAGGAGCTCGAAGCGGCCCGATCGAAGCTTCTCGAAACCCGGGTTTCCCGCTTGAAAGCGAGTGGGCTGGTTGTCGAGGGAGTCGCCAGGCACGGACATCCGGTGCGAACCCTGATCCAGTTGGCCGACGAGCGCAAGGCCGACGTCATCGTGGTCGGCCGTTCCGGCGATACACCTTTGAAAACTCGCCTGTTCGGCGGAACCGCTGGCGGCCTGGCGCAATCGTCTCCAGTGCCGGTGCTGGTCGTTCCCTGACCCCGGCGTGGTCGCCGGAACCAGGAATCACGGGGAAATCAAATGAATTGCAAGAGTTTATTGGCGGCGTGCCCGGCCATGCTGGCGCCCGTTTCCGTATCTGCGGCCGAGGGCGTGGATGCGATGATAGACCGCGCCATAACGCCGCTTTCGGACGCCCTGTCGGCTGTCATATTTTATGAAATTCCGATTCCGTTTGCCGGCCAGGGCATTCCATTCATCGTCCTCTGGCTGGTCTTCGCCGCGCTCTTTTTTACCTTCTATTTCGGGTTCATCAACCTGCGCGCGCTCAAGCACGCTTTTCGCCTGGTGCGCGGCGACTACACGCCGCCGGAAGCCGCCGGCGAGGTGACCCATTTCCAGGCCCTGGCAACCGCGCTTTCGGGCACGGTCGGCCTTGGCA
>Ga0102926_1000299_pt1 | contig 27956 bp, 29 predicted proteins | sample SalPonR1_A_D2_MG_FD_78173 | JGI IMG/M metagenome (GOLD analysis project Ga0102926, IMG submission 78173) | Salt pond soil microbial communities from South San Francisco under conditions of wetland restoration - Salt Pond MetaG R1_A_D2_MG | ecosystem: Environmental > Aquatic > Marine > Intertidal...
GGTGGCTATAGCAAGAAGGTAACACCTGTACCCATCTCGAACACAGAAGTAAAGCTTCTTAGCGCTGAAAGTACTTGGGAGGGCAACCCCCTGGGAGGATAGGACGCTGCCAGATGAAAAAATTTCATAACGCATTTGGTGAATACAGCAAGAAGGTAACACCTGTACCCATCTCGAACACAGAAGTAAAGCTTCTTAGCGCTAAAAGTACTTGGGAGGGCAACCCCCTGGGAGGATCAGACTTTGCCAAATGATTATATATAAATGATTAACAATAGTAACTATTGTTAATTTTTTTATTTAAAAATATTTTTTTTGTGTTTAATCCTCTGCTAGATATGTTACAATAATAGATAACAAGAGGTCAATAATCAAGTAATATTTTATTGACACATTTTTAAATGTTATATAAAATGTTATTGACGGAGTGATTATGGGATGAAAGGAATTATATGAGTATCATAGATGATGGTAATAAAAACAAAAAATCTCTAACGAATTTAATTTTTGAAAAAGTTCGAGATGATATATTAAATGACGTTTATACTTTAGGTGATAAACTAGTAGAGTCTAAATTAGCAGATGAATTAGGTGTCAGTCGGACCCCTGTTAGAGAAGCTCTAAAACAATTAGAATTAGATGGTTTAGTAGAGAGTATTCCTAATAGAGGTGTTATCGTTAAAGGTTTATCTGATCAAGATATTTATGATATATATTCAGTTAGAATTTCTATCGAAAGTATTGCGGCAGAATTAGCTGTTGAACGTATGACCCCGGAGGATTTAAAAGAACTAACAGATATTTATGACTTAATGGAATTTTTTACGATGAAAAACGATTCAGCAAAAATCTTTGAATTGAATACTCAATTTCATGAGAAAATATATGCTTGCACAAAAAGTCGATATTTAGAACATATATTAAAAGATTTTCAAATTTTTATTAAGTCAACACGGTTAGAATCATTGAAAACTAAAGGTCGATTAGAAATTGCTCTAGCAGAGCATAGAGGTATTTTAGAAGCTTTTAAGAATCATGATAAAGAAGCTGCTAAAACAGCTATTTCTAAACATATTGTTTCAGCTCAAAAAAACGTTTATCAATTATTAAATAGCAATGATTAGAAACAGTATGGAGTGAAAAAATGATTGGAATATTTGATTCGGGTATGGGCGGTTTAACAGTTTTAGCTGATGCTATGAAACTGTTGCCTAAAGAAAGTTTTGTTTATTATGGTGATTTTGAAAATGCCCCTTATGGTATTAAAACAAAAAAAGAAGTATTAAAATTATCTGAAAATATTTGTGAAATATTAATCGATCAGTACAATGTAAAAGCCATTGTTATTGCATGTAATACTGCAACCAGTGCTGCTGTTACAAGTTTAAGAAAGAAGTACAGTGTTCCAATTATTGGAATGGAACCAGCTGTTAAACCAGCAATACAGTTCAATAAAGGTAAACAAATAGCTGTCATGGCAACAGAAATGACCCTTAAAGAACAAAAGTTTAATCAGTTGATCAATAGATTTGAAAATAGAAATAAAATTATAAAAGTGCCTTGTTCTCCTTTAGTTGAGAAAATTGAAACAGTAGATTTTGATCAAATGTCTTTAGAGCAAATAATAAATAAATGCATACCAACAATAGATTCAATTGAATCTATTGTTTTAGGCTGTACACATTTTGTTTTCATAAAAGACTATTTAAGAGAAAAATATAATGATCAGATCCGTATATTTGATGGGAATAGAGGTACAATTAAGAATTTAACCAATCGATTAATTAAAAATAATTTAAATATTACAGCTGATCATCCACAAGAAATCCTAATTATTGGGTCAGGCAAAGAGGAAAAAATTGAATTATCAAAGAAAATTTTTAATAAATATTGTAAAGGAAGAGTTATATGAATGATGTTGTTCAATTAACCAAAAAATTTATTGTTGATGAATTAAATTATATTATTGAAGAAGAACTATTATCAGATCATGAGTTGAAGTTAATTAAGTTAAGATATGGAATTGATTCTGAACCAACTTCTTTAAGAAGGATTGCAAGATTAACTGGAATTAAGTTAAAAAATATAAAAGGTGAAGTTGAAGAAGCCGAACGAAAATTATTTAATTTGCTTAAGAAAAAAATATAGTTTGTATTTTTTATTAACTTATGATATATTTTGTTTAATAATAAGTAGGAGACAAGTAGATTTTTTTACTATTTTAGAGAGCTAATGGTTGCTGGGAATTAGTATAGAAAAAAATTGAATCTAACTCCGCTAGTTTAATTAATCTTAAACGCCTTGCATCCGTTAAAGTGCTCTAAAGTGAACTTATATGTTAAATTAGGTGGCAACACGGGAATGCTCTCGTCCTATTATGGATGTGAGTTTTTTTATTTTTTGAAAAGGAGGATTTATGTTAGATATTAGAAGAATACGAGAAGATTATGAAGAAGTGAGTCAATTACTACAATTAAGAGGACTTAATTATGACTTAAAGAAAATTATTGATTTAGATGATCAAAGAAAAGAAATTCTATCTGTTTCAGAGGGTTTACGTCATGAGCAAAAAGTTAAATCAAAGGAAATCCCTGAATTAAAAAAACAAGGTAAAGATGCTAGTCATATAATAGAAGAGATGAGTAAGTTATCTCAGAAAGTAAAAGACATGACCAGTGACGTAAGTGAAATAGAAGATAAAATTTATGAGTTATTATTAGAAATACCAAATACACCTGACTTATCAACACCTAAGGGTGATTCTGATGAAGATAATATATTAATTAAAACAGAAGGGGAACCAACAACTTTTGATTTTGATATAAAAGCCCATTGGGACCTTGGGGAAGATTTAGATATTATCGATTTTGAAAGAGCAGGAAAAATAGCAGGGGCACGTTTTTCTGTAATGAAAAATTTAGGTGCAAGATTAGAACGAAGTGTATTGAACTTTATGTTAGATCTTCATACAGAAAACCATGGTTATAATGAAGTTATACCCCCGTTTATGGTTAATAGAGATGCAATGATTGGTACCGGTCAATTGCCTAAATTTGAAAATGATATGTTTCATGTGCCATCAAAGGATATGTTTTTAATACCAACAGCCGAAGTACCTTTGACAAATTTATATGGTGGAGAAATATTAGACGAAGATATGTTGCCAATTTATCATACGGCCTATACGCCATGTTTTAGAAAAGAGGCTGGATCAGCTGGAAGAGATACAAGAGGTCTGATTCGACAGCATCAATTTAATAAAGTTGAATTGGTAAAGTTCTCTAAGCCGGAAGATTCTGAAAAAGAATTAGAAAGTCTTTTATTAAATGCTGAAGAGGTCTTAAAACAGTTAAAATTACCTTATCGTGTCGTTCAATTATGTGGTGGAGATTTAGGTTTTTCTTCAGCAAAAACCTATGATATTGAAGTTTGGATGCCAAGTTATGATGATTACTTAGAAATCTCTTCTTGTTCTAATTTTAGAGATTACCAAGCAAGACGTGCGAATTTAAGATATAGAAGAGCAGATGATAATAATGTTGATTACTTGCATACACTCAATGGCTCAGGTTTAGCTGTTGGCAGAACTGTTGCAGCCATTATGGAAAATTATCAAAATGCTGATGGTAGCATTACTGTACCGGAAGTATTACAGCCATATATGGGTGGAAAGAAAATTATAAAATAAGTAAATTGAAATAAAATACTACCCTAATTAATTATAGGGTAGTATTTTATTCTTCTGAAATATTTGCATCTGCTTTCATCTGATCAAAACCTTCCATAACTAAATCATAGGTTTTATGACTTACTTCTGGTAGCGTACCACCGAAAGCTTTTTTCGCTTCTTCAAAGCCATTTTTAAAAGCATCAATTAATAGATCAAATTTTTCAGGGTTATTACCTGATATTTTTTTAGCAAAATCTAAAATTCTTTGTGAGGTTTCCTCTGCCCCCCAATAACCTGTAATCTCTTGACTTGGTTCTTCTGTTGCTTCAGCACCTTCAACAGATTCACTTTTGATTTTAATATGTACTGATTTAATACTTGTCGTTCTTCTAGAAGTATAAGATCCTTGGTATGAAAAAATCTTATTTATAAATTTTTCAAAGGCTTCAATATCATTTTCTGATTTTTCTCTAATTTTTTCAAAGTCTTTAAAATCAATTTTTCCACTGAAAGTTGTTTTCTGCGTTTTTTCCTGGTATTTTATTTGAGTAAAGTTCTTATTTTCTTGTACTTTTAGTTGCTGGGTAGAATTATACTTCGATACATTCATATCACCAATAGAAATCATAAATCACCACCTTTCAATTCACCTAGTTTAATAGTACTATCGGTAGTTTGAAATAAATCTTTAATAGAAAAAGAAATATATCTATTGAAAGGCGTTTTATTTTTTTAGTAAATAAGATATAATGAGAGTGTTGATGTTTTAGTAGTTTAGGAGATTACAAATTATGGGAATAAATTATTTGAAAGAAGAATTATATACTTTAGTGAAGAGAGAATCACAGATTTTTGATTTTATACAAAAAGCTGCTTTAGACGGTATGTGGTATTGGGATCTAGAAAAAGAATCAAATGAATGGTTGAGTCCAGAATTATGGGAAACTTTAGGCTATGATTATAAAAAAAAAATTCATTCACCAAGTGCATGGCAAGAAATAATTTTTAAAGAAGATTTACCATCAGTAATGAATAACTTTAATTTACATTGTGAGAATTCAGAACACCCCTTTGATCAAGTGGTGAGATATCGGCATAAAGATGGTTCAACAGTATGGATTAGGTGTAGAGGTTTAGCTATTAGAAACAATGAAGGAAAAGCTATTCGAATGCTTGGCGCCCACGTAGATATTACTGAACAAAAGAAAGCAGAAGAAAAAATTCAAAAAATTTCTAATGAATACGAAAAAGTATTTAACAGTGCACAAAATGCTATGTTTCTGATTGAAGTCCTTGGGAAGGAACAATTTAAATTTATCCGTACGAATAAATACCATCAGGAAAAAACAGGTATTTCTTTAGAAATGGTTAGAAATAAGACACCACAAGCACTGCTAGGAGAAGCAACAAGTCAAGAAGTAATACAACATTATCAAAAATGTATAGATAAAAAAGAATCAATTACCTATGAAGAAGTATTAGATCTTCCACGTGGTAGACGTGTGTGGTTAACGACTCTAACACCTAGTTTAGGAAAAAAGGATTTTCAGTTTATTGTTGGTTCTTCAGTAGATATTACGGAACGTAAAGCTTTAGAAAAAAAATTATTAAAAAGTGCAAATTATGATCTGTTAACGGAACTACCAAATAGAAGATTATTTGTAGAAGAGGCTAAACAAGTTATTTTAGAACATGAGAGGGAAAAAACCTCATTTGCCTTCTTATTTATTGATCTAGATGGTTTTAAGAAAATTAATGATCTCTATGGACATGATATTGGCGATGAAGTATTAAAAATAACGGCCAAAAAGTTAAGAGGCGTCTTACGAAAATCTGATTTAGTTGCCCGAATGGGTGGAGATGAATTCACAATTATACTACGCAATACCCATTCAAAAGCATCAGTAGAAAGAATTATTGAAAAAATACAAATTGCCATTAATGAATCAATGACTATTCAAGGAAATATATGTAACGTTGGCTCTTCTATTGGTATAGCAATTTACCCAAAAGATGGTGAAAATTTTGATACACTAGTAAAAAATTCTGATGAAGCCATGTATACCGTTAAGAATAATGGAAAAGGTGGTTATTCATTTAGTTGATGAATTAAAGGAAGTGAATAATGGATTCAATTGAAAAGTTAATTGGTTTAATTTTATTAAGTGGACTTTTTTTAACTTTAATCTTTATTATTTCTGATCTTGGTAAATTAGCTTATAAAGAAGTAGGAGGGGTTAAAAAGTACATTTTTAATCAGGTAAAAAAAATGTTTTAGAAAAGGAGAAAAAATGAAACAACAAGAAAATGAACCCAGTATTAGTGTTACAAAGATTTTTTTGAGTATTATAATCTTCTTTTACATTAACTATTCGATTTTATTTTTTTTAGATAATTTTATAATTCAAGTGACAATTTTTACTATAAGTGCGTTTTTATTAATTGTAGGCATCTATCGATTTTTACCAATCTATGTCTATGTGTTAAAGGCAGATGAGTTAATTATTATAAGAAAGTTTAGTGAACGATATTTTGATGATTATTCAATAAAACTTGATGCAATAATAGGGTTAAGAGAGAAAAGTAAAATGTCATTTAAGTTTTGGAATAATTTTTATAATAGTAATCGAGTCAATAGAATTTACGAAGTGGTAACCAATGAAATCACATTATCATTTGATCCGGACGAAAATTTTATTGAAGCTTTAGAAGAAAAAATAAAGGAACATTAATCAATGGAAAATAAATTAATTGATGCCCTTAAAAAAATAGAAGAAGAAAATCTAGTTTCTTTTCATATGCCAGGTCATAAAAACAATAAGAGTTTTTTTGAAAAGCAGTTGAGTCCATTAGATTTAGTTGCCATTGATTTAACAGAAATTCCTGGAGTAGATAACTTACATAACCCGAAAAGCTGTATCAGGAATAGTCAAAATAGCTTAAGTGATTTTTATAAATCCTATAGAAGTTACTTTCTAGTCAATGGTAGCACTTGCGGTATTTTATCAATGATCTATGCAACAACCAAAAGAGATGATAAAATATTAGTGAATAGAAATGCCCATCAATCAGTAATAAATGGCATATTATTGAATGGGTTAAGACCAGTTTATGTCATGCCTGAAATTGATAAATCATCAGGGATGATATTAGGTGTAACGGCGAAGCTATTAGAAGAAAAATTATCTAGTGATTCTGAAATAAAAACTGTGTTATTAACTTATCCAAGTTATGAAGGTATTTGTTTTGATCTTATGAAGATAAGTAAAGTTGTAAAAAAATATAATTGTCAATTGATTATTGATGAAGCCCATGGCTCTCATTTATTATCCCATGAAGAATTGCCTATGAGCGCTTGTGAAAGTGGCGCAGACATAGTTGTTCAAAGTGCACATAAAAACCTGCCTGCATTCACTCAAGGGGCTTTCCTTCACTTATATAATAAAGACTTAGAGGGATCTGTTGAGAAATACTTAAAAATCTTTCAAAGTTCCTCTCCCTCCTATTTAATTATGGCGTCATTAGATCTATCAGTAGACTATTTAATTAATGAAAGTCATTTAAAAACAAAAGAACTATTAGGGGAAGTAAAAAACTTAGTCAATCAATTAAAAAAAACTAATTACAAGGTTCTTAATTGGGGTATAGAGTATAATAGATTACCCTTTACATTTGATCCAACAAAAATTGTCATTAGTGGATTAGCCATGGGTTTGACCGGTTGGAAACTTGAAGAAATTTTAAGAGGAAACTATCAAATACAAGTGGAGTATTCAACAGAAAATTTTATAGTACTGATTACAACAGTATTAAACAATTCACAGGATTTTAAGAAATTATATCATGCATTAGAATCAATTGAAAAAAAATATGGAAAAGAGAAAATTAATGCAAAGCACCCGCTAATCTTAGCAGATGTCATTGTAAAAATTAAACCAAGTTTAATTGAAGAATATAATTATAAAATTGAAACAATTGATCAATGTTTAGGAAAAATTGCCTATGAAGCCATTGTACCGTATCCACCAGGCATTCCATTAATAAATCCAGGAGAATTAATAACAGAAGAAGCCATTACTAAGTTAAGTGAGATGGTGAGTGAACTAAAGATTGTAGAGGAGTAAAAATGAAAAAAGAGATAATTGAATGGCTAAAAGCCATTGTTTTTGCAGTAATTATAGTAGGATTTTTAAATATTTTTATTACAACTACTATGGTCTACTCAACGTCAATGTATCCTACGTTAGTAGAAAAAGATTTATTGATTCTTAAAAGAACTGATGATATTGAAAGAGGAGATATTGTATCCTTTCAATCAAATCTTACAATTAATGAAAGTGATATGACAACATTAAATATAATTCAAAAGATAAAAGCAGATGTTGGTGATCATAAGAACTTGATTAAACGTGTCATTGGTGTACCCGGGGATAGCTTTATGATTAAAAGTGGTCAAGTTTATATCAATGGAGAGTTATATGAAGAAGATTATGTAACAACAACAACATCAGGAAATATTCAAATGGACCAAATCCCAGAAGGTAAGTACTTTTTAATGGGGGACAATAGGAATGTTAGTCTCGATAGTAGAAGTTCAGAAATTGGTTTAATTGACCAAGAAAAAATTATTGGTGATGTATTAATAAGAATTTTTCCAATGAACCGGATGGGTACTGTAGAGTAGATTGGTTGTAGATAAAACCATTGAAAGGAGAGTGGCATATGAAATTAGTTGTTGCAGTGATACACGATGAAGACAATCATGAATTAGTTAAGAAATTATCCAAAAAAGGTTTCAATATTACTAAGTTAGCCTCAACAGGCGGTTTTTTAAAGACAGGCAATACAACGTTAATGATTGGTGTTGCAAAAGAAGAAGTCGATCAGGTTTTAGAAATTATTGAGGACACATGTCAAACAAGAAAAGAATATACAATGACTTCATCTATGATTGGTGAAACCAGTTCTTTTATGGGACAACCAATAGAAGTTTCTGTAGGTGGCGCTACTGTTTTTGTTTTAGATGTCGATCAATTTATTAAATTTTAAAGTAGGTAGGTAATTGTGAGTTTTAAAGACGTATATGGACACAAAGAAGTCATTGATTTTTTTCAAAATGTTATAAAGAATAATAATTTATCCCATAGTTATGTTTTTGATGGATTAAAGGGTATTGGCAAAAAACACTTTGCTATTAATCTATCAAAAACAATTTTTTGTAAAAACAATACCCTAGATGCTTGTGAAGTATGTGACCAATGCCAAAAAATAAATCATGGCAATCATTTAGATTTTTTAATAATAGAACCAGATGGTTCTTCAATTAAAAATGAACAGATAAAAGATTTTCAAGAATTTTTAAGTTATAAACCAAATGAAAGTAAGAGAAAAATTGTAATAATTAATGACAGTCATTTGATGACTGTTAGTGCGCAAAATACTATTTTGAAAATATTAGAAGAACCACCAGAATATGCTTTAATTATATTTATTTCTGAAAATTCTAATAAGTTACTAGAAACAATTCAGTCAAGATGTCAAATTATTCGTTTTAATCCGTTAAAAAAGTCAGTAATCGAAGAATATTTAGTTGAATCCCAGGGTTTAAATCAAAAATCCGCAGAATTTATAGCGAACTTTTCAAATGGAAATTTTTCAAAAGCCCATGAAGCTTCAGCAAATGAGTCATTTTTAGAAATTAGAAATCAGATAATTGATTATACTAATGAACTATTATTAAATAAGAAAATAAAGTCTATTCAAGGGATAGATATTTTACAAAAAAATAAAAAAGATATTGAATTAATATTTGATATCATGATAGGGTGGATACGAGACATATTAATTGTCCAAAGAACCAATGATTATGATATAGTAATGAATAGAGATAAAATAGATAGTATAAAAAAACATGCATACAGATTAGTTGATCGGGATTTAATTAGTATTATACAATTAATTGAAGAAACGATAAAAAATATTGAGATGAATGTTAATTTTAAATTAGCAATTGACCATTTGGTCTTAGAAATAATTCAGGTAGGAGGCACATCGTAAAATGTTAGATATTGTAGGTGTAAGATTTAAAACTGCAGGAAAGATTTATTATTTTGATCCAAAAGGGTTAAAAATTGATGTAAACACAAAAGTAATTGTAGAAACATCGAGAGGTATTGAATTAGGAACTGTTGTGATTACTAATAAACCAGTCGATGAAAATAATGTTATTAAACCATTAAAAGATGTATTACGGCTGGCAACAAAAGAGGATATTATTCAACATGAAAAAAATATCAAAGAAGCCCATGAAGCAATTGAAATATGCGAGAAGAAGATAGAAAAACATAATTTAGAAATGAAATTAATTGATTCTGAGTATACATTCGAAAGAAATAAAATTATATTTTATTTTACAGCTGAAGGCAGAGTAGATTTCAGATCATTGGTTAGAGATTTAGCTTCTGTTTTTAAAACGAGAATTGAACTTAGACAAATAGGGGTAAGAGATGAAGCGAAGATGTTAAATGGTGTTGGAATATGTGGTCGTGAGATCTGTTGCGCTAATTGGAAACCAACTTTTGACTCAATTTCAATTAAACAAGCAAAGGACCAATCCCTATCACTTAACCCGTCAAAAATTTCAGGCATTTGTGGTCGTTTAATGTGTTGTATTGACTATGAACACAAAATGTACAAAAAATTATTAAAAAATGTACCCAACTATAATGCACATGTGAAAACACCTGATGGTGAAGGCATTGTCATTAAGACAAATACATTAAAACAAATTGTAAAAGTTCGATTAGTATTAGAAGATAATAAATTATCAGAAGACTTATTTGAATACAGCGTTGACGATATTGAAGCAGTTTAAAGGATGATTACATGAGTAATGGCAAATTATATATTTGTGGCACGCCTATTGGTAATTTAGAAGATATGAGTTTTAGAGTCATTAGAATTCTAAAAGAAGTGAGTATAATATATGCGGAAGATACACGACACACAATAAAGCTTCTGAATTATTTTGAAATTGATAATAAGTTAAAAAGTTACCATAAACACAATAAAAAAACTGCAGGTTTAGAAATCATAAAGCAATTAGAAAATGGGAAACAAATGGCTTTGGTTTCAGATGCAGGCATGCCAGGTATTTCTGATCCTGGAAGTGATTTGATTAATTTATGTATTGAAAGGGACATTGATTTTGAAGTGATTCCTGGGCCTACAGCCTTTGTATTAGGATTAATTCAATCAGGTATGTCTACTGAACGATTTGCTTTTGAAGGTTTTTTAGATAGAAAGAAAAGCCTCAAAGAAGAGCAATTGGAAAAGATAAAATCTGATAATCGTACCTTAGTCTTTTATGAATCACCACACCGGCTTAAAAAGACTTTAAAGAGTATGTTAAAAGTTTTAGGCAATCGGAAAATTTCTATTTCCCGGGAAATAACGAAAAAATTTGAAGAAGTCATTCGATTACATTTGAGTGAAGCCCTTGACTACTACGAAGAAAATGATCCAAGAGGAGAATACGTATTGACGGTAGAGGGAAATTTAGAAGAAGAAATAATTGAATACAATATGCCAATAAAAGATCATATTATAGCTGTTATGGCAGAAGGCAAGAGTAAGAAAGAAGCCATTAAAAGTGTTGCGAAATTAAGAAATATAAATAAAAATGTTGTCTATAAAGAAAGTTTTGACATAGCCCTTAAGGACTAGTCAAAACTTTCTTTGTTTTATAGATTATAAAGATACCTAGGCTTTGTAAAGCAATAAAAAGGATCAACATATGAATTGAAATATTAATAAAAAATGATAATGGTAATAAGTTAATGAGTAAATCCGTTCTAGGATCTAATAACCATAAATCATTACTAAATGCAATTTCATGAAAAAAAATAAAAGCTTTATTAAAATTAACAGAGATAATGATGCCTAGAATTAATGAAAATCCAAAGGATAAACCCGCGGAATAATACATTGCATTAAGCAAATATTTTTTACGAATCAAGGCAATAATGCCAATAATCAATAGTAAACTGAATAATTTTAAATAATTTAGTTGAATATAGATATCTTTTACATCAACCATATGGTGGATTTCTCTAGTGTTAAATGCTTTTCTTGTTTCACCTTCATAAGTTATTTCAAAGATCAGATTATCTTTTTTGTTCTCTAGGTAATCTGCTAAATTATTACTAATGATTTGAAGATCTTCAGAAGGTACAGGCACATTTTTATCAATGTTTTGATATAAATAATCTTCATTAAAAGTAAAATATTGTACAGCAGTAATTAATAGAAATACACTAATCAATATGCCTAAAATACTATTCAGTAGTATGGTCTTTAACTTCATTTTTCACTTTCACTTCTTCTTTCCCAAAATGCTTCTCATATAAGGTTTTAAAAATATTTAATGTTTGAAAAATTGATGCTAATTTTTTGTTAATGGTGTCATTTTCTTTTAATGTTTCAGTTATGTTTTCAGTTGATTCCGCGACATTATCAATAGAGCCTCTAAACTTAACCAGGGTATCTGATACTTCTTTAGAAATATCATTGGCATTTTTACTTATACCTGGTGCTTCATTTAGTATTAAGTCTACATTTTCTTGATTATTCTTAATGATTTTTCTAATATCTTTTACGGATAAGTACAAACTCTTTAAAACTAAAATCAAATACCATAAAATAACGACTAATAAACCCCATAACACAAACATACCGATGTCTTTTAATGTAAAACTGATTACATTTGTCATAATTATCACCTCTTTATATTATTATACAAAAAAACTTTGCTTATTAAAAGCAAAGTCTTAATTATAATAGTTCATATAGTAAACTTCATCGTTAATCTCAATAATATTTGCATCTACATAGATTGATGAATCAATCAAATTGATCACAAAGTTGGGAACTGAACTGTGAAGTTCTTCTTTATTGTTCATATCTATTTGCAGAAATTTTGCAAAGCCATGTTTATAATAAGAAATGAAGTCTAGATTTTGAGAAAATGGTTTGAGTTCTAAATCGTTTAAGCCATCGAAATCTTGGTAGTAATATCCGTTAACTTCTTTGAATGTAATAGTTAACTCTGTACCATCATTGTTAAATATTTCAACAATTAACTCATCTTCTTTATTTATAATATGATAATCTTTAATCGTATTAATCTTAATTTCGTCTAATTGTAGTTCTAATTTATCGGTCATAAGAACCTCCTTTTTTATCGTGTACTAATATATTTATCACATAATTGAAAATAGTGCAAATAGAATTTGATGAATTAGTGGATTTATGCTATAATTACAAAAAAAGAGCTAAGTGCTCGCTATTTGTTGAGAAAGCATATTGCTAATCAAATAGTAAATAATATGTTTGTTTAAAAGGAAGTTTCACTATATAATAGTTCTATAAGTCTTTTGGCTATGAACTAGCCTATAAAAGCTTATGTGATCTAATAGGTTTATTCTAGTGAATCTACTTAGAACCATTATTTTAATGGTGAGTATTTAATAGAGTTGTGATAGGAAGAGTATTAAGAAGTTCTTTTCAAAGAGAGTCAGGTTTGGTGGAAACTGATAAAGAAGATCTTAAGAAGATGGCCCTTGAACTTCTAGTCTAAATGATTAGGACTAGACGTAGGTATGCGTTAAATATTTGAGAGATGATTATAACAATCATAAATAGGGTGGTACCGCGAAAATTCGTCCCTTTGGGAGGCGTTTTTTTATTTTTTTGGAAAAAGAATTATAGGAGGAGAATATATGTCAAAAGAGAAGTTTTATATAACCACAGCCATTGCATATACATCTAAAATTCCCCATATTGGTAATACATATGAGGCAGTATTAACAGATGCTATTGCAAGATACAATCGATTATTAGGTAAAGATGTATACTTTTTAACAGGAACAGATGAACATGGTCAAAAGATTCAAAACCAAGCGGAAGAAGAGGGCATTACCCCCCAAGAACATGTTGATAAAATTGCCGATGAGATAAGAAATATTTGGGATTTAATGAATGTTTCTTATGATCAATTTATACGTACAACAGATGACAAACATAAAAAAATTGTTCAAAAAATATTTAAAAAATTACATGATCAAGGTGATATTTATAAAGGGAAATATGAAGGTCATTACTGTGTGCCTTGCGAGTCATTTTTTACTGAATCACAACTAGAAGAGGGCAATTGTCCCGATTGTGGCCGACCAGTAGAACAAGCCAGTGAAGAAGCTTATTTCTTTAAATTATCAAAGTATGAAGACCAGTTACTTGAATACATTGAGAACAATGATTTTATTGTACCAGAATCAAGAAAAAATGAAATGGTAAATAACTTCATTAAAGACGGGTTAAGAGATTTATGTGTTTCAAGAACCTCTTTTGATTGGGGAATTCCTGTAACAATAGATGATGGCCATGTTATTTATGTATGGATTGATGCTTTATCAAATTATATTACAGCTTTAGGTTATGACCCAGCAGGTAACAGTGATGAATTATACAATAAATACTGGCCAGCTGATGTACATGTAATTGGTAAAGACATTGTACGTTTTCATACAATTTATTGGCCAGTGATGTTAATGGCCCTTGGCGAACCCTTACCAAAGCAAGTTTTTGGACATCCTTGGTTAATGCTTGGTGATGGAAAAATGTCTAAGTCTAAAGGAAATGTGATTTACGCAAAGGACTTAGTTGAGTATTTTGGAGTGGATCCTGTACGTTATTTCTTATTAAGTGAAATGCCTTATGACAATGATGGTGTTATTACTTATGAAATAATGATTAACAAGATTAATTCAGATTTAGCAAATGTACTAGGTAACTTAGTGAATAGAACATTAACAATGGTAGAAAAATATAATGATGGTATCATTCCAAAGCCTCATGAGCAAAATGAGATTGACTTAGATCTAATCAATATGGCTTTAGAAACACCTAAATTAGTTAATAACCATATGTCTACTTATAAAACAGGAAAAGCCTTAGACGAAATATTTACCTTTTTAAGAAGAACAAATAAATATATTGATGAGACAGAGCCATGGATCTTAGGTAAAGATGTTTCTGAGAAAGAAAGATTAGATACTGTTTTATATAACTTATTAGAGAGTATTCGAATAGCATCTGTATTACTTGAAGCTTTTATACCTGAAACATCTGAAGCAATCCAGAAGCAGATCAATGCCAAAGCAATCACTTTTGATAGCTTAAAAACTTTTGATGGCACGGTAGCCTTTGATAAAATTAATGAGCCAAGTCCATTATTTGCGCGAATGGATTTAGAAGAAAAGTTAGAAGCCATTAAAGCAGCTTTAGAATCAAAAGAAGAAATAGTTGAAAAATCATCAGAACTATCAGATGAAAAATCAAATGATGAATCCGTTGGTATTGTAACCTTTGATGAGTTTATAAAAGTAAAAATGAAGGTTGGGGAAATTATTTCAGTAGAAGACCATCCAAATGCAGATAAATTATATTTAGTGAAGGTTGACTTAGGTTCAGAGGTTAGACAAGTCGTTGCTGGACTTAAAAAACATTATTCTCCTGAAGTTTTAATGAACAAAAAAGTAGTTCTTGTGGCAAATTTAGAGCCAGCTAAACTAAGAGGAGAAATTTCTGAAGGGATGTTACTTGCAGCTGAAAAGAATAATAAAGTAAAATTATTAACAGTTGATATTGAAAATGGTGCAGAAATTCATTAAAAATATCATTAATAGAAGTACAGCAAATAATTGTTGTACTTCTTTTTTTGTATCTAATCAAGGGTTGTGACTTGCATGATTTGAAAAACTAACATATAATCGAAAATGATGAGAAAAGGTATAAAATGAGAGGAGAAACAAATGTTATTCGATTCCCATGCACATATAGATGCAAAGAGATTTGATGAAGATCGACATGAAGTGATTGAAAGAGCAAAAGCAAATGGTGTTCATTATATTATGAATCCAGGTGTTGATTTAGAGAGTTCAAAAAAAGCTATTGAATTAGCTGAAAAATATGACGGTATATATGCAGCTGTAGGCTATCATCCCCATGAAGCAAAATCAATGGATGATACAATGCTTGAATTACTTAAATCATTGGCAAATCATGAAAAGGTAAGGGCTATTGGTGAAATTGGATTAGATTACCATTATGACCATTCCCCAAGAAAAGTTCAAAAGGAATGGTTTATTAAACAAGTAAGATTAGCTAAGTCTTTGAACTTGCCGGTAATCATTCATGACCGAGAGGCAAATGCAGATACTTTAACAATTTTGAAAAATGAAAAAGCCTTTGATAGTGGTGTACTCATGCACTGTTATTCCGGTTCTAAAGAAATGGCAGAACAATATATTGATTTAGGTGCTTATATTTCATTGGCTGGCCCTGTAACTTTTAAGAATGCTAAAACACCTAAGGCTGTTGCTGAATTTGTACCCCTTGATCGTATTTTAATTGAAACAGATTCACCTTATTTGACACCAGAACCAAACCGGGGCAAGAGAAATGAATCAGCATACGTTGAGTATATATGTAATCAAATTGCTCAATTAAAGGGCATAAGTTTTGATAAAGTTGCAGAAGCAACAACTGCTAATGCAAAAAAACTTTTTAAGATAGAAGAATAGGATGAGAAATGAAAAAAATAAAAGAAGTCATTGTTGTTGAAGGACGAGATGATGAAATCAACTTAAAAAGATTCTTTGATTGTGAAGTGATACGAACCAATGGCTTTGGTATTTCAAGAGAAACTTATAAAAAAATAAAAACAGCTCACAAAAATCAAGGCGTGATTATTTTAACGGATCCAGACCACGCAGGTGAAACCATTCGCAAAAGAATTACGATGGTTATACCAGATGTTAAGCATGCTTTTATAACGAAAAATGATGCAACAAAAGGTGATGATATTGGTGTAGAGAATGCTTCAGAAACAGCAATTCTTAAAGCCCTTAACAGTGTGAGAGTGATGCAATTTAAAAAAGAAGAAGTATTTTCTAAGGATATTTTATTTAAACATCAATTAATAGGTATGCCTGGCGCCTCTCAAAGAAGAGAAAAATTAGGAGAAATTTTAGGTATAGGTTATTGTAATGGTAAGCAGATTTTGAAAAGATTAAATGGTTATGGCATTACAATGACAGCCTTTAAAGAAGCAATAAAGGAGATAAAAGATAATGATTAATCAGTTAACATCACCCAGTCAAATTAAAAGCATTATGAAAAAACATAATGTAAGATTTTCTAAGAGTTTAGGTCAGAATTTTATTATTAATGATTTCATTATTGATGAGATTATTAGAAGAGGCGACATTAGTGAAGAGGACTCAATATTAGAAATCGGTCCAGGTATTGGTGTTTTAACACAAGCCTTAGCTGAAACAGCCCATCAAGTAATAGCTGTTGAGTTAGATAATAAACTTATTCCCATATTAAACGAAACTTTAGAAGAGTATGATAACGTTAAAATTATTCACAATGATATTTTAAAGATAGATGTTAGTCGTATGATTGAAGAAAAAATGGAAAAGCCAACAAAAGTTGTAGCGAATCTACCTTACTATATTACAACACCAATTATAATGAAATTAATTGAAGAGGTTTCAGGCATTGAGGAAATTATTGTTATGGTTCAAAAGGAAGTAGCAGAACGAATGGTTTCTGAACCTGGCACAAAGGATTATGGTTCATTGTCTGTAGCAGTGCAGTATTATTGTGATGCAATGATTATTCTAGAGGTGCCCAGAGATAATTTTATGCCAGCACCTAATGTGGATTCAGCAGTTATTCGATTAATTGTTAAAGATGAACCAACAGTAAATGTTTTAAATGAAGCATTCTTCTTTAAAATTATTAAAGGTGCTTTTGCTTTAAGACGAAAGACCTTAATTAATTCATTATCTAAATCAGCTATTGGCATTGATAAGGAATTATTAAAGAATATATTAGAAGACATGAACATTGATCTAAGGATTCGTGGTGAAAAATTAGATATTAATGATTTTGCAGAATTATCAAATAGAATTTACAAAGAGACTCAAAACTGATTTTGAGTCTCTTTCCATTTTACATAGTTATTAAGAATAGGTAGATAATTTAAAATTCCATACCCTTCTCTTTTGATTTGAAAAATATCTAACATAGCTTTATAGGGGATAGATTTTCTTTTACCGTTTTTACTACCCATATAATAATGCCAAACCATTTCATAGGGGATTAAATAAAACTCATCATATGCTTTATAATGAATAATAATAAAAGCAAGCCCGCCTTGGTAATCAATATCTCTCATATATTCAATCTGATGGACATGAATATTTTGTATAGGAATACTCTTTAAAGAGGTTTCCTTTGCATCAAAAACAATAGGCATACCTTGGATTACACCATGAAAGTCAACGGTGGACCTTTGTTCAAAAAAAGCTTTTTCAATCATGCCTTGATCATTTCTTCTGATGACCTTTATAGGAACATTGACTTTATCCACACGTCCTAATTTTTGCTGTTTATAGTAGTCATTACTTAATAAGATTAATTCTTCTAATGCATCACCACGATGCCCTGTTGAACGCCAATTTGTCATTTTATTCACCTCATGATGATTATATAACAAAAAAAAGTGTGTGTAAATTTGAAAGATATACACATGTTGAAAGAAAAATACTGAAGAAAACCTAGTAAAACTGTTAAAAACAGCTATTTTCTGTTGATAACCTGTGTATAGTGTGCATAAGTTGAATAAAAATATGCATATTAATAAATAGATGGATATAATTTATATAAAAACGTATGAAATTTATAAAATAAGGTAAATTATTCGTTAAAAGTAAGTAAAAATTAGGTTAACAAGTAAAGTTATCCACAAAGTATACACATTTTACTCAAAATGGACTATTTTTTGTGGATAAACTATTAATAAAAAATGGATAACTATGATATAATTCATTTATGTATAAAATTTATAAATATAAAGATTCAGAATATTCATAAGGAGAAATATGAGAAAAATTATGATTAGTACTTTAATACTTCTTTCATTCTATAATTATTTTGTAAAGGAAGCTTCTAGAGATATACCAATCATTGTTTTAATGAGTACAACAGATAATAATTCTGTTGAATATGATAGAAATGATTTAGAAAAAACAATTTTTGAAGTGGTAGCTGACTTTTACAAGAGCACTTCTAATGGACGGATTAAATTATACAATCCCTTACAAGAAGGGTTAACAGTTGTTACCATTGATGAAGACTATAGTTATAAAAATCGAAAAACTTTTGGCTTAAAAACGATAAGCCAAAGTCATAAACATATAGATTATACTCGATTTGATTCAAATAGAAACAATATTATTGAAAAAAATGAATTAATTATAATGCACATTATGGAAACAAAGGATACTTATGAAAAGCCAATTGCCTCTAATATAAAAACAGAGGAATTTTATGTTGAAAACTTAAAGATTGAAAGTTTTATTCAGCTTGGGATTCAAGAAGTTTTTTCTAATAGAGAAAGCTTGTTGACGCCTTCAACAGTTGCCCATGAGATTGGTCATCATTTAGGATTACCTGATCTATATGATACAGATTATTCTTCTAAAGGTTTAGGACCCATGAGTCTTATGTCTGAAATTCATAGTGATGAGCCAATTAATTTTGATCCTTGGTCAAAATTATACTTAGATTTGGCAAAACCTCTAATTCTTAAAGAAGAGGGCATTCACAAAATAGAAAAAGAAAAAATATATTTGGTTGAAACCAATAAGAATTGGATATATTATTTAATAGAGCAAAGGTCTTTTCAGGGATATGATCAAAGTCTTAGTGAAATCATGTTATCAGATGGGATATTTATTTATCAAATTAATGAAAGAGTAATTAATGAAACCATTCACCGCAACCATGTCAATCGAGATGAAAAGAATATGGGGGTTAAATTTATGGGTAGTGAAGTGATGAATGAAGGCAGTGGCATCTATTTAAAAGCCATTGATTCTAGTCACCTATTCATTGAAAACAAAAAAAATAATTGACAAAGTTAATAATAACATTTATTATAGAAGCGACCCCATAGTGGGGGGTAAGAGGTGATAAAATGATTCATGTTACAAAAGAAGCAGTCGATGCGATCAAGGAAAAATATAACTTTGATGAAGGCAATAAAAATGTTCGAATATTTATTAAAGGTTTTGGTTGAGGTGGCCCCAAGTTTGGGATTACACTAGACAGTGTAAAAGCGACTGATTACAAAAAAGAATTAAGTAATATAAGCATAATTGTGGAAAAAGATCTAATAGAATTATATGGTGGCTTTGATATTGATTTTCTAGACAGTTGGATTGGAAAGGATTTTGTTGTCTTGTCTACTAAAGGGAATTCAAGTTGTTAAATAATTAAAGGAGGAGTAAAAAATGGAAGTAAAAGTTTATACGTCTAACACATGTTCATATTGTCATATGGTAAAAGAGTATTTAGAAGAAAAAGGTGTTGAATATGTTGAGAGAAATGTATCAACAGACTCTGAAGCAAGAAAAGAATTAATTGCTAATGGTTTCATGGGTGTACCAGTAGTTTACATTGGTGATGAAGTGATTCAAGGTTTTGATAAAAAGAAATTAGATGAACTATTATAATTAAAATATTTAAATGATGTGTCTATTGACTTGTCAATAGACATGTTTTTAGTAACAAAAGGAGAAAATATGTCAAAAATAAAAGCGAAAGCTGATCTAATCAACAGAATAAAAACAATCAAAGGGCATCTATCTGGAGTAGAAAAGATGATAGATGAAGATAAACCCTGCGAAGATATATTGTTTCAAATCTCTGCTGTTAAATCATCTATGAATAAAATGGGAAACATTTTCTTAGAGAATTATGCAAAAGAATGTATCTTAGAGAGAAAAGCTTCAGATGATGGACAGGCCATTGACGAGATCATTAAGTCAATTATAAAATATTCAAAATAGATTAATAAACTTTAATACGTAAGTGTTGAAGTTTTTTTGTATGAAAAAAAGGAGGATTCATGAGAGAAGAAGCTTTAGAATTATTAAAGAAATACACTAAGTCTGATAGTTTAATTAAACATGCCTTTGCAGTAGAAGCAGGGATGCGTGCTTATGCAAAAAAATATGGTGCTGATGAAGACCGATGGGCTGCAGTCGGTTTACTACATGATGTAGATTATGAAATGTACCCAGAAGAACATCCAATGAAAGGTGTTGAAATTTTAGAAGCAGCTGGTTACGATGATGAATTTGTTAAAGCTGTTCAAGGACATGCAGATTATACAGATACTGAACGGGAGAGTCAAATGGCTAAAGTACTTTATGCTGTTGATGAATTTGCAAGTTTTATTGTAACCGTTGCTCTTGTGCGACCAACAAAACTAGAAGGCATGAAATATAAATCAGTAAAGAAAAAATTTAAATCAAAAGCCTTTGCAGAAGCCATTGATCGTGACCACTTAGAAAAATCTGTTAAAGAGCTAGGCGAAGACTTTGTTGATCATGTCAATTTACTCATTAATGAATTACAAAACCATGAAGCTTATCTAAATAAAAAAGGTTATAGTTTAGTGGAGTGATGATTAGTTCCCCACCATATATTCAATGATACTTGTGCACAAGTATATTTTCAGAAAATTCTGACATAGTATAAAGAATAATTTATAATTAAGATATAACATTATGTTTTGGAGATAAAATCTTATGGGGGGGAAAATGTTTAAAAATTACGAAGAAGTAAATGCTTTTTTAAATGAAGAAGTTGTTGAATTGATTGATTTTAAACTACTAGATTTGGATGGTCGATGGCATCATTTAACCATTACAACGAATAAGTTTAGTAGAGAGGTTATTGAAGATGGTATAGGATTTGATGGTTCAAGTTATGGGTTTTTAACTGTTGAAAAGTCAGATATGGTTTTTAAACCAGACATTACATCTGCTTTTATTGATCCCTTTGCTAAAGCTAAAACCTTAGTCATGTTAGCAAACATCTATTCAATAGATGGTAATAAACATGAAAGATTTGAAGGGGATCCAAGATATATTGCTAAAAAAGCAGAAAAATATATGCAAGGGGAAGATATTGCAACGCGCAGTGCTTTTGGTCCTGAATTTGAATTTTATTTATTTGATGATGTAAAGTATTCCACAACACCTCATAGGTTTGGTGTAGAAATGAATAATTCAAATGCAAGATGGAATTCGAATAATCCTGAAGAGAATAATAAAGGTTTTATTATTCAGCACCATGGCGGATACCATGTAGATTTACCCTTTGATAAGGATAAAGATTTAAGAGACGAAATGGTCATTATGCTAGAAGACCATGACATTCCAGTAAAGTATCACCATTCAGAAGTTGGTGGGCCTGGACAAATGGAAATAGAAGTTGATTTTGCTGACACCTTAGAAATTGCTGATCGAACCATGAAGTTAAAATATATTGCTAAAAACTTAGCTGTATCAAAGGGTAAGACCATTACATTTATGCCAAAGCCCTTTAATAAAGAAGCGGGTAATGGGATGCATGTGCATTTTCATTTATTTAAAGACGGAGAACCAATTTTTTATGATGAGAATGGCTACTCAGGTTTAAGTGATATTGGATTATATGCTATTGGCGGCATCTTAAAGCATGCTTCTGCATTATTAGCTATTACAAATCCATCTACAAATTCTTATAAGCGTTTGGTACCTGGGTATGAAGCACCAGTAAGCATATGCTATGCTACCTCTAACCGATCAGCAGTTATTAGAATACCAGGCTATGCGATAAAACCCATGAAAAAGCGGTTTGAGTTTAGATCATCTGATGCGACGGCGAATCCATACTTAGCTTATTCAGCCTTATTGATGGCAGCCATTGATGGTATTAAAAATAAAATAGATCCAGAAGTTGAAGGCTTTGGCCCCTACGATGTCAATATATTTGATTTACCTGAAGAGGAAAAAAAGAAAATAAAAGGATTACCTAAAACACTAGAAGAAGCTGCTCTTGCGTTAAAAGAAGATCATGAGTTCTTACTTGCAGGAAATGTGTTTACAAAGGGATTAATTAATGATATTATCGAAAAAGATTTAAGAGACCATAAAGAAATGAGTATTATACCAACTGCTCATGAGTTTAAAAAATATTATGATTTATAGAATATAGAAAAAGTAGGCGTTAGCCTATTTTTTTTGTCCTTTATTTGTTAAATACTAAAATTAGTCATATAATGATTAGATAAGAGATTATAGAAAGTGTGGGTAAAATGATTAGAGTAAACCAAGTTAAACTGGATATATTTGAAAATAAAAATCAAATAAAAAATAAGTTAGCAAAACAACTGAGAGTAAAAAAAGATGATATTATTACTTATGAGATTTTTAAAGAATCCATTGATGCGAGACGCAAAAAAATAAAATTTAATTATTCTGTTGATGTTGAATTAAAAAATGAAGAAAAAATACTAAGTAAAGGAAAGTATAAAAAAAGTCCTTCTTATAAATATGAGCGCATTGAAGGACAGCTTGATAAGAAGGTAAAGCCTATTATTGTTGGTGCCGGACCAGCAGGACTATTCAATGCATTAATATTGGCTCAAAGCGGCTATGAACCAATTATTATTGAGCAAGGAGAACCAGTAGAAAAGCGGATAAAGTCAATTGATAAGTTTTGGTCAGAAGGTATCTTAAATGAACGCTCAAATGTTCAATTTGGCGAAGGTGGCGCAGGAACATTTTCCGACGGAAAATTAACAACGCGTATCAAAGATCCAAGATGTCGTAAGGTGTTAAAAGAATTTATTAAATATGGTGCTCCTGATGAGATTTTATATAAAAATAAACCACATATTGGTACGGATCGTTTAAGAGGTGTGATTATAAATCTTAGAAAAACAATAGAAAGCCTTGGGGGAACTTTTTACTTTAACACAAAGGTAACAGATTTACTAATTAAAGAGAAATTAATACAAGGTGTAGTTATTGAAGAAAAAGAAAAACTTTTATCACCAATTGTTGTTTTAGCAATAGGCCACTCTTCAAGGGATTTATTTAAGAAATTAGATGATTACAAAGTAGCCATTGAGTCAAAACCCTTTGCCGTTGGTGTAAGAATCGAACATCCTCAAAAAATGATTGATGAAAACCAGTATGGTAGTCCGATGCTTCGGGGAAAATTAGGGGCAGCAGAATATAAATTAACTTATCAAAGTGCTTCTAGAGGTGTTTATAGTTTTTGTATGTGTCCTGGTGGTGAAGTGGTTGCAGCTTCATCAGAAAAAGGTACTGTAGTAACCAATGGTATGAGCCATTATAAAAGAGATCAAGAAAATGCCAACGCAGCTATTTTAGTAACCGTCAAACCAAGTGATTATGGTGACACATCTCCATTATCAGGTATGTATTTTCAAAAAGAATTAGAAGAAAAAGCTTTTAAAGTCGGTGGAGAAAACTATTTTGCCCCAGCAACACTTGTAGGAGATTATTTAGAAAATGAGTTAAGTGAAAGTTTTGGTAAAATAAAAGCAAGTTATACACCGGGTGTTACTTTTGTTAACTTTAATGATTTATTACCTGAGTTCATTAATGAACCCATTAAAGAGGCATTAAAGTATTTTGATCAAAAAATTAATGGTTTTGCGAGAAAAGATGCTGTTTTGACTGGTATTGAAACCAGAAGTTCTTCACCGATTCGAATCATTCGGAATAGTGAAACACTTGAGAGTGAAAACATTAAGGGCCTTTTTCCTTGTGGTGAAGGTGCTGGCTATGCTGGAGGTATTATGTCTTCTGCCGTTGATGGTATTAATGTTGCGGAAAAAATTATGTTACTCAAGTAAAATATAAAACACTACTAACTTAACATACATATGTTTATAATATTCTTTACATTAAATATAGGAAATGATAAAATAGTAGTTAATAATATATCTCCGAGCATTGCGACCTAAGATTTAAATTATGGTTTCAATGCCGATAGGGTTAAGTTGGAAACGATTTAGCCTCCTGGTGGAAAGGAGAAAATAAAGGGCAACATTCCACTAGGGATGTTGTTATTTTTGTGTAAAGAATATCTATAATCAAATGGTGTTAAGGAGGGAAAGCATGTTAAAAGGTAAAAAAGTATTAATGATTACACTAGCAATAATTCTAGTATTATCACAAGTTGTAGTTTTTGCAGAGGATTCTGAACCTGTTGTAAGGATTTCAGGTGAAGGACTTGTGTCAGAGGTTAGTTTTACTTTGGATGAGTTAAAGGCTATGCCTGAAGAAGGGCAAGTTGAAGAAAATTACGTTTATAATAGTAAATCCGGCGAAAAATCTGTTATGGTAAAAGGTGTACGTTTAGCTTATATACTTGAAGATGTATTACTGGTAGAAAATGAAGGGGAAGTGAGCTTTACTGCCTCTGATAATTGGCCTATAGATCCTCAACCCTTAACAGATGTTATGGATGAAACATTACAGTATGTATTGGCCTATGAAGTTGATGGTGAGATGATTGATGAAGACGAAAACCCAGACAACGATGAAATTATCGTTTATCGAAAGGTTAAGGAAGTCGGAGAATTTGGTACTGTTTATAAGATGATTGTAGATATAAATGTTAGCGGTCCTATAGAACAACCGACCCTTACAATTACTGGTGATCTTCTTGAAGAAAATCTAGAATATACTTTAGAAGAGCTTATGGCAATGCCTATAGAAGCTCAAATTAATGAAGAATATATCTATAATACGAAAGTTCAAGAAAAATCCGTAATAGTAGAAGGTGTAAGTTTAGCATATATTTTAGAAATGGCAGGCATCACCTCAGACGCTGATGTTGAAGTGACTTTTATAGCTTCAGATGGCTATCAAATTGATCCCCAATCCATTAGTGATGTTCTAAGTAGTGATCAACAGTATGTTTTAGCTTATAAAATAGATGGAGAAGTCATAGATGAAGATGAAAATCCAGATAATTCGGAGGTAACTGTTTATAGAAAAGTTCAAACAGAAGGTGAAAGAAATACAATCTACAAAATGATTGAAACAATTGAGTTAAATCCAATTGAAACAGTAGAAGTTGTTGGGAATACTAATTTTACTGATATTACTGAAGGCTTTGCTTATGCAGAAGAATCCATTAATGCATTAGCAGAAAAAGGTATAGTGAATGGAATAGGGAAAGATCAATATGCACCTGAAAAATCATTTACTAGAGGAGAGTTTGCTAAAATAATGATTCTTTCATTAGGCTATGAACCAATGGAATATAACGGTAGTTTTAGTGATATCTCATCAGAGGATTGGGAAGCCGATTATGTTCAAGGGGCAGTAGATGCTGGTATTTTTACAGGCTATCCAGATGGTACTTATAGACCAGATAATATAATTACTCGACAGGAAATAGCTGCAGTAACGGCGAGAGGAGCAGTTATTTTAGAGCTAGTATCTCAAGAAAAACTTGATAAATTCATTATGGAAAAATCTGATTACTTAGATAAAGACTCAGTACCGGAATGGGCAGAAAATGAAGTGGCTTGGTTAGAAGCTGAAGGTATTTTTGAAGATTTTATAGTAGAAAATTTTGAACCAACCTTAGAAGTCGATAGAGCACAAGCCGCTGTTGTTGTTTTTAAAACTTTAATCCAAGAATAGTAAAAAAGACCGGTTATCATTAGTAGGGAGGAATTTCATGGATTTTATTAAGAACAAAAGAAGTACAAAAGTGTTTATTGCTATCTTAACTTTAGTACTAATAGTATCTCAAATGATGTCATTTCCTAATTATGCAGAAAGTGACACAGTTGAACTTTTAATAACCGGTACTGGGGTAAAGGAAGAAATAAGAATAACATCTGAAGATTGGAAGGATTATGAAATGGTTGAAAGGATTTATTCAGCCAATAATAGTCTGAATTTTCATAAGATTATAAAAACAAAGGGCTATGATTTGTTTGAACTCATTGGAGAGGATAATTTAAAAACCAATGAAAACTATGAAATGCACTTTATATGTTCTGACGGTTTTGAGTTTACAAAAACTGTAGAGACGTTGAAGAGTCTATACTCTTTCAGAGACTTTACAGAAGAAAATAGTGTGTTATCAAAACCAATGTTGGCAAAATACTCATCAGTACTAGCGGACTATCCGAAGGACAATTTTAACCCACCGATTAATTGGCAGGACCAAAGCCTTACTGAAAAGGACTTAGATAAAGATTTTCCTAAATTAGTCTTTGGTCAAAAAAGTGTAGATGATATGAACTTATCTAAGTGGGGAAAAGAAGTTATTAAAATAGTAGTAGGAGAAGAAATTGAGAGTGAAGAATCAGGTATGGAATCACCCTATAAACATATTAGTTATGATGGGGCACCCTATAATACTGATGTTATTTCAGGTTCAACTTTCACAATAGAGGGACCTGCATTAGAAGGTTATCGTGCTATTTCTTTGCGACAAATAGAAGAAGATTTACTAGGTCAAAGTAAAGATCAATATTATGAAAAAATGGCAGGTGACGTCTTACAAAATACTTATGAAGGTATAAATGTTAAGTATTTAGTTGATAATTATGTGGCTGTTAATAGCACACCTGGTAATGTGATTTTCAAAGATAAATCGAGGCAAAAGATTCTAGAGGTACCTTTTGAAGTTATTGAAAATTATAAAATAGCTTATGGAATCAATGAAGTGCCCCTTGTATATCTTGATTCTGATGTTGGGTATCGTAAAGATCAACAGAATGATAATGGTTGTTTTAAACTGGTTTACCAACAAGAGATGAATGAAGCGGTAGAATTTTCTAATGTTGCCTATATATACATTGAAGAAAAAAATGCAACAAAAGTATATGAACATTCTTATGCACCCTATGATGATTCTAAATATACTGATTATGAAATTATAATTCATGGTGATGCCTTTGATGGACAGGTTCGCTATAGTGTAGAAGATATTGAGGCCATGAAGCATCTAAAATATGAAAATGAATACAGTTTATCCAATAGTGAATATTTCTGGTACTATAATACCTATAAAGGTATTCCACTTTGGGATTTACTCCTAGAGGCAGGTTTAGATCCAAATATTGATGAGACAACGACTATACAATTTGTAGCAGCTGATGATTATAATTTTCAACCATTAACTGTTAGAGAGATTAAAGATAGTTCTCTTTATGGATACTATGAAAAAGATCCTAAGGATTTAGGTGATGGAAAATTTGATGGTAGTAAAAGCAAAGCATTATATAATAATATGCCCCCTTTAGTGGCCTATGGCTTTA